>Ga0247741_1000006_pt1 | contig 351629 bp, 330 predicted proteins | sample UWRJL213509R2_FD_180945 | JGI IMG/M metagenome (GOLD analysis project Ga0247741, IMG submission 180945) | Plant litter microbial communities from Arlington Agricultural Research Station in Wisconsin, United States - UWRJ-L213-509R-2 | ecosystem: Environmental > Terrestrial > Plant litter >...
CGTGGCTGGCGGATCCATGTCGACAAGACGTGTCCCCGTTGCAGAGCCTGGACGTGCCTGTGAGGCACACAACGCCGTCGCAAAGGTTAGAGGACGGTCGCAGAGAGACCGGAGTTCGAGCATAAACCGCCGAACGGGGCGCTGGAAGGCGCCATATTATCTAAACTCTATCGCGGTGGTTTCCAGCGCCCCGTCCGAGTGAAATGGCATGGTGAAGACACGGGCCTGAGGGTCGCGTGGGGTTTTGACGTGTTTCGTGGTCGGGGGATGATTGTTGAGGTTTTGCAGAGGGGGGTATCACTTGCAAAGACACCAACGACACACCCTCAAAGACACATCGCCCATACCCACCCTCTTCGCACATGCGAAACATTTTTTCGCAAAGCACAAGAAAAAGCTTCGCATCCTATCGAAATTACGATTGCCAGCATATATGACACACTGTGGCTTGCTGCACGCTCCCTCCCAGAGCGCCCCGCCGAGCCACCGCCGGCCCGTTTCAGCAAACGGCTTTCAAAGGAAAATACCCGGCGTCCACAACAGGAGGTACAAAACGTGGCTGGTATAGCAACAACAAACAATGCAGTTGCAGGCACGGCGTCGTCGCCTGCGGCCAACTATCAATTCGCGCTCATCGCGCTCACATCGTTGTTCTTCATGTGGGGCTTCATCACCTGCCTGAACGACATCCTCGTTCCGCACCTGAAGAACGTCTTCCAGCTGAACTACACCCAGTCGATGCTGATCCAGCTTTGCTTCTTCGGCGCCTATTTCATCGCTTCGCTCCCATCTGGCGCGCTGGTCAAGCGCATCGGCTATAAGTGGGGCATCGTGCTCGGCCTCGTCATCGCCGCCATCGGCTGCGCACTGTTCATCCCGGCGGCAAGCTACCGCGTCTATGGCCTGTTCCTCGGCGCGCTCTTCGTGCTCGCCAGCGGCGTGACGCTGCTGCAGGTCGCAGCAAACCCCTACGTCACCGTGCTCGGCCCGCCGGACACGGCCGCCAGCCGCCTGACCCTGACGCAGGCCTTCAACGCGCTCGGCACCACGCTCGCCCCGATGTTCGGCGCCTTCCTGATCCTGTCGGCAACAACGGCAGCCGTCGTCGGCGCGACGCCGGAACAGCTCGACGCCATAAAGATCGCCGAAGCCGGCGCCGTGAAATTCCCCTACATGCTGCTCGCAGCCGCCTTCCTGGTGCTTGCTGCCATCTTCGCGGCGCTGAAGCTGCCGCAGGTCGAAGGCGACGAGAACATCGAGCCGATCACCGGCGGTGGTTCGGCCTGGCAGTTTCGCCACCTCGTCCTCGGCGCAGTCGGCATCTTCGTCTATGTCGGCGCTGAAGTCAGCATCGGCAGCTTCCTCGTCAACTTCATGAGCCAGCCAGATATCGCCGGCTTCTCGGAAGCCGACGCTGCCCACTACGTCTCCTACTTCTGGGGCGGCGCCATGGTCGGACGCTTCATCGGTGCCGTGGTCATGCGCTACATCGACGACGGCAAGGCGCTGGCCTTCAATGCTGCTGCCGTCATCATCCTGCTGCTCGTCACCGTCTTCACGACAGGTCACGTCGCCATGTGGGCGATCCTCGCCGTCGGCCTGTTCAACTCGATCATGTTCCCGACGATCTTCTCGCTCGGCCTCTATGGTCTCGGCAAATACACCAGCCAAGGCTCCGGCATCCTGTGCCTCGCCATCGTCGGCGGCGCGCTCCTGCCGGTCATCCAGGGCGTTCTTGCCGACACCATCGGCATTCACCTCGCCTTCCTGATGCCGATCATTTGCTATGCCTACATCGTCTTCTACGGCTTGAAGGGCCACCGCCCCGTATCGCATCAGATCGCGGCGCACGCCTGATCCACAGAATAACGCTTCGCCGCCCTCGCGGCGGAGCGTTTCCGCCCTTGCACCTTGGCGCTCGCCTTGGCATGTTGCCCTGCAACAATAGGTGGAGCACTGCCGATGAAAGCCTTGCTGCTGATCGATATCCAGAACGGTTTCTGTCCGGGCGGCAATCTCGCCGTCCCCGATGGCGACAAGGTGGTCCCGGTGGCCAACCAGCTGATCGAAAGCGGCAAATACGATCTGATTGTTGCCTCGCAGGACTGGCATCCCGAAGGCCACGGCAGTTTCGCCTCATCGCACCCCGGCAAGCAACCCTTCGACCTCCACGTGCTATCTGGAAAGCCGCAGATGATGTGGCCGGACCATTGCGTGCAGGGCACAAAGGATGCCGAACTTCACCCGGAGCTTCGCGTTCCCGAGATCGACCTGATCCTGCAGAAGGGTGAGAACCACCACGTCGACAGCTATTCGGCCTTCCGCGACAACGACCAGGACGCCATCACCGGCCTCTCCAACTTCTTTCAGGATCAGGCGGTCGACGAGATCGACATCTGCGGTCTGGCGACGGATTACTGCGTGAAGTTCTCGGCGCTCGACGCGCTGGAGATGCTGCCGGGCGTCAAGGTCCGCTTCATCGAGGATGCCAGCCGTGGCATCACGCCGGAAGGCGTCACGGCGGCGATCGACGAGATGCGCGCCAAAGGAATCGGTATCATCACCAGCGCCGACGTGATCGACGGCTGATCGCTCGTCCGATCAGTCGGCGGCATCCCGTTGCAACTGATAGACGTCGTCGGAAAAATCATCGATCCGCCGCGCCAGCGCCGCCTGCGCATCGTCGATCCCCTGGCGGTAGTAGGCCGCCCCGACCTCCTTCGCGAAGAACTCCAGCACCAGCTCTGCTTTCAACAGTCCGATCGGCTGGTCAAGCTCCTGGTCGAAGTGATGCTGGATGCGGGCGATCAACGCCGCCTTGGCATCCTTGGTGAATTCGATCGGCTTCATCATCCCCCTCCATTCCCGTGCGGCTACACGGACACGGTTCAGCGAAATCGATCGGTCAATCAAGGAAATTCGTTTGCCGCAGATAGTATCGCCGCTTAGAGGAGTTCGAAAATTCCAGGAGGAATGTCGCCGATGAGTCGCGCGAATTTTATCGACGGCTTGCGCGGCGGCTTTCCCATCGCAATGGCATCCGCCCCTTTCGGCGCGCTATTCGGAGCGCTGGCCGCCGATCACGGCATGTCGCTTTTCGAACTCACCTTCATGAGCGCTACCGTCTATGCCGGCGCCAGCCAGATGGTCGGCATCGAGCTGTTCGGCCACGAGGTGCAGGCGTGGCTGATCGTTGCCTCGATCCTCGCCGTCAACTTCCGCCACGTGCTCTATTCGGCAGCGATCGCGCCCTATATCAAGCACTTTACCAAGGTGCAGAAATTCTTCACCTTCTTCCTGCTGGTCGATCCGCAGTTTGCCGAAACCGTCAAGCGCGGCGAAGCCGGAAAGCCGGTGACTTTTGCCTGGTATCTCGGCTTCGGCCTCGTCATCTACATCCCGTGGACCATCGTCAGCCTGCTGGGCGGCGTTCTCGGGCGCTATATCGGCGACCCGAAATCGATCGGCCTGGACATCCTGCTGCCGGCCTATTTCCTCGGCATCGTCCTTGATTTCCGCCACCGTGACAATTTCGTGCCGGTCGCCGCCGTCAGCGCCGTCGCCTCGGTCATCGCCTATCATTATGTCGGCTCACCCTGGCATGTCAGCCTCGGCGCCGCCGCCGGCATCACCCTCGCCGCCCTGTTCCCGCCGCCGCCGACGGCCCAGGAACTCGAATCCGACCTGCACGAGGTGTGACGTGACCTTCGATCTTCACATGCTGCTGATCATCCTCGCCGCTGCCGTCGCGACCTATGCGACGCGCATCGGCGGCTACATCCTGATCACGACGATGAAGCGCATCCCCCCGCGCATGGAGGCAGCTCTTGCCGCCGTTCCCGCCGCGGTGCTGACGACACTGGTGGCGCCCGCCTTTTTCACTGGCGGTTGGGAGGTCAAGCTGGCGCTGGTCGTGGCATTGCTCGTCGGCCTGCGCGTCTCGCACACATGGATGCTGGTCGCCGCCTGGGCCGTCGTCATGGCCTGGCGCCACACAGTCGGTGCCTGACCCGGCGACCCAAACCCCGGTCGCCGGCCTATCCCGTTCGATGCCCGCCGCTCAAGCAGTCCAGAAACCCTCAATATTCCAGCGGCAGCGTCGCATTCTCCAGCCACGCCTTGACGTCGTGATCATGGATCAATGGCATCAGCGCTTCGCGGGTTCTGACGTGGTAGTCGTTGAACCAGTGCAATTCGTCATGGGTGAGCAACTCGGCAATGACGAGGTTGCGGTCGATCGGGCAGAATGTCAGCGTCTCGAAGCTCAGCATCGGCGTGTCGCCACCCTCGACCATCTCCGGCTCGCGGACATAGATCAGGTTCTCGATACGGATTCCGAAGGCACCCGGGCGGTAGTAACCGGGTTCGTTGGAGAGGATCATGCCCGGCAGCAGTTCCTGCGTCGACATCCGAGAAATCCGCTGCGGTCCCTCATGCACGGAGAGATAGGAGCCGACGCCGTGGCCAGTGCCATGGCCGAAATCGGCCCCTGCCCGCCACAGCGCGATACGCGCCAGCGGATCGAGATCGCAGCCACGCCCGCCCTTGGGGAACCGCGCCGTGCTGATCTGGATCATGCCCTTCAGCACCAGCGTGAAGAAGCGGCGCTGCTCCTCGGAAACGGTCCCGACGCCCACAGTGCGGGTAATGTCGGTCGTACCGTTGATGTACTGCGCGCCCGAATCGATCAGGAACAACTCGCCCGCCTCGAGCGTGCGATTGCTCTCGGTCGTCACCCGGTAATGCATGATCGCCGCATGCTCGCCGGCGCCGGATATGGTGTCGAAGGAAATGTCCTTCAGCGGGTTCTGCATGCTCTGCCCGACCCGCGCGCGCGCCGCTTCCAGCTTTTCGGCAACTTCGATTTCGGTGACCGTGCCCGGCTTGGTCTGGTCCAGCCAGCACAGGAACTCGACCATCGCCGCACCATCCTGCAGATGCGCCGCCGCCGAGCCGTTGATCTCGACGCTGTTCTTCACCGCCCGCGGCAGCTTGGCCGGATCATTGCCCTCGACGACAATGCCGCCGGCCGCGCGGATGATGCCGGCAAGGCCGTAGGAGGTGAGATCCGGATCGACCAGCACCCGGCCGCCATCGCTGGCAACGGCGGACAGCCGCTCCTCCAGCGCCGATGGCGGCAGTTGCGTGCACATCTGCGCCAGATAGGCCTCGGCTTCGATGCCGGTCTTGCGCTTGTCGAGAAACAGCTCCGCCTTGCCGTCGGCATGGATGATGGCGCGCGCCAGTGGATGCGGCGTATGCGGCACGTCGGCGCCGCGAATGTTGAAGATCCAGGCAATCGACGACGGATCGGCGATCAGCACGGCTTTCAGGTTGCGGGGAGAAAGATCGGCAGCGATTGTAGCGATCTTGTCGGTCGCCAGCACGCCGGCCTGGGCGATCGTCTGGATCGCCACCTGCCCAAGCGGCTCCTGCGGCCGGTCGGTCCACAACCGGTCGAGCGGATTGTGCGGCAGGATGACCAGCGTGCCGCCGATCTCCGCCAACGCCTTCTCCAGCCGCTTCACCTCGGCGCCCGCGTGCAGCCACGGATCGATCCCGAGCCGCAGTCCCTTGCTGCCGTTGTTGGCCAGCCACAGATGCGGTGGTTCGCCCACCAGGTCGCCGCCGGTAAAGACCGCTCCGTCCACCTGCTCGGCAAGCTGCGTCACATAGCGACCATCGACGAACACGATTGCCTGCGAGCGTGTCACCAGCGCGATGCCGGCGGAACCGGTGAAGCCGGTCAGCCACGCCAGACGCTCGGCGCAGGCAGGCACATACTCACCATTATATTCGTCTGCCCTGGGGACAAGGAACGCATCGATGGCCAAAGCATCGAAACTTGCACGCAGCGCAGAGGTGCGATCGCGGCCGAAATGTGGCGTGGAGGTGACTTCAAAAGACTGGTACATGCTCAAAAACCTGATATTTGCCCTGACAGGGACGACGAATCCGGCAGCGGAATGGCCGCTATGTTATCGTAATTTCAGGAAAACGGGAGAAAAACAGAGCGCCGACGCCAGCCCGGAACCGCGTAATATTTGGGCGGAAATGAGGCCTGATTTTCAGAAGTGGCACGCTTTATGCATTGGCTGCATGGCTCCCATGAGCCAAACCCTCTGCCTCGATTTTCTAAAACGATTATACAGACGCTATCAGATTGGTTCGAGATGAACCGGAAACAAAAGGATTTTAGAAATGACTGCCTCTCTGTCGCGCTCCGCTTACAGCAGCCCGGTACAGGCTGGCGAGCGCCAGACCGTCCGTCACATCATCGGCTCGCGCCGCCCTGTGAACGTCGATACGCTCACGATGCTCGGCGCCGGCAACACCGTTTCGCGCCACAAGGGCGCAATCGGCTACGCATTCTGAGCAACTCGCCGCTCCGCTCTCCTCCCTTGCCGGATCGGCGGTCAGAATAAGTAGACGTCTGCTCGAGCGCTCCTCCTCATCCAGCTCGCAGACATGACCGGGAAACCGGTTAAAAGGCGGTGCCATCGGCGCCGCCTTTCTTTTTTGCGTGAACATCCACGGTCAGAAAACGACAAGGCCCCGGGCGGCAACCACGGGGCTTTGCTCTGAACGTCGATTGATCGCCTCAGGGGCGATCGAGATGGATGGTCACCCAGCCGTTGCGCCAGATCGTACGCACATGGCGCATGTGGGCGCCGTTATAGGCCGCCAGCACCTTCCACCGCTGCGCTGCCAGAATGCCCGACAGGATCACCGATCCGCCCGGCGCCAGATGGGTGACGAGCTGCGGCGCCATCTTGATCAGCGGCCGCGCCAGGATATTGGCGATGATCAGGTCGAACGGTCCATGATTGGAAAACGCCGTCGAATGAAACCCCGGCGCCGTCTCGGTGACGATGCCAGAGGCAATGCCGTTGCGGCGGACATTCTCGGCGGCGACCCGCGTCGCGATCGGATCGATGTCGGTGGCGAGGACCGGAATGTTCTTCAGCTTGCGCACCGCAATCGCCAGCACGCCGCTGCCGGTGCCGAGATCGAGCGCATTCAGCACCCGTCGCGACCGCACCACCCGGTCGATCACCTCTAGGCAACCCGCCGTCGTGCCGTGATGGCCGGTGCCGAAGGCTTGTCCGGCATCGATCTCGATGGCGATATCGCCGGAGCGCACCTTGTCGCGATCATGCGAGCCATGGACGAGGAAGCGCCCTGCCCGCACTGGCTTCAGCCCTTCCAGCGACTTCGCCACCCAATCAACGTCAGGAATGACCTCGCGTTCGAGCGTCATCGTGGGGAAATTCACGGACAGCGCCTGCTCGACGCGAACCCGCACCTCGTCCTCGTCCTCGCGCATCATGTAGACGGACGCTTCCCAGATGTCCTTCTTCTCGTCGATCTCGGTGGTGGCGATCGCAAAGTCTTCTTCGCCGAACACCTCGGACAGGAGATCGAGGACTTCACCGGCCAGCACTTCGGTGGTCGTCACATAAAGGCGGATTTCACTCAAGGTCGGTCTTTCCCGTTACAGCGCGCCGTCGATCCACGGCGGTGAGGGCGTATCATATCCTGCAACGCCGCGAAGCAATTTTCGTGAGAATGCAGGTAGTCTGAAAAGCACCGGCACCGCAAGATTACGCATCGAAATTGCCAACGGATTGCTCATCGTGAACAGCGTCGTCAATTGCCGCGTCTGCTTCAGCACCGTCTTGACCGCCGGCATACGCAACCTGTCATAATCGCCCTCCCGGCCTTCGGAGATCAGCCACGCCAGCCAGCACGCGTCCTCGATGCCGAGGTTCATGCCGCGTGCGCCGGCCGGCGAATGGATATGCGCCGCGTCGCCAGCGAGAAAAACGTTGCCCTTCGACATTGTCTCGACATGGCGGAAATGGATACGGAAGTTTGAACGCCATGTTACCTCGGCCACCGGCGCCGGATGTTCGATCCGCTCTTCGAAATCCGGCAGCGTCGAGATATAGCGCAACACCTCGCGATCGACCGGCAACCGCCCGATCATGCCGGGATCGAACAGCTGCATCTCGACGAAATGCGGATCGATCTCTCGCTTGTAGCGGAAATCAGCGAGATAGAAGCTGCTCTCCAGCGCCTCGCCGGGAAAGCCGATGCCGACCGCCTTGCGAATTGCCGAATGCGCGCCATCCGCGCCGATGACGATATCGAACGTCGCCGTCTCGAGCGTCCCGTCGGGTCTGCGCAGGCTGACGACGGGTCTGCTGAGATCGCCCGACACCGTCTCCACCGTGGTCTGCCATTCCGGATCAACCTCGAAGTCGTCGAGTTTGCTGAGCAGCAAACGCTCTGTATGACCCTGCGCCAGCATATGCATGGCGCTATGGCGTCCCGGCACCTTGGTAATGTCGAGCGTCGCCAGCCGGCTTGTCTTCGCCACGATCCGGAACTGCGCGATCTGTTGCGCCTCCTGCAGGATGGCATCCGCCACCCGCGACGGTCCCAGCAGCGCCAGAGTGCGGGCGTTGACGCCGAGCGCCCGGCTCTCGACCATCGGAACAGGCCCGGCATCATTGTCGACGATACGGGGACGAAATCCGCGCCTTGCGAGTTCCAGCGCAGCGGTGAGTCCGGTCGTGCCGGCGCCTGCAATCAGAATGCTGCGATGCTCCGGCGCCATGACATCATCCCTTGTTGGCGAGGTTCTCCAGCTTTTTTACCGCTGTATCGGGATTTTCGCCATAGGCGATCGTCCCGGCGAACCGTCCGGCCGAATCGAGCAGGAACACCGAGGCCGTGTGATCCATCGTATAATCGCCATTCGGATCGTTCTCGTCGATCGGCACCTTCTTGGCGTAGACGCGGTAACCCTTGATCACATCGGCCACTTTGTCGGGCGCACCCGATATGCCGACGATCCGCTTGGAAACGTTCGAGACGTACTGGTTCATCACCTCGGGCGTGTCGCGCTCCGGATCGACGCTGACGAAAAAGGCGTGTAGCTTGTCGCCATTGGGATCGACCGTCTTCAGCCATCCATCAAGCTCGAACAGCGTTGTCGGGCAGACCTCCGGGCAATGAGTGAAGCCGAAGAACACCGCCGACGGCTTGCCACGGAACGCCTGTTCGGTGATCGGCTGACCGTTCTGCGCCGTCAGCGTGAACGGCACGCCGAACGGGCCATCGGACAGCGCTTCCTTGGTCTTGGTCACATTCAGCGTCAGCCAGCCGAGAATGCCGGCCATCAACAGCACGGCGACCCAGACGGCAATACGGATGGTCTTCATCGATCGGATTCCTCGCAAAGGCCGCAATGCCTTCCACCGCCTGATATCGCGTCAAATCCCGGCGCGCAATTCAACAACGCGTTTTCACCCCGCGCCGAATCGCCTCATCTTCGTTTGCTTGGCCCCGCGCCGCTGATTCAGGCGAGTAAATATCGAAATCGACCAGCAGTATCTAACGTTTCCAAGTGCTTATATCATTAGGAAATACTTAAAATCTGATTGTTATATCTGGCACCGGATAGAACGCTTGCCGTTCAACCGGCATGACGCCTGGCTGGAGACCTGCTCCCGATTATCCGTCTGCGAACGAGAACAGAGCCGCGTCGCATCGCGGAGGGGGATGGCTTTCACATGGCAGATATGACGGTGCACAAGGGCCTCTCTGTAGGTCAGCGGCTGGGAACGCTGGCAGGAGCGGCATTCATCGGCTTCGGCGCGATGATCGCGGTCGGCTGGTACGAGAATCGGATCGTTGGCGCCGCCCTTGAGCGTGCCAACGAAATCCAGTCCAGTGTCGATGACATCAACGACATGCGCATTGCCAACCTGACCCTGGTTCTGGCGGCGATGGACACCATCGTCGACCGCGGCGAAAAAGCCGTCGCCCCCGAGCGCCTGAAACTGATGAACGACGCGGTAGCAAAACTGTCCAGCGGCTCCGTGCAGATGCGCCTCGTCGCGGACGAGCTGAACGCAGCCGCGCTCGTCTCGAACTACGATGCCGATGTCGCCAGCCTCAAGCAGAGCATCATCGGAGACCTCAAGGCCGCCGTCGAGGCAGGAGCACCGGACAGCGAGTTTGACCGGCTGGACGGCGTCATCGACCAGGGCGGCGACAAGCTGACGACCACGCTCGACAAGCTCGCCCAGGATGGCGGCATCGTCGCCAAGCGCCGTGTCGATCAGGCAAACGCCATCTCGCAGAATTCCGTCTTCATCCAGATCGGCCTCGGCTTCATCGCCATCCTTTGCATGGCCGCTTTGCAATACATCCATGGTGGATCCATCCGTCGCGGCATCGAGGCGGTCCGTCAGAGCATGCAGCGGATCACCAACGGCGATCTCGACAGCGCGGTTCCGGCCACCGACCGTGGCGACGAAATCGGTGACATGGCGCGCGCCGCTCAGGGCTTCCGCATGGCAGCGATCGACAAGCGGGCGCTGGAACAGCGCAGCGAAACCGAGCGCCAGCAATCGGACGACGAGCGCCGCAGCCGCGACGCGACCACGCTGGCCGACGCCGAAGCCCTCAACACCGCCGTCGGCGCGCTCGGCGAAGGCCTGAAGCGTCTGGCGGCGGGCGACGTGACCGTCACCATCGACAAGCCGTTCCGGCCTGAGCTGGAAAGCCTGCGCAGCGACTTCAACCAGACCACCGTGACGCTGCGCCAGACAATGACCGACATCGCCCAGAACGGCGCCTCGATCCAGGCAAACAGCCGACAGATGCGCTCGGCCGCCGACGATCTCGCCAAGCGCACGGAACAGCAGGCAGCCTCGCTGGAGCAGACATCGGCAGCGCTCGACCAGATCACCGCCACGGTGCGCAACGCCACCGACCGCTCCGAGAGCGTCGGGCAGATGGTGGCCCACACCCGCCAGAACACCGCCAAGTCCGATCTCGTCGTCACCGATGCCATGGCGGCGATGGAGCGCATCGAAGGCGCCTCGCGCGAAATCGGCATGATCATCAACGTCATCGACGAGATCGCCTTCCAGACCAACCTCCTGGCGCTCAATGCCGGCGTCGAGGCGGCACGTGCCGGTGAAGCCGGCAAGGGCTTCGCGGTCGTTGCCCAGGAAGTCCGCGAACTGGCCGGCCGCGCCGCAGGCGCCGCCAAGGATATCAAGACGCTGATCGGCCGCTCCGGCGCCGAAGTGAAGATCGGCGGCGAGCTCGTGACCGCTGCAGGACAGGCTTTGCGCGAAATCGGCGAAGATGTTTCGCGGATCGACGAACATGTTAAATCAATCGTAACCTCTGCACGCGAACAATCAGTGGGACTGAACGAGATCAATACAGCGATCAGCCAGATGGACCAGGTCACGCAGAAAAACGCGGCCATGGTGGAAGAGACGAATGCGGCAAGCCACACGCTGGCCGCGGACGCCGACAACCTGATCCAGCTGATTCAGACGTTCAAGATCGGCGAGGGCATGAACGCCCGTCACACGCCGCGGGAAGCATCAGCAGCCTCGCATCCGAAATCATCTCCCGCACGGGCCCTCATCGGCAAGGTCGCGGGCGCATTCAGCGGCGGCGCTGCCGCAAGAACCATGGCCGGTCCGGCCGGAGACAACTGGGAAGAATTTTGATCATGAATAATACCGTCATAAACCAGACCGGTTCGCATCTGGAGATCGTCTCCTTCCACCTCGGTGAGCAGGAATTCTGCATCGACATCATGGCGATCCGCGAAATCCGCGGCTGGGCGCCGGTCACCCCGATGCCACACACCCCGCCCTACGTCCTCGGCCTGATCAACCTGCGCGGCGCCGTCATCCCCGTCATCGACATGGCCTGCCGCCTCGGCATGAAGATGACCGAACCATCAGAGCGTTCGGCAATCATCGTCACCGACATCGCCGGCAAGCTGGTCGGCCTGCTGGTCGAACAGGTCTCCGACATGATGACCATCAAGAGCGAAGACCTGCAGCCGGCCCCCGAGATCATCCCCGACGACCAGCGCGCCTTCTGCCGCGGCATCGTCGCACTGGAAAAGAGCATGGTCTGCTTCCTCAACCTCGACACCGTCATCGCCGACGAACTGACCCGCGAAGCCGCGTAAGGTCAGCGACAGAAACAAGAAAAACGCCCGCAACGGTTGCCGTCGCGGGCGTTTTCATGTGCAGGGAAACGGGCGTCGGGGGTCTGCTAAGCTGAAACCTCGACCGAGAACGCAAACCGGGCGGTCTGGCCGGGCGCCAGCGTCGCGCTGTAGGGGCGTTGCGCCAATTCCCTAGAGCCGCCATTCTCGGCTGCCATGCCATGCCACGGCTCGACGCAGATGAACGGCGCGCCGGGCTTTTGCCACAGCGCCAGATTGGGCAGGTTGTCGAAGGTGAAATGCAGGGTCGGCCCGCCTTCGGCGCTATAGAGCAGTCCCTCGCCCGCACCTTCCGGGAAGATCATCGCATCCGCATCGAACATGCTGCGATCGAGCACCAGGCGCCCCTCCTTGAACGGCGACGGATGCTTGGCGAAAGACAGCAACCCTCCCGACAGGCGGATCAGATCCGGCTCGGCCTTGTTGTCGAGCGTGATCACATGGTCGGCACCGTCACCGCCTGGCAACGGCCAGACGAAGGCCGAATGAAAGCCGATACCGAACGGCATTGCCCGCGAGTCGCCGTTGGTCACCTCGGCCGCCACTGTCAGCGTCCTGCCATCGACGATATGCTCGACAGCAAGCAGGAAATCGAACGGATAGGAAGCCTTTGTCGCCTCCGACGCGGCAAGCTCGTAACGGCACATGGTTGCGCTGGAGGCGGCGAGCGTAAACTCGGCGCGGCGAGCGAAGCCGTGCTGGTTCATCGGATAGGCCTTGCCATCGATCTCGACCGTGTCATCTGGCGCCTTGCCGACGATCGGAAACAGGATCGGCGAACGACCGCTCCAGAAGGCCGCGTCACCGCTCCACAGCAGCGACTGGCCCTCCTCCGTCGTCAGCGTCTGCATTTCCGCGCCGAGCGACGAGACATCGACGGTGAGATGTTCGTTGGCGATCCGGGTTGAGCTTGGCATCGGCAGTCCTCTTCGATTTGATTCAGACGGGAGCTTATCCGTGCCGCATGACGATTTCCATACGGCACATGACGTCGATGGAAGCGCTCACCGAGAGTTGCGTGGCCGCTGTTGATTTATTGCGGCTTGCCGTTCTTCCAGGTCACGGTCTGCCCATAGAGCGAGACGGTGGACAGCGCCATCTTGGCCGATCCTTCGACCACCTCGCGCGAATGCGCCAGATAGATCAGCGTATCGTTCTGCTTGTCATAGATCCGGGTGACGACCAGCTTTTTCCAGATCAGTGAGAGCCCCGACTTGAACACCTCGTCGCCGCCCTTGGAGAGGTCGATATCGCCGATCTCGATCGGTCCCGTCTGGTGGCAGGAAATGGCGCTGTTGGACGGATCCTCGAACCATTTGCCGTTCTTGACCCGATCGATCACGCTGCGGTCGAAATAGGTGACATGACATGTGACGCCCTTCACCTCGGGATCGGCCACGGCATCGACAAGGATATCGTTGCCGATCCAGTCGACCCCGACCTTGCCGACGACATCTGCGGATGCCTGCCCGGCGTAAAGACCGATCACAGCTGCGGCGATAGCAAGGACGGTGGTGTGTGGTCTCGACATGATGGCTCCCTCGATTGTCAGGAGCTAGAGATAGGCCCACGCGGCGCCTTTGCAAGAAAACGGAGTTCGATCAGTACGTTCTTGAACGTGCCTTAGTGTTACGCTTTGCGGCAGGTGCAGGGCTCATAACCTCCGGCCATCAGCCGCCCGGGCTTCATGCCGATGAACGCAGGGATGGCATGCACCGCAGCCGCCCCGACCTGCCTTGCCATCTCGATCGCCGCCTGCGCGCAGACGGCGGCGTCCTCCGCGGCGTTGTGATGCACGAAGCGCAGCCCCAGATGCTCGGCGAGAATGTTCAGCCGATGCGACAGGAAATGCGGCCAGATGCGTTGTGACATCTTCAGGCTGCAGAGATAGGTCAATTCGGGATAGGACTGGCGGTAGAGATCGAGGCTCGAGCGCCAGACGCTGAAATCGAAGGCGGCGTTATGGGCGATCATCGTCGCCCCGCGAAAATCATCGATGAACTCGTCCATCACCTCGGGAAACTCCGGCGCATCCTCGACATGCTCAGGGCGAATGCCGTGGATGGCGATGTTCATCCCGGAAAACCGCATGTCGCGCGGCCGGATCAGCCGCTCCTCGACCCTGGCCACCCTGCCATCCTCGATCCAGGCAAGGCCGACCGAGCAGGCACTGCCGCGCTGCTCGTTGGCGGTCTCGAAATCGATGGCGATGGTCTTCAAGCGGCAGAACTCCGATTCGTGGGATGATCAGGTTTAATGCCGCGTCACCTCCAAGGCAATTGCACGGCACGGTTGACAGGACACGGCCGGTATCGCAAGCTGGCCCAATGATCGCTTCTGCAACCATGATGACGCTTCATATCACCACGACCCCAGAAGGGTGCGCGGGAGCGATGGTGCGTTGAAAGCATAGCGATCATCCCAAGAACCCTGCCGAGGCGAGCAGGGTTCTGGAACCGGCTCTCCTCCCGATGAAATGGAGAGCCCGACATGCGTGAAAATTACCAAAATCCAACCGTCAAACAGCCGTCACCGGCCGGAGACATCATCGTTCGCGCCGTGCTGCCCGCCGACGCCGAGGAGGTCGCAGCGCTGATCAACCTGCCCGGCTACCGTGCAGGCACGCTGCGGCCGCCATACCAATCGCTTGCAGATGTCCGGAAGAACTTGGACAGCCCAGCACCCGGCGCCCTCAACCTTGTCGTGACACTGGATGGCAGGATCGTCGCCAATGGTGGTCTCAACCGTTTCAACGGTCGCCGCCAGCACGCAGCGAGCATCGGCATGGGCGTCCATGACGCCTTCACCGGCCGCGGCTTCGGCAGAACCATCCTCGCCGCCATGGTCGAGGCTGCGGACGACTGGCTCGACATCCGGCGACTGGAATTGACTGTCTACACCGACAACGCCGTCGCCATCGGCCTCTACCGCAAGTTCGGCTTCGAACAGGAAGGCCTGCTCAGATCCTTCGGCTTCCGCGCCGGCGAATATGTCGATGCTTATGCGATGGGGCGGCTGCGACGCTAGGCGACGTCGAGCGCATACGGTTTGACGAGGCAATCCGTCGGAATGTCCCATGCCTGGTTCAGCTTGAAGATCATCTCGACCGTCAGCGTCCGCCGGCGGTTGAGAATTTCCGAGGCCCGCGAACGCGACCCGAGCACGTCTGCAAGGTCCGCCTGACTTCTGCCGGTCAGATCAAGGAAGGCATGGAGAAACGCGATCGGTTCCATATCCTCGACGGGAAAGTCCCGGTTTTCGTAGGCTTCGATCAGGTCCGCAAGCACATCGAAACGGTCGGCATCATCGGTTCCCTTCTCCGGCGCATGGTCGAAGTACGGGGTTATCTCGGCGATGGCCCATTCGAGGTCGGCATCTGTCCTGATAGGCCTGATATTGTTCATCCAACCGTCTCCGGATCAATCCTGTCATAGTCGGAATGCGTCCCGACAAATTTTATCAGCACCCGCCTGTAATGGTAGGAAACATGGACGATCAGCCGGTACTTGTTACCGCCGATATCGAAGATGATCCTGTTGTCGCCGACAAAATCGACCGCCGAACCGAACATACGCTTGATGTCGGCGGGGCCTGTCCACCTGGCCTTGCTGGCAAGCAGGTACCACATCATGAGCGGCGCCTTCGCCTGCGGATGGCGTTGCCAGAATGCTCGCAGTGTCGATTTGGCAACGATCTGCATTCTTGAAAACATATTCCCGAAACGGGAACACGTCAATCCGGATCAGCTATCCGCCGATCAGCACAAGCCACTCGTCCTCATCCATCGTCTGGACGCCGAGTTCCCTGGCCTTGTCGAGCTTCGATCCGGCGCCGGGGCCGGCCACCAGGATGTCGGTCTTCTTCGACACCGAGCCGGCTACCTTCGCGCCAAGACTTTCAGCCCGCGCCTTCGCCTCGTCGCGGGTGAATTTCTCAAGGCTTCCGGTGAAGACGACCGTCTTGCCCGCCACCGGGCTGCCTGACGTCACCGGCTGTTCGGCCACCTCAGGCGTCACTTCTGCCAGCAGCCGCGTGATCACCTCGACGTTGCGCGGCTCCTTGTAGAACTCCACGATGGCCCGCGCGACGATCTCGCCGATACCCTCGATGGCGTTGAGGTCGTTCCAGGCTTCTCCGAACAGCGGCGCGGCCTCCTTCATCGCCGCTTCGAAGGCCTCATAGGTGCCGTAGGAGCGCGCCAACAGCTTGGCGGTGGTCTCCCCGACGTGGCGGATGCCGAGCGCGTAGATGAAGCGGTGGAGCGCGATGCTGCGCCGCTCGTTGATCGCCGCGTAAAGCTTGCCGACGCTGACCTTGCCGAAGCCGTCAATGTTTTCGAGCTTGGTGAGCGCAGAGGCAGCCTGCCGTTTCTCCAGCGTGAAGATGTCGGGTGCCGTGCGGATCTGTAGCGATGGATCCTCGCTCTCGAAGAAGAAATCCACCTGCCTAGCGCCAAGCCCCTCGATGTCGTAGGCGTTGCGCGAGACGAAGTGTTTCAGATGCTCGGTCGCCTGTGCGCGGCAGATGAAACCGCCGGTGCAGCGCGTCACCGCATCCACCTTGCCGGTCTTCTCGTTGACCTCCCGCACCGCATGGCTACCGCACACCGGACACGTTTTCGGGAACGCGTAAGCCTTGGCATCCGCCGGCCGCTTCTCCATCACCACGTCGAGCACCTGCGGGATGACGTCGCCGGCGCGCTGCACGATGACCGTGTCGCCGATCCGGATGTCGTGCTCGTCCTCGCGGATCCGCTCGCCGGAATTGCCGATGCCCTTGATGTAATCCTCGTTGTGCAGCGTCGCGTTGGTGACGACGACGCCGCCGACGGTGACGGGCGTCAGCCGCGCCACCGGCGTCAGCGCGCCGGTGCGGCCGACCTGAATGTCGATGTTCTCGACGGTCGTGAACGCCTGCTCGGCCGGAAACTTGTGCGCCGTCGCCCAGCGCGGGCTGCGCGAGCGGAAGCCGAGGCGTTGCTGCAGGTCGAGCCGGTCGACCTTGTAGACGACGCCGTCGATATCATAGTCGAGATCGGGACGCTTGAGGCCGATTTCGCGGTAATGCCCGAGAATGTCTTCGATCGAGGACAGCCGCTTCATCAAGGGATTGATCGGAAAACCCCATCTGCCGAAGGCCTCGACCATGCCCATCTGCGTGTCCGCTGGCATCTCGGAGATTTCGCCCCAGGCATAGGCGAAGAACCGCAGCTTGCGGCTTGCCGTGACCTTGGCGTCGAGCTGGCGCAGTGAGCCGGCGGCGGTGTTGCGCGGGTTGACGTAAGTCTGCTTGCCCTCGGCTTCCATCTGCGCATTCAGCGCCAGGAAGTCGCTCTTGGCCATATAGACCTCACCGCGCACCTCGACGATATCGGGCGCATCGGACGGCAGCGTGTTCGGGATATCCTTGATGGTCTTGACGTTGGCGGTGACGTTTTCGCCGGTCGTCCCGTCGCCTCGCGTGGCGGCGCTGACGAGCTTGCGGTTCTCGTAGCGGATCGACATCGACAAGCCGTCGATCTTCGGTTCGGCGGTAAAGGCGATCGAACCGTCCGGCAGCTGACCGAGGAAGCGGTAGACCGAGCCGATGAAGTCCTGCACGTCCTCGTCGGAGAACGTGTTGTCGAGCGAGAGCATCGGCCGCGAATGGGTGATCTGCGCGAAGGTCGGCAGTGGTGCGGAGCCCACACGCCGCGACGGGCTGTCTTCGCGGACGAGCGCCGGAAAGCGGGCCTCGATCGCGTCGTTGCGCCGCTTCAGCGCATCGTAGTCGGCGTCAGAGATCGCCGGCTGGTCCTTGCCGTGGTAGAGCTCGTCGTTGCTGGCCACCTCGGCCGCCAGAAAAGCGAGCTCGGCGGCTGCTTGCTCTTCGCTCAAGTTTTCGACGGGCGTTTTTTCGGCGGACATGGCGGGACTCCTGTAAGGAGTCGTTTTCTAGAGCAATTCTTGTCGGGGAAAAAGCGCCGCTTTGCAGTTGTCAGCAACTGGTTGGCGGTCGGCCCTATGATCGATTGCACCGATTGCCGCCGCTGAAAGTTCCGGGACGTTACTCGCCCGCCGCCAAAAGCCGCTTGGCAGCCGCCCTCGCCTCTTCTGTCACCGAGGCACCGGCCAGCATGCGGGCGATTTCCTCGGTGCGGTCGCCGGGCTCCATCGTCGCCACCCGGGTCGCGATCTTCTCCGAACCCTCGGAGGCCGGTCCCTTGGAGATCAGCAGATGCGTCGCCGCCCGTGCTGCCACCTGCGGCGCATGGGTGACCGAGAGAACCTGAACCTTGGCGGACAGCCGTTTCAGACGCTGCCCGATCGCATCGGCCACCGCGCCGCCGACGCCTGTGTCGATTTCGTCGAAGACCAGCGTCGGCGCCGAGCCGCGATCGGCCAGCGCCACCTTGAGCGCCAAGAGGAAGCGCGACAGCTCGCCGCCGGACGCGACCTTCATGATCGAGCCGGGGCGCGTACCCGGGTTGGTCTGGACGTGGAATTCGACGACGTCGATGCCTTCGGCGGCCGCCTCGTCGGTATTGGAGGTGATCTCCACCATGAAGCGGGCGCGCTCCAGCTTCAGCGCCGGCAGCTCGGCCATGACGGCGGCGGCCAGTGCCTCGCCGGCCTGGTGGCGCTTGGCCGAAACGACCTGTGCCGCAGCCTCGTAGTGCCCTTTTGTGACACCGACCTCGGCCTCGAGCTTGGCGAGCTTCTCCTCGCCGGCATCGAGATCGGCCAGGTCATCATTCATGCGGATGGCCAGCGCCGGCAGTTCGGTCACCGGAACCGAGTACTTTCGCGAGGCGCCGCGCAGCGCGAACAGCCGCTCCTCGACGCGCTCGAGTTCCTTCGGATCGTATTCCGTCTTGCGCAGCGCCGCTTCCACTTCCATCTGCGCGTTGGACAGCTGGTCCAGCGCCGCGTCCAGCAGCGCCACCGTGTCTTCGAGCAGACCCGGCGCCTCGTGGCTCTTGCGCTCCAGCCGGCGCACCAGCGAGGCGATATGGGGCACGGGAGAGGCATTGCCGTTGAGGAACTCGGAGGCCTCGGCGATATCGCCGGCGATCCGCTCAGCCTTCATCATCTTCTGCCGGCGTTCGGCCAGATCGTCCTCTTCGCCGTCCTGCGGCGAGAGCTTGTCCAGCTCCTCGACGGAGGCGCGGATATAGTCGGCCTCGCGCGCCGCGGCTTCCACCCTCTCGCGATGCTTTTTCAGCGTTCGCTCCGTGTCGCGCCAGATGCGGTAAAGCTGCGAGACGCCAGCGACCTCGTCGTTAAGGCCGGCGAAGGCGTCGAGCAGGATACGGTGTGCGTGGGTATCGACCAGCGCCCGGTCGTCGTGCTGCCCGTGGATCTCGACCAGCATCTGGCCTGCCTGGCGCATCAGCTGCACGCTGAGCGGCTGATCGTTCACATAAGCCTTGGTGCGGCCATCGGAGGTCTGCACACGGCGGAAGATCAGGTCGCCGTCGTCGTCGATGCCGTTGTCGCGCAACAGTTTGCGGGCGCCGTGATCCATGCCGACGTCGAACACGGCAGTCACCTGCCCCTTGTCCTCACCGTGGCGGACCAGACCGCCATCGCCGCGCCCGCCAAGAGCGAGCGACAGGCTGTCGAGCAGGATGGATTTGCCGGCGCCGGTCTCGCCGGTCAGGACCGACAGGCCAGCCTCGAAGGCAAGATCCAGCCGCTCGATCAGGACGATATCGCGGATCGAAAGCTGGATCAGCATTGGCCTCAGGAACCGAGCAGGAGTTTCTTGCCGGCGGCCGAAATCCACGAACCCTGATTTTCGCGCGGCTCTGCGCCGTTGCTCTTCAGGAGCTTGTAGGAATCTGCATACCACTGGCTATCAGGATAGTTGTGGCCGAGAACGGCGGCAGCCGTCTGTGCTTCCTCGACGATACCCATCGCGTAGTAGGCTTCGACCAGACGGGCGAGCGCTTCTTCGATCTGGTTGGTCGCGGGATACTTCTCGACGACGATGCGGAAACGCGAGATGGCGGCAAGGTATTCCTTGCGCTCCATGTAATAGCGGCCGACCTGCATTTCCTTGCCAGCCAGCTGGTCGCGTGCAAAGCGAATCTTCGCCTGCGCGTCATCGACGTATTCGGAATCGGGATAGTTATCGATCACAGCCTGCATCGCATCGATCGTACGCGCCGAGGCGCGCTGGTCCTGCGTCACGTCGACGATCTGCTTGGAATAGGTCAGGCCGATCAGATACTGCACATAGGCAGCGTCCTTCGACTTCGGATACTGCGCCATGTAGCGATTGCCCGACGCCAGTGCATCGTCGAGGCGGCCCTGGCGGTACTTGACGAAGGTGCTCATCACCAGACCCTTGCGGGCCCACTCGGAGAACGGGTTTTCGCGGTCGATCGAATCGAACTTGCGGGCGGCTTCCGCCATGTTGCCCGCCTTCATGTTGGCGAGGCCCTGATTGTAGAGAACGTCAGGCGGATCGGTCTCGAGACCGAGCTTGGTGATATCGATGTCTGGGTCGGACTGGCATCCGGAAATCAAGGCACCTGCGCTCAGCACCAGGAGCGATGCGAACAAAGCACGCGCTGTCTTCATCATACTTTCAGACCCTGCATAACCCATCGGAACATCCCAAAAGCTGCCATCCCTCAACAGCAGCCACGCCTCGCTGGCGTTTCTAGCCACAAATGCGTGGCCAGAGCAACGCAATGATGAAGCATTAACGCATTTTTGTGGCGGCACTGCTGATAATCGTCTGTTTTGCCCAGAGAAAACCGTTTCCAGCCGCCTTCGCTATCGGCGAAAAAAGGTCGATCGGGAATCACCGCAGCGAGCTCCACATAAAGAAACCGCCCCCCGAAGGAGGCGGCCCTGGCCTAAAGAATGCGGCGGAGGTCAGGCCGACCAGGGAGCAAATTCAGGAGCGTTTACCCGGATGAAATCGCGGGGTGCAACACGCTGGCGCGGCGCAGACGTCTCGACGACTTCATAGGCCGTTGGATCGCTGAGCAATGCCTTGAGAGCATTGGCATTCATCTTGTGGCCGCCGCGGTACGAACGGTAGCAGCCGATGAACGGTGCGCCGGCAAGCGAAAGGTCGCCGACGGCATCGAGCGTCTTGTGACGCACGAACTCGTCCTTGGCATAACGCAGGCCTTCGACGTTGATGACCGTGTTGTCGTCGGAGATGACGACAGAGTTTTCCAGCGACGAACCGAGCGCATGACCGGACGCCCACAGGCGTTCGACATCGCGCATGAAGCCGAAGGTGCGCGCACGCGACAGTTCCGACTTGAAGACGGATGCGCTCATGTCCCCTTCCCACTTCTGGCGGCCGATCAGCGGCGTGTCGAAATCGATCTCGACCTCGAAACGCATGCCGTCATAAGGGCGAAACTCGCTCCACGAACCGCCATGCTCGATGCGAACAGGCTTGGTTACGCGGATGTAGCGGCGCTTGACGCCGAGCGACACCAGACCGACCTGTTCGATCGCATCGATGAAGGGCATCGAGCTGCCGTCCATGATCGGCATTTCAGCGCCATCGACTTCGATCAGAACGTTGTCGAGGCCCAATGCGTAGACCGCGGCCATCACGTGCTCGATCGTCGCGACGGAGCGCGCCGGGGAAAAGCCGAGGACGGTGCAGAGATCGGTGTTGCCGACCTGCGAGGAAACCGCGCGAAGTTCGGTGACTTCGCCATTCTCGTGCATGCGATTGAATACGACGCCGGTATCAGCTTCAGCTGGGTTGAAGGTGATCGAAACGTCGGCACCAGAATGAACGCCGATTCCCGAAAGAGAAACCGGACGTGATACCGTCGTCTGAAAACCCAACATGCCAATAACCATAAATCTTGCCTTTATTGCCCCTGACGATCCGCTGCGACCTGACTGCCGAAACCCATCTGCCAAGGCTTATTTCCCTCCGTCGGGAGTTTGCAACCATGCAAACGAAGACGGTTTGTTAGCCCATACATACGTGTGCCCGCGTTGCAATCCAAATCACTGTTTCTTTCGCTTTGTAACGAAAGCATGCACTTGAAATCGCAAGGCAATCCGGTCGAAATCCAGGTGCCTGATACACGAATGCCCGGGAGTGAACTCCCGGGCCTGTTCGTGGCGATTCTGTCTCTTTATCAGTTCGACTGACGGCGAAGGAAGGCCGGAATTTCGAGCTGATCGTCTTCCTGCATCATGCGCGCCTGCGGCACGCTACGGCCCTGATCATCCAGGTTTCCGCGGCGCGGTGCATAAAGGCTGGCTTCCGGCGACAGCGGGCGACGCTGCTGCGAGGAGGCGGCCGGAGCAGACGTCATTTCAGGCGCGACTTCCTCTTCGCGGCGGCCAAGCGAGTTGGTGATCCGCTTCAGGAGGCCCATCGGGCCGCGCTCTTCATGCGCATGCGACACCGGTGCCGGCTGCGAACGATGATCGAGTTCGGCCTGAACGACCGGCGGGAAGTCTTCGACCTTCGGCATGCGGACCGGCTGCTGCTGCATCACGGGAGCAGGCTGTTGCATGACCGGCGCCGGCTGATGCATGACAGGCTGCGGAGCCGGCTGGTGCAACACGGGTGCCTGCTGCTGGACGGGAGCCGGACGAATGATCGGAGCGGCTTCCGGCGCTGCGAAGATCTTCGACTGCGGGCGGAACGTTTCCTGCTGAGCAGGTTGCTGGTGAATCGGGGCAGCCGCGCGCGGAGCGTGGATGTCGAGTTCGCGTTCCATTTCGGCTTCCGCCATGCGGATGGTCTGTGCGATCGGATCGGCCTTCGGTGCCTGCTGCATGACAGGGGCAGGCTGGACTGCGGCCGGCGCCGGAGCAACGGCCGCGGAAGGACGGATAATCGGCTTCTGGATCTGCTGGAAGTTCTTGCCGGCAGCTTCGTTCATCGCGCGGTCGATACCGGTGGCGACGACGGAGACGCGGATGATGCCTTCAAGCGATTCGTCGAAGGTTGCGCCGAGGATGATGTTCGCATCCGGATCGACTTCTTCGCGGATACGGGTCGCGGCTTCGTCGACTTCGAACAGGGTAAGGTCGCGACCGCCGGTGATGGAGATCAGCAGGCCCTGTGCGCCCTTCATCGAGGTTTCGTCGAGCAGCGGGTTGGCAATCGCGGCTTCTGCAGCCTGCATCGCGCGGCCCTGGCCGGACGCTTCACCGGTACCCATCATTGCGCGGCCCATTTCGCGCATGACCGAACGCACGTCGGCGAAGTCGAGGTTGATGAGACCTTCCTTCACCATCAGGTCGGTGATGCAGGCAACGCCCGAGTAGAGAACCTGGTCGGCCATCGCGAATGCGTCGGCAAACGTCGTCTTGTCGTTGGCAATCCGGAACAGGTTCTGGTTCGGAATGACGATCAGGGTATCGACCGACTTCTGCAGTTCCTGGATGCCCGATTCGGCCAGACGCATGCGGCGTCCGCCTTCGAAGTGGAACGGCTTGGTGACGACGCCGACGGTCAGGATGCCCTTGTTGCGGGCGGCCTGTGCGACAACAGGAGCAGCACCGGTGCCGGTGCCGCCGCCCATGCCGGCGGTGACGAAGCACATGTGGGTGCCGTTCAGGTGATCGACGATTTCGTCGATGCATTCTTCAGCGGCTGCACGGCCGACTTCCGGCTGCGAACCCGCGCCGAGGCCTTCGGTGACGCTGGCGCCGAGCTGGATGATCCGCTCCGCCTTGGTCATCGTCAGCGCCTGGGCATCCGTGTTAGCAACGACGAAGTCGACGCCCTGGAGGCCAGCGGAGATCATGTTGTTGACAGCGTTGCCACCGCCACCGCCAACACCGAACACGGTGATGCGCGGCTTCAGCTCAGTGATATCTGGCTTATGCAGCTTGATAGTCATGGTACCCGTTCCTTCTCTCTATGGCCGCATCGCCACGCCGGCCAATTCACTCAATTTCTAGAAGCTTTCCTTCAGCCACTGGCCCATCCGGGCGAAGCGGCTGCTATTTCCGCCAAGCGACATGAGCAGACCGCTCTGTGACGCATGTGTTTCCATGTCCGCAACCTGCGGATAGATCATCAGGCCGACAGCCGTCGAAAAGGCCGGGCCCTTGGCCGCCGTCGGCAGACCCGAGACGCCCATCGGGCGGCCGATGCGCACGTTGCGGGCAAGGATCTTGCGGGCAACGTCGGCAAGGCCGGTCAGCTGGCTTGCGCCGCCTGTCAGCACGACGCGCTTGCCGACAATCGGGCTGAAGCCCGAGCGCTGGATGCGGTCGCGAATGAGTTCCATCGTCTCCTCGATGCGGGCGCTGACGATGCGCGACACCAGCGCACGCGGCACCTGCGTCGGCAGATCACGGTCGTCCTCGCCGATCGGCGGGATCGAGATCAGCTCGCGCTCGTCGGACGAGTTCGGCATCGCGGACGCATGAACCACCTTGAGGCGCTCGGCGTCCTCGATGCGGGTGGACAGGCCGCGGGCGAGATCCGTGGTGACGTGATGACCGCCGAGGCTGACGGCATCGGTATGAACAAGCTTGCCCTCGGCAAAGACCGAGATCGTCGTCGTGCCGCCGCCCATGTCGATCGCGGCGCAACCGAGTTCGACTTCGTCGTCGACCAGCGCAGCGAGACCGGACGCATAAGGCGTCGCGACGATACCCTCGACCGAGAGATGCGCGCGATTGACGCTGAGCTCGAGGTTCTTGAGCGCGGTGCGTTCAGCCGTGACGACATGCATGTCGACGCCGAGAACGTCACCGTACATCGACAGCGGATCGCGAATGCCGCGCTCGCCGTCGAGCGAGAAACCCGTCGCCAGCGAATGGAGGACAAAACGATCCTGGCGCAGCGACTGCTGGCAGGCTGCCGACAGCACCTTCTTCAAGTCGTTGAGCTCGACTTCCTGACCACCGAGATCGATGGTTGCAGTGTAGATGTCGCTGGCAAGACGGCCGGCCGTCAGATTGACGATCAGGCTCTCGACCGTGAGGCCCGCCATGCGCTCAGCCGCATCGACGGCCAGGCGGATGACGCTCTCGAGCGCGTCGAGATCCGAGATCGCACCGGTCTTGATGCCGCGCGAGCGCTGGTGGCCGATGCCGATGATTTCGATGTTGTGCGTGCGGCCGGGGAGAATCTGGCTCTCCTCGCGCGGCGTCAGGCGACCGATCATGCAGACGACCTTCGTCGATCCGATGTCGAGCACGGAAACAACATGCGACCGCTTCGATGAAAGCGGCTTCAGGCGCGGCAGACCGAAATGGGACGAACCGAACAAGCTCATATATTCTGCCCCGCCTTCTTCAAATCTTTGGTGCGCTGATCGAGAACCAGCTGACGGCGTTCCATTGCTTCAGGCGTCAGCTGCACGGCCATCCGGTCGGACAGGCGCAGATCGACGGCAGCGATGTCGCGGTCGAGCAGAGCCTGATCCGCATTGAACTTCGACAGGCGGGCAAGCGCCTGATCGACATCATCTTCCGGCAGCTTGACGACAACGCCGTTGTCCATGTGCAGATCCCAGCGACGGCCGGAAATCCAGACATAGGCCTTCACGCGGGCCTTGATGTCGGGCCACTTGGAAAACTCGGCGTCGAGCGATGCGGCCGCCACTTCGGCGCCGCGACCGACGACCAGCGGCAGCTGCGAAAACTTGTTGTCGCGAAGCGGCGCGATGACCGCCCCACCCTTTTCGACCAGCGAGAGCTCGGCGCCGTGCTGCCAGATCGCGTAGGCCTCACGCTCCTTGAGCTTCACCTCGATCGTCTTCGGATAGACCTTGCGAACCTCGACGGCTTCCACCCAGGGAAGCGCGGCGATCTTCTGGCGTGCGGCGTCGATATCGAGCGCCACCAGAGAGGTCGTCCCGTCGAGGCCGATCAGCTGAAGAATGTCGATTTCCGACGTTTCGGAATTGCCGGAGACCTTCACGTCTTCGACCGCAAAGCCGGCCGCAGCCGTCGTTGCCTGCGCCACCACATCCGTGTGACCACCGAGAGACATGCCGTACAGGCCCGTCGCCGCGAAGAACGCCAACGCCGATACCGTACCTGTGTGAGCCGGGATATAGACACGGCCACTGCTGAGACTAACAAGGAAGCGCACGACGCGGCGCAGCGGCCGCGGCAGCACCATCCGCCCGTCGCCTTCCGCATAGGAAGGCTCGGCATGATGGCTGGGGCGCCCCATCCTTTTGACCGTTACCGAGAACAAGAAGCGTCCTCCACCATCCAACGGAGAAATTCACCAAACGAGTAACCGGCATGGCCGGCCATTTCAGGCACAAGAGAGGTTGGAGTCATGCCTGGCTGAGTGTTGATCTCCAGCCAGATGATTTCGCCGTCCTCGGAGAAGCGATCGTCGTACCGAAAGTCCGACCGACTCACCCCACGGCAACCAATTGCTTGATGCGCCCTTAGTGACAATGATTGTATTTTTTGGTAAATATTCGGTGAAATTTTCGCCGGGATGACGTGTTTCGAGCCACCGGCAACGTACTTGGAATCATAATCATAGAAACTGTGGCCCTGCGGCACGATCTCGGTCACACCGAGAACCTGATCGCCCATCACGCCACAGGTCAGCTCGCGCCCGTGGACGTAGCGCTCGACCAGAACCTCCTCGCCATAGCGCCATTCGGACGAACCGATGATCTGCGGCGGCCGGGACTGATCTTCCTGAACGATGACAACACCGAAGCTGGACCCCTCCCGCACAGGCTTGACGACATAAGGCGGCTTCATCGGATGCTCGGCGGGAAACGCGAAGCGATTGATCACTTCCGACTGCGCGACGGGAATGCCGGCAGCAGAGGCAACACCCTTCGCCTTGCTCTTGTCCATCGCCAGCGCCGACGCCAGAACGCCGGAATGCGTGTAGGGAATTTCGAGATATTCGAGAATGCCCTGGATCAGGCCGTCCTCACCGAACGGTCCGTGCAGGGCGTTGAACACCACATCAGGACGCAACGCCGACAGCGTCGCGGAGACGTCGCGATCGACATCGATGCGCGTGACCTGAAAGCCCTCAGCTTCGAGAGCATCCGCGCACGCCGCCCCCGACGAAAGGCTGACAGGCCTCTCGGAGGAAAAACCGCCCATTAGGACAGCGACATGCTTGCGACTCATGGATACCCCCAAAATAATCTGCACTCTGAATTCCAAGACTTGCACCAAGCTTGTTTCGCTCCGAATCTGGATCGCTTGGCGCCTGTGTATTAGAGCAGCATTATAGTTAACGAAGCGTTTACTTTCGTTAACTCCTGCCGCCAAAAGTCATGAAACGGGACATCCGATCCGGCAGCGGAAAACGCGAAAACCCCGCAGCGCCAAGCACTACGGAGTCCCCGTCAAAGCGAAGCAAAAAGTTTAAGATCGTTCGTCGAGCGCCTTGCCTGCGAGACCACCGATCGCGCCTCCGACCAGCGGCGCCAGCCAGAACAACCACAATTGCTGGAGCGCCCAGCCTCCGACAAACAGCGCCTGCCCCGTCGATCGGGCCGGGTTGACGGAGGTGTTGGTAACGGGAATCGAGATCAGATGGATCAACGTCAAAGCCAGTCCGATGGCGATCGGCGCGAACCCAGCCGGCACCCGGCTGCTGGTCGCTCCTATTATGATGAAGATGAAGAAGGCGCTCAGCACCATCTCGATCACCAGCGCCGAAAGCAGCGAGAAGCCGCCTGGCGAATGCTCGCCATAACCGTTTGCCGCAAAGCCGCCGAGCTCGAACCCGGCCTTGCCACTGGCAACCACATAGAGAACCGCTGCCGCGACGATGGCGCCAAGCACCTGCACCGCGACGTAAGGCAGCAGCCGGCCGGCGGGCAGCTTGCCCGCGATCGTCAGGCCAAGGGATACAGCAGGATTGAAATGGCCGCCTGAAATGCCGCCGACCGCATAGGCCATTGTCAGAACAGTAAGGCCGAACGCCATGGCGACGCCGACAAAACCGATCCCGAGCTCCGGAAAGCCGGCCGCAAGCACCGCGCTGCCGCATCCACCGAACACCAGCCAAAACGTACCAATAAACTCCGCGATGAGACTCCGTTGCATGCAGCCCTCCCGCGCCACAACCATAAAGTACATAACGAATCCGCTATTTATTGTGAATCGTCAAGCAGACCTTGCCGCGCATGTTTCCAGCTCAAAAAGCGCGCACCCTATTTTTTGTCCGTTTATTGCGTGTTTTGCATTTGCGCCGAATTAAAATTGCGTTATGAGCCGCATGCCTCCTAAGGCAGACACCTGAAATCCCGATTGGAATGAAAATGTCAGACGCGATATCCAAAGTATCGCCGACAGCCGCATCATCGAACAGTGCACCGCTCAACTCGCCGGCACGCGTTCTGATCGCGAGCCTTGTTGGCACCACCATCGAATTCTTCGATTTCTACGTTTACGCCACGGCAGCCGTGCTGGTGTTCCCGACGCTGTTCTTCCCGAACAGCGATCCGACGACCGCCCTGCTCGCCTCGTTCGCAACCTTCTCGATCGCCTTCTTCGCCCGTCCGCTCGGTGCCGTGGTGTTCGGACACTTCGGCGACAGGATCGGCCGCAAGACGACGCTGGTCGCAGCGCTCCTCACCATGGGCATCTCGACCGTCATCATCGGCCTTCTGCCCTCCTATGAGCAGATTGGCGTTCTGGCGCCGCTGCTGCTGGCGTTGTGCCGCTTCGGCCAGGGCTTCGGCCTCGGCGGAGAATGGGGTGGCGCGGTTCTGCTCGCCACCGAGAACGCACCCGAAGGCAAGCGCAGCTGGTACGGCATGTTCCCGCAGCTCGGCGCGCCCGTCGGTCTCTTCCTCTCGTCCGGTATCTTCTGGCTGCTGTTGCAGGCCATGCCGCAGGAACAGCTGCTGGCGTGGGGCTGGCGCGTTCCATTCATCGCCTCGATCGTGCTGATCGTCATCGGTCTCTGGGTTCGTCTCTCGATCACCGAGACACCGGCCTTCCAGAAGGCGATCGACAAGCATGAGCGCGTCGCCGTTCCTGTTGTCGAACTGTTCCGCAAGCACAAGCGCAGCCTGTTCCTCGGCACCTTCGTGGCGCTCGCCACATTCGTGCTGTTCTACATCGGTTCGGCCTATCTCTTGTCCTACAACGTCAAGGTCCTGAAGATCCCGTTCCTCGACGCGCTCGAGATCCAGATCGTCGGTTCGGTCGTGTTCGGTATCTTCATCCCTGTTATCGGCAAGCTGGCAGAGCGCTTCGGCCGCCGCGAGATGTTGATCCTGACCACGGTTCTGATCGCGCTGTTCTCCTTCTTCCTGCCCGGCCTGATGACCGGCGGCGAAGGCAGCATCCTTCTGTTCGCGATCATCGCCATGGCGCTGATGGGCATGACCTACGGTCTGATCGGCACGGCCCTCGCCGCCCCCTTCCCGACCGCAGTGCGTTACACCGGCGCATCGATCACCTTCAATCTGGCTGGCATCTTTGGCGCATCGCTCGCGCCCTACATCGCCACATGGCTGCAGGCCAACTATGGCATGACCTATGTCGGCTACTACCTCGGCATCGCCGCCGTCGTGACGCTGCTCTGCATCCTGGCGTCTGGCCGCGACGAAGTCTGACCGCCGACGCAATTCACTAAGAAGGCCGCGACGGGAAACCGCCGCGGCCTTTTTCGTTGTTGTCTGTTAATGCCCTGTCTCTATTTTCGCTCATGGAAACAAGGGAGAGCCGCATGCTGACACGCCGATCGCTAATGACCCACGGATTGGGCGCCGGCCTGTCGCTGACACTGTCACGCATGGCGCGCGCGGCGGCGTATCCGGCGATCGACGTCACCTTCCTCGTCATCAACGACGTCCACGCCTGCCGCGTCGGCGACGGCCTCAGCCCGAACTGCCAGGCCGAAGGCAAGACCGACGCCAACCTGCTCCGCCACATCAGGGCGCTGAACAACATCCACCACCAGACATGGCCCGAGGAAATCTCCGGCAAGCCCACCGGCTTCGCGCTGGCGGGCGAGCGGATCGCCCGACCGCAGGGCGTCATCGTCTGCGGCGACGTCACGGACGACGGCGGCGGCCAGATGGCGGAGTTTGCCGAGGGCTCGCAGCTGCTGCAGTTCTCGCACCGCTACCAGCGCGGCCCCGGCGCCGACCACATCCACTTCCCCGTCTATGTCGGCCTCGGCAACCACGATCTCGACCAGGACGGCCGACCGCCGCAGGTCGACTGGTACCGCGACGAGCTGCGCGACTACGTGCAGATGAACCACAAGCCGAGCGTCTTCTTCAAGCCGGTGGTGCCCGTCGACAATTACGACGAAGCCTCCGACAACTACTCCTGGAACTGGGGCGGCCTGCACCTCATCCAGGCGCAGCGCTATGGCGGCGACAACACCAAGGGAACGGCAAGCAGCCTAGACTGGATGAAGCGCGATCTCGCCACCTTCGCGTCCGACGGACGACCGGTGGTGATCTTCCAGCACTACGGCTGGGACAAGTTCTCGCTCGAGCGCTGGGACCCGACAAAGAACACCTTCACTGACAAAGGCAGCGGCGCGCCGCACTGGTGGGCTGAATCAGAACGTCAGCAATTGCTTGCAACCCTAGAAGGTTACAACGTAATCGGCATTTTCCATGGGCACGAACATGACACGCCGATGGCTTATCAGGCCGGCGGCATCGACGTCTTCAAGGCAAGAGCCGCTTTCATGGGTGGCTTCAGCCTGGTGCGCGTCAAGGGCGACATCATGGACGTGGCGATCGGCGAAGCCACCGATGAGCCAGGCGGGGTGAATTTCACCACCGCCTTCACCAAGAAATTCGGCTAGATTTACTCGCTGGTCACGCCCTGAAACGGCCGCACCTCGCGGCCCGGCATGAACACGCCGAGACGCTTGATTTCCCACTCGAGCTTGATGCCCGACTTCTCGAACACCTCGCGGCGAACCTGCTCGCCGAGATACTCGAGATCGTAGCCGGTCGCCTGGCCGTTATTGATCATGAAGTTGCAATGCAGCGACGACATCTGCGCCCCGCCGATGACGAGCCCGCGGCAACCCGCTTCGTCGATCAGCTTCCAAGCCGAATGGCCCTCGGGGTTCTTGAAGGTAGAGCCACCGGTCTTCTCGCGGATAGGCTGAACGGTCTCGCGGTGATTGCGCACCGCATCCATGTCGGCGCGGATCTTGGCGCGATCCTCGGCATAGCCCTCGAACAGGACGGACGTGAAGATCAGGTCGCTGGCCGCCGCCGAGTGGCGATACGCGTAGCCCATGTCAGCGTTCGAGAGCACTTGCTTGTGGCCCTTGCGGTCGATGGCGGTCACTTCGATGACGCGGTCGCGGGTTTCGCCGCCATTTGCGCCGGCGTTCATGCGCGCGGCGCCGCCGATGCTACCGGGAATGCCGTAGTAGAAGTGGAAACCGCCGATGCCGTTGTCCATGGCCATCGCCGCGACATGCTTGTCCGGGCAGATCGCGCCGGCGCGCACGCGGTTTTCACCGGCGAGCTCGACCGAGCCGAAGCCCTTGGCCGACAGCCGCAGCACGACGCCGGGAATGCCGCCGTCGCGCACCAGAATATTCGAGCCGACGCCGACCACGGTCAGCGGCACTTCTTCCGGCAGCAGTTTCAGGAAGGTGATGAGATCGTCTTCGTCGTGTGGCTGGAACATCAGTTCCGCTAGGCCACCGGCATGGAACCACGTGACACGATCCATCGGCGCATCCGGCGTGATCCTCCCACGGATGTCCTTTACACCGTCGCCGAGCGACGCAAGAAGCTTTTCCCCATTCACCTGTTTCATGCAGATATTCCCGAAAGGCCTTCCAGTTGCTTGGGCAGTGCTGCCGCCCAGTATGTGATACTCCCAGCCCCCAACAGAACCACAAAATCGCCTGGCTTTGCAATCTCTGCGACCATTTCAGGCAAAAGCTCGGGTGAAGCGAGGAAGCGCGCATCGCGATGGCCGCCGGATTTGATACGCGAAACAAGCGCTTCGGCGTCAACACCCTCGATCGGCTCCTCGCCTGCCGCATAGACCGGCGCCAGGAAAATGCTGTCGGCGTCGTTGAAGCAGGCCGCGAATTCCTCAAACAGGCTGGCGAGACGCGTGTAGCGGTGCGGCTGATGCACGGCGATGACGCGGCCCTTGCAGGCCTCGCGCGCGGCGCGCAGCACGGCCTTGATCTCGACCGGATGGTGTCCGTAATCGTCGAAGATCTGCACGCCGTTCCATTCGCCGGTCAGCGTGAATCGACGCTTGACGCCGCCGAAGGAGGCAAGCCCCCGGGCGATGTCCTCGCTCGACATGCCGAGGCGGTTGGCGACCGCGATCGCAGCCGTGGCGTTCGAGATATTGTGGCGGCCGGGCATCGGCATGACGAGATTGTCGAGCTTGATCACCTGGCCGGTGCGGCGGCGGCGGATCTCGACGTCGAAGATCGAGCGCGGCCCATCGATGCGCACGTTCATGAAGCGAACGTCGGCTTGCGGGTTCTCGCCGTAAGTGATGACCTTGCGGTCCTCGATGCGCCCGACCAGCGCCTGCACTTCGGGGTGGTCGAGGCACATGACGCCAAAGCCGTAGAACGGCACGTTCTCGACGAACTGGCGGAAGGCGGCGCGAACGGCGTCGAAATTGCCGTAGTGGTCGAGATGCTCGGGATCAATATTGGTGATGACGGCGACGTCGGCCGGTAGCTTCAGGAAGGTGCCGTCGGATTCGTCGGCCTCGACAACCATCCACTCGCCCTCGCCCATGCGGGCGTTGGTGCCGTAGGCGTTGATGATGCCGCCGTTGATGACGGTCGGATCGAGCCCGCCGGCTTCGAGCAGCGTGGCGACCAGCGATGTCGTGGTCGTCTTGCCATGCGTGCCGCCGATGGCGATCGCATTGCGGAAGCGCATCAGTTCGGCCAGCATCTCGGCACGGCGCACGACAGGCAGCAGCTTCTCGCGCGCGGCGATCAGTTCCGGATTGTCCTTCTTGATCGCCGTGGAGACGACGACGACTTCGGCGTCACCGAGGTTCTCAGCCTTGTGACCAACGAACACTTCGATGCCCTTGTCGCGCAGGCGCTGCACGTTGGCGCTGTCGGCCTGATCCGATCCCTGCACGCGGTGGCCGAGATTGTGCAGCACCTCGGCAATGCCGCTCATGCCGATGCCGCCGATACCGATGAAATGGACGAGGCCGATGGCCTTCGGCATTTTCATGCGCTCTTCCCCTTGAACTCTGCAATTGTCTGTCGGGCCGCAATAGCCTCTACCATGTCGGCAAGCAAGTTCGCAGCGTCGGGTTTGCCCGCCTGTTTGGCGGCAGCCGCCATTCGGGCCAGCTTTTCCGGGTCGTTCATCACATGCGTCAGGATCGAGGCGATCTTCTCGGAGGAGAGCTCCGCCTGCACGATTACCTTGGCGCCACCGGTGGCCGCCAGTGCTGCGGCATTGGCCGCCTGGTCGTGGTCGAGCGCATGCGGATAGGGGACCAGAATGGCCGGGCGGCCGATCACCGAGATCTCGGACACCGTAGAGGCGCCGGAACGGCAGATCACCAGGTGCGCCTTGGCGAGACGCTCCGCCATGTCGTTGAAGAACGGCGCGATCTCGGAGGCCGCCCCCATCTCCAGCTTGGCGACGCAATCGCCGACCATGCCCATGTCCTCGGGCCGGACCTGCTGGGTGATGCGGAGACGCGCGCGCAGATCGTCCTCGAGCAGGCTGATCGCCGTCGGCATCGCCTTGGAGAAATACTGCGCGCCCTGGCTGCCGCCGAAGACGACGAGATTGAACGGCTCGCCGGCATGCGACGGCGCATAGGGCACCTTGGCCGCCTCGATGACGGCCGGACGCACGGGATTGCCCGTCGTCACCGTCTTCTCAGGAAAGGCGCCGCCATTCTCCGGCAGGAAGCCGCCGGCGATCGCCTTGACGCGGGTTGCGAGCGCCTTGTTGGCGCGCCCCATCACGGCGTTCTGCTCGTGGATGACAGTCGGCACGCCAAGCCGCGAGGCGGCGAGCAGCGGCGGCACGGTGGGATAGCCGCCGAAGCCGACGACGACGACGGGCTTCAACCGCGAGATCAGCTTCTTGGCCGCGCGCATGCCGCTCCACAGCGTCCACAGCGTCTTGACGACGGCGACCGGGTTCTTCGAGGCGAGCGTCGCCGACGGCACCACATGGATCTCGTCGGCCGGGAATTTGCCGGCATAGCGCTCCGCCCGGCTGTCCGTGACCAGATGCACGGAATAACCGCGTTCCTTCAGCTTGAAGGCCAGAGCCTCCGCCGGAAACACATGGCCGCCGGTTCCCCCGGCGGCAAGCAGAACGATGCCTTTGCTCATGAACTCTTACTCCGCCGGCACGCCGTGCGCGACGCGGAACAGGCTCCGCTCCTGCGCACGCTTTTCCGGCCTGTGACGCGTCAGCGCCAGGATGAACCCGGCCGTGACGCAGATGGCGACCATAGACGAACCGCCGTAGGAAATCAGCGGCAGGGTCATGCCCTTCGCCGGCAGCAGTTCGAGATTGACGCCCACGTTGATGATAGACTGTATGCCGATCTGCAGCACGAGGCCAGCGACGGCAAAACGGTTGAAGTCGTTGCGTTCCTTGTAGGCATGCGACAGACCACGCAGCACCAGCGCCGAAAACAACAGAACCAGCGCGATGCAGAAGATGATGCCGAACTCTTCCGCCGCGACCGAGAAGATGAAGTCGGTATGCGCGTCGGGGATGATCCGCTTGACGATGCCCTCGCCCGGCCCCTGGCCGAACCAGTCGCCACGGATGATCGCCTCGCGCGCCGTGTCGATCTGGAAGGTGTCACCCTCGCCGGTCATGAACTTGTCGATACGCAGCGCCACGTGCGGGAAGACGTAATAGGCGCTGACGAGACCACCCGCACCCATGGCGCCGAGCACGATGATCCACAGCCACGGCATGCCGGCCATGAAGAACATGCCGCCCCACACCGCCGTCGTCAGGATCGTCTGACCAAGGTCGGGCTGCGCCACGAGCAGCGCCGCGACGATGCCGAACAGGATGATGGCAAACAGGTTGCCCGGAATTTCAGGCTGGCGCGCATGCTCGGCAAACAGCCAAGCGCAGACGACGACGAAGGCCGGCTTCATGAATTCGGACGGCTGGATGGAGATGCCGGCGAGCGTCACCCAGCGGCGGGACCCCTTGACCTCGATACCGAAGAACAGCGCCAGCAGCATCATCGACAGAGCAACGATGAGCAGGATGATCGCGGTGCGCCGTACCTGACGCGGCGTCAGGAACGACAGCCCGATCATCACGCAGAGCGAGGGGATCATGAAGGCCGCATGGCGCTTGACGAAATGGAACGGCTCCAGCCCGATGCGCTCGGCGACTGCCGGCGATGCGGCGAAGGACAGCATGAAGCCGATGCCCATCAGGAAGATGAACATCGCCAGGAAAAACCGGTCGATGGTCCAGAACCAATCGGCCAGTGCTCCGCGTTCCGCGCGACTTACCATGTCACTTCTCTCCTGTTGCCGAACCGATCAGCATGGTGATTTCGTCGAGCGCTGCCACATGGCTGACAAATGCATCGCCCCTGACTTCGAAGTTCTTATATTGGTCGAAGCTTGCGCAAGCCGGTGACAGCATCACCGCAAGCGGACCATTGTCATCTTTTTCCGCATCATCAGCCGCATGCGCGACAGCCTGATCCAGCGTTCCTGAAATTTCGTAGGGCACAGCCTCGCCGAGCGTCGCTGCAAACTCCGCCGCCGCCTCGCCGATCAGATAGGCCTTGGCGATGCGCGGGAAGAACGGCGAAAGCGTCGTGATCCCGCCCGCCTTCGGCAGGCCACCGGCGATCCAGTATATGCGGTCGTAGCTCGACAGCGCAGGAGCTGCCGCATCCGCATTGGTCGCCTTGGAATCGTTGACGAACACCACATTGCCACGCCGTCCCACGGGCTGCATGCGATGCTTCAGTCCGGGGAACGAGGCAAGCCCGGCGCGGATCTCGTCTTCCGAAACGCCGACCGCAACGCAGGCAGCCACGGCGGCTGCCGCGTTCTGCGCATTGTGGCTGCCGCGCAGCGTCTGGATGCCGTCGAGGTCCGCGATCGGGATCGCCGCACCCGCGGACGCTTGAACGAGCTTCGTGCCCTCCGCATAGATGCCGTCCGCCAAGGCATGACGGCGGGAAATGCGCGTGACCTTGCCGCCGGCCCGCTCGATGCGGTCGGCGATCATCTCGCTGAAGCTGTCATCGACGCCGACGATGGCGACATCGCTGCCGGCCACCAGCCGTTCCTTGATGTCGGCATAGTGCTGCATCGTACCGTGCCTATCGAGGTGATCGGGCGTCAGGTTAAGCAGGATGCCGGCAGAAGGGTTGAGCGTCGGTGCCAGGTCGATCTGGTAGGACGAGCATTCGACCACATAGAAGCGGCCGGCCTTCGGCGGCTCCAGCGTCAGCACGGCCGTGCCGATATTGCCGCCGAGCTGCGTATCGCGGCCGCTCGATTTAAGGATATGGGCGATCAGCGCCGTCGTGGTCGACTTGCCGTTGGTGCCGGTGATGGCAATGAATGGGGCATCGGGGGCATGTGCTCGCCGCTCGCGCACGAACAACTCGACGTCACCGACGATATCGACACCTGCGGCGCGGGCGAGATCGACCGTCCAGTGCGGCTTCGGATGCGTCAGCGGTACACCCGGCGACAGCACGAACAGCGACTGCGCGTTCCAGTCGATGGTCCGGAGGTCGGCGGTATGAATGCCCTCGGCCGCGGCCTTGGTGACGCTGTCGGGATTGTCGTCCCACGCCGTCACGACGGCCCCGCCCAGAATGAGCGCGCGCGCCGTGGCGAAACCGGAACCGCCGAGCCCGAAGAGCGCGACTTTCTTGTCCCTGAGCGTGGTGACCGGAATCATGATCGTTTACCGCAGCTTCAGCGTCGAGAGGCCGAGCATGGCAAGCCCGACGGCGATGATCCAGAAGCGGATCACGACCTGGCTTTCCGTCCAACCCTTCTTTTCGAAATGGTGGTGGATCGGCGCCATCAGGAACACGCGCTTGCCGGTCATCTTGAAGTAGCCGACCTGGATGATGACCGACAACGTTTCCATGACGAAGAGGCCGCCGATGATCGCCATGACGATCTCGTGCTTGGTGGCGACGGCAACGGTGCCGATCGTGCCGCCGAGCGCCAGCGAACCGGTATCACCCATGAAGATGGCGGCGGGCGGTGCGTTGAACCAGAGGAATCCGAGCCCCGCCCCGATCACAGCCCCGAGCACCACGGATAGCTCCCCGGTTCCCGGCACGAAATTGATCTGCAGGTAGTTGGCGAACACGGCGTTACCGGCGAGGTAGGCGATCACGCCAAAGGAGGCGGCGGCGATCATCACGGGCACGATCGCCAGGCCGTCGAGACCATCAGTCAGGTTCACGGCATTACCGGCGCCGACGATGACGAAACCGCCGAACACCACGAACATGATGCCGAGGTTGATCATGAAGTCCTTGAAGAACGGAAAGGCGATCGACGACCCGAAGGTCGAGCCGGCCGGACCCGATGCATGCGCGGCGCGCATCATGAAGTAGACGGCAATGCCGGCAATGATGAACTCGATACCGAGGCGCGCCTTGCCCGAAAAGCCCTTGTGGCTCTGCTTGCTGACCTTCAGATAGTCGTCGTAAAAGCCGATGGCGCCGAAGCCGAGCGTGACCAGCAGCGTGGCGACGACATAGACGTTCGAAAGATCCGCCCACAAAAGCGACGAACCGACGATGCCGGCAAGGATCATCAGGCCGCCCATTGTCGGCGTACCCGCCTTCTTGAAGTGCGTCTGCGGACCGTCGGCACGGATCGGCTGACCCTTGCCCTGACGGATGCGCAGCGAGTTGATGATCATCGGCCCGAACAGGAAGACGATCAGCGCGGAGGTAAACAGAGAGGCGCCTGTACGGAACGTGATGTACCTGAACAGATTCAGAAATTTCAGGTGGTCCGACAGTTCGACTAGCCAAATCAGCATTCAGGGCCCCTTGTTTACCCGCTCAAAATTCGCGTTGCGTGTCGGCAAATGGCGGGAACTTGTCAAGCAGCGCGGCGATAATCTTGCCGAAACCGATGCCCAAGGACGATTTTACCATCAGCACGTCGCCTACCGCGACCGAGTTCAATACATGGTCGACGAGTTCGTCCGTCTGCGTGCGGTGCACGACGGAAACGCTCTCGGGAAGTGATTCTTGCAGCGCCAGCATCTCCGAGCCGGCAAGCCAGACATGCTCGATGCCCGCGGCCAAGAGCGGTCCAACGAGGTCGGCATGCACTTTCTGCGAATAATCGCCCATCTCCAGCATGTCGCCGAGAACGGCGATCCGCCGGCCCGACCCTGTCGGAACCGAACTGGCGAGCAGGGCGATCGCCGCGCGCATCGAGGTTGGATTGGCGTTGTAGCTCTCGTCGATGACGGTGAAACTGCCGTGGCCGATCGACAGCTTGTGCCGGCGGCCCCTGCCCTTTTCGGCCTGCAGCGTCGCAAGGGCGGCGATGGCAGACTGCATCTCGGCGCCGACGATCTTGACGACGCCGAGCGCCGCCAGCGCGTTCTCGGCGATATGCCGTCCGGGCGCACCGATCGCCACCTCATGTGTCTCGCCGTCGATGGTGATCCACAAGGTCGAGCTCTGGTCGCCGCCGTTGAATTCCGCCATGCGGAAATCGGCCTTGGCGTGCTGGCCAAAGGAATGGATGTGCTGGATGCCGCAGGCCTGCGCCGTGCGGTCGAGGAAATTGAACTGGTCGTTGTCGCGGTTGAGGACCGCATAACCGCCCGGCACCACGCCCTCGAAGATTTCGGCCTTCGCGGTGGCGATTTCCTTGATGCTCTTGAAATTGCCGAGATGCGCCGGCGCGATCGTGGTGATCACGGCGACATGCGGCTCGATCATCTTCACCAGCGGCCGGATTTCATCGGGATGGTTCATGCCCACTTCGAACACGCCGAAATAGGTGTCGAGCGGCATGCGCGCCAGCGTCAGCGGCACGCCCCAGTGATTGTTGAAGGAAGCAACGGAAGCATGCACCTTGCCCGATGGCGCCAGCACGCGGCGCAGCATCTCCTTGGTGGTCGTCTTGCCGACAGAACCGGTGACCGCAATGATCTGCGCCCGCGAACGCGCCCGTGCCGCAAGCCCGAGCTTGCCGAGCGCCACTAGCACGTCCTCGACCACGATCATCGGCACCGTCAGCCGACCCATGGCCGGCAACCGTGCTTCGCTGACGACAAGCAGCGCCGCGCCATTGGCCATCGCCATCGATGCGTAGTCATGACCGTCAACGCGATCGCCCTTGATCGCGAAGAAGGCTTCGCCGGGCGCGATCGAACGGCTGTCGATCGCAATGCCGGTGATGCCTTCGGGCAGGTTCCCGAACGGGCGCCCTGCCATCGCCGTGATCATGTCCTGCGTCGTCCAAAGCCAGCTCACGATGTCAGCCCCTCCAAAGCCTTGCGCAACTCGGCGTGATCCGAAAACGGCAGCGTCTCCCCTCCGATGGTCTGCCCTTCCTCATGCCCCTTGCCGGCAACGATCAACGTGTCGCCTGATGTAAGCATGCCGACGGCCTGGCGGATCGCCTCGGCGCGGTCGGGGATCTCGGTCGCGCAGGTCGCTGCCGTCATGATCTCGGCGCGGATCGAGGCCGGCTCCTCCGAGCGCGGATTGTCGTCGGTGACGACGACCACATCGGCCAGGCGGCAGGCGATCTCGCCCATGATCGGCCGCTTGCCACGGTCACGATCGCCGCCGCAGCCGAACACCACGATGACACGGCCCGTTGTAAACGGACGCACGGATGCCAGAACATTAGAAAGCGCCTCGGGCTTGTGCGCGTAATCGACATAGGCGAGCGCGCCGTCCTTGGTGTGGCCGACCAGCTCGAGGCGGCCGGAGGCACCCTGAAGCTTCTCCAGCGCCGCCATCGCCACCTTCGCCGGAACGCCCGTGGACATGGCAAGGCCGGCGGCGACAAGCGCGTTGGCCACCTGGAAATCACCGGCAAGCGGAATGTCGACCTCGAAGATCTGCCCCTCGGCATGAATTTCGGCGACCTGCTTGTGGCGGAAATGCTCGACGCGCTTCAGCGTCAGATAGTCACCCTTGCGCCCGACGGTGCGCACGACATGCCCGGCATCGATCGCCGCCTTGATCGCCTGCTCTGACCATGCATCGTCGGCGAAGATGACGGCCGGCGAGCCCTGCGGCAGCAACGTATCGAACAGCCGCATCTTGGCGGCCATGTAGTCCTCGATCGTCGGGTGGTAGTCCATATGGTCGCGGCCGAGATTGGTGAAGGCCGCAGCCGCCAGCCTGACGCCATCGAGGCGCGACTGATCGAGACCATGGCTCGACGCTTCCATCGCCGCATGCGTGACGCCTTCGTCGGTAAGTTCCGCCAGAAGCTGATGCAGCGACACAGGGTCCGGCGTGGTCAGCGAGCCGTAATCGTTGCGCGTCGGAGACACGACCCCCGTGGTGCCGATCATCGCCGCCGGGTGGCCGGCATGCGCCCAGATCTGGCGGGTGAAGGACGCAACCGACGTCTTGCCGGCGGTACCGGTAACAGCGACCATTGTTTCCGGCTGCTTGCCGTAGAAATTCGATGCGGCGATCGACAGGAAGCGACGCGGCTCCTGGACCACGAGAACGGGAATGGACGTCTCGACGGCGTGCGCGGCGATGGCAACAGCTGCGCCACGCGCGGCGGCATCGGCGATGAAGCCCGCGCCGTCAGCCTTCGTTCCGGCGACCGCCACGAACGCCATTCCAGGCGTGATCTTGCGGCTGTCGGGAGAAAGGCCGGAAATCTCCAGCGCCCCAACCGGCCCGTCCAGCTGTTCCTTCAGTTCCGGAAAAGCGTTTCCGGCGATATCCCGCAGTTTCATAGAACTTCTCTCTCGAGCCGTGGCACCCCCATGGCGAATCGGCTGCGACATTCATTGTGACTCAATAAGACACCAACATGGCCGATCCGTCCTCACCGAACTTCGGTTCCACACCAAGGATCGGCGCCGCCCGCGCGATGATGTTCTTCACCATCGGCGCCGCGGTATAGGCCGCGATGTTCTGGCCCTTCTCGCCATTGTGCGGCTCGTCGCAGAATGTCAGCACCACATAGCGCGGATTGTCGATCGGGAAAGCGGCCAGAAAGGCGTTGAAGTTGAGGTTGGTGGCGTAGCGGCCATTGACGACCTTGTCGGCCGTGCCAGTCTTGCCGCCAACGTCGAAACCCGGCACGTCGGCATTGCGGCCGGAGCCCTTGATGCCGTTCAGCTTGAAGAGATAGCGCACGTCATCGCTGGTGGTCTTCTTGACGACGACTTCGGCCACGTCATCCGCCTGGTCGCGGCTGCGCGGCAGGAAGGTCGGCTCGATCAGCTTTCCGCCGTTGACCAGCGCGGCCCCTGCCACCGCCGTCTGCAGCGGCGTGGTCGAGACGCCGTGGCCGAAGGAGATGGTCACCGAGTTGATCTTCTTCCAGACCTTCGGCTGGCTCGGCATCTTCACCTCGGGCAGCTCTGTCTTCATCTTGGTCAGCAGGCCGAGTTTGGTCAGATAGTCCTTCTGCGCTTCCATGCCGACGATGTCGATGATGCGGGCCGTGCCCACGTTCGACGAATACTGGAAGACTTCAGGCAGCGTCAGCCATCGGCGCTGGCCGTGGAAGTCGTGAATGGTGAAGCCGCCGATACGGATCGGCTGCGTTGCGTCGAAGCTGGAATTGAGATTGACCTTGCCGGTATCGAGCGCCATGGCAAGCGAGAAGGTCTTGAACGTCGAGCCCATCTCGAACGTGCCGTTCGACATGCGGTTGAGCCAACCTTCCTTGGCGCCTTCAAGCGGGTTGTTCGGGTCGAAATCCGGCGCCGAAGCCATGCCCAGCACTTCGCCGGTGTGGATGTCGAGAACGACGGCGCCCGCACCCTTGGCTTCATAGTTCTTGACCGCGTTGACCACGACATCGCGCACGATGTTCTGGACGCGGATATCGATCGACAACTTGACCGGCTCCAGCGGTTGATCGCTGGTCATGCCGACGGAGGCAAGATCGGCCAATCCCTGGTCGTCGATATACTTCTCCATGCCGGCAACGCCGCGGTTATCGACATTGACGTAACCGAGAATATGCGCGGCCGTGGCGCCGCCGGGATAGAAGCGGCGCTTTTCCGGGCGGAAGCCGATGCCGGGAATGCCGAGTGCCAGAATCTGGCTCTGCTGTTTCGGCGTCAGCTGGCGACGCAGCCAGGCGAAATGCGAGGTGCGAGTGGAAAGCTTCTTGTAAGTGCCCTTCATGTCGAGATCGGGAAGCACAGTCGTCAGCTTCTCGACGGCCTCGTCGGCATCGACGATCTTGTTCGGCTCGGCAAACAGCGAGACGGTGCGAATGTCGGTCGCCAGCACTTCGCCGTTGCGATCCAAAATATCGGGGCGCGATGCCATCAAGCGGTCGGCCGGCGGTATGCTGGAGACGGTATCCTGATCACGCACCGCATATTCGATCAGCCGCCCACCGATGACGCAGTAGAGGCAGACAAAGGCAAACGCCAGCAGGCCGACACGGTTCTTGGCCTGGCCACTGCGCTTCTTGCGCGTGCCCTGAATCGTTGCATTGCCGGACGGACCGCCGAAGCGGCTGTAGACGCCGGAAGAGAAATGCGCCTGGCTCTTGGCGTCCATGATGCGTGAAAGAAAGGACATCTCTACTCCACAGATCCGGTTGCCATATCGTCTTCGTCTTCAACCGGCTTTGCCGGCACGACCTTCGCCTTCGGCTTGGCGCCGCTCTTCGCGTCGGCCACTTCAGGCACAGGCACCTGCGACTTCAGCATCGGCAACTCCTTGGCGTGAACCAGGGAGGTCGAGACCGTCGGCTGCAGCTGCAGTTCGCTGTTGTAGTTGTTGACCAGCCGCTCAAGCCTGTTCGGCTGCGACTGCAGTGCCCAGTCGGCCTTCAGGAGGTCGATCGTGTCCTTCTCGAGCTTGATCTCGGCTTCGAGGCGATGGACCTCCTCGAGCTTCAGTTCGGCCCGGTGCTTGATCGTGTAGGTCAGAGCGGCCGCTGCCGTCATGACGCCAACCAGGATGAGGTCGAAGGTTCTCAGCATATCAGGCTCCGAGCTTTCCGAGGCTTGCGAGGTTGGGCAGTCCGAAGATCGACATGTCGGCGGCTTCGGCGGCAGCGGAGGTCCGCAGACCGGCACGCAGCTTCGCCGAACGCGAGCGCGGATTGATCGCGGCTTCGGCTTCGCTGGCGGACACCATCGGCTTGCCGATCCGATCGAAGGTCGCGGCGCGCTCGTGGGCAACCGGCATGTGGCGCGAACCGACGGCCTTGCCGGCACGGTCGGAGAAGAAGGTCTTGACGATCCGGTCTTCCAGCGAATGGAAGGTGACGACCACGAGCCGACCACCCGGCTTCAGCGACCGCTCGGCGGCAAACAGCGCCTGCGCCAGCTCACCGAGCTCGTCGTTGACGAAGATGCGCAGCGCCTGGAAGACGCGCGTTGCCGGATGGATCTTGTCCTTCATCTTGCGTGGCGTGACGATCTCGATCAGCCCGGCCAGATCGCGGGTGGTCTCGAACGGCTTGTCGGCGCGCCGCTTCTCGATCGCGTGCGCGATGCGCGGCGACTGGCTTTCCTCGCCGAGGAAATGGAAGATGCGGATGAGTTCGGCCACCTTGGCGCGGTTGACGACGTCGGCTGCGGAAACGCCTGCCGCCGACATGCGCATGTCGAGCGGCCCGTTCTTCTGGAACGAGAAACCGCGATCCGCCTCGTCGATCTGCATCGACGACACGCCGATATCGAGGACAATACCGTCGAGCCCGCCAGCGGGCGCCTGATCGGCCAGATTGGAGAACTGCGCGTGAATGAGCTTGAGATGGCCGCCATGCGCCGCAACCAGTTCCTGGCCTGCAGCGATTGCCGTCGGATCACGATCGAGCGCGATCACGTCGGCGCCGGCATTGAGGATCGCCGAGGTATAGCCGCCGGCACCGAAGGTACCGTCCAGAATGACCTTGCCAGCCGCAGGCTCGAGCGCCGTAAGCACCTCGCCGAGAAGAACCGGAATGTGGCGAACCGGTCCGCCACCGGCATCAGTAGAACCTTCGCCAGGATTCGCCGCCATTCCGTTCCCTCGTGTTACGAGGAACGCCTGCCCGCCAGCCTGCGCTCCTCTCGTGCCCGCAACTGGACAGCCTGAAATTCCTTCGGCTGCCACAGTTGAAAATGATCCGCCCGACCGACGAAGGTCACTTCGTCCGAAATCCCGGTGAAATCGCGGATGAAATCCGTGACCATCAACCGACCCTCGGCGTCGAGCTTCATGAAGACCCCGCCCCCGTGAATGAGGAGCGACATCTCGTTGGCTTCCGGCGAAAACGGATCCCCCGCAGCAATCTGCCGTTCGAACCTTTCGAGAAGCTCCGAACCGCCGACGCTGATCGCTGGAAACACAAAATCCTGGAAGCAGTACAAATCCTGGATATTGAGTTGCGCCAGCACCGACCGAAATGCCGCCGGCACGGAAACCCGGCCCTTGGAATCGATCCTGTTGGTCGCATGTGAAAGGAAGCGGCTCATGACACGAAACATCCGTTCCCGAAAGAGCCCCGACAGACATCACGCGCCCGGAACCCCAAACATCAGACACAGCTTCGCAGGCTGAATGAGCAAAAACCCATCCAGCGCCTCCGCAACGGAGAACGCCTTTACTATGCGATTGGTGGGCACTTGATTGCCCTTGCGCAGTGCAGGAATGGGATAACATGGGACCATATGGGCGTCAATGGGAAACGCCCGTCTCACGATGAGCGCAGTATCGAAAATTTATAAGCTGTTAAGTTTAACAAAGGGTTATGAACGCGCAGATCTCAGCCACTGGCGCGCAGTCATCTCATCCGTCACGCACGGGCCCATGACTGGAAAACCGGATGCGCAACAGGCACTTAAGGCCGCAAAACCCGATCCCTCCCAAGGACCGCGCACACGCCCCCTCGAAAAGCGAGAGCGGCGAAGCAACAAACGCCCGGCACGCAGCAATGCGGAAATCGACCACACTCGACATGCAGACAGATCTTCAAACGGCAAGAGCAAAGAATCGTGCCGCCGGGGCACCTATCATAAAAACATTAAATATAGTATATTCATAAATAGAAATTTTATAATAAAAACCAGCTTATCCGCAAACCAACCAAATAAAAATGGAGAAGTGTGATGCCAAGTTTCAGCTTCGGCGGAATTTTACCGGCTTCGAAGACTCAAGATTCGGTGATCCCATCTACGAAAATGGATCTTACATCGGAAATTCAGTGCATAACCTGTGGAAAACTATTAAAAAGATGGTCGGCATTGTCGTCGGCAGTGACCACCTGCGAAGAATGTTCGGCGCAGCCGCGAACGTCCCACTGAGCCATTCAGGATCAGTGAAATCGTACGCTTCGCGGGAAAGATAATCGCCAGTTGGCCTGTAAGCCGGGTTCTGTATGGCTCCGGCCGAAACCGGAACGTGGCAGCCATTCCTCTGGGACAACGTTTGCACGCTGCCTCTCGCAACCCACCCGGATGACTGGCCTGGAAACCAGCCGGACGGCTTGCGCCGTCCGCGTCATCCCTATTCGGTCTTGCTCCCGGTGGGGTTTACCGTGCCATCGCCGTTGCCGGAGATGCGGTGGGCTCTTACCCCACCCTTTCACCCTTACCTGCCGAGGCAGGCGGTTTGCTTTCTGTGGCACTTTCCCTGAGGTCGCCCTCGCCGGACGTTATCCGGCACCGTGTTTCCGTGGAGCCCGGACTTTCCTCACCCTACCGTCTTTCGACATTGGTAGAGCGCGGCTGCCCGGCCAACTGGCAAGGCTCCCTTAACGGAGAGCGGAGAGGAATGCCAACGAAATATCGGCCACCGCTAGCGGAAATACGGTTTGAAATCCGTTGCGTAGCCCTGCCCGTTGATTCGACCTTCGAGCAACAGCTCGGCTCCGAGCCGCCCGATCTCGTCCGAGCTCTTGGCAGCCGTGCCGCAACCGCCCGTCAGCACGCCGATCCTTGACGAAGACGTATAGCCGATCATCGGGTAGCCGCTTGGCGTGAACGAGACGACACATGAGCCGCTGGAAAGCGTCACCGGCTTGAGCTCGGGAACGACGCGCGAGATCACCCGCGTCAGATGCTGCTGCACACTCTCCCGCCCATCCGTCCTGAACCAGGACCGTAGCTCCGGCTCCTGAGAAAGCCTGACGTCGTCGGGATCGCCGCCGATCTTCATGTAGAACTTTCCGTCGGGATAGCGGATCGGTGGCAGCATGTAGAAGTCGTCGATTCCATCGGGGCCGCTGGTCCCGTGCATGATCAGCGACGGCATGCCGGCAAAGGCTGCGGCGGCCGCCTCGTCGACCTCGTAGAAAGCGACCGTGCGCGCATAAACCTTCAGATCAACCGGCTGCGGCAAGAGATTCTCCGCAATGGAGAAACCGCCGGCCGCCAGCAGCACCTTCTCGGCGCGATAGGTCATGCCGGCCGCCGTCTCGACGGCAACCACGCCGCCCTCCTCGCGGATCGCGACCGCAAAGTCGCGAATGACGGATGCCCCAGCCTTCTCGGCAGCCACCGACTGGGCGCGGACGAGATTGCGCGGACTGATATAGCCGGCGCCCGTGGCCTCGTGGACACCCTGACTGCCGGCAGGAAAGGCAAAGAACGGAAAGCGGCGCTGAAGGCCGGCATCGTCAAGCGTTACCGTCTCGACGCCAAGCGACGCGGCGGCCGTGGATGTCCGCTTGACATAGCTTTCCACACCGCCCTCTTCCGGTCCGACCACAAGGCAACCGGCGGCCGTATAGACCGAGATGCCGCTATCGCGTTCGATCTCGCCGTAGCGTGCGATCGAGCGATTGGCAAGCAACGCCCAGTCGCGATCGGGATCAATGGTGCGGGTAATCCGCCCCTCGTCATAGTGGCTGGCAAAGACGCCGGAATGGCTTTTCCGATCGGCCGGCTCGTCGGGCCCGATCACCGCAACGCCGTCCGTCCGCCGAGCCAGATGCCTGGCGGCGGCGGCACCCATCATGCCTCGGCCGACAATGATGTACTTGAAATCCACACCCATGATCATCTCACCTATCGAAAAACCGGTGTCAGTTCGCTGCCGAAATCCGCGTCGCCCAGCCGCCCTTCCGTCATCAGCACAGCACCGAGGCGTCCGAGTTCGTCCGACGATTTGGCCGCCACGAAATTGCCGCCCGTCAGCACCGCGATCCGCGGCGACGAGGTGAAGCCGGCATAGGGATAGGCAGTTGGCGTGAAGGTCGCAACGCAGGGTGCCGTCGTCACCGGGCAGTCGGCAAGATCCGGCATCAGCTTGCTGGCGGCAGCAACCAGCAACTCGCGCTCGGCCGCATCGCCATCCGAGCGAAACCAGGCGCCGGCATCCTCCAGCGTTTCGAAGGTCCGCTGCTCGGTATCGCCGCCGAGCTTCAGATAGGTCTTGCCATCGGGATAGCGCACGGGTGGGAGAATGTAGACGTGATCCTCGTCACGGTCGCCGAACACGATTGTGGACGGCATGTCGCCGAAGATCGCCATCTCGCGTTCACCAAGCTCGTAGAACACGACCGTGCGCGCCGCGACGCGAATATCGATCGGATCAGGAAGAAGCTCATTGAAATTGCTGAAGCCGCCAGCGGCGACCAGCACGCGCTCGCCCGTCAGTATCCTGTCGCCGGCGGTCACCTCGACATGAGTGCCCGCATCCCTGACGCCGGTCACCGTCGCATCGATCAGCGTTACGCCGCCGGCCTCAGCAAGCGACGCCTGCGCCCGTACGAGAGCCCGGGGATTGATATGTCCTGCCCGGCGCTTCTCGAAATAGCCGCTGAAGGAAGGTCGCAGCGAAAACTGCGGGAACCGCTCCCGCAAGCCATGCGCATCCAGCGTTTCGAAATCGACGCCAAGCTTGGCGGAAACCTCGATGGCGCGGCCGAGATAACCCTCTCCCGACTGCGGCGCCGGACCGGCGAAAAGGCATCCGGCCTCCGTGAAGAAGGAGATGCCGCTTTTCGCTTCGATCTCCGCGTAGCGATCAAGCGAACGACCGGCGAATGTCGCCCAGGCCATGTTGTCGTCGAATGTCCGGGTAATCCGCGCTTCGTCATAATGGCTGGCAAAGACACCATGGTGGCTTTTGCGCTCGACCGGCTCACGCGGGCCGACCAGCGCCACACCTTCGGTCATCGCGGAAAGATGGCGGGCCGCAGCCGCACCCATCATCCCGCGCCCGATCACGATTACTTTGAAATCGACTGCCATCTCTCACCTCGTTTTCGAGGCGAGATAGCATGACCACCAAGTTGAATCATATTGTTAAGTGCGAGGCTCAAGCGATTCAGCGACAAGCCCTTTCGACAGGCGCCGGGCCTCGGCCCGGCCGGTCGATCCGATCGCTCGAACCCGATCAGTCGATCATCGCCATGACCTTGCCGCAATAGGCTTTGGAAACCGGGTTCATCCGCGTCGCCGCATGGCCGGCATTGTACTTGAGAATGGTGCCGCAGGTTTCGCCGCCGCCGAGTTCGTGGGCTGCCGCAAGATACTTCATGCCATACTTGATGTTGGTATCAGGATCGAAAAGCCCCTTGCTCGAACCCGAGTAACCCATCATCCGTGCCGTGGCAGGCTTGATCTGCATCAGGCCGATTTCGCCGGCGCTGCCGCGTGCGTTGGGATTGTAGTTGCTCTCGACGCGGACGACGGCATGCGCAAGTTCGATCGGAACGTCGTATTGCCGGGCGTACTTCACGATGATTGCTGCATACTTGCTGCCAGGCATCTCAGGCATGGCGAAACCGGAGGTTCTGTCGACGGTCTTCAATGCCACGGTCTTCTGAGGCTTCTGAGCACTCGGCGCCTTCTGGGCCTTGTGAACCTTCTCGGTCTTCCGGACCTTTGGCGCCTTCTTGGGCGTCTCGGCCTTCTCAGTCTTCAGGATCGGCGTCTTGTCTGTTGTTTGCGCTCTGTTGCCCCAATCGCCTGCAAAAGCGCAATTGAATCCCATCAGCAGAGCGCTCGCGCACACCGCAGCAGAAATAATCTTTCTCATGTAGTAGAAGTACTCCGACCAAAAGAAATGCATTGATTCAGGTGAAATCCAACCAATGCACATTTCCGCCAAAATACTTAATTTCGAGGCGGATATTCTTTTATGTTTCATTTTACGACGTTGCAGGCCCACAACTAAGCAACGATCGCCGTTCAGCGACTGGGGTTAGACCATCGTATTGAGGAGATAATAGGGAAAACATGTGGCAGCGCAGCATACCCCCGAAATCTAGGGATAATTGCTATTGCGCGGACGGCCGCTCAGGCACCGTAGCGCGGCAACGCGGCAAGCAGGCGGTGAAGCGTATCGATGGTCGAAAAGTCGGCGATCCCATCGACCCTCTCAGGCCGGAAATGACGCTGGAACGCCTCGACTTCCCCAGCCATCTTGTCGGAAAATTCGCCTGATATCTCAGTACCGTAACCATAGAGCGACAGCATCGACTGCAGGGCCTCGACCGGCTGCCCCTGATCGCCACGCTGGAAGAACCGACCGCCGGTAATTGGCGCCGGTGAAACCCAGTGGCCGACACCCCTCTCGTGCAGCAGATCCCAAGGGAAGTTTTCACCCGGGTCGAGCTTGCGTCTTGGGGCCACATCAGAGTGCGCAAGCACCCTTTCCGGCGCGATCGACCAACGTTCGCCGCAGTCGCGACACAATTCGATCACCGCATCCACCTGCATCTGTGGGTAGCGAGGCAGCCCGCCGGGATGACCGGCATTGGCGATCTCGATGCCGATCGACGCCGAGTTGATGTCGGTATTGCCGTGCCAGACGCTTTTGCCCGCATGCCAGGCACGCCGCTCCTCCGGCACCAGTTGAACGACATCGCCGTTCTCGTGAACGAAATAATGGCTGGAGACCTGGCTTTCCGCGCGACAGAGCCAGTCCAGCGCACCCTCGGCTGTCGGCATCCCGGTGTAGTGCAGGATCAGCATGTCTGGCTTCTGCCCATCGACACGCTCGCCATGGTTTGGCGATATTCGTACGCTGGCCTTGGCGTAGTCTGCCGTAGAGGCGCTCATGCGGCCCGGCGTTCCTTTTCGATGGCCTCATAGGCGGCATTGAGCGCCGCCATGCGTTCATTGGCAATCGCATGAAATTCCGCCGGCACGCCGCGCGAAATCAACCGATCGGGATGATGCTCGTGGACGAGGCCGTGGTAGCGACGGCGGATCGTCGGGAAATCGTCGGACGGCGAGACGCCGAGAACTTTATAAGGGTCATGACCGATAGACACATGCCTCGCCGCAATCCGCTCGAACCGCTCTTCGCTCATCTGGAAGATTTCGGCGACATGCGTCAGGAACGCCATTTCCTTCTCATGGATAAGACCATCCGCCTTGGCGATATGGAACAGACCGTCGAGGACTTCCTCGAGAACCGGGCAATTCGCGGCGCAGGTCACGCACAGCGTCGACAGCCGCTCGGCATACGCCTCGTAACCCGCCACGTCCTGGCGCGCCAGATTGTAGAGACGCGCGACATTGACGGCCTGATCCTCGGGGAACTCGAAAATCTCGCGAAACGCGTTCACTTCCTTCTCGCTGACGATTCCATCCGCCTTGGCCATCTTGGCCGACAGCGCGATGATCGCCACGGAGAACGCAACCTTGCGCCGGGTCTCCGGGTCGCCTTCGAAAACGGTGCGAATAGCCTCGACCACGGCGGAAAGCGCATTTCCCGCAGCGTTGCCAATGGCGTTCAGCAGTTTTTCCCAGAAGGACATCAGGTCTCTCGTGCAATAAAAAGAGAAACACGTTGACCAAATAAAGGTTGCCTTTGCAAGATCACGATTGGTCGTAGAGTTGAAAACACCTTTCACATTTCGGTAATGGTCGCGTGGGAACGGCACGGAATGTCCGTCGAACGATATCAACAGCTCCTTTCAACCGCCGCTCGCGCTTGAAACGATTAGATCGGCCTTCCGCCATTTTCAGCAGCGGAAAGCCGCATTTTTCATCAAAACAACACTTTACAGTCATCTCCGCCTGCCGCATCCATGCTTGAACTAAAACAGCCCATGATCCAGACGATAGCGGAGGCACCATGCCGAAAAAGAAAGTCGCACTGCTCACGGCCGGAGGCCTGGCACCTTGTCTCTCCTCGGCAGTCGGCGGGCTGATCGAGCGCTATACCGACGTCGCCCCTGAGATCGATCTGATCGCCTACCGCTCCGGCTACCAGGGCGTGCTGCTCGGCGACAGCATCAAGATCACATCAGACATGCGCGAGAAGGCGTATCTCCTGCACCGCTATGGCGGCTCGCCGATCGGCAACAGCCGCGTCAAGCTCACCAACGCAGCCGACTGCGTCAAGCGCGGCCTCGTCAAGGAAGGCGAAAACCCACTGCGGGTGGCGGCGGAACGGCTTGCCAGCGACGGCGTCAGCATCCTCCACACCATCGGCGGCGACGACACCAACACCACTGCGGCCGATCTCGCCGCCTATCTCGCGGCCAACGGCTACGACCTCACCGTGGTCGGCCTGCCGAAGACCGTCGACAACGACGTGGTGCCGATCAAGCAGTCGCTCGGCGCCTGGACGGCTGCCGAAGTCGGCGCCCACTTCTTCGACAATGTCAGCAACGAGCAGACGGCAGCGCCACGCACGCTGATCATCCACGAAGTCATGGGCCGCCATTGCGGCTGGCTGACAGCCGCGACCGCCCGCGCCTACCTCCAGCGCACGCGAAACAACGAGTATGTCGACGGCCTGATGACCAACGCGAAAATGAAGAGCATCGACGCCGTCTATCTGCCGGAGACGATCTTCGATCTCGAGGCCGAATCAGCCCGGCTAAAGGAAGTGATGGACCGCACCGGCCATGCGACTGTCTTCGTCTCCGAAGGGGCCTGCCTCGACGCCATCGTCGCCGAGCGCGAAGCGGCGGGCGAGACCGTCAAGCGCGATGCCTTCGGTCACGTCAAGATCGATACGATCAACGTCGGCGGCTGGTTCCAGAAGCAGTTCGCCAGTCTCTTGAATGCCGAGCGTTCCCTTGTGCAGAAATCGGGCTACTTCGCCCGCTCCGCCCCCGCCAATGCCGACGATCTCCGTCTGATCCAGAGCATGACCGACCTTGCCGTCGAAAGCGCGCTCAACAAGGTCTCCGGTGTCACCGGCCACGACGAGGGCCAGAACGGCAAGCTGCGCACCATCGAATTCCCGCGCATCAAGGGCGGCAAGCCCTTCGACACGTCGGTCAAGTGGTTCGGCGAAGTGATGGACGAGATCGGGCAGAAATACCGCGACGCATGATTGACGCAAGCTGCATATGATGTCTTTGCTTGCTCAATAGGGAAGAGGAGGTATTTCCATGTCGTTCGAAGCCTGGCTCGCTTTTGCGGCTGCGTCCGCGATTATGCTCGCAATTCCAGGACCGACGATCCTCCTCGTCGTATCATATGCGCTCGGTCACGGTCGCAAGACGGCCCTTGCAACGGTCAGCGGCGTGGCGCTCGGCGATTTCACGGCGATGACCGCCTCGTTATTCGGCCTCGGCGCGCTTCTCGCCGCGTCGGCGACGCTGTTCACCGTGCTCAAGTGGATCGGCGGCGCTTATCTGATCTGGCTTGGCATCAAGCTCTGGCGGGCGCCGATCATATCAGGGCCGATGGCCGACAACGACAATCTGCCGGAAGAGAAGTCGCTGAAGATCTTTCTGCATGCCTATGTCGTTACCGCGCTCAATCCGAAGAGCATCGTCTTCTTCGTCGCCTTCGTGCCGCAGTTCCTCAATCCGGCCCTGCCCTTCTTCGGTCAGATGCTGGTCATGGAGGCAACGTTCCTCGTCCTCGCGACGATCAACGCCTCGACCTATGCCCTTGCCGCACACGCCGCGCGAGGCCTGATTCGCAAGGCCGCGGTGCAGCGCGCGGTCAACCGAACAGGCGGCACATTGCTGATTGCCGCCGGTGCCGTGACGGCTGGATATCGACGCATTGCCGCGTAGAAATTTTCTCCGGGTTGCCGCAAAGCCACGAATAGGTTAATTGGCAGATCAAGGCTTAAGGTTTTTGGTAACTTTTAACGCTGCCGGGGCGGCGCGTTTCACGAGAGTGAGAGTATGGCAGCGATCGGTATTTCCGGCTTGAAACGCAACCTCATCGTATCGACGATGCTGTGCTGCGTGGCCGCTGGTTGCTCGAGCGTCGAATATACGTCCCAAGCAGATCTGATGGCCGAGCAGGTCGTTGTTCCGACCCCCAAGCCCGGCGAAGATGCGATGTTCGCAGCCATTCCAGCCGGAGAAGGCGCGCCCGCGACCGAGATGATCGCCGGTGCCGACCAGACGGCACCGACCGTCGCGACCGCGGCCATGCCGAGCACCGATCCCCTGCAACAGACAGCCCAGCTCCAGCCGGTGGCCTATGGCCAGATTCCGCTGACGCCCGAGATGACGGCGATCCAGTCCGTTGTGCCGACGCCGCGTCCTGGCACGCCGGCGACAGAACTCGCCTTCGCCGCCAGCCCGCAGAACAACGCGGTGGCTGCCCTGTCAGCAATCGACACGACGCCGCATCAGATGATGGACTACGGCTTCGACACGTCGGGCCCGATCGACCCGCCTGCCGCACCGCCGATGTTTGGCGACGACGACGATGACGGCGCACCGACGGTCGAAAAGAGCGCGATTACCAAGATCATCGACAAGTACTCGCAGATCTACAAGGTCCCGGCATCATTGCTTCACCGCGTCGTGCATCGCGAAAGCCGCTACAATCCGAAGGCCTACAACAAGCGCGGCTACTTCGGCCTCATGCAGATCAAGTACAACACCGCCAAGTCGATGGGTTACGACGGGCAGCCGGAAGGCCTGTTCGACGCCGAAACCAACATCAAATACGCGGCAAAATACCTGCGCGGCGCTTGGCTGGTATCGGATAGCAGCGAAGACAACGCTGTCAGGCTTTATGCGCGCGGCTACTACTACGACGCCAAGCGCAAGGGTATGGACGACATCGCCCAGGGCAACTACTAGCACTTAACGCGTGTTAGAGCGCTTACCGGTCGTTCGACAACGTTTCGATGACATTATTCAAAAGAACCTGCGGCCTGTAACCCAGCCAGCTCGGCGTCAGCCCGAGCCGCAGCACCACGATCTCTGCAGACGGTATCACCGCCATGCTCTGCCCGTCATGCCCTTCCAGCCACAGGGCATCGTCGGGAATGCCGTCATCGGCATTGCCAGGCGGCTTGAGCCAGGCCTGACCGCGTGAATACGCTGCGCCCGACGTCACAGTCGGCGTCCACATCATCCGCATGAAATGTTCCGGCAGCAGCCGCTCGCCATTCCACACGCCGTCCTGAACCAGGAACTGGCCGAATCGCGCCCAGTCGCGGGCCGTGGCGTAGAGATAGGAGCTGCCGGCGAAAGTACCGCGCGCATCCGCCTCCAGCACCGCGCTCGACATCCCGAGTGGCGCAAACAGCGCCTGCCGGGGATAATTCAGCGCCTGCCTGGCATCCCCGATCCGGTTCATCCAGATGCGTGAGATCAGCACGGAGGTGCCGCTGGAATAGTTGAATTTAGTTCCGGGATCGGACGAGAGCGCGCGGCTGGCCGGAAGCGCCGTCTCGTCGGCGTCGAGATAGAGCATCCGCGTCACATCCGCCACGGTTCCATAGTTCTCGTTGAACCCCAGGCCGCTCTCCATCGCCAACAGATGCGCCAGCGTGATCCGCGATCGTGGGTCGTTTTGCCATTGCGGCAGCAGGTCTGCATCCTCGAACGCCATCTTGCCTGATAACATCAGCCGCCCGACCACCGCCGCATTGACGGTCTTCGTCATCGACCATCCGATCAGCGGTGTTTCCGGGCCAAATCCCTCTCCGTACACCTCTCCGACGATCCTGCCTTTATGAACGACGACGACCGCCCGCATATCAGGTCCGGTGAGCTCTTTCCGCGCCAGAAGCGCCGCAATGCGCGCATCGGCGAACGATCCAACCGCATTCCCGTCCGGCCAGTTCTCCTTGCTTTCCAGCGGCTTGGTTTGCGGTGCATCGGGAACCGACAGTTGCGCCGCCTCGAAATCGCCATCCGGCACGCTGGCACAGCCGAAGCCGTCGCGATAGGCGGCATAGTTGGCCGCGAACATGCCGAGAATCCGCGCCGTCACCCGCTTCTGCGCGTGATCGACGTCGACAGTGATCAGCCGCAGCAACGGATTTCCCGGCGCCTGCACGTCCTTCGCCAGCACCGCATCGGCATCGCGTCCGGCCACGAAAACATTCGAGCAGACGATCTTGGCCGCATAGCCATCACCAACCCGCAGCAGTTCCGGCGGGCTGACATAGAGCCAGCCGGCGCCGATGGCGGCGATGACGAGCAGCAGGACAGCAACGGCCTTCAGAACACGCAGAACAACTGGCATAGGCACCCCTCCGGGACGCTAAGGAAGCAGGAAAATCGAAGGTGCGAAAGCCCCTCGATCGGCCGCATGCTCTCATCGATGCACGCTTTCCACAGCCAAAGCCGCCCACAGGCAACGTCATCAAACTGTAGTCCCGCCGCGTTAAACGCCCTGAACGCCAAAAAGTTGAGAGACTCACTTATGACGGAATTTGCACCGGACGCCGGCTTCCGCAAGAACCGGAAACTCAAGGCAGCGCTCCTCCGCCACAAGGCCTTCTCGAAAGAGGGTCTGTCCGAACGTCTGTTCGGTATGCTTTTCTCCGGCCTCGTCTACCCGCAGATCTGGGAAGACCCCGATCTCGACATGCTGGCGATGGAGCTAGAGCCGCATCACCGCATCGTCACCATCGGCTCCGGCGGCTGCAACATGCTCGCCTATCTCTCGCAGAGCCCGGCCTCGATCGACGTCGTCGATCTCAACCCGCACCATATCGCCCTCAACAAGCTGAAGCTGTCCGCCTTCCGGCATCTGCCGAGCCGCGCCGATCTCGTCCGCTTCCTCGCCCGACCCGGCCAGAGCGCCAACAGCCAGGCCTTCGACCGGTTCCTGGCGGCCAACCTCGACTACACGACGCGCGACTACTGGAACGGCCGCAAGCTCGGTCGCCGCCGCGTCACGGTGTTTGACCGCAACATCTACAAGACCGGCCTGCTTGGCCGCTTCATCGGCGCCGCACACCTGCTGGCCCGCGTCCACGGCGTCGATCTCACTGACATCGCCAAGGCCAGGACGCTCGAGGAACAGCGCCAGCTGTTCGACCGGAAGATTGCGCCGCTGTTCGAAAAACCCGTCGTGCGCTGGATCACCAGCCGCAAGAGCTCGTTGTTCGGCCTCGGCATCCCGCCGCAGCAATATGACGAGCTGGCGAGCCTCGCCGCCGACAATTCGATCGCGCCGGTGCTGCGCCACCGGCTGGAAAAGCTCACCTGTCATTTCCCGATGCAGGAAAACTACTTCGCCTGGCAGGCATTCGCCCGCCGCTACGCCGAGGAAGGCGAAGGCCCGCTGCCGACCTACCTGAAGCCTGAGCACTACGAAGCGATCCGCGCCAATGTCGACCGCGTCAGCGTCCACCATGCGAGCTTCACCGAGCTGCTCGCCGGCGAACCGGCCGCCTCGCGCGACCGCTACATCCTGCTCGACGCGCAGGACTGGATGACCGACCAGCAGCTGAACGACGTCTGGTCGGAAATCTCCCGCACCGCCCGCGACGGTGCCCGCGTAATCTTCCGCACCGCCGCCGAAAAGAGCATCATCGAAGGCCGCCTGTCGCCTGCCATTCGCGACCAGTGGACCTATCTCGCGGATCGCTCGCTCGAACTGACCGAGCACGACCGCTCTGCGATCTACGGCGGCTTCCACATCTATGTGAAGAAGCCATGAGCCCAGTGGAGACCCGCGCCTCCGCACCGGCCGAAAACCATGCCGACCTGATGGACGGCATGTACCGCCACCAGCGTCACATCTACGACCTGACGCGCAAATACTACCTGCTGGGTCGCGACCAGACGATCCGCAACCTCGACCTCGGGCAGACCGCCACGCTGCTCGAAGTCGGTTGCGGCACCGGCCGCAATCTGGCGCTGGCCCACGGGCATTTTCCGCAGGCGAGGCTTTACGGCCTCGACATCTCGCAGGAAATGCTGATCTCGGCGCGCAAGACCTTTGCGGGCCTTCCCACCTCGGCCGACTTTCGCGTCGCCGACGCCACCGCCTTCACGCCGCAGGAATTCGGCACGGATGGTTTCGACCGCGTGATGATCTCCTACGCCCTGTCGATGATCCCGGACTGGCAGCGCGCCATCGACGCGTCACTCGCCGCGCTCAACCCCGGTGGACAGCTGCACATCGTCGATTTCGGCCAGCAGGAACGTCTCCCCGCCTGGTTCCGCGCCCTCCTCCGCTCCTGGTTGACGAAGTTCCACGTCACCCCGCGTGCGACGTTGCGCGAGGTGCTGCAGGCGAAGGCGGACCGCGAAAACGCCACTCTGACCTTCAAGAGCATCGGCGGCGGCTATGCCTGGCGGGCGATTATAATTAAGGCCCGCTAATATTTCGCTTGAAACTAACCGATTTTTTACGTTGATATGGTGAATAGAGGGGCATCTATCTGCTGGGCACGTCATTTTCGAAGGTCAGGCTGTGGGGCGACAAGATCATTCTGTTCACGACGGAACACCCATGCGCCGGCTCCTGTTATGCGTATTGCCCCTGGCCATCATGCTCGCTGGCTGCACCTCGTCAGGCTACGACTATCTCTCGACAGCGTCGATAAAGCCGAAAATGCGCTTTCAGGACACGGATCCGCAGGATTTCGGCCCGAAGCATCCGCAGCAGAACGCCATCCACGGCATCGACATTTCCAAGTGGCAGGGTGACATCGACTGGCAGACGGTCCGCAAGTCAGGCGTCGCCTTCGCCTTCATCAAGGCGACCGAGGGCAAGGACCGTGTCGATCCACGCTTCAGCGAATACTGGCAGGAAGCCCGCCAGGTCGGCATCCCTCACGCCCCCTACCACTTCTATTATTTCTGCTCGTCAGCAGACGAACAGGCCGACTGGTTCATAAGCAACGTGCCGAAGGAGGCCATGCGCCTGCCGCCGGTGCTCGATGTCGAGTGGAACGGCGAATCGAAGACCTGCCGTACACGGCCTGATCCTGAAACCGTGCGCTCCGAGATCAAGCGCTTCATGGACAGGCTCGAGGCCTATTACGGCAAGCGCCCGATCATCTACACCTCGGTGGATTTCCATCGCGAAAACCTCGACGGCTATTTCCAGGACTACCACTTCTGGGTTCGCTCGGTCGCCAAGCACCCCGAAGTCACCTACGCCAACCGCCGCTGGGCGTTCTGGCAGTACACCTCGACCGGCGTCATTCCCGGCATCAAGGGCCCGACTGACATTAACGTGTTCGCGGGCTCTGCGAAGAACTGGAATAACTGGGTAGCGTCTGTATCCAAGGATAGGAATTCTTAGTAACGTCGCGCTTTCTTTCTTGCTTCTGTCACAATCATTTGGGACATCGACAGCAATTCAAGCAATGACGAGGATACACTCCATGCACCGCACGCCTGCTAGCCGTTCTGCGCTCGCTCTCTTACTCGCCGTCGGCCTCGCAACCGGCGCGGCAGCGCAAACACCGGCCCCGGCCGCTCCGGCTGAACAGGCACCTGCTGCGGCAGCCGCTCCTGCCGTCGCCTGCGACGGCGACCTCTCCACGTTCCTCGCCGGCGTCAAGGCCGAAGCGATCGCCGCCGGCGCTTCCGCCGAAGCCGCCGACAGGGCACTCGCTGGCGCCCAGATCGACCCCAAGGTTCTGAGCCGCGACCGCGCCCAGGGCGTCTTCAAGCAGACTTTCCTCGAATTTTCACAACGCACCGTCAGCCAGGCCCGCCTCGACATCGGCCGCCAGAAGATGAAGCAGTATGCCGACGTTTTCGCTCGTGCCGAGCAGGAATACGGCGTGCCTCCAGGCGTCATCACCGCCTTCTGGGCGATGGAGACCGACTTCGGCGCCGTGCAGGGCGATTTCAACACCCGCAACGCGCTGGTGACGCTGGCGCATGACTGCCGCCGCCCGGAACTCTTCCGCCCGCAGTTGATCGCGCTGATCGAAATGGTCCAGCACGGCGACCTCGACCCTGAGACCAACACCGGCGCATGGGCCGGCGAAATCGGCCAGGTGCAGATGCTGCCGCGCGACATCATCGCCTACGGCATGGACGGCGACGGCGACGGCCACGTCCGCCTCAAGCAGAGCGGCCCGGACGCCATCCTGACCGCCGCCCGCTTCATCCAGCATCTCGGCTTCACGAAGGACCAGCCGTGGCTGCAGGAGGTCACCCTTCCTGAGAGCCTGCCCTTCGAAAAGTCTGGACTCGGCGGCACCATGACCGCCGGCGAGTGGTTCGCGCTCGGCGTCAAGCCGCGCAATGGCGACACCAGCTTCGGCACGCTGCGCGGCGATCTCGTGCTGCCGCAGGGTCGCCTCGGACCAGCCTTCATCGCCTACCCGAACTTCGGCATCTATCTCGAGTGGAACAAGTCCTTCATCTATACGACCTCAGCTGCCTACTTCGGCACCCGCCTCTCCGGCGCGGAGCCCTATCTGAAGGGCACCCCGGAACAGGGCCTGACCAACGACCAGATGAAGGAGCTGCAGACCAAGCTCGACACGATGGGCCACGACGTCGGCGCCATCGACGGTATCCTCGGTTCCGGCACCCGCGTCGCCATCCAGAAGCAGCAGCAGCGCCTGGGTATGCCGGCGGACGGCTGGGCAACGCCCGCCCTCCTCAACGCGCTCTGAGCAGCACCCAATGAGTCACGATGAGCCGGGCCACGAGCCCGGCTTTTTCGTTTCCAGATTTCTATTGCTTCTCATAGGCTTATGCTGCGCCTTCAATCCGCCGCAGGCGTAAATGTCGGATCGCCCAGTTTTACGCTCTGTTAAAATCTGTGAATATTTTCGCTAGGCATTTTTGCCAGCGATTCCAGCGCAATAGCTTTTGTCACCACCGGGAGATGTGACATTTTCGCCGCATCGCAGCAAAAAAATCGCTTTTCAAGCGCCGCAATCCCGACATATTATGGGTCTGTTAACGCGAGGAGAAAGACATGGGACTGACACGATCCTTCAATGTCCTTTTGATCGGTGCAGCGTTTCTATTTGTGGTGTCGATGCTTTTCGTCTGACACCAGCTGCCTCTCAAGGGCTATGCCGAAATTCCTGAAGAGCGAACAGTTCAAAGTCCAAAAAGGCGCATGCCATCGAGGCATGCGCCTTTTGGTTTGATGGGCATGTCTATCAGGCAGCTGCGCCGGCGCGCTTCGCATCCCGCTTGAAGCCGAGATTGGTCAGCACTGCCGACACCAGCGGCGAACGGTTCATCGTGTAGAGATGGAAATCGCTGATGCCGCGCCTGGCCAGATCCTCGATCTGCTCGGCAGCGACATCGGCGGCCACCTTGGCCCGCTCTTCCGGCTTGTCGTCATATCCAGCAAAGCGCTCATCCAGGAACGCCGGAATGACGGTACCGCAGGCACCGGCAAAGCGCTTCAGCTGCGTCAGGTTCATGATCGGCATGATACCGGGAACGACGGGGATGCCGATCCCGGCAGCCCGCACCTTCTCCAGATACCGCTCGAAATTGTCGTTGTCGAAGAAGAACTGCGTCAGCGCCCGGTTGGCGCCGTTGTCGGCCTTGCGCTTCAGCATGTCGATATCGGCCGCCACGTCGCGGCTTTCCGGGTGCTTCTCCGGATAGGCGGAAACCGAGATCTCGAAATCACCGAGCTCACGCAGGCCCGCGACCAGTTCCGATGCATTGGCATAGCCACCGGGATGCGGCGTGTAAGGCGCCCCAACGCCATCCGGCGTATCGCCGCGCAGGGCGACGAAATGCTTCACGCCGGCAGCGCGAAAACTTTCGACGACGCTGTGTGTCTCATCCTTGGTCGCGCCGACACATGTCAGGTGCGATGCGGTTGCGAGTGGGGTCGAGGCGATGAAGCGCGACACGGTTGCCAGCGTCGGCGCCTTGGTCGTTCCCCCGGCACCGTAGGTCACCGATACGAAATCAGGGTTCCAGTCCTGCAACTCGCCGACAGCCTTCCACAGCTGGCTTTCCGCCTCGTCCGACTTCGGCGGAAAGAACTCGAAGGAGATGCCGATCCGCTTGCGCGCGTCGTGGTTCAAAGTCATGTCAGTCTCTCCCGGCAAAGGTAGGTGCGGCATGGTCGCTCTCGGCGGAGGCCATCAGACGCCTGGGGTCGCACGCGAGCCAGATGGTGACCGTAAGTCCCTGCCCGCTCTCGTGACCCGGATGAAGATCGACGACCTGCTCTATGTCCAATCCGGCCTTGCGCAGCCAGTCGGTCATCGACTGGTGCGAGAAGCCGAGACGCACATGCGCATGCTCGTCACGAAGATATTCCAGCGCATGCGGCGCCAGATCGATGATCACGAGCCGTCCGCCCGGTCGCAGCATGCGTGCCGCCTCGCCGATCGCGATGTCAGGCTGGTCGAAGAAGTGCAGCACCTGATGGATCGTCACGAGATCGAAATCCTGTGCCTCGAAGGGCAGGTTCAGGATGTCGGCATGGCGCACCGAGGCCTTGGTGATACCGGTCCGGTCTAGATTGGCGCGCGCCACGCTCAGCATGTCGCGGCTGGCATCGACGCCGATGGCGCGACGATAGAGCCCGGAGAGCAGTTCGAGAATACGGCCGGTGCCGGTGCCAAGATCGAGCAGCGAATCGATTGGCTGGCTGCCCAGCAAACGGATGACGGCCGCATCGACCTCTTCGTCGGCGGCATGCAGGCGGCGAAGCTCGTCCCATTCGGCGGCGTTGCGGCTGAAATAGGCCTGCGCCCGCTCCGAGCGCTGACGCTTGACAGCATCGAGCCGCTCGCCATCGCGCAGGATGACCGGATCGTTTTCCGACGCGTGCGACAGCAGGCTCCGAACGAAGCTGACTGCCTTCCCCTCCTGCCGGAGCCGGAAATAGGCCCAGGCACCTTCCTGATAACGATCGATCAGCTCAGCCTCTCCGAGAAGCTTGAGATGGCGCGAGATACGCGGTTGGGATTGTCCGAGAATTTCGGTAAGATCGGTCACGGTGACATCGCCGGCGGCCAGCAGCGCCAGAAGACGCAGGCGCGTCGGCTCACCGGCCGCCCTGAGAACGTCCACCAACGCATCCAAACCTAGCCTGACGGGCTCACCCATATTCGATCCAATCAACATATAAAGATATCTTTATGTGAAATGGATTGGCCGTGCAAGCAGGATTTCGATCCGTTCACGAAATTCGCTACGCGGAAAGCGACATGGTCGCTCAAAAAAAGAGCCCCGACGAAGCGGGGCTCTGACATCTTTTGATCAGCGGCGAACGCTTAGCGCGTCAGGCGCTTGTAGGACTGGCTGCCCGGGTTCAGCGCGTCGGCGCCGAGACGACGGATCTTGTCCTGCTCGTAGTCTTCGAAGTTGCCTTCGAACCATTCCACATGGCCATCGCCTTCGAAGGCGAGGATGTGGGTGGCCAGGCGGTCGAGGAACATGCGATCGTGGCTGATGATGATGGCGCAACCGGCGAAGTTTTCGAGCGCCGTTTCTAGTGCGCCGAGCGTTTCGGTATCGAGGTCGTTGGTCGGTTCGTCGAGCAGCAGAACGTTGCCGCCGGCCTTCAGCATCTTGGCAAGGTGAACGCGGTTGCGCTGACCACCCGAGAGGTTGCCGACCTTCTGCTGCTGGTCGCCGCCCTTGAAGTTGAAGGCGCCGCAATAGGCGCGGGAATTCATGTCGAACTTGCCGAGCTTGATGACTTCGGCACCACCTGAGATTTCTTCCCATACGGTCTTGTCGGCGGCCAGCGCATCACGGCTCTGGTCGACATAGCCGAGCTGCACGGTCTCGCCGATGCGGACTGAACCGGAATCCGGCTTTTCCTGGCCGGTGATCATCTTGAACAGCGTCGTCTTGCCGGCGCCGTTCGGGCCGATGATGCCGACGATGCCGCCCGGCGGCAGCTTGATCGACAGGTCGTTGATCAGTGTACGACCTTCAAAGCCCTTGGTGATGCCTTCCATCTCGATGACCACCTGGCCGAGGCGCTCGGACACCGGAATGATGATCTGCGCATCGCCGGGACGAACGTTCTCGGCGGCATCCACCAGCTGCTGGTAGGACTTGATACGGGCCTTCGACTTGGCCTGGCGCGCCTTGGGGCTGGATGCGATCCATTCCTGTTCGCGCGAAATCGCCTTCTGGCGGCCGGCGTCCTCACGCGATTCCTGCAGCATGCGCTTGGCTTTCGCCTGCAGATAGGCCGAGTAGTTGCCTTCGTAAGGAATGCCGCGGCCGCGGTCGAGCTCGAGGATCCAGCCGGTGACGTTGTCGAGGAAGTAGCGATCGTGGGTGATCATCATCACGGCGCCCGGATAATCGCGCAGGTGCTTTTCCAGCCAGGCAATGGTCTCGGCGTCGAGGTGGTTGGTCGGTTCGTCGAGGAGCAGCAGGTCCGGCTGCGACAGCAGCAGGCGGCAAAGAGCGATACGGCGGCGTTCACCACCCGACAGCAGCGTGACGTCGCTGTCCTTCGGTGGGCAGCGCAGCGCTTCCATCGCCATCTCGACCTGCTGTTCCAGGTCCCAGAGGTTCTGGCTGTCGATGATGTCCTGGAGCTTGGCGCCTTCGTCGGCGGTCTCGTCGGAATAGTTCATCATCAGTTCGTTGTAGCGGTCGAGCACGGCCTGCTTGTCGGCAACGCCGACCATGACGTTCTCGAAAGCGGTCTTGGCCGGATCGAGGTGCGGCTCCTGCTCGAGATAGCCGACGGTGGCACCTTCGGCGAGCCAGGCTTCACCGGTGAATTCCTTGTCCTGGCCGGCGATGATGCGCAGCACGGTCGACTTACCGGCGCCGTTCGGGCCGAGAATACCGATCTTGGCGTCCGGGTAGAAGGACAGGTTGACGTTTTCGAGAATTTTCTTGGCGCCGTAGGACTTGTTGAGCCCCGACATATGATAGATGAACTGACGTGCCATTGATAAGGTGCTCCGCGGCGGAATTTCAGGTTTGCCGCTATGTAGGCGAATTGACGCCCGGGAGCAACGCGCCGCAGCCAAAAACCGGATGCTTTTCGCAATGCGTTCCCGCAATCGGCTTGCCGCCCGTGTTTATTGCAGCTTTGCGTGATCGATCCGGAAAAGCTGGAAATTGGTCGCGACCGGCGGCTGGACGCGTTCCAGGCCCGGCCAATCGGCACCGCGTGCCAACGCGGCGTAGAGTGGCGCCTGCCCTGCGTCCGCCTCCAACGGAAACCGGCAGACGGCGACGTAGTCAAACGGCGCAAGCATGGTCTGCCGGATGGCTGGTTCCGCAGACATGAACGTCTGGAACATGCGCTTCATTCCCGGCGCGGAGCGGTGGAAAGGTATGGCGCCGAGCGAGAAGCCATCCGGCAGAACCTTCAGAACCGGCAACGACAACCCCTGCGGCAATGCGATCCGGCCGGGCTGAACATTGGACAACACGCCGAAGTCCTGTCCCTTGCAGGTGTCGAAAGCCATGAAATCGACCGCATCGAACGTCTGCTCGACGGGAGCGATCGCCGCGCGCATACCGAGGAACGCCAGAACAACCGCCGCCACACCCGCAAACTGATACCGCTGCATCGAAGAATGCGCGGTGGAAAGGAACGCGATGGCCCACGGCAGGAACACCGGGACGAACGCGACCGGGAAGCGGATATTGCGGGTCACCAGAAACGTCAGCACGAGCGCGCTAGAGGCGACGCAAAAGGCGATGAATGCGCCGACCTCGCCGCGCCGCAGCTTTCCCCAGATCATCGGCAGGGCAAGCACCGCAAAGCAGGTGGTCAGGCCGAGCAGCGCGGCAATGCTGTCGCGGCCGTTCTCATAGAAGTAGACGATGCTGCGTTCCTGCCAGATGCGGTCGAACCAGAGTTGCCGCGACAGGGGATCGATAATGCCGTAGGGACCGGCCGTGCAGGCGGGAAACAACAATGCGGCACCCCCGACAACCGCCAAAGCAGGAGCCGCCAGAATGATGATTCTGGAAAGCGGCGTCGCCTGTCCGATGCGTGCGCCTATTGCGAGAACCGCGGAAAGCCCGATCGTCAGGAAAATATACGGACCGGAAAATGAATCACACTGTGTCGACAGCACAGCGGCACGCCCGATGAAGGCAAAGGCTGAAGCGACGGTCACCGCGATCATCGCCAGAGATGCCGAAACGATGATATCGCCGCTCTTCCTGATACCGGCGATGTAGCACGCCACCAGCCCGGCATAGGCTGTGGCCAGAAACGGCATGCATTCCAAGCCGATGACGATCGACAGAGCGCCTCCAACGCCTATCATCACGCCGCCCCGACGATCCCAGCGAACCAGGCCGGCTATGATCATCATCATCACCACGATCTGCGCATTGTGATGATCGATCCGACCGGGCGAAAACTCATCGATCCCGAGGCTCATGGCGAGCGTCATCAAAACAAGGGAAATCTGCAGTGACAATTTCGAGATCGGCACGACACCGAGCAGCCGATCGACCGTTCCGACAACCAGAAAGCAGAAGACCGATAACAGCAGAGGCGGCCAGATGTAGAAGCTGTACTGGATCGCATCGGCGAGAGGCACGAAGAGCGCAAGCGTCTGCGCAATGGCGACATAGGGAAGATCGATAAGCCGGGACCAAGGCGATATATAAGCCTCTGGCATTGAGATCGCCGGCAGCGTCAGGTCAAACCAGTGGCCACTGGCCGACAGCAGATGCCGGATCTGTACGCCTCTCATTACATCGTCGATATCGCCGACGAACGGCCCGCCTGTCGCGAGATCGACAGCGATCATCGCCAACGATGTCGCATACATCAGGAGAAAGGCACCGGCCTTGGAGATTCGGCCGGAAAAACTCGACTGGCTGGCTAAGCCGACCCCATGCATGTTCAACGGATTGCCCTTCACTGACCGGGAAGCACCAGTCTAGTGTCGAGAAGCTAAAAAAACGTCGCCGCAACGTTAGCTACGACGTCAAAATCCGGCCGCATCGACAATCCCCTCGTTGCAGCCAAATGACGTCCTCCCGGCTCCTTGAATGAGATCGCCAAGGCCGGCTCGAGCGTTCGTCGTCGCATCCTCGGACAATCCGATGGTGATTTCGCTGATCACCCGGCTGTTGCCGGCTCGGCGGCAGCTCATTTTCACCCGGTCGCTGGCGCCCGGCCCAAAACTCTTGTCGAAAGCCGACTTGATCTGCTGCGCGCTCAGTGACTTGCCGACATTGGCCGCAAACAGGTCGCGGACGCCGGAGCTGTTCAGTTCGCCCATCAGCCGGACGGCAGTGGCGAAATAATCGTCGGCGCTCATGTTGGTGCAGGTACCGTGCTTCAGCCATTCATGCCGCTCGAGGCCGGATTGGGTTCCGGGCATCGCCTTGTCGAGCGCCGCCCTGCCCTCTGCCGACAAACTCACCGCAGGCAGATCGCTCCAGCGGCTATCCTTGTCGGCGGCGCGCAAATCCTCCGAAACGCCGCAGTAGTCCCGCCGCATCGGCCATAGCCCGTGCAGCGAGAAGTTCGTCGCATCGTGACGATCGCGCGTCTGGCTGGCGCATTCGGCCTTGCGCTGGTTGGTCTGGCAGAACGCCGGCTGCCAGCTGGCCGCCAGGATAAACCGCGTCCGTCCGCCACCCTCCTGCGCGACGGCAGCACTTGCCGAGATCGTCGCCAGCAGCATCAACACCACGCGCAGCAGCTGATTGCTCATCTTAACCCCCACAAAGGAACAATTCATGAACAAATAACCATGCGTGATCCGTTTTCGCAAGACGCAAAACGCACCGGTCGAAATTCCCCGGCACAACGATACCGAGCTGTTGCATTTGGCGGCTGTTCTGGTTTTCTCCCGTGACGGAGGAAATCATGTTTGCAGACACCCAGCGCCTTGTGACGCAAGGCGCTTCGCTTGCCTTTCACCATCAGCCGGCGGAGGGACGGCCCCGCGCCATCCTTCTGGTCAGCCACGGCCTCGCGGAGCATTCCCGACGCTACGCGCCGTTTGCCGCTGCCATGGCGAAACGCGGCTATCACGTCTACGCGCATGATCATCGCGGCCACGGCGAGACGACAGCCACGGACGCGCCGATCGGCCGCTTCGCCAAGCGTGACGGCATCTACCGGGTGATTGCCGACGTGGCGGCGATGCGCAGCCACGCCGCAGCCCAGCATCCTGGCCTTCCCGTCATTCTCTTCGGCCATTCGATGGGCGGACTGATCGCGCTCAACACCGCCGTCAGCCATCCGGACAAGTTCGATGCGCTGGCCATCTGGAACTCCAATTTCAATCCCGGCCTCGCCGGACGCGCAGCCCAGGCGATCCTGCTTGCCGAACGTGCACTGAAGGGATCCGACGTGCCGAGCGCCCTGCTACCGAAGCTGACCTTCGCCGCATGGGGCAAATCCATCGCCGGCCACCGCACCGATTTCGACTGGCTGTCGCGTGATCCAGCCGAGGTCGACACGTATATCGCCGACCCGCTCTGTGGCTTCGACGCGTCGGTCTCCCTGTGGCTCGATCTGTTCGAACTGACGTTCCGCGCACCGCAGAAGTCTCATCTCGCCCGCCTGCCCACCCGCCTGCCGATCAATCTCGTTGGCGGCGGGCAGGATCCGGCCACGGAGAACGGAAAAGCCATCCTCTGGCTATCAAATCATTTGAAAGCATCCGGCTTCTCCCGTATCAGCACTGAGATATATCAGGACATGCGCCACGAGACGCTGAACGAGATCGGCGCGGAGGCCGCCATCACGGCATTCGCCGACTGGTGCGACCAGGCGGTCGTCAAGTCCGCAGCAGAGAGCACAGCATGAGCAGCAACAACACCCGGCTCGTCAACACCTCCTCCGAGGTCATGACGGGCCTTATCCTGATGTTCATCTCGGTACTGATCTCGCCCGTCATCGACATCTTCTCGAAGCTCGCCATCACCACCGTACCGTCCGCTCAGATCACCGCGGCGCGCTTTGCCGTGCAGGCGCTCTGCATGCTGCCGATCGTGCTGTGGCGCCGCAACCTCGCCGATACGACATGGCGCCAGAGCCTGTTCCACGCGATCCGCGGCGCCATCATCACCATCTCGATGATCTCCTTCGTCACCACGCTGAAATACATGGCGGTGGCCGACGCCATCGCCATCTTCTTCGTCGAGCCGATCATCCTGACGATCCTCAGCAGTATCTTCCTCAAGGAAGCAATCGGCTGGCGGCGCTACACCGCCTGCGGCGTCGGCTTCTTCGGCGCCATCCTGATCATCCAGCCGAGCTTCCAGGAAGTCGGTTATGTCGCGTTGTTGCCTGTTGTCAGCGCTGTCTGCATCGCCATATCGGCGATGATGAACCGGGCACTGGCGCAGCGCGAGGACCCATGGGTGATGCAGTTCCACATGGGGCTGTGGGGCCTGCTGATCTGCGCCATCCTGCTTTATATCGGCCATGGCAGTGGCTCCGACGTGCTCGATCCCGTCATGCCCGATACTCGCGCGTGGCTGTATCTGCTCGGCGTCGGCGTCACCGCCGCGATCGCCGGCATCTTCGGCGTCTATGCCTACCGCTCGGCACCTGCCTCGACGCTCGCACCGCTGCAGTATTTCGAAATCGTCTCGGCGACGGCCTTTGCCTGGCTGGTGTTCGGTGATTTCCCGGATGCGCTGAAATGGCTCGGTATACTGATCATCATGGGCTCCGGCTTCTACATCATCTGGCGCGAGCGTCGCTTCGCCTCGAAGCCGGTATCCGACACCTCGGAAGAAACACGGGCGCCCTGACATTGCCCAAGAACAAAAAAAGCCGGTGAGCGAACCCACCGGCTTTTCTCAAATCGAGAGGCGACGATCTTAGATCGCGGCTGTTACGGTGAATTCGACCTTGTACTTCGGTGCGGCCAGCTTGGCTTCGCTGGTGGCGCGGGCCGGCGTGTTGGCCGGATCGACCCAGGCTTCCCAAGCAGCATTCATCTCGGCGAAATAGGACATGTCGGAAAGATAGATCAGCGTCTGCAGGATCTTCGACTTGTCGCTACCGGCCGCCGCCAGCAGGCGATCGACTTCGGCCAGCGCGTATTTGCACTGTTCGGTGACGGTCTCGCCTTCACCGACCTGGCCAGCCAGATAGACGGTGTTGCCGTGAACCACTGCGCCGCTCATGCGGGCGCCGGCGTCGATACGCTTGATGCTCATGGTATTCTCCTTGCTATGATAAGAAAGACGCCGCACGAGAGGCGGCGCCGGATGTCAACTTAACCTGAAGCTAAGTGCGGATATGGTGGGTCTTCTGATAGATCGCCGTGGACCGGGCGCCGGAGCGGCAGTAGCCGAGCATCGGGCGCGGAAATTCGTCGAGCGCATCGACCATGTCGGCAACCGCCTCTTCCGTCACGCCCATCGGGCCGACGGGAACATGGGCGATCTCGAGACCGAGCTCTTTCGCCCGCGCTTCGATATCAGCGAACGGCGTCTGGTCCACGCTTTCCTGGTCCGGACGATGGCAGACGATGGACTTGAAACCCAAAGCCTTGATCTCGTCCAGCTCATCGACCGTGATCTGGCCCGACACCGAATATTCGTCATCGATCTGGCGAATGTCCATCGCAAATACTCCTGAATTCGTTGGCTGAATGACTACGCCGCCCGATGCGGGGCGTCAACCGCAGATCGCACCGATCGAGGCGCTCAGACGAAGGCGAAGCTGAGCGCATAGTCGCGGCTCTCGCCCGGCGCCAGCATCACGAATTCCCCCGCGGCCTCAAGCTCGGAGCGCCCCACCCAGCGATGCGAGACCGGCTCGATGCCAAGCACGTCCGCCGGCGCGGTCTGGTTTCTCCAGACCTGCAGATGCGGAAGCGTATCGGCCTTGACGCGCACCCGCAGCGTCTTGCCCGATATCGCCGCTATCGGCCCAAGCCGAACCTCGGCAAGACCACGGTCCGTCGCCGGCGCCTCGACGCAGAAGATATCGCCGCCGGCCTTTCCGAACCGCCATGGAAAGCCGCCCTCCTCAAGCATCGCGCCCTCGAGCCGCGTCGCGTCGTCGAACCACTTGCCACCGATGTTCATGTGATACATCAGAAAGGTTGGCACCGTCCGGTCGCTGGTGTTGATCACCCTGTCCGTCAGATACGCCTCGCCCGTCTTGCCATCGATGAACCAGTGCCGCTCGATGCGGGCAGGAAGCCCTTCGACGGTGACGATATCGATATCGGCCCGGCATTCGGCATTGCCGTTCTCGAACCGCGTCCAGAGAACCGTGGCGGCATGTCCAGCGGCGGATCCGTGCAGCGGGAAGGTCTTTCCGCCCGGATCGCCGGGGATAGGCTCGCGATGGCGGATATGGTCCGGGCCGCATGTGAAGAGAAAGCCCTGGACGGAATGCGAGATGCGTGCGTCGCCATCATCCGGCACCGCCTCCTTCGGCGCAATGTCGATACCATCGACCACGCAGCTGCCGATGTCCATCAACGATGTCTCGTCCAGCATCAACTTCGGCCCGCGCGCCGCCACAAACTCCATCATGCCTCGTCTCCTCCTTGCGATACCGCCGTAGGGTTAGGTTGCGCGCCACGTTTCGTCAATCTGGCGTATGCGCCTCATAGCGGCATTTTGATTGGAACCGTCTGGCACTCTCAAATGTTTATGAGTAAAGGGAAAATCAGCAGTTTTTTCATCTTTTGTTCAGCACGATTTCATAAATTCCACACTAACGTCAAAATTCGCGGGTGTGTGTCGCCAAGTCACTGAAGGATACGAAGACGTGAATCGCTTTCTGAAATCGGCATTGTCTGGGACAATCATCGTGCTGGCCTTCACTGCCGCAGCCAAGGATGCCGGTGCGCAACAATACCGCCGCCAGGGCAGCGTCGTCTTCATTACGCCGAACGGCGAGATCCTCGACTACGTGCCATCGGGCACCGGCTACGCCCGCGACAGGAGCGGCAACCGCGTGCTGGTGGACGGTTACGGCAACATCGTTGCCACGGAAGCCCGAGCACGCGGCTACTATCCGCCGCCGCCCTCGCGCGAGGTCTACAACAACGATCCCTATTACAGCGATGACGGTTACGGCGACACGCGCTACTCCGAACGTGGCGCCGTGACCGGCGCGATCCCCCGCGAAGCCTCGATCGATCGCCAGCCGCTGGAAAACCAGGCCTACCCGCAAAACGACGGCGACTACGCCTCGATCGAACCCGACCAGCAGCAGCCTGAGGTCACCCAGCCGACCCGACCGGCCGATCCTGTGATCACGCTGAAAAACAAGTCCAAGTCGGAGATCGTCGCACTTCAGGTCTTCCTCGACCGCGCCGGTGTTTCGCCGGGCGCCATCGATGGTCACATGGGCGCCAACGTCACCAAGGCGGTCTATGCCTACAACCAGATGACTGGCGAGACGCTCGATCCGAACAACACGGATGCGATCCTCGAGCAGTTGCGCATGTCGGGCGGCCTCCCGGTCGTCAGCTATACCATCACGCCAGCCGATGCTGCCGGTCCCTATGTCGCCGAAATCCCTGAGGATTACGCGCACAAGGCGCAGCTGACGTCGCTGGCGTTCACATCGACCACCGAGGCGCTGGCCGAACGCTTCCACATGGACGAAGGCTTCCTGAAGGAACTCAACCCGGGCGCCGACTTCACCGTTCCAGGCACCATCATCAAGGTCGTAAACCCCGGCGAGATCAAGACCGGCAGCGTGGCGCGCATCGTCGCCGACAAGGCCAAGAAGCAGGTCTTCGCTTACGACGCCTCAGGCGGCCTGATCTCCGCCTATCCGGCCTCGATCGGCTCGACCGATACGCCCTCGCCGTCGGGCACCGTCACCGTCGAACGCGTCGCCTTCAATCCGGGTTATACCTATAATCCGAAGATCAATTTCCAGCAGGGCGCCAACGACAAGATCCTCAACATCCCGCCAGGCCCGAACGGCCCGGTCGGCACAGTATGGATGGCCTTGTCGAAGCCGACCTACGGCATTCACGGCACGCCGGAGCCCTCCAAGATCGGCCGCACGCAAAGCCACGGCTGTATCCGCCTGACCAATTGGGACGCCACCGAACTGGCCAAGATGGTCAAGCCAGGCGTCACCGTCGAATTCGTCGACTGATACGATACAGCCTATTGCCGGCGATCCCGGCTGTTGCGGTAAACCAGTCGCAACAACTCGGTCTGCGACTTCACACCGGTCTTGGCGAAGACCGACTTGAGCTGGCTGCGGATCGTTTCGCGCGATCGGTTGCCTTCGACCGCGAGGTCGTTGATCGACGAGCCGTGCAGCAATCCGTGCATGATCCGGATTTCAGCCTTTGTCAGCCCGAACCTGCCGCCGAGTTGCGGCATATCCACCACGGCCGCTTTGACCGGGGGTTCGATGATGATCGCGATGCTGGGCGAATCGAAGAACTGCACGCGCGCGCTCTTCTGCAGGCGCACCAGCGTCAGCTTCGTGCCGTTGACATCGATCACCTGCTGCCGCTCACCATCGCGCCATTGCGCGAGCAGCCTGCTGTAGCGAGCATCGGCATCATCATCAGCGAGACAGACCCTGCCGTGAAAATCCAGGCGAACGGATCGGCCGTTTGCCAGAGCCTGTTCGCCGACCGCGCTGGCCGACAGCAGCTTGCCGCCCTGCCCCACCAGCAGCACGCCGACCCCGATGGCATCGAACAGCCGTCCACCGATCTCGTCGGCACCCTTGTCCGTCTGACCGGCCTCGAAATAGCGCACCGCCCGGTGCAGATGCGGCGCCATACGGGTCAGCATGTCAGCGTAGACGCGATTGTCCTCAGGCCCGCCATTCTCGATCGACGTCGAGATATTGAACATCCGGCCGTCGCGCTTCACCAGCGCCATGCCGATCGCTGTCTCGCCGCACGACTTCCAGAAGTCGTTATAAAACTCGGTCTTGATGAAATCGGCGCGCGGCAGAAGCTCTTCGGCCAACAGGCCGCGCCACATCGGCATCACGCTCATCGACGGTGCCCATGGGTTCACACTTGCGAAATGGTTGGAGTAGCTCTCGACCCAATCCTCGCTGAAACCCTTGTCGATATGCGATGCACCCTCGGCGCGGTCGGGGTCGTGGTAGAAGAGCGTCGTCCTGCCGCCTGGGACGATCTCGTTCCAGCGACCGAGGAACATGTCCCAGGTCCCGTCGCCGAAGATCACGCCGTAGATGCTGTCGACCAGACTGTCATAGGTATTCTCCGCAACGACCATTGCTCTCCCCGGTAAACGCCTGCGCCATTGGCAGATAGACCAGTGTAAAGCTTATGCAAAACACCGGAATTCCCCCTTTCGGGTGATGCGGGCGGCACCGAAAATGACCATTGATGCAGCGCGCCCGTTACGTCATCCGGAAATGCATAAACGGAAACGGCCGAAAGCAGAAGTGCATCCACAGCCGCCGATACGAGGGAGTGGCTCGATGCCAAAAAGAATGCGCCCCAGCGGACCGGGGCGCATTCTCATGTCATCGCAATGCAGCTCAGGCGGCCGAACGGATCAGCGGGCCGGTCATGCGGGCCGGCGCCGGAAGCCGCACCGGCAGCTTGCGCATGATCTCTTCGGCAAAACAGAGTGCGTTCTCACGCGCCTTCTCAAGGTTGCTGGCGCGGGCAGGATCGAGCGTGTGCAGCGTGCCGCCGCAATCGAAGATGTCACGGAACGCGGAACGCTCGATGATCGCGGTGTCGAGAACCGGCACCTGGCGCTCGCTGAGCAGCGACTTGACGATACCAAGCGCCCGCGTCGTCACCATCGAGTTGACCCGCGTGAGAACCACGGAGTGACCGATCCTGATGCCCGCCTTCTCATCCAGATACTGCAGCAGCTCCAGCACCTGCGCGCCGCCCCGGGCATCCATGGCGCAGCCCTGGATCGGGATCAGCACATGGTCGGAAAGACCGATCGCTGTCGCCAGCATCGGGTTGCGCGCGCCAGGCAGGTCGATAATGAAATAGTCGGTGCTGTGCTTGTTGTCGGAGATATGATGCGGCAGCGACGCCGACGTCACGAAATCGATGACGGAGATGTTCGCAACATGCCCGGAAACCTCATGCCAACGCGAAATCCAGTGCTGCGGATCGGCGTCGAGAATGGTGATCCGGTAGCCCTTGCGGGCAAGCTCTGTCGCCAGCAGGAGCACGGCAGTGGTCTTGCCGGCGCCGCCCTTGGTGTTTGCAAACGTAATGACTGCCATTGTCGGTCCTCAGGGGGAATGTCGCGAGCCCGGATATCGCTCTATCGCGCACATCAGGGAGCATCGTGCGTTTAACCCATCCTTTCCAATCATGGTTAACAATCTCTGAACAAGCACCCCGAATTCGCGGCGTGGATTTCTGCTATCCGCGACAGCCGGCCGCTCCATTGCCTTATGTTTAAACAAAAAAGCCCGGAGAGCATGATGCCATCCGGGCCAAGTCTCAGGTCCGCATTTTGTATCAGAAGCAGTCCTTGAACAGCACTTTGGTATTCTCGAGCGTCATCGCCACCGGATTGCCACCAGCACTCGGATCCTCGATCGCCATAGCCGACAGTTCATCGATTCGATCCGCCTTGATGCCCATGGCAGACAGGCTTTCCGGCACGCCGAGTTCAGAACGCAGCTTCAGCACGTAGTCATAGAACCCGTCGAAGCCGCCGGCGATGCCGAGATAGGCGGCGGCACGCGCGATCTTGTCTTCGATGACGGCGCGGTTGAAACGCAGCACCGCCGGCATCACCACCGCATTGGTCATGCCGTGATGCGTGTTGTAGACCGCGCCGATCGGGTGCGACAGCGCGTGAATAGCGCCGAGCCCCTTCTGGAAGGCGACAGCGCCCATGGCGGCGGCCGACATCATGTTGGCGCGGGCTTCGAGATCGGTACCCTCCTTGTAGGCGCGCGGCAGGAACTCCTTGACGAGACGCATGCCCTCAAGCGCGATGCCCGCAGACATTGGGTGATAGAACGGCGAGGAATAGGCTTCCAGGCAATGCGCGAAGGCATCCATGCCGGTGCCGGCCGTGATCACCTTAGGCATCCCGACCGTCAGTTCCGGATCGGCGATGACGACGCCGGGCAGGAACTTCGGATGGAAGATGATCTTCTTCACATGCGTCTCAGAATTGGTGATGACCGAGGCGCGTCCCATTTCCGAGCCGGTGCCCGCCGTCGTCGGCACGGCGACGATCGGGGCAATGCCCTCGACGCTGGCGCGTGTCCACCAGTCGCCGATATCCTCGAAGTCCCAGACCGGCCGCGTCTGCCCGGCCATGAAGGCAACGCACTTGCCGAGATCGAGCCCCGAGCCGCCACCGAAGGCAACGACGCCGTCATGCCTGCCATCCTTGAACGCCTTGACGCCGGCCTCGAGGTTCTTCTCGTTCGGGTTCGGATCGACATCGGCGAAGATCGCCCGGCCAAGACCGGCTTCCTCTAGAATGTCGAGCGCATTTAATGTGATTGCCATCGATGCCAGGCCGCGATCGGTGATCAGCAGCGGCTTCTTGATGCCGAGGCTCTTGCAGGCGTCCGCAAGCTCCTTGATGCGGCCGCGGCCGAGCTTGAAAGCGGTGGGATAGCTCCAGTTGGCTGTGATATGCGCGCTCATGCTGTGACTTTCTTCAGATGGTAGGATTTCGGACGCGTCAGGTTCTGGAAACCGATGATCGACAGCGAGCCGCCGCGGCCTGTTTCCTTGACGCCGGTCCAGCAAAGCGCCGGGTCGAGATAGTCGGCGCGGTTCATGAACACGGTGCCGGTTTCGATCTCGCGGCCAAGCCGCCCTGCCCGCTCGGCGTCCTGGGTCCAGAGCGATGCGGTCAGCCCGTACTGGCTGTCGTTCATCAACGCCAACGCCTCGTCGTCGCTCTTGACCTTCATGATGCCGACAGCAGGCCCGAAGGTCTCCTCGCGCATGAAATTCATCGAGTGATCGACATCGACGAGGACCTGTGGCGCCAGATAGGCGCCGCCATCGTCAGCCGGAAACAGCTTCGGATCGATCAACGCCTTGGCGCCCCTTGAAACGGCATCGGCGATCTGCTCGCGCACCACCTTGGCGAAACGCTTGTTGGCCATCGGCCCCAATGACGTCTCTGGATCGAGCGGATTGCCGAGCTTGTAGTTCGACACCCAGGCGACCGACTTCTCGACGAAGCTGTCATAGAGCGATTCATGCACATAGATGCGCTCGATGCCGCAGCAGCACTGCCCGGAATTGTAGGTCGCGCCATCCATCAGCGTGTCGACGGCCGCCTCGAGATCGGCGTCTTCCATGACATAGCCCGGATCCTTGCCGCCGAGCTCGAGCCCGAGACCGGTGAACGTCCCCGCCGCTGCCCGCTCCATCGACCGGCCACCCTCGACCGAACCCGTGAAGTTCACGAAATTGAAGCTGCCGGCCGCGATCAGCGCCGAGGTCGTCTCATGGTCGAGAAACACGTTCTGGAACACGTCCTCGGGCACGCCCGCCTCGACGAAGGCCTGCACCAGCCGCTCGCCGACGAGCAGCGTCTGCGACGCATGCTTGAGCACGACCGTATTGCCCGCCATCAGCGCCGGCGCGATCGTGTTGATCGCCGTCATGTAGGGGTAGTTCCACGGCGCCACGACGAAGACGACGCCATGCGCCTCGCGCTCGATGCGGCGCTCGAAGCTGGCGCTGGCTTCAACCACCAGCGGCGCCAGCGCCTCGGCAGCGATCGATGCGACATAGTTTGAGCGCTCGTTGAACCCCTTGTATTCGCCGCCATAACGGATCGGCCGCCCCATCTGCCAGGCAAGCTCCGGCACCACCACATCGGACATCTCGTTCAGCCGTGCGACGCCCTTCAGCACCAGCTGAACACGATCCTCGAGCGGCCGCTTCGCCCATAGCTTCTGCGCCTTTCGCGCCCGCGCCACGACCTCTTTCGCCGCCTCCAGCGGCAGCGCCGGCCGCTCGGCGTAAACCGATCCGTCCACGGGTGATATGCATTGGATGACAGTCATTTCCAAACTCCAGTCATTAACATTCAAGCGTACGGACATGCCCCGCGCCGCCATAGGTAAGGATCGCGCGGTCGCGCGTGATGATCGTCAGGTCATATTCGCGTGCGGTTGCGATGAGAATGCGGTCGGCGGGATCGTTGTGTATCGGCTGCGGCAAATAGGATGACGCAACGAGTATTTTAGCCGATGCCTCGCGTACCATGACATCGACCGCCTCAAGGAAGTCCTCGAACCACGATAACGCATGCTTCGTTGTTGGCAGCCTGCCTTTTGTTACCAGCAAACCGATCTCCCACGCCGAGATGGCAGACACGCTCAATCGACCACTCCCGGGCGGAATGGTCCGCAGCAGATCACTTACTTCATCGGATATGGTCATCTTGTTGGTCAACCAAATGATCGCACATGTATCCAATAGGTAACGCTCAGTCCTCATAGACTTTGCCCCATTCGGGATCGGCTGGCGCGGTCAGATCAAGATCATCCGGTATGGTCATCGTTCCTTTCATGCACCCAAAGATTGGATGCATGTCTCCCGGTTTCCACTCCGGCTTCGTTGGCAAGGCTGTTTCATTTTCATCATGAGCATAACGGCTCCGTTTGTCTTCCTCCCACCCTCGCGGGATTTCTCCACGGCGATGCGCTGCAACTTCGATCAGAGAAACATCGAGATAGTCGGACACCTGATCTTGCTCCTCCGCGCTCATCTTCCGTTCACCGCTCAGCATGCGCGACACCGCACTCGGATCAAGCCCCATGAACCGAGCCATATCGCGAAGCGAGGAGCCGCGCTCCGCAAGCTTTTCGTAGAACCATGCGCTGTCGATCACACTCATGTCGATCTCCTCGGAAAAACGCCCGGCACATTAACACAATGCGACCAACGCAACAATCAGAGCGAGTATTGCGATTATCTCATGCTCGCTCGAAGCCGCGCGCCACCTCCCAGTCGGTGATACGCCGATCGTACTCCTCCTGCTCCCATTCCGCCGCGCGCGTATAGTGGTCGATCACATCATCGCCGAACGCGCCGCGCAGCATCTTCGACTTGGTCATCGTTGCCGTCGCGGCCCTGAGCGTCCGCGGGATTTCGCGCACCTTGCGAGCGCCGTAGGCATCACCAACGAACGGGGCTTCGAGCGTCATCTTGTTCTCGATGCCGTCGATTCCGGCCGCCAGCAGTGCTGCGAACGCCAGATACGGATTGAGATCGGAGCCGCCGACGCGGCATTCGATGCGGATCGCCTTGGTGCCGTCGCCGCAGAGACGATAGCCCGCCGTGCGGTTATCCTTGCTCCAGATCGCCTTGGTCGGTGCGAAGGTGCCGGCCATGTAGCGCTTGTAGGAATTGATGTAAGGCGCCAGGAAATAGGTGATCTCGCTGGCATGCGCGAGCAGCCCGGCGATGTAATTTTCCATCAGCTCGGACATCCCGTACTTGCCGTTGTCGTCGGCAAACAACGGCGTCTTGCCGTCGGCGCTCCAGAGCGACTGGTGAATATGCGAGGAACTGCCGGCGGCGTTGTAGTGCCACTTGGCGAGGAAGGTGATCGCCTTGCCCTTGGCCCAGGCGATTTCCTTGCAGCCGTTCTTGATGATCGAGTGGCGGTCAGCCATCGTCAGCGCATCGGCATAGCGGACGTTGATCTCTTCCTGTCCGGCCGATGCCTCACCCTTCGAGTTTTCAACCGGAATACCGGCGCCCTGCAGCCCGGTGCGGATCGCCCGCATGACCTCCTCTTCCTTGGTAGTCTGGAAGATGTGGTAATCCTCGTTATAGGCGCTGGCGAGCTTGAGGTTGCGATAGCCTGACGCCTGCGCCGACTCGTAACTCTGGTCGAACAGGAAGAACTCCAGCTCGGAGGCCATGAAGGCCTTCATGCCCATGTCCTCGAGCCGCTTAACCTGCTTCTTCAGGATCGCGCGCGGCGAATGCGGCACCTCTTCATGCGTATGGTGATCGAGGAGATCGCAAAGTACCAGCGCCGTCCCCTCGAGCCACGGAATACGCCGCAACGTCGAAAGATCGGGCTTCATCGTGTAATCGCCGTAACCGCTTTCCCAGCTCGTCGCCTTGTAGCCCGAAACGGTCTCCATCTCCATGTCGGTGGCAACGAGATAGTTGCAGCTATGTGTTTCCTTCCAGGCGCTTTCGAGGAAGAATTCGGCCTGGAAACGCTTGCCCATCAGGCGGCCCTGCATGTCGACCTGGCAGGCCAGCACGGTATCGATGCGCCCGTCGGCGACGTCCTGCTTCAAATCGTCGAGAGTATAGATGCTCATATGGACCTCCCCATAAATTCAGAATGAAATCCGGCCAACGAAACCGCATGCCTCCGTGCGACGACGGACGCGCCGATTGCGCCTCATGCATTTTCGTTGAGCCGGAAGACGGAGCCGCGCAACGCGGCCCCGCTGTTTTGAAGGCAAGGCTCAGCTTTCGCCGACGGCCTTTTCAGCGGCCGCGATTTCGGCCTGGCGACGCGCCACTTCCTCGCCGATCGGCGGGCCCTTGAAGCGGCGGCTTTCGAAGCCGAACCAGACGATCGCCGTCAGCACCAGGAAGCCGACGGTAACATAGAGAGCCGGGCCGTTCGGAGGCTGCACGCCGAGCACGAAGATCAGGATCATCGCCAGGATCGTCAGCACAGAGAACAGCTTGTAAGCGCCCTCACCGATATTCCACGGACCCATCTTGTCCCACTTCGACGTTCCCCAGGCGAACAGACCGAGCGTGATCGGGATCGCAAAGGAGAAGAACAGGAAGATGACCGTGCACGACACGACGATCGTATAAACCGGCGTATCGCCGATCGAGACGAGCGACGAGCCCCAGACGAACAGGACCGAGAGGATCGAGCCCGTCCAGATCGCCGAAACCGGCGTACGGTACTTCGGGCTGACCTTGGCAAGCGCCTTCGATGCCGGCAGACCGCCGTCACGCGAGAAAGCGAAGATCATGCGCGACACCGAGGTCACGGTCGCGAGACCGCACAGCCACTGGCAAACAAGGATCGCGAAATAGAGGATATCCTTGACGGTCGCATTGACCTGCGTGTCCATCGCCCAGAAGAACACGTTCCAGCCCTGCTTGGCCGCATCGTCCATATTAGGCAGCATCAGCACGAACGAGCACAGCATGATATAGCCGAACAGCGCCGACCACAGCACGGAAGACACCATGCCGCGCGGAACGGAATGCGCTGCCTTCACCGTTTCTTCCGACGTATGCGCCGAGGCGTCATAGCCGGTGATCGTGTAGATCGGCAGCAACAGGCCGAGCAGGAACACCCAGGTGCCTGAGGTCGCCGGCCAGACGTTGCCGCCTGCTTCGCCGGAATAGTTGGCAAAGGTGAAAAGGCGACCGATCTCGTAGGACGGTGCGAAATAGAGGCACACGGCCGACAGCGCGATCGCCGAAGCAAAGATCAGATATCCCGAGAAGTCGGTGAGTTTCGCCGTCAACCCGATGCCCATGTGGTTCACGAGCGCCTGCGCGCCGGTGATAATCACCAGAAACAGGATGCGCACCACCGTGGTATCAGTCAGGCCAAAATAGCTGGTGCCGAACGAGCCCATGAAGAAGTAATAGGTGCCCACGTTGATGGCGCCGAGAACGGTGACCAGACCGAGCAGGTTGAACCAGGCGGTCAGCCAGCCGGTGAAGCGGTTGCCGAGGATCGAACCCCAGTGATAGAGGCCCCCGGCCGTCGGATAGGCCGAGCTGATCTGCGCCATCGCGATGGCGAATACCAGAGACACGAAGCAACCGATCGGCCAGCCGATACCAATGGCGGCGCCACCGGCGCCGGCGGTTGCCTGCGCCAGCGAATTGATACCGCCGGAGAGAATGCAAATAATCGAAAATGAAACTGCAAAATTCGAAAACGAGCTCATGCGCCGTTCGAGTTCCTGGGCATAGCCCATGGAATGCAGGATATGCACATCCTGCTTCTTGTCGAGTTCCGAATAATCGGACATGACGTCCCCCTGTTCCACCATCAACCGCGGAATTGCGGCTGATTTTCCAGTGCCAAAGTGCCCGCGACGTATTCGCCTACGGGCGGATCGCAGATTAACTGCTCCCTGGGGTCTTATCGTTCGTTGTCAGGCGTCCAGGCTCTGCTGGAGCAGCCTTGTCAGATAGCCGGTCACGACCCCTTGGCCGGCTTGGTCTGCGATGAGGTCGTTGCGGACCTCGATCATTACATTGCGCAACCCGTTGGCCACCCCGTGCAGGATCAGCGTATGCGTCACCCCGTCTGCCGGGCCATAGGGCTCGTTGCGTTCAACTTTATATTGCGGCGCAGCATTGGCAACAGCAAGCATGCCATCCGCCAAACGGCTGTCATCATCGTGCAGGATGCCGATTTCCACGGCACGCGCCTTTCCGTGAAAGACAGGCGTAAAGCTGTGGACAGTGACGATAACGGTGTCCTGGCCTACAGCCTTGCGGTCACGAATCAGTGCGCGAATGGCGGCGTGAAACGGAACATAGAGAGCTTCCGTACGCGCCTTTTTTTCCTCATCGCGCAGCCCCGCATTACCGGGAATGTCATAGACCTCGCTTCTCTCCGGCATCGCGCCTGCGGCTTCGGGCGGCCGGTTGCAATCGTAGACCAAACGCGAAAAACGCTGATAAACCAAAGTCGCATCAAGTGCTTCAGACAGACCCCGGGCGACCGCAAGGGCCCCCGGATCCCAGGCAATATGGCTGTTCAGAGCCTCATCGGTCAGGCCGAGATGACCGAAACGAGCCGGCAGTTCTCGTGACGCATGTTCGCAGATGATAAGCACCGGGCTCGCGCCGTTGGGCCTCTCGACCGCCACGCACTCCCCGTCCACTTCGTTAAGCACTGTCACCTGAGCAAGCATCACAGTCGCTCCACCACAACTGTTAATAAAATACTTATAAGAAAAGAATTCTTCAGGTTCGAGCCACTGTCAAGCGCACTCTGAAAAATTCTTTTCATGACAACAGTTGACATGGATTGTGACAGCGTTGTTAACTTTGAGTGGGAAAGTGGCACAAGACCAATCCCGGGGAGCAAGATCGCGTGACCGTTGCGTCGAAAACAGTTTCGGACGTAATCCACTCGCATTTCGGCGCGCTGACGCGTGCGGAGAAGCAGTTGGCTGAAAGTCTGCTGGATAACTACCCTGTGTCAGGACTGGGGAGCATAACGACGATTGCCGAAAACGCCGGCGTCTCGACGCCGACTGTGGTGCGCATGGTGCAGAAGTTAGGTTTCAAGGGCTATCCGGATTTTCAGGCTCATCTGCATCAGGAGGTCGAGGCAACGATCTCCAACCCGATCGCCAAGCACGATCGCTGGGCGTCGAACGCGCCGGGCACCCACATTCTGAACCGCTTCGCCGATGCCATCATCGGCAACCTGCGCCAGACGCTGACGGGTGTGGATACCGCGACCTTCGACAGCGTCGCGTCGCTGTTGTCCGATCGTAAGCGCGGGCTCTATTTCGTCGGCGGCCGCATCACCGGCGCGCTCGCGGAATATTTCTTCACCCACATGCAGGTCATCCGCCCGAACACGACGCTGCTGTCGGCCAATTCCAGCGGTTGGCCGCAATATGTGCTGAACATGAGCGCCGGCGATGTGCTGATCATCTTCGACATCCGCCGCTACGAACAGGAGCTGGTGAGCCTGGCGACGGCGGCCCGCAACAGCGGTGCGGAGATCATTGTCTTCACCGATCAATGGGCCTCCCCCGCAGCGAAATTGGCGCGTCATACATTTCGCGTACAGATCGAGGCGCCGTCGGCCTGGGATTCCTCCGTCGTCACTCTCTTCATCGTCGAGGCGCTCATCGAAGCGATCCAGAACTCGACATGGGACGAGACGAAGGAGCGCATGAAAACCCTGGAGGGTCTGTTTGAACAAACCAGACTCTTCCGCAAACTCGGTTAGGAGGAACAACGACGACAGGCAAGGATGCCATGTGCACGGGCAAGGCGGTGTCGTAATTGAAACATCAGCGCCAAACGCCTGCGATACAAAGAAAAAAGAACGTCATCCAACTGTCACACAAGCTTCACGTAACGTCAGTAACAGCATCGTCGGACACTGAAACCCGAAGGAGAACAACAGTGATCTCTAATCTTTCTCGACTGCTCTCGCTCTCTACAGCACTCGTTGTGGCGTCCACTGCCATTGCCGCTGCCGAGCCAAGCGCCGAACTCATCGCTGCCGCCAAGAAGGAAGGCACGCTGACCACCATCGCTCTTCCGCACGATTGGTGCGGCTACGGCGACGTTATCGCCGGCTTCAAGGCGAAGTATGGCCTCGAAGTGAACGAGTTGAACCCGGATGCCGGTTCGGGCGACGAAATCGAAGCGATCAAGGCCAACAAGGGCAACACCGGCCCGCAGGCTCCTGACGTCATCGACGTCGGTCTCTCCTTCGGTCCTTCCGCCAAGGCCGACGGCCTGATCCAGCCTTACAAGGTCTCGACCTGGGATTCGATCCCTGACAGCGCCAAGGATGCCGACGGCTACTGGTACGGCGACTACTACGGCGTTCTCTCCTTCGTCGTGAACACCGACATCGTCAAGGACGTTCCGAAGGACTGGGCCGACCTGAAGAAGTCGGACTATGCCAACTCGATCGCCCTCGCCGGTGACCCGCGCGCTTCGAACCAGGCCGTCCAGGCTGTCTACGCCGCCGGTATCGCGACCGGTGAAAAGGATGCGACCAAGGCTGGTGAAGCCGGTCTCGCCTACTTCGCCGAACTCAACAAGGCAGGCAACCTCGTTCCTGTTATCGGCAAGTCCGCTTCGCTCGCTCAGGGCTCGACCCCGATCGTCGTCGCATGGGACTACAACGGCCTGTCCTGGCGCGATACGTTGAAGGGCAACCCGCCGGTTGAAGTCGTCGTTCCTGCATCGGGCGTTAACGCCGGCGTCTACGTTCAGGCGATCTCGGCATTCGCACCACACCCGAACGCTGCGAAGCTCTGGATGGAATACCTCTATTCGGACGAAGGTCAGCTCGGCTGGCTGAAGGGCTATTGCCACCCGATCCGCTTCAACGATCTGGCCAAGAAGAAGGCCATTCCGCAGGAACTTCTCGACAAGCTGCCTCCGGCCGCTGCCTATGAAAAGGCCGTCTTCCCGACGCTCGACGAACAGGCTGCCGGCAAGACTGCCATCACCACCAAGTGGGACAGCGTCGTTGGCGCAAACGTCAAGTAACACCTGACGCACGACCCCTCCGCCTCGCTGCGGAGGGGTTTCCTCCTGTTGCCCGATAAGGCTGTCGTTTTATGAGCACTGTTTCAACATCCGTGGCCGGTTCCACGTCCCTGATAAACCGCGACAGGGTCATAGACTGGCTCGGCATCGCGCCGTTTATGATTTTCGCCGCGATGTTTCTCATCATACCGACGCTTTATCTGGTTGCAGGCGCGTTCCTGACGCCGGACGGTGATCTGACGCTCAAGAACATCGCCGACCTGTTCACGCCGACGATCCTCAGCGCCTACTGGATCAGCATCAAGGTGTCGGTGGCATCGGCGCTCGGCGGCGCCCTGATCGGCTTCTTTCTCGCTTGGGCGATCGTCCTCGGCGGCCTGCCGACCTGGGTCCGCTCCGGCCTTTTGACCTTCTCGGGCGTGGCCTCGAATTTCGCCGGCGTTCCGCTGGCCTTTGCCTTCCTCGCCACGCTTGGCCGCACCGGGCTCGTCACCGTGCTGATGCGCGACTGGTTCGGCTTCAATCTCTATTCGACCGGCTTCAACTTGCTCAGCTTCATGGGCCTCACCCTAACCTACATGTACTTCCAGATCCCGCTGATGGTGCTGATCCTGACGCCGGCGCTGGACGGGATGAAGAAGGAGTGGAAGGAAGCCGCCTCCATCCTCGGCGCCACCAACGGCCAGTACTGGCGCATGGTCGCCTTCCCGATCCTCTGGCCAAGCCTGATGGGCACGACGCTGCTGCTGTTCGCCAACGCCTTCGGTGCCATCGCCACGGCCTATGCGCTGACCGGCTCCTCGCTCAACATCGTGCCGATCCTGCTCTATGCCCAGATCCGCGGCGACGTGCTGCACAATGCCAATCTCGGCTATGCGCTGGCGCTCGGCATGATCGTCATCACCGGCCTGTCGAACCTCCTTTACATCCTCCTGCGCATGCGCGCCGAACGGTGGCAAAAATGAAGACATCACGCCTTGGAGCCTGGATCGCCATTGCGATTGGCGCGATCTATTTCATCCTGCCGCTGATCGCCACCATCGAGTTCTCGCTGCGCATGCGCCGCGGCGTCTACAGTTTCGATGCCTACGCCTCGGTATTTTCCGAGCCACAGTTCCGCGAGACCTTCGGCTATTCGATGCTGATGGCGCTGCTGACCATCGTCTTCGGCATGCTGCTCGTCGTTCCCACCGCCTACTGGGTCCGCCTGCGCCTGCCGCAGATCCGCCCGGTGGTCGAGTTCATCACGCTGCTGCCGCTGGTCATCCCGGCGATCGTCATCGTCTTCGGCTATCTCCGCATGTACAACTCGTCGTCGATCGTGCCGCTGACCGGCACCACGACAGGCACCAACATCCTCCTGATGTTCTCCTACATCACGCTGTCGCTGCCCTACATGTATCGCGCTGTCGATACCGCCATGCGCGCCATCGACGTGCGTACACTGACGGAAGCGGCCGAGAGCCTTGGCGCCAGCTGGACGACCATCATGTTCAAGTGCATCTTCCCGAACGTGATGAGCGGTGTGCTCTCCGGCGCCTTCATCACGCTGGCCATCGTCATGGGCGAATTCACCATGGCGGCGCTGCTCAACCGTCCGGCTTTCGGCCCCTACCTGCAGCTCGTCGGCGCCAACCGCGCCTATGAACCGTCGGCCCTGGCGGTCATCGCCTTCTCGATCACATGGCTCAGCATGGGCCTGCTTCAACTCGTCTCCCGCTTCCACCGAGCCGCTCCGGCCAAGTCGTAAGGTATCTGGTTTTCATGGCTTTTCTCGAACTCGCAAACCTCAAGAAATCCTTCGGCCAAACGCAGGTCGTGCACGACTTCAACATGAAGATCGAAAAGGGCGAATTCATCTCGTTCCTCGGTCCGTCAGGCTGTGGCAAGACGACGGTCCTGCGCATGATTGCCGGCTTCGAAACCCCAAGCGCCGGCAGCATCCAGATCGGCGGCAAGGAACAGGGCAACCTGAAGCCCAACAAGCGCAACATCGGCATGGTGTTCCAGGCCTACGCGCTGTTTCCGAACATGAGCGTCCACGACAACGTGGCCTTCGGCCTGAAGATCGCAGGTGCGCAGCCGGCCGAGATCGACAGCCGCGTCAAGGAGATGCTGAGCCTCATCAAGCTCGACCATCTCTCCGACCGCTATCCCTATCAGCTCTCCGGCGGCCAGCAACAGCGCGTGGCGCTGGCGCGCGCCCTCGCCGTCAAGCCGCAGGTGCTGCTGCTCGACGAGCCGCTCTCGGCGCTTGACGCCAAGATCCGCGTGTCGCTGCGCGAGGAAATCCGCGCCATCCAGCAGAAGCTCGGCATCACCACCGTCTTTGTTACCCATGACCAGGAAGAGGCGCTGTCGATCTCCGATCGTATCGTCGTCATGAACGGCGGTCGCGCCGACCAGATCGGTACCCCGTTCGAGATCTACAACACCCCGGCCACCCGCTTTGTCGCCTCCTTCGTCGGCACGCTCAACATCATCGAAGCCAAGGTCGTCGATCCCGCGGTCAATCGCATCCAGATCGGCGATCAGGGCGTGACGCTGAAGCAATCGATCGCAGCCTTCAAGGCAGGCGATACCGTCTCGCTGGCGCTGCGCCCGGAAGCTGGCTCGCTCTCCGACACGCTGCCGAGCGACACGGCGCTGACCGGCGAAGTCGTCTCCGCCCACTTCCTCGGCTCGGTCATCCGCACCCGCATGAACGTCGGCGGCAACGTCATCTCCTTCGACATGTTCAACAGCCCCGGCGTCAAGCCGCCGGCAACCGGCGAGACGGTGACCTTGCGCTTCATGGCGGCGGATTTGCTGGTTATTAGGGATTGAAGCGGCGCGGCATCTGACGGCCACTTATTCTAGGGTCATCGGCACCCTCCTCCACCCTCATTCCTGTGCTCGTCACAGGAATCCAGTCACCCCAAGTTCTTGGGGTGAAAAGACTTTTTCGCGTCGCGGACGCGACGCTGCTGGATCCCTGTGACGAGCACAGGGATGAGGGTGAGTGGGCAAATGTCCGTTCCCTAACGCTTGCCGCATTGTCACACACTGGTGCACGATCATCAGACGCGCCCTCCCTCTGCCCAGAAATCACTTGAAATCCCAACCCCATTGCGCGACGACGGGCCAACCGCAGCCCCACCGCAAGAAGCCCGCCATGTCCCCGACCACGACACCATCAGCGGCCCCGCGCCGCCTCACCACCCAGGATTTCAAGACGCTCGGCCTCTCCGCCCTCGGCGGCGCGCTTGAGTTCTACGACTTCATCATCTTCGTCTTCTTCGCAGCCGTCATCGGCCACCTGTTCTTCCCGCCCGACATGCCCGACTGGCTTGTGACCATCCAGACCTTCGGCATCTTCGCCGCCGGCTATCTGGTGCGCCCGATCGGCGGCATCGTGCTGGCGCATTTCGGCGACATGTTCGGCCGCAAGCGGGTCTTTGCCTTCTCGCTGATGCTGATGGCACTCTCCACCCTCGGCATGGCCGCCATGCCGACCTACGCCACGATCGGCATCGCCGCCCCGATCCTGCTCATCCTCATGCGCGTACTGCAGGGTGCGGCCATCGGCGGCGAAGTACCGGGTGCATGGACTTTCGTCGCCGAGCACGTGCCCTTCCGCCGCGTCGGTTTTGCCTGCGGCTTCCTCTGCTCCGGCCTGACGCTCGGCATCCTGCTCGGCTCCTTCATCGCCACCATCATCAACTCGGTGTTCACGCCTGAGGACGTCGCCGGCTACGCCTGGCGCATCCCCTTCTTCCTCGGCGGCATCTTCGGCCTCGTGGCCGTCTACCTCCGCCGCTGGCTGCAGGAAACGCCGATCTTTGCCGAGATGAAGCAGAGCCGCTCGCTGGTGCGCGAACTGCCGCTGAAGGCGGTCCTGCGCGATTACCCGCGCGGCGTCATCATCTCGATGCTGCTCACCTGGATTCTCTCGGCCGGCATCGTCGTCACCACATTGATGACCGCGACCTTCCTGCAGAAGCTCTACGGCTACACCGCGCAGCAATCGCTCGCCGCCACCAGCTTCGGCACGCTGTTCCTGATCTTCGGCACGGCGGCGGCCGGCGCCATCGTCGACAAGGTCGGCTCCGGCCGGTTCTTCATCGTCGCCAGCCTCTTCTTCGGCGCTGCCACCTTCACCTTCTACAGCTATGCGGCGGTGTCGCTGACGGTGCTGTTCGTTCTCTACGCGATCATGGGCCTGTCGGTCGGCTTGGTCGGTGCGGTGCCCTATGTCATGGTCCGCGCCTTCCCGGCCCGTGTCCGCTTCACCGGCCTGTCGTTTTCCTACAACGTCTCTTACGCCATCTTCGGCGGACTGACGCCGCTGGCGGTCGCGTCGTTGTTGCCGCTGAACCCGATGGCGCATGCCTACTACCTGCTGTTCATCGCCGCACTCGCCTTCGTGCTCGGCATCTATCTTCTGATCAAGGGCGATACGATCGAGGCCGAGGTCGGCATCGAGGAACTCCACCAGCGGCTTGCCGCCGGCACCTGAATCAAGCCACAGTAAGCCGGGCGCCAAATGCCCGGCTTTTTATTGCGCTGCGTTCCCGCCACCGACCACACTGGACATGCGAGACGAGCGCCGGACCGACGAGGAACTGCCAGCCGATGCCCAACCCGCAAATCACCGTCCTCGACGCGCTGTCCACACCAGGCAACCCGGCCAAACCAAACGACGACCGTTACGGCCACAACAAGGCCGCCGCCTTCGTGATCGACGGCGCCACAGGTCTTGGCGACCGCCAGTATATCGATGCATCCGGCAGCGACGCCGCCTGGATCGCCGCTCGCTTTGCCGACGGTTTCACCAAGCACATCACCCGTGACACCGCCATCTCGGACATCGCCCGCACCGTCTCGCTCGACGCCAAACGCGAATTCCTCGGCAATCACCCTGAAGTCCCGCGCTACGCCTGGCCGCTCTCGGCCTTCGCCATGCTGCACGCAACGCGCACCGGCTTCCGCTTCTACGGCCTCGGCGATTCCTGCGTCTTCCTGCTGAACGCGGATGGCACTGCCGGCATGCACATGGCGATCCCCGACGCCTTCACCCGGGAACAGGCGCACGCCCAAAGTCACATCGCCCGCACCGGCGGCATCACGAAAAACGGCGGCGCGCTCGGCAACACGCAGACGCTGGAAGCGCTGCGCCGGCATCGCGAAACCCAGAACACGCCTGGCGGCATCTGGACGCTCGGCCTCGTGCCGGAAGCGGCCGATCATCTCGTTTCGGAAGATCTGCCGATCGAAGGCAAGGCGCACGCCATCGTCTGCAGCGACGGCTTTGCCGATCTCGTCGTGCTCTATCAGGCTTACGATGCGGCAAGCCTGGTGCGCACAGCCCTCGACAAGGGCCTCTCCCCGATGATCGAGGAACTGCGCCGCTTCGAGCGCAAAACCGATCCTGAAGGCCTGCGCTATCCCCGGTTCAAGCAGAGCGACGACACGACCGCGATCCTGGTCGAACTGACCGCCTGACCAGAGACCTATTTTCGATTCAGGATCAGCAGCTTGGCCGCCATTCCTGAATCACTTTCTCCAGGCTTTGAATCAGATCATCAAGACGCGACCGATCAGGCCGCGTCCTCGACATCCTCGCGCGGCTTGGCCGGCACGTAGTTCAGCACCGGTCCGAGCCAGCGCTCGACCTCGCGGATTTCCATGCCTTTGCGGCTGGCATAGTCCTCGACCTGATCGCGCTCCACCTTGGCAACGCCGAAGTAGTAGCTGTCGGGATGGCCGATATAGATGCCCGAGACCGACGAGCCCGGCCACATCGCATAGCTCTCCGTCAGCGTCACACCGGCGGCATTCTCGGCGTCGAGCAGCGAGAACAGCGTCTTCTTCTCGGTATGGTCGGGCTGCGCGGGATAACCGGGCGCAGGACGGATACCGGCATATTCCTCGGTGATCAGCTGATCTTTGGCCAGCGCCTCATCCTTGGCATAACCCCAGTATTCGCGACGAACCTCTTCGTGCATGCGCTCAGCGAAGGCTTCCGCGAAGCGGTCGGCCAGCGCCTTGACCAGGATCGACGAGTAGTCGTCGTTGGACCGCTCGAAACGCTCGGCGATCGCCACTTCCTCGATACCCGCCGTGACCACGAAGCCGCCGACATAATCTTGGCAACCGCTATCGACCGGCGCCACGAAGTCCGACAGCGCCACGTTCGGGCGGCCATCACGCTTCGACAGCTGCTGGCGCAGCGTGAAGAAGGTCGCGAGTTCCTCCTTGCGGCTGTCGTCCTCGAACAGCTTGATGTCATCACCGACAGCACCGGCCGGCCAGAAGCCGATCACGGCGCGCGGGCGGAACCACTTCTCGTCGATGATCTTCTTCAGCATCGCCTGCGCATCCGCCCATAGGGCCCGTGCCGCCTCGCCCTGCTTCTCGTCCTCGAGAATGGCGGGATAGCGACCCTTCAGCTCCCAGGTCTGGAAGAACGGCGTCCAGTCGATGTACTCGGCCAGCGTCGCCAGATCGTAGTCCTCGAACACCTTGGTGCCGAGGAAGCTCGGCTTGCCGGGCGTGTAAGCGGACCAATCGACCTTGTGGGCATTTTCGCGGGCGCGCGCCAGCGGCAGGCGGACTTTTTCCGCTTCGCTACGCGCATGCGCCGCCGCGACCTTGGCATATTCGGCGCGGATATCGCTGATATAGCCATCGCGGTTTTCAGGCGACAGCAACGACGAGACCACGCCGACCGCACGGCTGGCATCGGTCACGTAGACCGTCTGCCCCTTCGCATAGCCCGGGTGGATCTTCACCGCCGTATGCACGCGGCTGGTCGTGGCGCCGCCGATCAACAGCGGCAGGTCCAGACCCTGACGCTCCATTTCGGCCGCGACATGCACCATCTCGTCGAGCGACGGCGTGATCAGGCCGGAGAGACCGATGATATCGACCTTCTCGGCCACCGCCGTCTCGAGAATCTTCGTCGCCGGCACCATGACGCCCAGGTCGACGATCTCGTAATTGTTGCAGGCGAGCACGACGCCGACGATGTTCTTGCCGATATCGTGCACGTCGCCCTTGACGGTCGCCATTAGGATCTTGCCGGCCGACTTGCGCTGGTCGCCACCGTTGAGGCGCTTTTCCTCTTCCATGTAAGGCAGCAGCACGGCCACGGCCTGCTTCATAACGCGCGCCGACTTGACGACCTGCGGCAGGAACATCTTGCCAGAACCGAACAGATCGCCGACCACATTCATGCCGGCCATCAGCGGGCCCTCGATGACATGCAGCGGACGCTCCGCCTTCAGCCGCGCCTCTTCCGTGTCGGCATCGATATACTCGGTGATACCGTTGACCAGCGCATGCTCGAGCCGCTTCTCGACCGACCACTCACGCCACGACAGATCCTGCACGCGGCCTTCGCGCGCCGCCCCACCGCGGAACTTCTCGGCCACTTCGAGCAGCCGCTCGGTCCCGTCGGAACGACGGTTCAACACAACATCCTCGCAGGCCTCGCGCAGTTCCGGGTCGATGTTGTCGTAGACGGCCAGCTGCCCGGCGTTGACGATGCCCATGTCCATGCCCGCCTGGATGGCGTGGTAGAGGAACACGGCATGCATCGCCTCGCGCACCGGCTCGTTGCCGCGGAACGAGAAGGACAGGTTCGAGACGCCGCCTGAGATGTGCACCAGCGGCATGCGCTGACGGATCGTCCGCGTCGCCTCGATGAAGTCGACGCCGTAATTGTTGTGTTCCTCGATGCCGGTGGCGACCGCAAAGACGTTCGGATCGAAGATGATGTCCTCGGGCGGGAAGCCCGCCTGCTCCGTCAGGAGCTTGTAGGCTCTGCTGCAGATCTCGACCTTGCGGTCATAGGTATCCGCCTGCCCCGTCTCGTCGAAGGCCATGACCACGACCGCCGCGCCATAGGCATGCAGCAGCTTGGCCTGCGCCAGAAAATTCTCCTCGCCTTCCTTCAGCGAGATCGAGTTGACGATCGGCTTTCCCTGCACCCGCTTCAGGCCGGACTCGATGATCGAGAATTTCGACGAGTCGATCATCACAGGAACGCGCGCGATGTCGGGCTCGGCGGCGATCAGGTTCAGGAACTCGACCATCGCCTTTTCGGAATCGATCAGGCCCTCGTCCATGTTGATGTCGATGATCTGTGCGCCGTTCTCCACCTGGTCGCGCGCCACGTCGAGTGCCGCCGTGTAGTCGGCATTGGTGATCAGCTTGCGGAACCGCGCCGAACCGGTGACGTTGGTGCGCTCGCCGACGTTGACGAAAGGAATGTCCTTGGTCAGCTCGAACGGCTCGAGGCCCGACAGCGACATGAACGGCCGGTGCGCGGGAATTTCGCGTGGCTTGTACTTGGCAACGACCTCGGCGATCGCCTGGATATGCTCAGGCGTCGAGCCGCAGCAGCCGCCGACGATATTGACCAGGCCCTCGCGCGCAAAGCTCTCGATCTGCGCCGCCATCAGCTCCGGCGTCTCGTCGTACTGGCCGAACTCGTTGGGAAGGCCGGCATTCGGATAGGCGCAGATGAAGGTGTCGGAAACGCCTGAAAGCTCCTGCAGGTGCGGACGCATGGCGTTGGCGCCGAGCGCGCAGTTGAGACCGATGGTGAACGGGTTGGCATGGCGCACCGAGTTCCAGAAAGCCGACGGCGTCTGGCCAGACAGCGTGCGACCGGACAGGTCGGTGATCGTGCCGGAGATCATGACAGGCAGGCGCACGCCCTTCGCCTCGAAGCGCTCCTCGCAGGCAAAGATCGCCGCCTTGGCGTTCAGCGTATCGAAGATCGTCTCGATCAGGATGATGTCGGCGCCGCCATCGATCAAGCCGTCGATCTGCTCACCATAGGCGACGCGCAGATCGTCGAAATCGACGGCGCGGAAGCCCGGATTGTTGACGTCGGGTGACATGGACGCGGTGCGGTTGGTCGGGCCGATGGCGCCTGCCACGAAGCGGCGACGGCCATCCTCGCGCTCGGCGCGGATTGCCGCGCGGCGCACGACTTCCGCACCTTCCTTGTTCAGCGCGTAGACCTCGCCTTCCATCGCGTAATCGGCCTGCGCGATGCGGGTCGAGGAGAACGTGTTGGTCTCGAGAATATCGGCGCCCGCCTTGGCGTATTTGTAATGGATTTCCTCGATCGCATCGGGCTGCGTGAGGATCAGAAGGTCGTTGTTGCCCTTCTGGTGGCAGGCGCAGCCGATGAACCGGTCGCCACGGAAATGATCCTCGTCAAATCCAAGTCCCTGGATCTGCGTGCCCATCGCGCCGTCAAGCACAAGAATGCGTTCGCTGGCGGCCTTGCGCAGCGCTTCGAACACATCGCTGCCGTCGCGTTTTGCTCCTTCGGAACCAAACAGAGTATCAAACACGGGCGGACTCCTTGACGTCATTGAAAGACAAGAGGCTCAAATCACATAAAGATATCTTTATGTCAATATATCAGCGACATTTTCGGCGACAAGCAACTGTCTCGGGATGACAGACTCGACCGTCCCCTATATAGGCAATTTCAAAGCTTTGTGTATGAAATGGAGGTATGTCATGACACCAGCAATCGGCGACGCCACGCTCGGAAACTGGTCCACTCGCGCCTATCACCGCGACTGGTTGATCGCGCAGGCCAACGGCCTGTTCGATTTCTTCCAGCATGCCTCCATCAACCCGAAGGGCGGTTTCTACGATCTCGACGACACAGGCAAGCCGCTGGACGCCGAAGGCCAGATCCGCGGCATCCACATCGCCGCCCGCGCCGTACACTGCTTCTCGATCGGCGCCCTGCTCGGTCGCCCCGGCGCTTCGGATGTCGTTGATCACGGCATGCAGTATATCTGGAACCAGCACCGCGACGCCAAGAACGGCGGCTATTTCTGGTCGTTGAACAATGACGGACCGGTCGACACCAACAAGCAGGGCTACGGCCACGCCTTCGTGCTGCTCGCCGCCTCCTCGGCCAAGACCATCGGCCATCCGCTTGCCGACGGCATGCTCGCCGACATCACCGAAGTCCTGAACACCCGATTCTGGGAGGAAAAGCACGGCGCCATCGCCGAGGAATTCACCGCCGACTGGCAGCCGCTCGACGGTGGCACCTATCGTGGCCAGAACTCCAACATGCACCTGACCGAAGCGTTGATGGCCGCCTTCGAGGCGACAGGCGACCGCGGCTATCTCACCAAGGCCGAAAGCATCGCCGACCTCGTCATCCGCCGCGCAGCAGGTTCCGTCGGCTGGCGCGTCGCCGAGCACTTCGACACCGACTGGACGCTCGACAAGAATTACTACCACCCCAACGAGATGTTCCGCCCAGCCGGCACCACGCCCGGCCACTCGCTCGAATGGGCGCGCCTCCTGCTGCAACTCTGGGCGCTCGGCGGCAAGAAGCTGGAATGGCTACCGGATGCCGCCAAAGGCCTGTTTTCGCAAGCAATTGCGCTTGGCTGGGACGAGGACAAGGGCAGCTTTTTCTACACGCTCGACTGGGAAGACCGCCCCGACAAGCGCCAGAAGATGTGGTGGCCCGCCTGCGAAGGTGCGGCTGCCGCGCATTATCTCAACCAGCACCTGCCGAGCGATTTCCACGAGGAGAGCTACCGCAAGATCTGGAACGTCATCGAGCGTCGCTTCATCGACCACAAGAACGGCGGCTGGCACGAGGAACTGACCGAAGACATGGCCCCCGCCCACACCATCTTCCCCGGTAAAGGCGACATCTACCACGCCCTGCAGGCCTGCCTCATCCCCCTCTTCCCGGCAACCGGAAGCCTGACCAAGGTGATTGCGGAAGCCGGCGGGAAGATCTGAGGAAGGCGAGCGGCAGTCGACCAGCCTTGCCGCGACCGATCAACGCCCCGCCGCGACCTTCTTCGGCGGGGTATCCCCGACCGGATTCGGCAAAGACCTCTTGGACGCAGTGACGACACCACCTCGGCCATCCGCTTTCGCCTGATAAAGCGCCGCGTCAGCTGCATTCAAGGCGGCGTCGCAACTCGTCCCGTGTTCGACCTCGCTGAGGCCGAACGACGCACCGATCGCAACGACGGAACCAGCCAGAGACATCGGCTCGCGAAGCAACGCGGAAATCCGCCGGCAGGCCGCCTCGGCGTCGCTGACCGAGATGCCGGGCATCAGCACCGCGAACTCATCGCCGCCAAGGCGGAAAAGTCGGTCGGCGTCGCGCGTCGCAGACATGAGTCTGGACGCAACGACCTTCAGCAGGTCGTCGCCAACAGCATGCCCGTGGGAATCATTGATCGCCTTGAAGCCATCGAGATCGAAACAGACCACCGTCAGCGCGCCTGCCGCGACCTGCGTCGTGTATTCGGCCTCAAGCAGCGAGCGATTGGCGAGTCCCGTCAGAAAATCATGTGTTGCCGCATGGCGCATCTGCTTTTCCCGTTCCACCAGCGTCCGCGCCGTCGATTGCGAAACACGCACCATCAGAAAGCCGCCGACCAGAAGGACCACAATGACGGTCACGATCAGCGGGAGCGCCTGATAGAGAACATCAGCGGCCGGCGTCGGTGACCGCCAGGAGAGAACCTCCACCTCTCCCTCCGCGCCGATCGCAACTTCCGCGCGGGCGCGATCGGGCGCCACCATGGACAGCGGCGTGATATGGGCATCATCCAGCAGAAAGCGGTCCCCGAAGAAATTCTGCAGGCTGCCGCTGATCGGCATCGCCGTGATCAGGATAGGCGCCCGACTTGCTTTCAGCTTCGCCGTTCCGAAATCGGGTTGAAAGAGACTGGCCGACAAGAGCACCGCCTCATCGCCAAGCACCTCGATCCGGCTGCTGACCACGGGATCCGGAATGCCGTTCTTGCGGGGTGCCTGCGCACGCATGCGCACGTCTTCCACCAGCCGCGCGGTATCCGCGACGATCGAAGCGGGCCCTCGGGCGAAGAATGGCCTGTCCTTTACGCTGTCATCGGTGCGCGAATAGAGAATTGCATCACCGGCATCGAGAACGGCGGTGAAGCGGGTTCGCGACGTACCGATCAGGGAAGCGCCGATGTTGCGATCCGTCCATTCGAAATCGAAGCGGTTGTCGAGCTTGGCGATCGCCTCGTCCCAGATCGTCCAGGCGGTCAGGGAAAATTCGACATCGGCGGTCCAGAACGCGATGTTGCGTTCGACAAGTGCTTCCTGACGCTGGCGTGCCTCCGAATCGATCCGTGCCGCGCCGTAGTAGGAAAAAGTCGCCATGCCCAGGATCAACAGGGTAACGCAGGCGACGGCGGGACCGACGAGCTTGAAATGAACGAAACGCATTGCCAACACAGTTTGTGACAGGGAACCATCGGGATGGATGGCGCAAGTTGTATAGGTGGAGAGCTTACGATCCGGTTATCGCGCCACGCGAAGCTTCACGAAGACGGAATCCGCGGATCCTGCACCAGATAGAAGATCGCAACCGGGGTCACGTCGGTGACGGGAAACGCAAAGGCGGCGGCGGCGAGCGGATCGACATGGCCATCATCGAAATTGATCCGGTCGAAGCTCTCGAAACGGCTTTCGAGATGCGAGAACTGGCTTGATGACACCAGCGCCGGGTCGGGATTGGTCTGGCTGAAAGACAGGCCGTCATTGAAGTCGCTCGGCTTGCCCAGGATCTCCTGTAGCTCGAAGCCGAAGCCGATCCACGCCAGCCCGCTGTTGTTGACGACGATCACCCGCAGATAAAGCGCGCTCGGCATCGTCGTGTTGAGCAGCGACGGCACGGCGGCCCGGATCACCATCGTCACCGGCGTCGGCCTGCCCAGCGCCTCGACGATTTCGATTGGATCGTCCTTCTTCCCGGACCCAGTCACCGAAAGGATGCGAAACCCACCAAGCTCGTCGGAAAAAGAATAGTCGCCGGCATACCACCGCCCGTCATCGGACGCTCCGGCACCAACAAGCGCCAGCGACAGAAACGCCGCAAGAATGCGAAGATGACGCAGCATCGATCTCGCTCCCACAGCGAGTATCGCAGCCATCGGCAAAAATTCAACGGTGGTGCGTTCTCTGCTCTCATCCCGGCTTTGCGCCCAGACCCAGCGTCATGGCATCCGAGAGCGCGAAAGAGCTATCAGCACAGTGGAGCGCCGGTTAGCCGCTCCTACCCCAGCCGCAACGCATCGAGGTCCTTCGCCAGCATCAGCGCCAGCGCCTCGACCGCCAGATTGTGGTCGTCGCGCTGCGGCAGGCCGGAGACGGTGACGGCGCCGATGCAGCCGGTGCCCTTGACGGTGATCGGGAAGCTGCCGCCGTGCGGCGCGTAGTCGGCATCCGACAGCCCGTTGTCGGTGACCGTCTTGCCCTTGGATTTCAGGTCGAGGCCGATCGCGTAGCTGCTCCTGAAGTAGCGCAGCACCAGGTTGCGCTTGCGGCGCACCCACTGGACATTGTCGGGCGTCACACCAGGCATAGCGGCATAAAACACCGGCATCGCATGCAGGGTGATGTCGATGGCGATGCCGAGGCCGCGTTCCGTCGCCAGTTCCTGCAGGAGCTTGCCCAGCTGCCACGCCGTCGTCAGGTCGAAACTGTCGAAGCTCAGCGCAGTTTCCTGTTCGGCGATCCGTGCGAGGTCGTCTTCGGGCGTCGTCATATGGGCTTCCTCTCTTGCGATGCTTTTGCGCAAACATTCGCAAGCAGCCATGGAAAGTAAAGCGAAATAATCGGCATAGCGTCGCCGTCAGAGTTTTGGCGTCAGCATCTCGAAACGGTCGCGGATCGTGCTGCAGGTATCGCCGCCGAGCCTGGCGATGGCATCGAGCTGAGCCGGATCGACCCGCAGCCGTTCGGGATCGACGACGCCGTCGCGATAATGCGCGTAGACGATCTCGCCCATGATGATCTGCCTGGACTTGCCGAGCTCCAGCGTCACATGCCGCTTGCATTCGAACGCCGCCGGCGCCTCGGCGATATAAGGCGAAGCGACCTTGATGCCCGGCATCGCCGTCAGGCCGGCTTCCTTCAGCTCGTCGACGCCGCGCGGATATTTCGAACCGCAGACATGCATCGCCTCGGCGATCGCGAAGGAGACGATGTTGACGGTGAACACCTCCGTCATCCTTATATTGTGGCCGGTGTCCTTGAACGACATATCAGGGTTGTTCTCGACACCCAGCGCCAGGATCGGCGGATCAGCCGAAAGGCAGTTGAAGAAGGAGAACGGCGCCGCGTTGACGCGGCCGTGCTCGTCGACCGTGGTCACCAGCGCGATTGGCCGCGGCACGACGGTGCCGATCATCAGCTTGTAGCGTTCGCGCTCGGAGAGCGTTTCGAAATCGAAGGAGATGGACATGGCTCAGCTCGCTGCCTGCAGCGGCGCAAAACCGCTCATCGCGCCGAGAAAGGGCTTCGGCAACGGCGACGCATAGGAGCCACGTTTGCTGGTCGAAAGCCCCAGCGATACCAGCGCCTCCGCCTGCTTGACCGCGGCCGCCACGCCATCGACCACGGGCACGCCGTAGATCTCCTGAAGTTCGCGCGCCAGATCGGTCATGCCGGCGCAACCGAGCACGATCGCCTCGGCGCCATCCTCCGTCAGCGCCCGCTCGATCTCGGCGCGCAGCTTGCCGATCGCGCCCGACGCCTCGTTCTCGAGTTCCAGCACCGGAATATCCGATGCCCGCACCCTGGCCCGGTCGCCCATGCCGTAGCGCCGCACCAGATTGTCGATCAGCACCCGCGAGCGCTCCAGCGTGGTGACAACGGTAAAGCGCTGCGCCAGAAAGCCTGCCGTCGCCACCGCGGATTCGCAAAGCCCCAGCACCGGCACGTCAGCAAAGCTGCGGGCAGCCTCCAGCCCGGTATCGTCGAAACAGGCGATGACGGCGGCATCGTAGGTCCCTGCCCGGTCCTTCAGTTCGGCCAGCAGCCCGGGAATGGCGAGCGCTCCGTCATAGTGCCCCTCGATTGAGACCGGTCCCATCCGCGACGTTGCAGCGATGATCTCCGTACCCGTTGCCGCCACCGCGCGGGCGGCGATCGCCGCCTTCTCGGTCATCGAGGCTGTCGTGTTCGGATTGACGATGAGAATGCGCATGAGGTCAGCTTATCTTTGCCTGGCGGCCGCGCAGCATCATCATGATGCCGAGCGCGACGAGAATGATGGTGAAAGAGAACAGCGTCGTCACCGTACCCAGCGCGTAAAGCACCGGCGTCGTGACGTTGGTGGTCATCCCGTAGATTTCCAGCGGCAGCGTGTTGTAGCTGCCTGATGTCATCAGCGTGCGGGCGAATTCGTCATAGGAGAGCGTGAAGCCGAACAGCCCGACACCGATCAGGCTCGGCGCGATCATCGGCAGCACCACATGCACGAAGGTCTGCCACGAGCTCGCCCCGAGATCGCGCGCCGCTTCCTCGTATGCCGGCGAGAACCGGTTGAACACGGCGAACATGATCAGCACGCCGAACGGCAGTGTCCATGTCAGGTGCGCGCCGAAGGCCGAGGAATACCAGGCCGGGCGAATGCCGCCCTGCTGGAACACCACGCCGATGCCGAGCGAGATGATGATCGACGGCACCACGAGGCTAGCAACCGTGGCGTAGAACAGCACCGTCGCGCCCTTGAACCGGCGGCGGAAGGCCAGGCCCGCGAGCAGCGAGACCACGACGGTGACGATCATCACCATGAAGCCGAGCGTGAACGAGCGGCGGAACGAAGCGCCGAAATCACCGACGGCCTGCTTTTCGAACAGGTTGAAGAACCAGTGCACCGACACGCCGTTCAGCGGGAAGGTCAGGCCGCCATCCGGTCCCTGGAAAGACAGGATCAGAATCGCCGACAGGGGGCCGTATAAAAACAGCACGAAGACGAGAAAGAAGGCGGCGAGGATGTAGAATTCGAAGGTGCGTTTTTCGTGGCCCATCTCAAAGCTCCTTGCGGATATCGACGACGCGCAGGATTGCGGCGACCATCATCAGCACGACGATGAGCAGCACCACGGCATTGGCGGCGGCGGCGGGATATTGCAGCAGCGACATCTGGTTCTTCATCATCAGCGCCACCGAGGCGCTCTGCCCACCGGACATGACCTGCACGGTCGAAAAATCCGCCATGACAAGCGTGACGACGAAGATCGAGCCGATGGCGATACCGGGCTTGGCGAGCGGGATGACGACATTCCAGAGGATCTGCCAGCCACTGGCGCCGGCATCGCGCGCCGCTTCGAACAGCGACCGGTCGATGCGCATCAGCGTGTTGAAGATCGGCGTGACCATGAACAGCGTGTAGAGGTGCACCATGGCCAGAACCACGGCAAAATCCGAATAGAGCAGCCATTCGATCGGCTGCGGCACGATCCCCATCTCGACCAGCGCCGAATTGATCAGGCCGTTGCGGCCGAGAACCGGGATCCAGGAGATCATGCGGATGATGTTGGAGGTCATGAACGGCACGGTGCAGACCAGGAACAGGATCATCTGCGTCGACGTGCGCCTGACATGGAAGGCGAGGAAATAGGCGACCCAGAAACCGATGAGCACGGTCAGCGTCCAGACGATGACGGTGAATTTCAGCGTGTTCAGATAGGTCTTCCAGGTGACCCAGGAACCGAGCGTCTCGGTGTAGTTCATCGTCAGGAAGGCGGGATAGAGACCGGCGAAGTCATAGTCCCAGAAGCTGACGATGACGATCATCGCGATCGGCAGGATGAAGAAGAAGCCGAGGATCACGACCAGCGGCGTCGCCTGCAGATAGGAGGCGGCCCATGCTGGCAGGCGGAAGCCCGAGCTGCGCGCCCGCTCGGCCTTTGCGGTCGTGTCTGCTGAAGCAATCGTCGCCATCGCTGATCCCTTTTTCAGTTGGCATTGCACTGCGTGGTACCCCCCTCTGCCCTGCCGGGCATCTCCCCCACAGGTGGGGAGATTAGCTGGGCGCGCCCGCTCGCTCCAACCTCGACGGTTTGGCGGGGCCATAGCAACGAGTCGATCTCCCTCCTTGTGGGGGAGATGCCCGGCAGGGCAGAGGGGGGGTGCCATACGGCAGAACCTCCCCTCCCAAACGGGAGGGGAAATCCTTGGGCAGCCTTAAGCCGCGATGAACTCGTTCCAGCGGCGAACCATGTAGCGGTCCTCGTCCATGACGGAGTTCCAGCATGCGACATGGCCCATGCGCTCTTCGAACGAGCCGCCATCGCGAATCGCGCCGGCCTTCTCCATGACCTTGCCCTCAGGCGACATGACATCACCCTGCGCGGCCTTGCCTTCGATCCAGTAACCCCACTCGTCGGCGGTCATGAACTTCTTGGCGGTTTCCATGCAGGCGGAGTAGTAGCCCTGGCGGTTGAGGTAGCCGCCGACCCAGCCGGACGTGTACCAGTTGATGTACTCGTAGGCCGCGTCCAGCTGTGCGCCCTTGAGGTGCGACGCGAGACCGAGACCGCCGCCCCACGAACGGTAGCCTTCCTTGAGCGGCTGATACTTGCAGGCGATGCCCTTCGAGCGGACGGCGGCAACGGCCGGCGACCACATCGACTGGATGATGACTTCGCCCGAGGACATCAGGTTGACCGACTCGTCGAACGACTTCCAGAAGGCGCGGAACTGGCCGTCCTGCTTGGCCTTGATCAGGAAGTCGATCGTCTTGTCGATCTCTTCCTTGGTCATGTTGCCCTTGTCGGCATACTTGATGTTGCCAAGCGCTTCCATGATCATCGCCGCATCCATGATGCCGATCGACGGGATGTTGAGGATCGAGGTCTTGCCCTTGAACTTCGGGTCCATGATGTCGGCCCAGCTGGTGATCTCGCGGCCGACGAGGTCGGGACGAATGCCCAGCGTGTCGGCGTTGTAGATCGTCGGCATCATCGTGAAGAACTCGGTCTCGCTCTTCGCGAACGTCTTCGCGTCGGCGCTCTCGACGTAACCGACCGTGTGCGGCGCGGTACCCTGCGCGATGACGCTGTCGGCCTTCAGCTTGCCGTTCTTGAACAGCGGCACGACCTGGTCGTAATACTTCAGCTTCTTGACATCCATCGGCTGGATGACGCCGGTCGGATAGACCTTTTTGAGGATCCAGTATTCGATGTCGGCGATGTCGTAGCTGTCGGGCTGCGTCACGGCGCGCTGGGCGGCGGCGTCGGAATCGGTTGCCGTCATCTCCAGCGTGATGCCGAGGTCGGCCTTGCACTTCTCGGCGATGGCGTTGATGTTCGACACGCCGGTGCCGAACTGGCGCAGCGTGATGTTGGTCTGCGCCCAGATGGTCGGGAAGCCGGTGATCAGGCCCGAACCGGCGATCGCGCCGGCCGCGGCAGCGCCCGTCTTCAGCAGCGCACGGCGGGAGAGACCCTTGTCCGTCTTGTCGGCCTTGGTGGTTTTCGTTGCATCAGTCATGGCAGTTCCCTCTATTTTTTGTGGTGATGGTGGTTCAGGCGGAAACACGGCCGAGAAGGACAGCATCCTCCAGGGCCCAACTCAGGGACACCGCATCGCCGACCGATGCGGGTTTGGCGAAATAATCGCCGTCGGTCGCAATGACGGTGAAGTCATCGCTGCCCGCGCCGACCACGGTGATCTTCACCGAGGCGCCGCGATATTCGATGTTGGAGACGATGCCGTTGAAGCCGAGCGTCTTGTCGGGCGCGGTATCGAGGCGGACGCGATCGGTGCGTATGCCGATATCGACGACCTCGCCGATCTCCCGGCCCGTGCCGCGCACCGAAAAGCTCTGCCCCTCGGGCACCTCGAGCGTGATGACGCCATCCTTGGACGCGGTGACCCGGCCTGTCAGCACATTGTGGTCGCCCATGAAGCGCGCCACGAAGGCCGTCGCCGGTTCCTCGAACACCTTGCGCGGCGTGGCCGCCTGCTCGATCTTGCCGTCGTTCATGATGACGATGATATCGGCCAGCGCCATCGCCTCTTCCTGGCTATGGGTGACGTGCACGAAGGTGATGCCGAGCGTCTTCTGCAGCTTCTTCAGCTCCGCACGCATGCGGATCTTCAGAAACGGATCGAGCGCCGACAAGGGCTCGTCGAGCAGCAGGGCTTCCGGATCGGTGATCAGCGCGCGCGCCAAAGCGACACGCTGCTGCTGACCACCGGAAAGCTGTGCCGGACGCCGTGTTGCATAGGCCTCCATCTGCATCAGCTTCAACATCTCGAGCGCCTTGGCCCGGCGCTCGTCCTTCTCCACACCCTTCATCTTCAACGAGAAGGCGACGTTATCGATCAGGTCGAGATGCGGAAACAGCGCATAGGATTGGAACATCATCGCCGTGCCGCGCTTGGCCGGCGGAAAATCGGTGACGACGGTGTTGCCGAGCCGGATATCGCCCGACGAAATGCTCTCGTGGCCGGCGATCATCCGAAGCGTCGAGGTCTTGCCGCAGCCCGATGGCCCGAGAAAGCAGCAGTAGGAACCGGCCGGTATTTTCAGGCTTATGGCGTGAACGGCAGTCGTGCTACCATACACCTTCGAAACGGATGCTATATCGATCTCTGCCGCTTTCGACATCGTGTCTTCCCCTGTTCGAGTAAGACGATGCATTCGCCGTGCCAGTTTCTACCGCAGTGCGTCAAACCCTTATGAAATCTGAATTTTCGACAGAATCCGGCATCGGCTAAAATTGAAGCGCCCGATATGTCTGCACATCAAATAGGCTTTTGTCTGCGATTTACGCAAAATATCGTATACAATTTAGCCGCAACATTGCTCGCAAATTCCATTTAACTTTTCGGCCGAACGCGGATATCATTTGCCTGTCAAAGGGTATTCCATTTCATGAACTCCGCCGCAAACGCGCTCCAGCAGACAGACGATTCCGCCGAGACCGGCGCCCAGCAGATCCGCGACGCCATCCGCGACGCGATCGTCGAGCGCCGCCTGTCGCCGGGCACAAAACTGTCGGAAAGCGATGTCGGCAATCTCTTCAACGTCAGCCGCACGCTGGCGCGCGCCGCCCTGCAGGCGCTGTCCTATGAAGGCCTCGTCAGCGTCGAGAAGAACCGTGGCGCCTTCGTCGCCTATCCCTCGCCGGATGAAGCCCGTCAGATATTCGCCGCCCGCCGGCTGATCGAGCCCGGCATCCTGCGCGATGCGGCAGCCCGGATCACGCCATCCGAGATCCAGCACCTGAAGCAGCTTTTGCTGGAAGAGAGCCGGCTGATTAGCGAGCGCGGCCAGACCGCGCGCCGCGCCGAGATCAAGGCCTCGGGCGATTTCCACCTGACGCTGGCGTCGATCTCGGGAAACACGATCATGCAGCGCTTCATGGACGAGCTGGTCGCCCGCTCCTCTCTGGTGATCGCGCTCTACGGCCAGTCGACCATCTCAAGCTGCGGCCACTCCGAGCATGGCGACATCGTCGGCGCCATCGAGCGCAAGGATCTCGACCACGCCTGCCATCTGATGGTGCACCACATCGCTCACATCGAGGCGGACCTCGATCTTCGCGAGCGCAAGGGACAGGGATTGAAGGAAGCGTTCGATCTCTGATGCGTCGAACCGCGCACTTTGGCATCGGGACAATAGTCTGTGAGCGGATCGCATGTCCCGGAGATATCGCGGTCGCCATGGCAACCGCGATATGAGTGTTAGACGATCAACCGCGCGAGCGGCGTTCCGCCGGCACCGCGGCAACCGCCACGATATCAGGAGTTCCCGTCGTATGCAGGCGCTTGCGCACCAGCACGCCCATGACGCGGGCAGCCGTCGAGAAAGTCATCTGGTCGAGAGGACCCTCGCCTTCCCAGGGCTTGGTCAGACGCTCGGTCACGGCACCGACGATGTTCATCGGCACGATGTCGTCGCACTGGCGCATGGCTTCGAAGACGTTGCTGATCGGAACGACACGGCCTTCGAAAGTGACGATTGGTTCGGTAAGTTCGCTATCCCACTCTTCGAACGCATAGAGCGCTTCGCGGAAGAGTTCCTGCAGGGTGAACGGGGCGTGCCCATTGTGAAGTGGCGGCAAGGCATTCGACATGTCTGTCTCCTCTTGTAGGGATAAGTCCATTCCTCCTCATCGGTCGGCATTAACGCGGGAAACAGAACTCGGGTTCCCGTCCGAACCGAATAACACGATCAATGTTATAGTGTAATATAGCCGTGATAAAGCGCTTTTCTGCCGCACCCTCGCCACAGCTGTGTCCACAAAAAGATAAGCCGTTGATATTGAACACAATATCAACGGCTCGAGTTTGTTAACTAAAATGAACGACGGCGGCTAGAATGTCACTGCGCGATGGCGAATGTGACGTTGACCGTGATGTTGTAGCTCGTTTCGCCGCCCTGGATCGGCACCGCGGAGTCCGCTGCCGACTTCATCATCGCCGCACGCATGACCGGCACCGGCTGTGGCCGCGGACCGTTTTCGCTGATCTCGATGACGCTGCCGAGCTTGATGCCGGCGGCGGCGGCCAGCGTCTTTGCCCGCGCCATGGCATCGGCCACCGCACTCTTGCGGGCCTCTTCCATGGCCGCTTCCGGCTTGTCGTTGGTGAACTGAATATCGCCGCCCTGATTGATGCCCAACGTCACCGACTGGTCGATGATGGCGCCGAGCTTCGACAGGTCGCGCACCCTGACCGTCAGCGAGTTCGACACCTGGTAGCCGATCAGCTCCGGCGGCAGCTGCTGTCCGTCGGTCCCCTGCGGAAAGCGATACTGCGGCTGCACGTTGAAGCCCGAGGTCTGCAGGTCGCGCTCGGCGATCCCCCCCGTCTTCAGCGCGCCGAGCACATCGCTCATTGCCTTGTTGTTGGCATCGAGCGCTTCGCGCGCGGTCTTCGCCTGCTTGACCACGGAGAGGTTGAGAACGGCCATATCGGGCGCGATGCTCGCCTGCCCCTCGCCGATCACCGAAATGATCGCCTGTCGCTGCGCCGTCTCGGCCGCCGCGACAGGCAGCTGCATTGCGATGGCGAACGGCACACTGAGCATGAGGCCGGCGGCAAGGCTCTTGGTTTTCGACAATGACATGATTTCACTCCCCGATTGTGATTTGCAGATCATCTCTTGCCGTTTGATTGTGAAGCTATTGCGGCAATGGCTTGTGACCGCTGACAAATTGCGTTAGAGCCAAAACCGCACCGGCGAACCATTGCGCCGGCCGCACGCCACCGCACGCGGCGGCCGGGCCTGTAGCTCAATGGTTAGAGCCGGCGGCTCATAACCGCTTGGTTGGGGGTTCGAGTCCCTCCGGGCCCACCATTTCCAGTTTTCCATTCCCACACCGTGCCGAAAAAACCTTGCGGCGAACAGCGCCGCCGCTTCCAACGCCTCCCTTATTCAGCACATCCTTAATCGTTAAAGCCCGGCATTTTAGGGGTTGTCATCACTCCAAACCCGCGCAACTATGCTTGCGGGAGGCATGAAGTGATGGGAACCACGCATGCCAAAGACTGGAATAATCGCAGTATCGGGAACATCAATGTCGCGCTCGTGCATTTTCACGGCCGATGACGGCGGTGGCAAGATTCGCGGGTGTCCGCGGTTTCTCGGGATGATCCTTGGCAAGCCAAGCGTTCGACTGTCAGATGCCAACGGGCGCTGGGTGTCGATCGAATTGGGCAAGGTGGATCGACGCGGAAACGCAACGTTTCGCTGGATCTGAGCGGCACTCTCAATATCTGGCCGACGGGGCGTGTTTGCCGCCGGCTTCCTCAACATCATGATGGCGCCTCGTAGGTCGCGTGGGTGAACCACGGCGTGGTCGTCACCGTGGCGCGATGCACCGGATGTCGGAATATTGCGCGTCGTTTCATCGCAAGATGAAGCATGCCGACATCCGTTCGGCGGCATCCACCAATGCGTCATCCGAGACAGCCAGTGTGTGACCGTCACGCCCGCTTTTCCAATGGAACAGCGGCATCGAAGAACGAATCCCACGGGTCGGATGCCAGCGCCGAGAGATGATCAGGCGCGTTCCGGATCGTGAAGTCGGTCGGACCAGTCGTCGTCGCCAGTTCGTCCCAGCCGAGCGGCATAGACACAGCAGCCCCCGGCCGGGCCCGCGGCGAATAGGCGGCGACGGCGGTGTTGCCACGCCCGTTTCGGAGGTAGTCGATGAAGATGCGGCCATGGCGCTCGGCCTTGGTCGCCGTTGCCAGATATCGATCGGGCTCATCCGCCGACATCTGTACCGCCAGGCTTTTCGCATAGGCCTTCACCTGCGCCCAGCCGGCCTTCGGCTTCAACGGAGTCACCACATGGAGACCCTTGCCGCCTGACGTCTTGACGAAGGCGGAAAGCCCGTTGGCCTCGAGACGCTGTTTCAATGTCTGCGCCGCGACGATCACGGCGCTCCACGCCACATCCTCCGCCGGGTCGAGGTCCATCGTCAGCATGTCTGGCTTTTCCCAGCGCGCGGTGGTGGTTCCCCAGGGATGGATCTCCAGCACGGACGATTGCACCAGCGCCATCAGCCCGTCGAAATCGTGAATGCACAGCAGTTTGTCGCCGCCCTTATCCTTGGGGTCGGCGATCTCGTGCACATGCGCATTCATTCCCTTCCACGCGTGCTTCTGGAAGAACCGCTGGTGCCCGCTGATACCCTCCGGGCAGCGCAGCAGCGCCAGCGGACGATTGACCACATAGGGCTCGACGAAGCGCCAGACGTCGGCGTAGTAATGCGCCAGTCCCTCCTTGGTGACATCAGCGTCCGGCCAGTAGACCCGGTCCGGATGCGTGAGCGTCACATCGCTCTGCGCCAGCAAGCGTCCGCCTTTATCGTCCGTTTCGCGTGTCATTTCCAGCCTTGCCTCCCCGGATTCGAAAGCCGCACGCAGCCTGCGGCCACGCGCTCAGCATGCCCGAGCGACCACCTGCCCGGCAAGCGCCGCGTGTGGCCATCTCGTATGGCCCTGCCGCAGCTTGACTACCTTCGAGTGGGCACGCGGGAAAAAGCCGCCAGCACCGGTGCCCATGCGTGGTCACAAAGCCCGAGTTGCCAAGCTGCGTGCTTTTCGTCACACTGTCGGCGATCCGTGGTGGTAGGAGCCGTGGATGTCGGATGGGAGGAAGATGATGCTCGAACAATCCGCACATGCGGAGCATGTCTACACGTCCACGCAGCGCGATTCGGCCGCCGCAAGTTCTTCGGTCGTCGCCTCCTGGCGCCGCTGCATCGCCATGCACCAGCTGGCGCCGGAGGAAAGGCGCACGCCCGTGCGCCTGATGGATGCCGAATTCAGGCAGGCGCGCGAACAATCCGAACAGCTGATCGCCAACGCCACCGACGAGCTCGACCGCCTGTTCACGACAGCAGGCAAGGCCGGCTGCTGCCTGCTCCTGACCGACCGCAACGGCATCGCGCTGGAGCGCCGCGGCGCGATCGGCGACGACAAGGACTTCCACGATCTCGGCCTGTGGACCGGCTCGGTCTGGACCGAAGCCAGCATCGGCACCAACGGCATCGGCACGGCGCTGGCCGACGAGCGCGCTGTCTCGATCTTCCGCGACCAGCATTTCTTCTGCTCCAACATCAAGCTGAGCTGCACCACCTCCCCCATCCGCGATCACCGCGGCCAGTTGGCGGCGGCGCTCGACATCTCCACCTGTCGCGACGACGTCAACGAGATGACGCTCGGCATCCTCGCCCAGATGGTGCGCGATGCCGCCATGCGCATCGAGATCAACCTCTTCCGCAGCGCCTATGCCGGCGCCCGCTTCCTGATGGTGCCGGCGGGCAGCAATCCCGCCGCCGCCCTGCTCGCCGTCGATCGCCATGATCTCGTGCTCGGCGCCACCCGCGCCGCCCGCCTGGCACTGAAGCTCGACGACCACCGCATCGCCGCCGGCATTCCGGCCGCCGATGCGCTGCACGAGACCCGCATGTCCGACGACGAGGACCTGATCGAGGCCGAACGCGCCGCCCTCCTGCGGGCGCTGTCGCGCTCCAGCGGCAACGTCTCGCAGGCGGCGATCGCGCTCGGCATCAGCCGCGCCACGCTGCACCGGAAGATGAAGAAGCTGAACCTGCACTAGGGCATGTCGCGCAAAAGTGTGCCGCGGTTTTGCGGTAACGACATGCGACAAGGCAAAGAGCTAAAGCGTGTGCAGCGAATCCGAAGGATCGCGACACGATTTAGCGCTGATGTAGATCCTCCTGATGTAGCACCGTTGCGACACTGTGCGCTGCGGTATGGCGAGGGCGCGCTGTATCAGGACACAAAAGACGCGCAGATTTCCGCCCACGGGTTCACGTCCGAACCTGCTCATCTCAAGGGAGGATGACATGCTGCATCAGAAAATCGTCGAGTCGCCGTTCAAGCTGAAATACGGCAACTTCATCGGCGGCGAATGGCGCGAGCCGATCGAAGGCAAGTATTTCGACAACATCACGCCGGTGACCGGCGGCAAGCTCTGCGAAATCCCGCGCTCCACCGAAAAGGACATCAACGCCGCGCTCGATGCCGCCCATGCCGCCAAGGACAAGTGGGCCCGCACCTCGGTCGGCGAACGTTCCAACATCCTGATGAAGATCGCCCAGCGGATGGAGGACAAGCTGGAAGTGCTGGCCCAGGCCGAAACCTGGGACAACGGCAAGCCGATCCGCGAAACCATGGCCGCCGACATTCCGCTGGCGATCGACCATTTCCGCTATTTCGCCTCGTGTATCCGCGCCCAGGAAGGCTCGATTGGCGAGATCGACAACGACACCGTCGCCTATCATTTCCATGAGCCGCTCGGCGTCGTCGGACAGATCATTCCGTGGAACTTCCCGATCCTGATGGCCGCCTGGAAGCTGGCACCGGCGCTCGCCGCCGGCAACTGCGTCGTCATCAAGCCGGCCGAACAGACGCCTGCCTCGCTGCTGGTCTGGGCCGAAATCATCGGTGATCTCCTGCCTCCTGGTGTCCTCAACATCGTCAACGGCTTCGGTCTCGAGGCCGGCAAGCCGCTGGCATCCAGCCCGCGCATCGCCAAGATCGCCTTCACCGGCGAAACCACGACGGGCCGGCTGATCATGCAGTATGCCAGCCAGAACCTCATTCCGGTGACACTGGAACTCGGCGGCAAGTCGCCAAACATCTTCTTCGCCGACGTCGCCGCCGAAGATGACGACTTCCTCGACAAGGCGCTCGAAGGCTTCGCCATGTTCGCGCTCAACCAGGGCGAGGTCTGCACCTGCCCCAGCCGCGCCCTGATCCAGGAATCGATCTACGATCGCTTCATGGAAAAGGCCGTCAAGCGCGTAGAGGCGATCAAGCAGGGCAACCCGCTCGACAGCGCCACGATGATCGGCGCCCAGGCCTCCAGCGAGCAGATGGAAAAAATCCTCGCCTATCTCGACATCGGCCGCCAGGAAGGCGCCGAAGTGCTGGCCGGCGGCAGCCGCAATGATCTCGGCGGCGAATTGGCCAGCGGCTACTACATCAAGCCGACCATCTTCAAGGGCCACAACAAGATGCGCGTGTTCCAGGAGGAAATCTTCGGGCCAGTGGTTTCGGTGACGACCTTCAAGGATGAGAAGGAAGCGTTGGAGATCGCCAACGACACGCTTTACGGCCTCGGCGCCGGCGTCTGGACCCGAGACGGCAACCGCGCCTACCGCTTCGGCCGCGAAATCCAGGCCGGCCGCGTCTGGACCAATTGCTACCACGCCTACCCCGCTCACGCGGCCTTCGGCGGCTACAAGCAATCCGGCATCGGTCGCGAGACCCACAAGATGATGCTCGACCACTACCAGCAGACCAAGAACATGCTGGTCAGCTACAGCCCGAAGAAGCTCGGTTTCTTCTGAGCCGTCTTCGCGGACAGGGAGGGCATCCGCAACACCCCTCCCCAACCCCTCCCTCACAAGGGAGGGGATTGTTACATCGAACGTCGTGCGTGTGGCCCCCTCATCCGGCTGCCGCCACCTTCTCCCCAAGGGGAGAAGGGGAATGCCGCGCCGCCACGACTCCCTTCGCCCCAACGGGGAGAAGCTGGCCCGAAGGGTCGGATGAGGGGGCCACACGCACTGCCATTGGAGAAAACCATGGACACCACAATCAACGGCGAACCCCGCGTCCTCGCCACCGATGCGGCGATCGGGCTGATCGACGAAATCCGCCGCGATTACCCTGATATCCTGTTCCACCAGTCCGGCGGCTGCTGCGACGGCTCGTCACCCATGTGCTATCCCACCGACGACTTCATCGTCGGCGATCATGATGTGAAGCTTGGGGAAATCTCCGGCGTCCCCGTCTATATCAGCGCCAGCCAGTTCCAGGCTTGGAAGCACACGCAGCTGATCATTGACGTCGTGCCCGGCCGTGGCGGCATGTTCTCGCTCGACAATGGCCGAGAAAAGCGCTTCCTCACCCGCTCGCGGATGTTCGGCGGCGGCGAGGCCTGCGCGATACCAACTGCCAAGGCATGAAATAGTGAAGAGCTATCGGCCGGTCAGTGCTTGCGGATCTTGCCCGTGGGAATGGCAGACGAGGTGATCGACACCGGATCACTGGCCGGAAACGAATCCTCCAGCCCCTGGTCCAGCTGCTCTTCCATGTCGTCCTGATCACCCGATGCGCGAACGCTTTGGCGGGCCTCACCGCTATCAGAGCCGCTTGCGGACAAGACAGCGGTCTCGTCGAAAGAGGCCAGCTCGCCCATCACCGCCTTGGCGCGATCGATCGCATTGCCGGAACTGAGCGTCCGGTCGCTGTCGTTGCGCAGCTGCACGGAGACCACCTCGCCGCCCTGACCGACGAACTCGACGGTAAAGCCGCGCTTGCCGCCCTGCTCCGGAATGACCTGGGTACCGATGACCTGCATGGGACTTCTCCTCTGAAACCTCAGCCTGAAGAACGACCGCCACCCGACAAAGTTCCCACCTGTGGCCACCAGCCGGCGGCACCGACGTGCAGGCACCCGGCCAAAAAAAAGCCACCGCTCGTGACGGTGGCCATAGTCATGAAGGTGATAAAACCTCCAGAGGGGAACAGTTGCGTGATCGACCGGCAGAACCGACCGCCCACATGAGCAACTATAGGTAATATGGGGAACATCGCGGCCGAATTCAATCAATTGAAAGCTGAAATTATTGTGCTGCGTAAATCTTCTTTCCAGTTTTGTAAGGAAACGCGGGAAATCATACCACTTTCAGGTTGTGCCGACCTCGTCAGGCAATCCCGACAAAGAACATTCTGCCGCATCAACGGCGAACCGGCCCGGTCGAATCGCGCAAAATCAGCTCTACCGGCCACACCTCGTGAATCTCCAGCGGCGAAACGCCTCTGATGAGCTGCAGCGCCAGATCGGCGCAGCGCGTGCCGGCGGCGCGCATCGACGACCGGGTGGCCGACAGCGACGGCGCCATGTTGTCGGCCGAGAGGTAGGGAAACACGTCGTCATGGGCGATCACCGAGACGTCCACCCCGACCTGCAACCCGAGCGAGCGCACCGCGCGGTACACCCCGAGCGCCGACATCATCGAGCCGGCGACGATCGCGGTCGGCGGGTCGGATCGTTCGAGGAACGCTCTGGCAAAGCGAAAGCCGAGTTCGTCGGTAAAGTTGCCGCTGGCGATCAGCGCGGGATCGGCCGCGATGCCGCGGCTCGCAAGCGCGCTGCGATAGCCCGTTTCGCGATGCAGCGCATAGGTCGCGCCCGGCCGGCCGTTGATCATTGCGATCCTGGTATGGCCGAGATCGAGCAGATGCGCGGTCGCGCGCCGCACCGCTCCCTCATTGTCGATATCGAGCCACGCATGCGGCACGTCGATATCGGAGCGCCCGTGTACCATAAACGGCATGCCGAGCGCATGCAGAAGCGCGATACGCGCGTCGTCGGGACGCGGCGAATGCATGATGACCGCATCCACCCGCTGGCTTTCCACCAGCCGGCGATAGAGCTCCATCTCCTTGTCATCGTCGGGATCGGCCATAGGAATGACGAGGATGTCGGTATCCTCGGGCACCAGCCGCTCAGCCATCCCGGCCATGAACTCGGCGAAATGAAACTCGCCGGCCCGGCCCATCACCACACCGATCGCCCCCGCCCGCCCGGTTTTCAACCGCACGGCGTTGACGTTCGGCCGGTACCCCAGCCGCACCGCCTCCTCCGCCACGCGCGCCCGGGTGATTTCGCTCACCTCGGGATAGCCGCTGAGCGCGCGACTCACCGTTGTCGGAGACAATCCGAGCTGCTTGGCGAATTCCTTAAGCTTCATGCACCGGCACGTCTTTCATATCCTGCGATTCAAACATCTATACACCGGAACGACGCTTCCCAGAAAAACTTAGATCGAATTCGCGAAACAGCCAAACCGTTTACAACTATACTTCCGGAAGCTTCACAGGTCGACGCGAAATCGAACATCCCGTCCGCCGGAAAAACGCCATGAGAATCCCCAAAATACAGTTTCATCGGCTGATTCCACCGCTTGACTTGTCAAAAGCCTTCTGACAATTCTCGTTAGCCAAATCGTTTTCAATTCATGCCATATTTGGTTCTTTTGGGAGGAAGATATGAGGTTTCGTTTCGAAGCGATCACCGGCGATGCCGTGCACCTCCCTGCTGCCATACAGCCCCTGATCCTCAGTCTCTCCAGCCTCCCACCACGGGTGAAGCCGGCCGCCGATACCGCAACGCCCGGCCCCGGCGACAAACGTTCCGGTCTGGAATGAACGCCTTCCCGCCCTACCCTTAACCCCGCCGGACACCGAAGGGGCAACCGCGCGCCGACCCAATGGTCAGCCGCCGCCACCGGTTCCGGTCCGCTACTCGCAAGAAGGAGCAACAACTTGGCTATTCGCACCATCGTCTGGGGTGAAAACATCCACGAGACCACCAATGAGATCGTCCGCGGCATCTATCCCGAGGGCATGCACACGACGATCGCCAACGCGCTGAACACCGATCCCGCGATCAGCGCCACGACGGCGACGCTGCAGGAACCGGAGCACGGCCTGACCGAAGAGCGCCTCGCCGAGACCGACGTGCTGACCTGGTGGGGCCACAAGGATCACGGCGCCGTTTCCGACGCGGTGGTCGAGCGCGTCGCCAAGCGCGTATGGGAGGGCATGGGCTTGCTGGTCCTGCATTCCGGCCACTTCTCGAAGATCTTCAAGCGCCTGATGGGCACCCCGTGCGCGCTGAAATGGCGCGAGGCCGGCGAGCGCGAGCGCCTGTGGACCATCAACCAGCGCCACCCGATAGCGACTGGCATCGGCGAGCATTTCGAGCTTGAGAACGAGGAAATGTACGGCGAGCAGTTCTCCGTTCCAGAGCCGCTCGAAACGGTCTTCATCTCCTGGTTCCAGGGCGGCGAAGTCTTCCGCTCCGGCCTCACCTGGCGCCGTGGCGCCGGCAACATCTTCTACTTCCGCCCCGGCCACGAGACCTATCCGACCTACCATGACGCCAACGTGCAGAAGGTGCTGATCAACGGCGTCAAATGGGCCTATAACCCGCAGGGCGACCTGAAGAGCATCACCGATGCCCCGAATGTCCCGGTCGAAAAGGCGCACGAGCCGATCGTCGAACGTGGTCCGAGACTGCACCAGGCCGGCGAAGCCGGTTATCGCTGAGGAGAAGAGCAATGCGTCTACTCGTTCTTGGCACCGGCGTCATGGCCAAAAACCAGGTCGCCAACTTCCTGGCCATCGATGGCGTCGAGGTCGTCGGCGCCGTCGATACCGATCAGGCCCGGCTCGACGAATTCGCCGATCACTTCCACATCGAAAAGCGCTTTCGCACGCTCGATGAGGCGATCGCCTGGGGCGATTTCGACAGCGCCACCAATGTCACGCCGGACCGTATCCACTACGCGACCAGCCTGGCGCTGATCGCTGCCGGCAAGCACGTCTTCTGCGAAAAGCCGCTGGCCGAACACTACCACCACGCGCTTGAAATGACCGAAACCGCCGAAGCTGCCGGCGTCATCAACATGGTCAACCTCACCTATCGCAACGTCGCGCCGCTGCAGCGCGCCCGCGAAATGGTGCTGGCCGGCGAGCTCGGCACCATCAGGCACGTGGAAGCCTCCTACCTCCAGAGCTGGCTGGTCTCCCGCGCCTGGGGCGACTGGCGCACCGAATCGCGCTGGCTCTGGCGCCTGTCGACCGGTCACGGCTCGAACGGCGTGCTCGGCGACGTCGGCATCCACATCCTCGACTTCGCCGCCTACGGCGCCGCCACCGACATCGACCACGTCTTCGCCCGCCTGAAGACCTTCAACAAGGCGCCGGGCGGCCAGATCGGCGAATATCTGCTCGACGCCAACGACAGCTTCACCATGTCGGTCGATTTCACCAACGGCGCGCTGGGCGTCATCCACGCCACCCGTTGGGCGACCGGCCACCTCAACGAGCTGAAGCTGCGCATCTACGGCGAAAAGGGCAGCCTCGAGGTGACGCATCGCCCCGACGGATCCGATCTGCGCGGCTGCTTCGGCGACGACATCGAGAACGCCATCTGGCGCGACATCGAGGTGCCGCCGGTGCTCAGCAACTACCAGCGCTTCGCCGAGGCCGTCCGCACCGGCAAGCAGGACGACCCCACCTTCCGCCACGCCGCCAACCTGCAAAAGGTCATCGACCTCGCCATCGTCTCGGAACGCGAACGTCGCGAACTCAACCTGCTCGCCGCGCAGGCGCAGGACGACGCCCCGGACAAGCGAATACCGCCGCTGACGGTCGTGGTCTGAGAAAAACCGACACGGGAGGGGGTGCGCCTTCGCGTGTCGGTTCTCAATAGCCTCACCTCCCGCTTTTCGGCACCCCGCCATGCCGCCCATAGCCCGTGTCGCGGGCAGTTGGACGCGCGACGCCGGCCCCGCCCCACACGCCCTCATCCTCACCCTTGTGGTCGGGATCCAGCCACGGCTCGTCCGCGCCGTGAATGAGTCATTTCCTTGGGATGAAGAGTCTTCCATGCCCAAGTCCTTGGGCATGCTGGATTCCTGTCGCAGGGACAAAAATGAGGGATGTTGCGGTTGCGGCTTCCGTTCAAGATCAACACCTTGCGTGAAATTTCCACTTCGATTTTCCCCGTCGCCCCGCCCTTCCCTAAATTAACCCCGTCCCGTTATCGGATACACCGGCAGGCGTGCCGGCGAGGCGGGATCGGCGCGGGGTGTGAGGGTAGGACGCAAAACCTCACATCACGGGTCCGAGAAAATGGTCTCCCTCCGTGGCTGGCGGATCCATGTCGACAAGACGTGTCCCCGTTGCAGAGCCTGGACGTGCCTGTGAGGCACACAACGCCGTCGCAAAGGTTAGAGGACGGTCGCAGAGAGACCGGAGTTCGGGCATAAACCGCCGAACGGGGCGCTGGAAGGCGCCATATTACTTTACTCTATCGCGGTGTTTTGCAGCGCCTCGTCCGAGTGCAGTGCATGGTTCAGACACGGGCCGGAGGGTCGCGTGGGGATTTGGTGTGTCTGTCGGAAAGGTTTTACCGTGTGATACCCCCCTCTGCCCTGCCGGGCATCTCCCCCTCAGGTGGGGAGATAGGCTGGGCGCCGCCGCTCGTTCCAAGCTCAACGTTCTGCGAAGCGCAGGCCACTTGCCGATCTCCCCCCTTGAGGGGGAGATGCCCGGCAGGGCAGAGGGGGGTGTGCCACGAAAACGACCTCAACCACCTCAATCCTTCAAAGCCAACGAAACCTCGCGACGCCAAAGCTGGACGCCCGTCCGGCCCCGCACCCTACCCCAACCGCTCCACCAGCCGCCCGATCGACACCGCATCGGCATTGGCAAAGGCCAGCCTCAGATACCGCTCCTGTCCGACGCCAAAATAGCTGCCGGGCAGCGTGACGACGCCGGCCTCCTTGGCCAGCCGCTCCGCAACCGCCGCCGAGCTCATCCCCTCGAACGGATGCCGGATGAAAGCGAAGTAGGCGCCGAGCGCGCCGATCTCCCAGCCGGGAAGCGCCGCTATCACAGTCCGCAGGGCCTCTGCCCGACGCGCGATCTCCAGCCGGTTGCCGGCGCGCCAGTCGGCGAGAACAGGCATCGCCTGCGCCACCGCCAGCTGGGCGGCGCGCGGCGCGCAGATCTGCATGTTGTCCATCACCTTGACGATCTCGGCGACCACGCCTTCGCCCGCCGTGATCGCCCCCAGCCGGTGGCCGGGAATGCAGAAGGACTTGGAGAAGCTGTAGAGCAGGATCAGCGTGTCCTCCCAGCCGGGAAGACCAAGCAAAGGATGCGGCGCGCCGTAATCCTCAGGCAGAAAGTCGCGATAGGTCTCGTCGATGATCAGCCATGCGCCGTATGTCCGGCAGAGCACGAACAGTTCACGCAGCAATGCAGGCGGATAGATCGCCCCGGTCGGATTGTTCGGCGTCACGATCGCCAGCACCTTGGCGCCGCCGGCCAGCGCCTGTTCGGCCGACGCCACATCCGGCAGGAAGCCGTTGCCGGCGTCGCATTCCACCAGCGCCCTGTTGATGCCGAGCATCGACAGGGTCGTTTCCTGGTTGAAATAGAAGGGGTTGGTCAGCGCCACCGTATCGCCGGCGCCGGCCAGTGCGATCGCGGCGGCCATGAAGGCCTGGTTACAGCCGGCGGTGATGTGGACCTTGTCGGCCGCCACCGGTACGCCGTAGACATCGGACATCTGCGCCGCATAGGCCTGGCGCAACACCGCCTCGCCCTCGATCGGCCCGTAACCGGTCGTTGCGGGGGAGGACGCCGCCTCGCCGAGCAGTCGCAGCATCTCGGGATGGGCGGGATAGCCGGGCACCGCCTGCGAAAGATCGACCAGCGGGCCCCGTCCGCCCTTATACTCGCGGGCCCAGGCGAAGACCGAGGGGATGGGAGGGGGCGACAGGCGGGAAACGAGCGAATTGACGGCTGCGGCGGGCATGAAGGCTCTCGTGTCGAGGAACGGAAAGCATCACTCCTGCACGGAATGGACCGTTTCGGCAACATCCATTCTAGGACGCGACAGCGCGGTCCTCAAGAACCGCAACAAGCCTTGAGCCTTGCCAGCCGCGGCACGTCGATATGCCGGTTGGCGACGATCGAGATCACCCCATCGGCCTTGAGCCTGGACATCTGCCGCGACACGGTCTCGATCGTCAGGCCGAGGAAATCGGCGATATCGGCGCGCGACAGAGGCAGGTCGAAACGCCGGCTTTCGCCGGTGACCTCGGGGTCGAGATGGGTGGCGATCAACAGCAGGAAGCTTGCGACCTTCTCGGCAGCCGTCTTGCGGCCGAGCGTCACCATCCAGTCGCGCGCCTCGTCGAGCTCGCGCATCGTCTGGCTCATCAATCGCTCGGCAAGAGCCGGGTTACTCTTCACCAGCCGTTCCATCGTCGCCTTCGGGACGCGGCAGAGATGAACGTCGGAGGCTGCCTCGGAGGAGACGCCGTTCTCATCGGCATGCAACCGCCCGATGAAATCAGGCGCGAACTGCAGACCGACGATCTGCTGGCGGCCGTCCTCTAGCGTCTTGGTCAGTTTCACGACGCCGCGGATGACGGTTGCGTAGGATTCGACTGGCATCTTTTCCCCCGCCAGTTCCTCTCCTGCATCATGGGCAACCAGTCGGGTATGGGCCGACAGCGCCAGAAGCTCGTCAGGGGTCAATGCGCCGCACATGCCCTTGTGACGGACCTCGCAGCTCGCGCAACGTATTGGAATATTAGAATTATGAATATCTTTGCGCATGAAATCAGCTCCGCCGGGAGCATAGCCAACGCAGTCGGCCGAAGACAGCGATTTCTTGATCGAGATCAAGGCATCCATTGAAAAACCCCCTTATCTGTGGCGCCGAAAGGACACATCATGAACGCCGATCTCATCGCCCGCTACTCTGCCCCCGTCCCGCGCTACACCAGCTATCCGACCGCGCCGCACTTTCACACCGGCGTCGACGAAACGGATTACCGGCGCTGGCTCGAAGAAAATTCGCAAGGCTTGCTATCGCTTTACGTGCACATCCCGTTTTGCGACCGGCTCTGTTTCTACTGCGGATGTCACACCAAGCAGGTCCGTCGCTACGACCCCATCGCGACCTACCTCGATGCTCTCAATAGCGAGATCGGGCTCGTCGCAAAATATCTGCCGGCAGGACGAAAGGTAGCAGCCATCCATTTCGGCGGTGGCTCCCCGACGATCGTCAACCCCTCGGATCTCATGGGATTGCGCCAGACGCTCGCTGCGAATTTCGAGATCGTTGAGACTTGCGAGATCAGCGTCGAGATCGATCCCACCCATGTCGATGCCGAAAAGCTGCGGGCATGGCGGCAGTTCGGGATGACCCGGGCAAGCGTCGGCATCCAGGATTTCGAGCCGATCGTCCAAGCCGCTATCAACCGCCCACAGAGCTTCGAGCAGACGGCGGGCGTGGTGAACGTCCTGCGCGACCTCGGCATCGGCTCGATCAACCTCGATATCGTCTACGGCCTGCCGCATCAGGACCAGGAGATGCTGCTGCGCACCATCGATCTGTCGCTCTCGATGAACCCGGACCGCATCGCCATGTTCGGCTATGCCCACGTGCCCTGGGTCAAGAAACATCAGTCGCTCATCGATACCGCCACCCTTGCCGGCCCTGCCGATCGGTTTGCCATGGCCAAGGCCGGCGCCGAGGCGATCGTCCGCGCCGGATACGAGCCTGTTGGCATCGACCATTTCGCCAGACCGGACGACAGCATGGCCCGCAAGCTCCGGGACGGCGCCCTCAGGCGCAACTTCCAGGGCTACACCACAGACGGCGCCGAAACGCTGATTGGGCTCGGCGCATCGTCGATCGGTCGCCTGCCCCAGGGCTACACGCAAAACATCGTCGCCACCGGCCAGTATTGCCAGGCCGTTTCCGACGGCCGTCTGCCGATCGCCCGCGGCTTTGCGCTGTCCGACACCGACCGCGCCACGGCCTCGGCGATCGAGGAACTGATGTGCAACTATGCCTTCTCAGTGGGCGACCTGCGCGCCCGCTTCGGACAGGCCGCCGATGAGGTCTGCAACGACGCTCTGCACGCCAGCTTCAACGAAGACGGCTTCGTCAGCTTCGACGGCGACACATTCACCATCACCCCGCAAGGCAGGCCCTTTGTCCGCACCATCGCCGCGAAGTTCGACCGCTACCTAAATCAGGGAAAGGCGAGACATTCCTCGGCGATTTGATCTGGATCAACGAGCGCGCCTGAGGAGCTGACTATTGTCAAGTCAGACACCAATTGACGCAGGCACCGCTTGCTAATTGTCAGACATGCAGAGCCAGTTATAGTGATTTCAGAAATTTCTGAAATCACAGACATAACGGAAACCGAACTATGAACCTCGCGCCGCTTGTCCAATCCTTCGTCCTGCACTTCGGTGAAATGGGGTCGCGCTGGGGCATCAACCGCACCGTGGGCCAGATCTACGCGCTGCTATACGTCTCGCCCTCGCCGCTCTGTGCGGAGGAGATCACCGATGCGCTAGGCATCTCGCGTTCCAACGTGTCGATGAGCCTGCGCGAGTTGCAGACCTGGAACCTCGTGCTGCTGAAGCATCGGCCGGACGACCGCCGCGACTTCTTCACCACGCCCGACGACGTCTGGCAGATCCTGCGCACGCTGGCCGAAGAGCGCAAGAAGCGCGAGGTCGATCCGACCCTGTCGGTCCTGCGCGAAATCCTCATGCAGCGGCCCGACAGTGAAGCCGAACGCCATGCACAGGAGCGCATGAGCGAAATGCATGCGCTGATTGAACAGCTGACACATTGGTATGACGATGTGAAACAACTTGAAACAGAAAGGCTTGCGACGCTACTCTCGCTAGGCGCGAAAGTGACGAAGCTGCTGGAAGCCAAGGATCGGGTCATTTCACTCGGTCGCCGCCGACCCAATCCTGTCAACAAGAGTTAGCGCCATGACCAGTGCTCATCTCGACGCCAAGACGATTGAAGACCAGACAAACGGCGCGAAAGAAAAGCAGCCTCGCGGCAGGCGGCGCAAACGCACACCCCAGCCGCCGGGCCTGCGCAATGCAGCACTGGTGCAAACGCTCGCCGCGCTCATCTGGATCCCGCAGGCAGCACTTCTCGCCGCCGCAGTCGGCCGCATTGCCAGCGGCGGCGGCGTTGCGGAGGTCCTGTGGCCGGCTCTCATGATTGGCCTGCTCGGCATCGTCAAGAGCTGTCTCGACGCGGCGGGAGGCCGCCTGGCATTTCGCGCAGCCCGCGCCGAACTCACCGCCAGACGCGCCGTCGCCATCGCGGCGCTTGCCCGCCGTTCGCCAGTGGACAGCACCCGCCGCAATTCCGGCGAAGTCGCCAGCATCGTCGGCGAGCAGGCGGAGCTGATCGTTCCGTATCTCCAGCGCTTCCAGCCGGCCCGCTTCAAGGCCAGCGCCGTACCGCTTGTCATCCTCGCCTGCGTCTTCCCGATCTCCTGGATCGCCGCCCTCGTGCTGCTCTTCGCCATGCCGCTCATCCCCGTCTTCATGGCGCTGATCGGCTGGCGCGCCCAGGCGGCCAGCGAAAAGCAGCTGGCGGCGACCGGCGGTCTCAATGGCTTCCTGCTCGACCGCCTGCGCGGCCTCGCCACCATCCGCGCACTCGATGCAGTCGATGCGACGGCCCATCGCCTGCGCTCGGACGCCGAAGACCTGAAGACCCGCACCATGGCAGTGCTGAAGATCGCGTTCCTGTCGTCGGCCGTGCTCGAACTCTTCGCCGCCCTCGGCGTGGCCATGGTCGCCGTCTATATCGGCTTCTCGCTGCTTGGCGAAATTCGCTTCGGCGCGTGGAGCAGCGGACTTGATCTCGCGACCGGCCTGTTCATCCTGCTGCTCGCGCCCGCCTTCTTCGAGCCGATGCGCGAGCTGTCGTCGGTCTGGCACGATCGCGCATCGGGCGAAGCGGCGATCAAGGCGCTCGACGCGCTCAGCCAAGACGGCCTGCAACGTCCGCAACCGGAGAGCAGCGCCGACATCACAGATGCCGGTATCCGCTTCGATGCCGTCGATTTCCGCTATCCCGGCGGCGACACGCCTGTTATCGAGGCATTCGACCTGCACGTCCGCCCCGGCGAGCATGTCGCCCTGCTCGGCACCAGTGGCTCGGGCAAGTCGACCATCCTCACGCTCGCCGCAGGTCTGGCGCCATGTGAGAACGGCCACATCAGCATTGGAGGACAGCCGGCCGGACCTGCATCGCAGGGCGCCATCGTCTGGATCGGCCAGAAGCCGCACATCTTCGCCGCTACGATCGTCCAGAACGTCTCGCTTGGCCGCCCCGATGTTTCGGCACGGATCGCGTATGACGCACTGGATGCTGCCAGCCTCGGCCGCCTTGCCGCCGCCTATAGAAGCCGCCCGCTCGGCGACGGCGGGGCCGGCCTGTCCGGCGGCGAAGCGTTGCGGCTCGCCATCGCCCGCGCCGCCTGCAATCCAGACGCCCGCATCATTCTCGCCGACGAGCCGACGGCGCATCTCGATGCCGAGACGGCCGACGAGATCACCGACGCCCTGCTGGTGCTGGCACAAGGCCGGACACTGCTGGTCGCCACCCATGATCCGCGTCTGGCTGCCCGCATGAGCCGCACCATCCCAATCCATGCCGAACCCGCGCGGGAGGCGGCCGAATGAGCACGTCGCTGTCCGATCTCAAGCCGATCCTCAAGCTCTTCGCCGCCGAGCGCAAGCGTGGCCTGCTGCTCGGGGCCGCCATGTCCGCAGCCACCGTCGGCGCCGGCATCGCCCTGCTTGGTCTTTCCGGCTGGTTCATCACCGCAACCGCGGTCGCTGGATTGTCGGTGGCGACGGCGGTGACCTTCGACGTCTTCGCGCCGTCGGCCGGCATCCGCCTGCTCGCCATCGGCCGCACGGCATCGCGTTACGGCGAGCGGCTGACGACGCACGATGCCACGCTGAGCGTGCTTGCCGCGCTGCGCGAGCGCCTGTTTCGCGGCTGGGCGGCGGCGGGTGCCGCACGCGCTCTCGTCCGCCGCCCGGCCCGGCTGCTGTTTCGCCTGACCGGTGACATCGACGCGCTGGATTCGCTCTATCTCCGTGTTCTGGCCCCCGCAGGCGTCGCCCTCGTCGCAACGCTCGCAACAGGCGTCACGCTGGGCCTCATGCACCCGCTCTTCGGCCTTCTGGCCGGGCTGCTGCTCCTGATCGCCGGCCTCGGCATTCCGCTCTGGGCCGGCCGGGCGGCTGCAAAACACGCGCGCCGCCGCGCCTACGGCGTCGAGGCCATGCGCGCCCGCACCATCGATCTCGTCGCCGGCCAGACCGACCTGCTGATGGCCGGGCGACTGGAGGCGCAAGCCGCATCCATATCGGCCGCCGACCGCTATGGCGCCGATGCCGACGACTGTCTGAGCCGCATAGAGGCGCGCGTCGCCTTCGGCTTCGGGGCCGCCTCGACGGTGCTGCTCGCCGGCTCGCTGCTGGCTGTTGCAGCGCTCGCCGGCGCCGGCACGATCACCGCGCCCGTCGCCGCCCTCGGCATCCTGATCGCCTTCGCCGCCGTCGAGCCCTTCGGCGCCCTGCGCCGCGGTGCCCTCGAACTCGGCCGCACGCTGCTGGCCGCCAAACGCATCGGACCGCGGTTGTCGGATGACGCAATGGGCCAGAACCGTGTGGCAAGCCCCCTCGGCCTGGCATTTCGGCTGACGAATGTGTCTGCCGGCTATGGCCCGGACGCCTTGATCATCAACAACGTGACGCTCAGCCTGAACTCAGGCGAGAAGCTCGCCTTGATCGGCTCAAGCGGCGCCGGAAAGTCGACGCTGCTGGCTCTGCTCGCAGGCGAGATTCCCGCCGATCGCGGAACAGTCGCCAGCGACCGGACGACCTTGCTGACCCAGCGCACCGAACTGTTCCAGGACACGCTGCGCGGCAACCTGCAACTGGCCGATCCCGCGGCCACGGACGACGATCTTCGCCGCGTGCTGATGGCCGCGGGCCTGCTTGCCGACGTCGCTTGCCTGCCCGGAAAACTCGACACCCGCCTCGGCGAAGGCGGCATGGGGCTTTCGGGCGGCCAGTCGCGCCGCCTGGCGCTTGCGCGGCTGTTCCTGCGCGACACGCCGCTCTGGCTGCTCGACGAACCGACCGAAGGTCTTGATCGGGAGACCGCACGCGACGTGATGGCCCGCCTGTCCGAGAGGGCCGCGGGGCGCTCGCTCGTTATCGCCACCCATATCCGCCGCGAGGCCGCCATCGCCGATGTGATCGCAACGCTCGATGGCGGTCGCATCACCAGCATTTCACGCCGCGGAGAGATGGCGTTCGAAGAGGCTCTGAACCGGCTAAGACCGGACTGAGCGACGTGCATGTCCGCCACGCAATCCGGCATGGCGGAACATCTTCGTGCCCCATAAGGGGCGTGGGAGAAAGACCATGGAACTCGACATCGTCGACCTATCGCGTTTTCAATTTGCGCTGACGGCGCTCTACCACTTTTTATTCGTACCCCTCACCCTTGGCCTCGCCGTGCTTTTGGCCATCATGGAAACCGTCTACGTCATGACCGGCCGACCGATCTGGCGGCAGATGACGAAATTCTGGGGCACGCTGTTCGGCATCAACTTCGCCATCGGCGTCGCCACCGGCATCGTCATGGAATTCCAGTTCGGCATGAACTGGAGTTATTACAGCTATTACGTCGGCGACATCTTCGGCGCCCCTCTGGCGATCGAAGGGCTGATGGCCTTCTTCCTCGAGGCCACCTTCGTCGGCTTGTTCTTCTTTGGCTGGGACAAGCTCTCCAAGGTCGGTCACCTCGCGGCGACATGGTGCGTGGCGCTCGGCTCGAACTTCTCCGCACTCTGGATTCTCGTTGCCAATGGCTGGATGCAAAACCCGGTCGGATCGGCGCTCAATCCGCAGACCATGCGCATGGAAGTGACCAGCTTCTTCGACGTCGTGTTCAACCCCGTCGCCCAGGCGAAGTTCGTCCACACCGTCTCGGCCGGCTACGTCTGTGCCTCCATCTTCGTGCTCGGCGTCTCGGCCTGGTACCTCTTGAAGGGCAGACACATCGAGATCGCCAAGCGCTCGATGACGGTGGCCGCCTCCTTCGGTCTCGCCTCGGCGCTGTCGGTCGTCGTCCTTGGTGACGAGAGCGGCTACCTCGCCACCGAAAACCAGAAGATGAAGCTCGCCGCCATCGAGGCCATGTGGGAAACAGAGCCGGCACCGGCCCCCTTCACCGTCATCGGCTTTCCGGACCAGCAGGCACGCGAAACCCACTTCGCCGTTCACATTCCCTGGGCCATGGGCATCATCGGCACCCGGTCGCTGACAACCGTGATACCAGGCATCAACGAGCTCGAGGAACACGCCAAGACCCGCATTCGCGACGGCATCAAGGCCTATGACGCGCTGATGCAGATCCGCGCGGCCGGCTCGCCGGACAAGATTGCGCTCGACGCCAAGAATTCGTTCGCCGATCTCGGGCACGAACTCGGCTATGCCCTGTTGTTGAAGCGCTATGTCGATGACCCGCGAACAGCAACCGATGCACAGATCGACCAGGCGGCCCGCGACACCATCCCGCATGTCCCGACACTGTTCTGGTCATTCCGTGTGATGGTCGGGCTCGGCATGTTCTTCATCCTCTTGACGGCCACCTTCTTCTGGCTGTCCGCCCGCCGCCGCCTCGACGCCTACCCATGGCTGCTGCGCATCGCCGTCCTTGCCATCCCGCTGCCGTTCATCGCCATCGAGTTCGGCTGGGTCGTGGCCGAGTTCGGGCGCCAGCCGTGGATCATCGAAGGCGTGCTGCCAACGGCGGCCGCCGTCTCCAGCCTCGGCGCCAGCACCGTGCTTTTGACTATCCTTGGCTTCGCCGTGCTCTACACGGTGCTGATCGTCATCGAGATGACCCTGATGGTGAAAGCGATCCGCAAGGGGCCGGAGCCGGACCACGAACCGGAAGCCGAGCTGATTTCATCAAACCTCGTTCCCGCTGCGGAGTGATTGATCATGATCCTGCACGAACTCATCGACTACCAAACGCTCCGCCTGATCTGGTGGCTGCTGATCGGCGTCCTGCTGATCGCCTTCGCTGTCACGGACGGTTTCGACCTCGGCGTCGGCATGCTGCTGCCCTTTGTCGGCAAGACCGATACCGAGCGCCGCATCGCCATCAACACCATCGGCCCTGTCTGGGAAGGCAACCAGGTCTGGCTGATCCTCGGCGGCGGCGCCGTGTTCGCCGCATGGCCGCCGCTCTATGCGGTGTCCTTCTCGGGCTTCTACCTGGCGATGTTCGCGATCCTTTTCGCCCTCATCCTGCGGCCGGTCGCCTTCAAGTACCGCTCGAAGCGTGAAAGCGCCCGCTGGCGGAGCAATTGGGATATGGCCTTGTTCATCGGCGGCTTCGTCCCATCGCTGATCTTCGGCGTCGCTGTCGGCAACGTGCTGCAAGGCGTTCCTTTCCGTTTCGATCCGTCGGACATGCGGATCTTCTATGAAGGCACGTTCTTCGGCCTGCTCAATCCCTATGCGCTGCTCTGTGGCCTGCTGTCGGTCGCCATGCTCACCATGCACGGCGCCGCCTGGCTGGTGCTGAAATCGAGCGGTCCGGTTTCCGACCGGGCGAGAGGCTACGGCAGCGCCGCTGCGCTTCTCGTCATCGTGCTCTTCGCGCTTGGGGGGATTTTCCTGGCTCTCGGCGTCAACGGCTATTCCATCACAAGCGAGGTCGTTACCGGCGGCCCGTCGAACCCGCTCTTCAAGACGGCCTCGTATGACGGATCCTGGCTGGCGAACTATGGCAGCCACACATGGATGCTGATCGCACCGATAGCAGGGTTCCTCGGCGCCATCGCCACCTTCATCGCCATCCGCGCCCGGCTGGAAGTCGGAACCCTACTGTTCAGCAAGCTGTCGATCTTCGGCATCATCTCGACGGTCGGCGTGTCGATGTTCCCGTTCATCCTGCCCTCCTCGCTCGACCCGAAGTCGAGCCTGACGGTATGGGATGCCTCGTCCAGCCACCTGACGCTGTTCATCATGCTGGTAGTGTCCGCGATCTTCCTGCCGATCATCTTTGCCTACACCGCCTGGGTCTACAAAGTGCTCTGGGGCAAGGTCGACGAAAAATCGGTCACCGACAAAAGCGGTCACGCATACTGAAGGAGAAAAACGATGTGGTATTTCGCATGGATACTCGGCCTGCCCCTGGCAGCCGCCTTCGCCGTCCTCAATGCCATGTGGTACGAGCTGATCGACGATCAGGCCAAGAAGAAGACGTCGTGACGGCACCAGCCGCCATCGATAACGAAAGGGGCTGCGCTCGGACAAAGCGCAACCCCTTTTCATCCGCATGACGTCGATATGAATCAGTAGCTCGCGGCGACAAAAATCTTCGCCAGCGCCTCGATGCCATCCTGATCCTGCGCATCGAACCGTGATGGGATCGGGCTGTCGAGATCGATGACGCCGAGGATCCTGCCGTCGTGGTGCAACGGCACCACCAGCTCGGAGCGCGAGGCGGCGTCGCAGGCGATGTGGCCGGGAAATGCGTGGACGTCCTCAACGAGGATCGACTGCCCCTTCGCGACCGCCGTACCGCAGACGCCACGGCCGACCGCGATCCGCACGCAGGCGGTCCGGCCCTGGAACGGCCCGAGCACCAGCTCGTCCGCTGATTTTAGGAAGTAGAAGCCGGCCCAGTTGAGATCCGGCAGCATCTCGAACATCAGGGCCGAAGTGTTGGCCGCATTGGCGATCATGTCACGCTCACCGTCGAGCAGCCCGTTCAACTGCTGGCTCAGTTCGCGATAGAACTCGACCTTGTCGGCCTGCTGGATCTTGGCTGTCTGAAACATGGCGATCTCCCTGTGGCTGCACTGTTCGGCCAGTACTCATCGGCTCGAACGGCCCTGATATAGCGATGAGGACGAAGCTTGCCAATTCCGTCCGACCGCCGTCGCGCCGCAACGATTTGGCAGATTGCCTCGGTTTCGATCTTGCCGGAGCGCGATAGGGCCATATCTCATTGTGATGTGGATCTCGTCCGACATCCGAGACGTGCATGCAACGTTCGGCATTTGCCGTCTCTCGCACATTGGTGGCGAGGCAGGCCGCCGGACAGGTGATGTCGGAAACAATAGGACCATACATTTTCAGTAAGGGGTAAAGACAATGACACCGGAAGACAGACGGGAAGTTTTCAGCCACCGCGAGATTGCGGCGATCATCAAGGGCATAACGCTGGACGATGGCACCGACGCACCGATCACCGGCAAGTCGCTGGGCGAAGCCATTCTCTTCGTCTCGGAGGAAGCCTCCACCAACGCCTCCAGCGCCCATGTCGTCTACGGCGCCAACGAATCTTTGAGCTACACCGATTGCCTGAGCATCTATCGCGACTACGGCCCGGCGCTTCGACGCGGTTCCAACTGACGGCGGTGCGATTCTGAGACTGCGGTCGCAGCCACGCCACACTGCTGCCGGGTCACGTCAGCATATTGGCCGAGCACCATCGGGAGGGCGCCGACCGATGCAAATTCGCTGGAGATCCTCCCCTATTCGCGTGATTGTGCGCAGCAGCAAATTGCACTATACGGCCCTGCGTCGGGACCACGTTGCCGCGGCGCCTCCATCTCTCCAAGCTGAATATGTTTCCATGACATCTCCCAATTCGCCGGCGCGTGGCGTTCTGATCGCTTTTGCCGCCTATGCCGTGTTTGCCTTCAGCGACGCATCGATCAAGATCCTGCACGGCACCATTCCATCGCTGGAAATCGCCTTCATCGGCGCACTCTTCGGCACGGCCGCCCTCCCCTTCATCAAGGCAAAGGACGACAGCTGGTTCGATGTCGTTCGCTCGACCAATCGCACGCTGTGGCTTTTGCGCTTCGTCTGCGGCGCCATCGGCGCCATCGCCTCGATCATCACCTTCACGCTGTTGCCGATGGCCGAAGCCTTCTGCCTGCTGTTCCTGCTGCCGTCCTTCGTCACCATCCTCTCCGTCATCTTCCTCAAGGAAGACGTTCGCTGGCAACGTTGGGCAGCTGTCTTCGTCGGCTTTGCCGGGGTTCTGGTCGTGCTGCGTCCCGGCTTCCGCGAATTGTCGGTCGGCCATCTGGCAGCGGCGATCGGCGGCCTGACGGCGGCGATCTCGATCGTCGTGCTGCGAAAGATGGGTCCCGCCGAAAAGCGCCTGTCGCTCTATGGCGCCGCCCTGCTCGGCACGATTATCGTCAGCGGCGTCCTGATGGTCTCCAACTTCGTCATGCCGACCCCGTATCAGTGGCTCTTCATCGCCAGCTACGGCCTCCTCGGCGCCGCCGGCAACGTCATGCTGATGAACGCGGCGCGGATGGCACCTGCCAATCTGGTCGCACCGCCGCAATACAGCCAGATGCTCTGGGCGATCGCCTTCGGCTATCTGATTTTCGACGACGCCGTCGATCTGCCGATGGCCGGCGGCATCCTGCTGATCATCTGCTCCGGCCTGCTGACGCTCGCCCGCGAGCGCAAGCGCGGCACGCCGCTGCCCCGCGCTGTCGTCTCATCCGACAGCCAGGCGCCGCTCGCGACCTCGATCGAACCGGACGAGACCAGCGCTCCGAACGCCTGAGAGCAGGCCTTCCTCGCATATGTCCGAAACGAAAACACCCCTGCCCGCGTCTCATCGCCGGCAGGGGTGTTTTTTTGACCGATCGATCGGATCGGATTATCGGCGCAGCACCGGGCAGCCACGGACGTTGCCGAAGCTGATTTCATCGGGACCACGACGCGAGAAGCCCTGAACGATCACGCGACGCGGCGTGATATCGACCACCCGGGCGCGACGGAAACCGTAGTCACGCGCAATGTCTTCCGCCAGCCGTGGATCGCAGCCGCGCGGACGGCCGCCATAGGGCGGTGGCGGTGGTGGGCGACCATAGCCTGGAGGCGGCGGCGGGCGTCCGTAGCCGGGGGGTGGTGGCGGACGGCCATCATCAAGGTAGAAGCCCTGGGCGGACACTGGCGCAACGGCGCCGGCAAGCGTGCCGGCCGCGAGCACCAGGGCAAATCCCGCCTTGGTCAGAAATTGCATCATCGAAATCTCCCATATCGCGTGGAAGAAACCACGCAGCTTTTCGATTCGTTCGAAGCCGGCTGGAAAGTGCCCCGCCGGCGGCATTCAGTCTTATGCGATTCGCACAAGGCAGGGCGAAAATGGCGGCGCCAAGGCGATGCCGGCACCGCCCGACCCGATCAGCGACGGATCTGCGGGCAACCGCGCACGTTGGCAAAGAACATGCGTTCCCAGTGACCGCGATGGCCGCGGCCCGAAACGACGACGCGGCGCGGCGTGATGTCGGTCACGCGGACATTGCGCAAACCTGCCCAGCGCGCCTTCTCAACGGCGCGGACGGGCGAGCAGGCACGGGCCGGGCGATACTGTACATCGACGATGGAAGCCTGGTGCTGGGATGCGGCGGCGGCAATCGGTGCCGTGGCGGAAACAGACGCAAATGCAAGAAACGCTGCCAGGGATGCCTTACCGTAAATGTTCATGGTCACACTCTCATATCATTTCCAACGATCTCCCTTGCGGGAATGCGAGGACCATAAACGCCTGAAAATGAACGATGTTCGAACCCGCCATTCAGTTTCCGTTCAGTTGCCGAGATGCAGCACCACCTCGCGCCGATGCGGGCTCTCGCGATGCTCGAACAGATAGATTCCCTGCCAAGTGCCAAGCGCAAGCCGTCCGTTTACGACAGGAATGCCGATCGAAACCTGCGTCAGCGCGGCCTTGATATGCGCCGGCATGTCATCCGGCCCTTCCATCGTATGGACGATCCAACGCATCGACGGATCGGAGGACGGCGGCACAAGCCGACGAAAGAACGCATTGAGATCTGTCTTCACATCGGGATCGGCATTTTCCTGAATCAACAGCGAGCAGGACGTATGGCGCACGAACACCGTCAGCAATCCCTCGTCGAAATCGCACGAACGAACGAAATCCGAGACATTGTCGGTGAACTCGTAAAGCCCCTGCCCGCGTGTGGACAGGCTGACGATCGTTTGCGGCATGGCGACACTCCTGAGATGACAACTCAAGCCAGAGGTCGCGCGCGCCACCCGCCAAGTCAATGGCTGCTAAAGCTGCAGGAACGGAACGAAGCCGCCGTAGATCATGCGCTTGCCATCGAAGACCGTCTTCCATTCGTCGCCCTGCAGCACAGGGTCGGACATGACCTTGGCGTTGATCGCGTCGCGCTGCTCCCGCGATTCGTAGCTGATCCACGAAAAGACGACGACCTCGTCGTCGCTGGCCTGCACCGCCCGCGGAAACGAGGTGACCTCGCCATAGGGCACGTCATCGCCCATGCATTCGACATAATCCTTGGCGCCGTAGGATTTCCAGACAGCGCCGGCCTTGGCCGAGAGCGCCTTGTAGGCATCTATATTCTGCTTCGGCACGGCAACGATAAAGCCATCGACATAAGCCATGATCTTCTCTCCCATGACAGGTTGCGTCGCTTCAAGGACGGATGAGAACCGTTCGAACCGACTCACATGGGAAAAATAGGCGCACCGGCGCACAGACAAGGCCGCGAAGCCGCGCAGCCGGCGCTATTTTCCCTCGATCTGGCTATGCGCGCTTGCATGGAAGGTACGGAACCGCTCGACGAGAAAATCGACAAGCGTTCGAACAGCTGTCGGAAGTCCTCGCGAAGCAGTGAAGACGATGTAGATCGTCGCCTGGGACATCTGATACTCCGGCAGCAGCCGCACGAGGCTTCCGTCGCGCAAGCCCTCCGCACAGACGATTTCAGGCAAGAGCCCCACGCCGACGCCCGCGTGAATTGCCTGTAGAACGGCCGGAACGCTGCGGCAGATCATCCTCGGTCTATGTTCATGCTTGTGAGCCGTGCCGTCCGCAGCCACGAACTCCCAGACGTCGAGCTCTCTCCATTCTGCCATTTCTCCGGTGAACGATACGGTCGGCATGCTGGCCAGAGCCTCGATACCGCCGGCTTCCGGCAAACGTGCGGCAACTTCCTTGTTGGCAACAAGAATGAGATCGACTTTGCTGAGGACGCGCATGGTGAGCTCGGTGTCGGTTTCCTCGGTCAGTTGCGCGCGAATCGCCAAGTCCAGCCTGTCGTTGATAATGTCCATCCGCTGGTCGGTGGCGATGATTTGCAACTGGATCTTCGGGTGGAGCAGCAGGAACTCCGGAAATATCCCGCCGAGTGCGCCTTCGACCAACCCCGTCGGAACCCCGAGTCGAATCGTCCCCTGCGGGTCGCCATTGGCATCGCCCACGGCTCTGGTGGCACGTTCGACCTCACGCAACATGTTCTCGCAGTAAACATATAGTGATTGGCCGATTTCCGTTACCCTGAAGCGATGAACGGTTCGCTCGATCAGGCGGACGCCCAGCCGGTCCTCGAGCGCGGATATGTGCCGGCTGAGTTTCGACTTCGGCAGGCCGAGCACCCTACCCGCCGCAGAGAAGCCGCCATGCCTCACAACCGCTGCAAAATAAGCGAAATCATTCATGTCAGGGAATTTGGTCTCGGCCGTAGGCATTAGCTGTCTCTTCTAAAAAATGTTCTAAAACGTCTACTCCCGAGTGTCGCTTACGCCTAGCGGCGAGAGATGCCAACTGCGGCATCGACGCATTCGTTCCAAATTTGGAACATTGCGTTCCAGCGAACGCACTTCATTTTGCTGCAGCGCGGTACTATCTCCCCGTTGTCGCCGTTGAGCTGCTCTTGCACGCTCACCGGATTGCTCCACGGAGCCCTCAAAAAACGTCGTAACGCGATGCTCCGCAGTTTGCGGAGCATCGCGTTTTTTTGTCTAAGTCATTGATATTGTGGCAAAATAATCACATTTCACTCTAAACAAGTTTCATAAAAGTGATTTCGAACAAATCTGAATTGATAGATTTGCTTCGGGATGAGAGAGAAGGTCCAGCGGTTCGCTGATCCGCGTGCCGAAAGGCTGTTATCGGAACAGTCGCCAATAACATTCGTGTTTCTGGCGGCGGTCCTTCGAAAAGGAAATGGATTTCTAATGAACATTCGGATGGTTATGTTGACGTCTGCAGCGGCTCTCGCTGCAGTTGCGTCGCCAGTATTCGCTGCTGACGCAATCGTTGCAGCTGAACCTGAAGCAGTAGACTACGTCCGCGTCTGCGACGCGTACGGCACCGGTTACTTCTACATCCCAGGCACCGAAACCTGCCTCAAGGTTGGTGGTTACCTGCGTTTTGAAGTGTACGGCGGCAAGCACATCAACGGTACGTCTGACTGGAACGCTCGTACGCGCGCCCAGGTTTCGTTCACCGCCAAGAGCGACACCGAATACGGTCCTCTGACCGGCGTCATCGTTCTGCGTAACAACGGCGACAACTCGTCGACCAACAGCACGCTGGACTCTGCTTACATCGACATCGCCGGCCTCCGCGCTGGTCTGTTCTACAGCTGGTGGGATGACGATTTGAGCGGCGAGCCGGACACCCTGTCCAGCTTCGAAACCCTGCACAACTCGGTTCGTTACCAGTACGAATCCGGCGACTTCTACGCTGGCGTCAGCGTTGACGAGCTGGAAGACGGCTACTTCAAGTCGGGCGAACGTCCTAACAACGTCGGTATTGCAGCTGCTGTTGGCGGCAAGGTCGGCGCAGTCAGCTACCAGGTCATCGGCGGTTACGACACCGACAACGAAGAAGGCGCCGTTCGCGGTATGCTCTTCGCTGACATCGGTCCTGGCACGCTCGGCCTGGCCGCAGTTTACGCTTCTGGCCCGAACTCCTACTACGCTCAGTCGGAGTGGACGGTTGCTGCTGAATACGCTGCAAAGATCACCGACAAGTGGACCATCACCCCGATGGCTCAGTACTTCGGCAACTACGTCACCGACACCAGCAACGGCGCTATTCCGTCGTCGTTCAACGGCCTCGGCGACGCTTGGCGCGTTGGCGTAACCGTCGACTACCAGATCGCTGACAACCTCTACGCAAAGGGCACCGTGAACTACACGGATGCTGACGATGCTGACGACGTTACGACGGGCTTCTTCCGTCTGCAGCGCGCATTCTAATCTGAATGCCGACGCCCCGGCTTAGCGGCCGGGGCAACCTTTTCGAGTTTTGCGTTTTCTGATCCGATTGACCTCCGATCAGTTACGGGGATTGGTCCGGTTTCCCTGCCGGACCATCCTTGACGCCAGAAGCAGTCCTCTGTCGCAAGAATTGGACGCTCGCGTCCCAGCCTAATAGGCAAACCTGCCTCCGCTGATTTTTCCCGCCTGAATGCCTTTATCTCGCGTACGCCGCTTCCCGGCAGACGTTAAGCCATACTCGGTTGCATCATCCGCTCAATCCGCCGTTTGGACGATCGAATCGACACGGTCTGGATAAAAGGCAACATAGTCCTTGATCTCGCTGACAGCGTCATGAGGGGTCTCGTAAGTCCAGATCGCGTTCTCCGAACGCTTTCCGCCCGCCGGGATGCTGTAATACGACGCCTCGCCCTTATACGGGCAGTAACTCCTGTGATCGCTTCGCTGGAGAGATGTCATGTCGACATCGGAACGCGGCAGATAGTAGACGGAGGGGTAACTGGCCTCCTGGAGCGACAGCGCCTGCCTGCTATCGGCAATCACCCGGCCATCAACCATCACCACGACGCGTTTTGCGTTTCGAGTGATGGCGATCGGGTGTTCCGGCCCGGGTATCCTTACTGGCTGGGCTGACATTGGCGGCTCCTCCTGATCATGGTTGGATATAGGGCAGATTCAGCCATTTCCATATCATACCCGTCCAGCTCCTTGGCGGCGCTACAGGGTTTAGCCAGTCGCGTTACAGCGCGAGACATCGCAGAACGCGTGAATCGATTAGTCAGAAGAACTCATCAAGCAACTGATATCGCTTCATCTTTGCGACATCGAGCGACCCACATCCGTAGTGATCGCAAAACGGTTGAACAAAGGCAGCACCGAAGTTTCTCTCGATGCTTCCGCAGGCAAGAGCGATATCCTGGTAACGATCGGCAATCCCCAAGCGTCCACAATCGATAAATCCGGCGCCATCCTCAAGCGCGATAAGATTCGGCAGGCAAGCGTCACCATGCGTGACCACCAAATCCTCAGCGGTGACCGGAATATTGCCAAGGGCGGAAAACAACGCAGCCGCGCTCTGCCCGGCCCGCTCCGTGTCGAAATCGCCCTCATCGACGACCCCGGCCCGCATCCGGCGTTCGGCGGCTGCAAGCCGCAGCGGCCAGCGATGATCGAACGGGCAGCGGGCTACATCAATGGCGTGCAGCCGGCGAAGTGCCGTCGCCAGCATTCGGACGCGCTCGGCAGCTGATAGAGCCGTTTCGGATGCAAGGTCGCACCCCGGCAAAGCGCTTACCAGAAGCCAGTCGGCGCCACCGTCCCGGACGAAGGCGATGACATCGGGGCAAGGCAAGCCTTGCGACCGCAGCCATGTCAGCCGCGCGGCCTCGTCGGCAAGTTCACTGAGTGGGCCATGTATGTCGCGCTTGAGATAAACATCTGGAGAGCCGTCTCTTTCGAGACGAAACACGTCTGACGCAGACCGTCCCAGCTGATCACGTCGCCAGGTATAGCCCGCCAGCAGAGGCTCAAGTGATGCAGGAATATCCAAGGACATCTCCGAAGCGGCTGGCGCTCGCCTCACCTTGAACGGGAAGCAACAATCAGTGCAGGGTTTCCGGCTGCATTTCGCCGGAGAGAATGGATAGAGCCTCTTCGAGCGCCGTGACCAGGATATCGGTCAGTTCGTCACCGCGGCTTTCGATGATAGCCACCTTGGTGGCTTCGTCCTGCAGTTCGAAAAAGCGCTCGATTTCGTTCGACATGTCATTGTCCCCTCTTGTGCCGCTAACATCCGGCGATGGGACAAAGCTAGGCGGTCATGCTTGTGTCGAGCTGGAACGGCAACCGAGTCACCCCGCCGTCCCGCTTCGACACACCCAACTTAGCGCATCTGGCAAAAGCTTCCAGAGCGTTAAGCAAAACTCCCGTTATTTCGATAACATCAATTGGACGAATTCCTGACTACCAAGGGACAGCGAGACAGCCGAAAGACTGCTGCCAAGCTACCAAAACGACCGGCCTGAAGGAGTATGCAATGAAATTCGGCACTGTAATCCTGGGTCTTTTCGCTGCCGGATGCACGACATCAGCCGCGCAAGCAAAGACGATTTGCACAGTCGTGGCAGACGCCAAGAGCGGCGAAACGCTGATGCAGCAAGGCGATTGTGCCGGCCGCGTCACACCAGCATCCACCTTCAAGGTCGCGCTCAGCGTCATCGGCTACGACACCGGTTTTCTCAAGGACGAGCACACGCCAACGCTGCCCTTTCGCAAGGGCTACGTCGATTGGGGTGGCGACAACTGGAAACAGCCGACCGACGCCGTTCGCTGGTTGAAATACTCGGTGGTCTGGTTCTCACAACAGATCACCCACGCGCTCGGAGAAGAGACGCTTCACGATTACGCGACGAAGCTATCCTACGGTAACGCCGACTTTTCCGGCGACGTCGGCAAGAACAACGGCCTCGATCGGGCATGGATCGCGTCATCTCTGAAGATATCCCCGTTGGAACAGGTTGCCTTTTTGAAAGGGCTGGTGAACCGTCAGCTTCCCGTCAGCGCTCACGCCATGGATATGACCATGAAGGTCGTCGAGACCACCGAAGGACGCGATGGCTGGACCGTCAAGGGAAAGACCGGCATGGCCTACCCGAGAAAGCCCGACTACACGTTCGACGAGGAACATCCGTGGGGCTGGTTCGTCGGCTGGGCAATGAAAGGCGATCGCACCGTGGTCTTCGCTCGCCTCATCCAGGACGACCGCAAGATCGCAGGCACCGCCGGCGTCCGCGCGCGCGATGCATTTCTGTCCGAGTTGCCGGCAATCGTAGACAAGGCGAGCCAGTAACGACGGACGGTGTTCGCCGTGGGTCAGGCCACGATCAGAAATCAGGAAAACCGCGACTTCTCCACTGCGCTCTCGGAACCGGATCGCCGACATCATAGGCAAACGACACCACCTTGGTGGCATCGGCGTCCACTTCGCAGCGGAAGCGCATGTCGTACCATCGCGAACTGGCCCGGAAGGCACCGCGCTTGACGTCGAGAACCGTGCCCTGCGACAGGCGATAGGATGGCAGCAGTTCCGGCTGGTAATGCTGCGGCGCGCGCTTCAGCTGCTCGCGCAGCTCCGTTGTGCAGAGTTCGGCGACACGAACGCCGCGCGGCATGCCATCGATCGCCGTCCGCGCAACGCTGTCGCCGCTGTCACTCTGCGAATAGATCTTCTTCGCCTTGGTCAGTGGATCGGCCGATGTCGCAGCGGTCGCCGTCGGATCGGCCTTGGCCGTCTCTTTCGGCTTGGTCTGCGTAATAGCTGTGGTCGGCACGCCCAGCGCCTCGGCAGCCGGGCCGTTGTTCTCCGCGTGCGCGTCGGCGACGGCGACCTCAGGCAGGTTTATGTCGTCGGGAACAGGCTTGGCCGGGGGCGTGTCCGCAACATCGGGCTTGCCTGCCGAGGCGGCATCATCCGGCTTTGGGTCCAGCGCATCCGGTGTCCCAGCCGGCTTTCCTGATTCCTTCGAGGCGTCGCCATCCTCGGCCTTCTTCGGTCCGGTGTTCTTGTCGCCGAATTCGAAGACCGGTCGCATCGGCTGCAGCGGCTGCGGCTTGCCATCTTTTCCAGCGGCCTGGTCGTCCGCCTTGGCCTGCTCGGCTGGATCCGGCTTCGGCTGCTCCTCAGCCTTTTTCTCTTCTGGCTTCTTCTCTTCAGGCTTCGGCTCGGGTGGCTTCTGCTCCGGAGGCTTGGGCGGCTCCGGTGGCTTTTCTTCAGGCGGCTTTTCCTCTGGGGGCTTGGCGGGCGGTGGCGGTGGTGGCGGCTCGGCTTTCGCCTCCTCCTTCGGAGGCTCCGGCGGCTTCGTCTCGGCCTTTTTCTCCTCGGTTTTTTTCTCGTCGGCCGGCTTCTCGGCCGCAGGCGGTTGCTCCGGCTGCTTTTCCTCGGGTTTCTTCTCTTCCGGGATCTTCAACGCAGCCTGCTCTTCCGGTTTTTTCTCGTCCGGCTTCTTCTCTTCGGGAGGCGGCACCATCTCGACGCTGACGGTCTCCTCCTCCGGCGTCGGGATCGGCTCGGGCAGCTTGACGAGAAACGAGGAAACGACGGCGACATGCAACAGCACTGAGGCGAATACGCCCCAGCCGAACACTCCCCAACGCTTTTCCAGAATTTCGGCCATGCCCACGTGAATGCTGAAAGACAAGCTGTCGATGTGGCCTTTTAAGAAGGCGGCATCAAGCCTTAAAGCAAAAAAACAGACCTAGCTGACATTGGCGTGAACGCGATGCTGTCGATCGACAGCATCGCGAAGGCTTGGATCAGTGTTCTCGTACGTCTGCCGGGGTTATTGGCAATCGGAGACGATGAGCTTGCAGTTCGGGCAATCCTTCAACGCCATCTTTTCAGCTTCGCGCTTCGTGTCGCCATAGCCGATGCCGTAATTCACCCGATCACCGGCATAGGCGCCGCAGGTTTCGAACCACACCGCCACTTCGCAGCTATCGTTGCCGGCATCCTTGCAGGTCTTGACGGCATTGCGCTGCGCCTCGTTCTTCGTCGAGCCCCAGCCGACACCATATCCGGCCTCGCTCGCGGAGACCCCCTGCTCATCGTTCACGGCGATGGCACCAATGGCGTAGGCCGGCGCGATGGAGGCGGTCAGAGTGGCGGCGGCAAGCAGCAGTGCAGCAACGATTTTCATTGGTTTTTCCTGTGAAACTATAGCAAACCGTTGAGTGATTTCGCGGGCGTCAGCAATCTCCATTATTGGGCTGGTCGCACGCCCACGAAGACCACCCTAGACCACAGGCACTCCGAAGCCCAAACGCGAAAAAGCCGGACACAGGGCCCGGCTTTTCGATTGCTGAACTGATCGCCCAACGGACGAAACATTAGCTGTCGAGGAACGACCGCAGCTTGCGCGAGCGGCTCGGGTGCTTCAGCTTGCGCAGCGCCTTCGCTTCGATCTGACGGATACGTTCGCGGGTCACCGAGAACTGCTGGCCGACTTCTTCCAGCGTATGGTCGGTGTTCATGCCGATGCCGAAGCGCATGCGCAGAACGCGTTCTTCGCGCGGCGTGAGCGATGCCAGAACGCGGGTCGTCGTTTCGCGCAGGTTCGCCTGGATGGCGGCGTCGATCGGCAGTAGCGCGTTCTTGTCCTCGATGAAGTCGCCGAGGTGGCTGTCCTCTTCGTCACCCACAGGGGTTTCGAGCGAGATCGGCTCCTTGGCGATCTTCAGGACCTTGCGGACCTTTTCGAGCGGCATTGCCAGCTTTTCAGCCAGCTCTTCCGGCGTCGGTTCGCGGCCGATCTCGTGCAGCATCTGGCGCGAGGTACGAACGATCTTGTTGATCGTTTCGATCATATGCACCGGAATACGGATCGTGCGGGCCTGATCGGCGATGGAACGGGTGATCGCCTGACGGATCCACCATGTCGCATAGGTCGAGAACTTGTAACCACGACGGTATTCGAACTTGTCGACCGCCTTCATCAGGCCGATATTGCCTTCCTGAATAAGGTCGAGGAACTGCAGGCCGCGGTTCGTGTACTTCTTGGCGATGGAGATGACGAGACGAAGGTTCGCTTCGACCATTTCCTTCTTGGCGATGCGCGCTTCGCGCTCGCCCTTCTGCACCATCGACACGATGCGACGGAACTCGGCGATCGAGATGCCGGTTTCAGTCGCGAGATTCTGGATTTCCTGACGGATATCGCGGATCGTCGTATTCTCGCCCTTGGCGAATTCCTTCCAGCCGCGTGCAGCCAGATTGCCGATCGACTTCATCCAGTTCGGATCAAGCTCGGCGCCCTGATACTGCTCGAGGAACGAGTCGCGCTTGACGCCGTAGGATTCGGCGAGGCGCAACAGGCGGCCTTCGTTCTGCATCAGTCGCTTGGAGATGTCGTAGAGCTGCTCGACGAGCGCGTCGACGCGGTTCTGGTTCAGCGACAGAGACTTGACGGCCTTGATAAGCTCATCCTTGAGCTCCTTGTAGCGGCGCTCCTGGGCGGACGACAGCGTACCGGTCGCGGCAAGGCGCTGCTCCACCTGCTGGTCCTGCAGCTTGCGCAGCTTCTTGTAGGTCTCGGCGATGATGTCGAGCGTTTCCATCACCTGCGGACGCAGTTCCGCTTCCATGGCGGCCAGCGAAAGGTTGGACTCGTCTTCGTCCTCTTCCTCTTCCTCGCCCGGAAGGCCCTCGCCGCCGACATTGGTGATGTCGTCGTCGCCGGTGCGCACGCGCCGCGTCTTTTCCTTTTCCTCGGCGGCCTTGCGGTCAGCCTCGATCTTCTCGGGGCTCTGGAACTGCGGCGCAGCCTTGGCCTCGGGACCGGAATAGGTGGTTTCGAGATCGATGATCTCGCGCAGTAGCGTCGTGCCTTCGTTCAGTTCGTCGCGCCAGATGATGATCGCCTGGAAGGTCAGCGGGCTCTCGCAGAGACCGCCGATCATCGTTTCGCGGCCGGCCTCGATGCGCTTGGCGATGGCGATTTCGCCTTCGCGCGACAGAAGCTCAACGGACCCCATTTCGCGCAGATACATGCGCACAGGGTCGTCGGTACGGTCGGTCGGCTCTTTCTTCTTGGCGGTCGCAAGTGCGGTACCGCTGGAAGGAGCAAGCTCTCCGCCTTCGCTTTCCTCATCGGAGCTGGAATCGTCGTCGTTGCTGTCATTGCTGCCAGCTTCTTCGGCTTCCTCATCCTCGATGACGTTGATGCCCATGTCGGAGAGCATCGACATCGTGTCTTCGATCTGTTCGGATGTCACTTCTTCGGACGGAAGAACGGCGTTAAGCTCGTCCATCGTCACATAGCCGCGCTTTTTCGCGGCTTTGATCATTTTCTTGACCGCGTCATCGGAAAGATCGAGAAGAGGGCCGTCGGTGCCGCCGTCGCGTTCGACTTCCGCTTCTTCGTTCTCTTTGACCTTGGTTGCCATGTATATCGTCGCCTTCCTGACGCTATTCAAACTCGCTGCGGTAAACGGCCATATCAAAGCCGGCACGCCGCAAACGGCCGTCTCGAATCACCTGATCCCAAATAACGGGATGAGATTTAATGCCTGATTAACCACGATTGCCGGCGCCGGACGACAGAGCTTTATTCTCATCAAATGTCCGGCCATGGTTGTGCGATCTGCCCTTGACCCAGTTCACCGCTATTCAAGTGGAACGGTGATTCCCACAATTTTAGTTCTCGTCAAGCTTTTCCAGTAAAAAAGCGTCAGAAAACGCGGAAAATACCTTATCCACAGGCTCGGCACCGCTCACGCAGTTGCCAAGCATAGATAGGATGTCACCGCCGGAAGACAAGAGTGGTCATCTTTCTTCTCAAACGGCCAGGTTGTCGCAAGCTTTCGCCGCTCGCCGATCACCAGTCCATCACCACCTTGCCCGAATTGCCCGAGCGCATCGCCTCGAACCCCTCGCGGAAATCGTCGATGCCGATCCGGTGGGTGATGACACCGGTAAGGTCGAGCCCGCCCTGCACGAAGGCGATCATCTTGTACCAGGTCTCAAACATCTCGCGCCCATAGATGCCCTTAAGGTTCAGCATCTTGAAGATCACCTTGTTCCAGTCGATCTCGAAGCCAGCAGGCGCGATGCCGAGGATGGCGATCTTGCCGCCATTGTTCATCTTGTCGATCATGTCGCGGAAGGCAGGCGCCGCGCCCGACATCTCCAGCCCGACATCGAACCCTTCGGTCATGCCGATCGATTTCATCACGTCGGAAAGGTTCTCCTTCGACGCGTCGACGACGTGATCGATGCCGAGCTTGCGAGCGAGATCCAGCCGGTTGGGATTGATATCGGTGATGACGACCTTGCGCGCGCCGGAACGCTTGGCAACCAGCGCCCCCATGATGCCGATCGGCCCGGCGCCGGTGACCAGCACATCCTCGCCGACCAGATCGAAGGACAGCGCCGTGTGCACGGCATTGCCGAACGGATCGAAGATCGCCGCGATCTCATCGGGGATGTCGTCGGGGATCGGCACGACATTGGCTTCCGGAATGCATACGAACTCGCCAAAAGAGCCCGGTCGGTTGACGCCGACGCCAAGCGTGTTGCGGCAGAGATGCCCGCGCCCGGCCCGGCAATTGCGGCACTTGCCGCAGACGATATGGCCCTCGCCCGAGACCCGCTCGCCGACATGATATTTGGTGACGGCCGAACCGACCTCGGCGATCACACCGCAGAACTCGTGTCCGACCACCATCGGCACCGGAATGGTCTTCTGCGCCCACTGATCCCAGTTCCAGATGTGCACGTCGGTGCCGCAGATCGCCGATTTCCTGACCTTGATCAGCACGTCGTTCTGCCCGACATCGGGCACCGGCACCTGCTCCATCCACAGCCCGACCTCGGACTTCGATTTTACCAGCGCCTTCATCATGTTCGACATTCAATTCCTCCCAATTCTGTATCCTTGGCGCAGACCTCGCGGCTCCCCTTCTCCCCTCGGGGAGAAGGGGGACATCAAAGCTAAATCACACCCAATTCCCGCCCGGCCTCGGCAAACGCCGCGATCGCCCGCTCGACATCCGCGCGCGAATGCGCCGCCGACATCTGCGTGCGGATGCGCGCCTGTCCCTTCGGCACGACGGGAAAGGAGAAACCGATCACGTAGACGCCCTTCTTCAGCATCAGCGCCGCCATGTCCTGCGCCAGCTTGGCATCGCCGAGCATGACCGGAATGATCGGATGCCCCTCGCCCGCCAGCGTGAAGCCGAGCTTGGTCATCTCCGCGCGAAACAGCGCCGCATTGGCCGACAGCCGCTCGCGCAGCGCATCGCCATTGTCGATCAGATCGAACACCTTGAGAGACGCGGCCGCGATCACAGGCGCCAGCGTGTTCGAAAATAGATAGGGCCGCGACCGCTGCCGCAGCCACTCCACCACCTCGGCCTTGGCCGAGGTATAGCCGCCGGACGCGCCACCGAGCGCCTTGCCGAGCGTGCCGGTGATGATGTCCACCCGGCCCTCGACGCCGCAATGCTCGGCTGATCCGCGCCCGTGCTTGCCGACAAAGCCGACGGCATGGCTGTCATCCACCATCACCATCGCGCCGTACTTCTCGGCGAGATCGCATACGCCGCCGAGATTGGCGATGATCCCGTCCATCGAGAACACGCCGTCGGTGGCAATCAGCTTGAAGCGACTGCCTTCCGCCTTCTTAAGCTCTTGTTCGAGGGCTGCCATGTCGTTGTTGGCGTAACGGAAGCGCTTGGCCTTGGAGAGCCGCACGCCATCGATGATCGAGGCATGGTTCAGCGCATCGGAAATGATCGCATCTTCCTCGCCGAGCAACGTTTCGAACAACCCGCCATTGGCGTCGAAGCAGGAGGAATAGAGGATCGTGTCCTCCATCCCGAGAAACGACGAAATCCGCGCCTCGAGCTGCTTGTGCTCCTCCTGCGTGCCGCAGATGAAACGGACCGATGCCATGCCATAGCCGTAGCGATCCAGCGCCTGCTTGCCGGCCTCGGCCAGTTCGGCGTTATCGGCAAGGCCGAGATAGTTGTTGGCGCAGAAGTTCAGCACCCGTTCACCCGAGGCAATGGCGATCTCGCCTGCCTGTTTCGAGGTGATGATGCGCTCGGCCTTGTAAAGCCCGGCGTCTTTCAGCGCGGCGAGTTCGGTGCGCAGATGGGAGAGAAATTGCGAGGTCATTGGATGGCCCTTCTATCGTATGTCCCGGTATCGCCGGACTACCATATCGCAGAATGTTTGTCTTGCCGGCGCTCAGCGCTGCGCCGCGATCAGCAGGAACATCGGCCGATCCGTTTCCTCAGCCCATTCTGGGTGATCCCGAAGCTGTTCGGCACTCGGCCGCCACTCTTCCACATGCCGGATCGCGAAACCGGCGCCGATCAGCGTGTTCAACGTCGTGCCGATCGTCCGGTGATACTTGACCACGCCGCTCGCCAGCCAGTCGGTCGTCCGCTTCCCCTCGCGCGAATAGCCGTCGAGCGGCCAGATGCGCCGCCCGTCACCGTCCGTCGTCCACATCGGGGTCGCCGGCGCCATATAGATCGGATGCTCGATGGTGAAGACGAAATCGCCACCGGGCACCAGCGCCGCATGGATCGTCGCGACCAGACGCGCGAAGTCCTCGACATAGTGAAATGCCAGCGAGCTATAGGCCAGATCGAAGGATGCCTCGGGCAGGTCGAGGCGATCCAGATCGGCGATGCGATATTGCACCGTCTCATCAGCCGTCTCGCGCCGTGCCCGCGCGATCATGTTTTCGGAAAGATCGAGCCCCAATACACTTGCTGCACCTTGGCTGGCAGCAAAGCGTGCGAACCAGCCGAACCCGCAACCGAGATCGACCACCCGCTTACCCGGGAGATCCGGCAGCACGGCGCGAATGGAGTCCCACTCGGCGGCGCCGTCAAGCCCATGGACGGAACGCGAGAGCTGGCTGTAGCCCTCGAAGAATTCCGGTTTGTCGTAGATGTTCTGGGCCATGGCTGCGTCTCCTCCGCCCCAGCTCCTATAAAGCCAGGATGCCGAAAATGAGGCGGCCCAGAGCCTGCCACATCACCCGTCGAACCCGAGGATCACCCCGAGAAACGCATCGCCATACCGTTCCAGCTTCGACTGCCCGACGCCCGATATCCCCAGCAACTCCTTCAGCGTACGCGGCCGCTCGGTGGCAAAGGCAATCAGCGTCGTGTCCGGAAACACGACATAGGGCGGCACGCCGAGCGACTTGGCGATCGCCGTGCGTTCGGCGCGAAGCGCCTGAAACAGCGCATCGTCCGAGCCTGATAGAACCGAGCGGCGCTCGGCCTGCGCCGCCTTCTTCGGCCGCCGTTCCGATGCCGGCCGGTCCTTGCGGAAAAACACCTCGCGCTCTTTCTTGAAAACGGCGCGCGCGCCCTCGTCGAGCTTCAGCGCCCCGAAGGCGCCGTGATCGACGCGCACCAGCCCCATGGCGAGCAACTGCCGGAACACCGATTGCCACGTCCGTGACGCGATATCCTTGCCAGCGCCGAAGACGGGCATCTCGGCATGGCCGAAGCGTTGGGTCTTCTCGTTGACATTGCCGAGCAAGACGTCGATCAGGTGTCCGGTGCCGAAGCGCTCGCCGGTGCGGTAGATCGCCGCCAACGCCTTGATCGCCGCATCGGTACCGTCCCAGGTCTCGACCGGCTTCAGGCAGGTGTCGCAGCCGCCGCAATTGCCGTCATGCCGCTCGCCGAAATGCGCCAGGATCGCCTGCCGCCGGCATGATGCCGTCTCGCAGATGGCCAGCAGCGCATTGAGCTTGGAGCGCTCGACGCGCTTGATCTCGTCGGCAGCACCGCCCTCGTCGATCATCCGCCCGCGCTGGATCACGTCGGCCATGCCATAGGCCATCCACACCTCCGACGGCAGCCCGTCGCGGCCGGCGCGGCCGGTCTCCTGATAATAGGCCTCGACCGAGCCCGGCAGGTCGAGATGCGCGACATAGCGCACGTTCGGCTTGTCGATGCCCATGCCGAAGGCGACGGTGGCAACGAGGCAGAGATCTTCCTCTTTCAGAAAGGCATCCTGGTTGGCGTCGCGCACGGCGCGGTCCATGCCGGCATGATAGGCGAGCGCCCGGATACCCTGATCGTTCAGCCAGGCGGCGGTATCCTCGACCTTGGCGCGCGACAGGCAATAGACGATGCCGCTGTTGCCCTTGTGGCCCGACAGGAAGCGCAGCAGCTGCTGACGCGGCTGGTCGCGCTCGACGATCTCGTAGGAGATATTCGGCCGGTCGAAGCTGGTCGTGAAGATCTTCGCGTCATTCAGTCCCAGCCGGGCGGCGATGTCGTCGCGCGTGTGCGGATCGGCGGTGGCCGTCAGCGCGATGCGGGGAACGCCGGGATAGTGCTCGCCGAGCTTTCCGAGCTCGCGATATTCTGGCCGGAAGTCGTGGCCCCATTGCGACACGCAATGTGCTTCGTCGATGGCAAACAACGCGATCTTCGAATTGCCGATGATGTCGCGAAACCCCTCCATCAGGATTCGCTCCGGGGTCACGTAGAGAAGATCGAGATTGCCGGATGAAATCGCCCGGCGCACCTCGACATATTCCTCACGCGTCAATGACGAGTTCAGCGCCGACGCCCGGATGCCGAGCTGCTTCATCGCCTCCACCTGATCGCGCATCAACGCGATCAGCGGCGACACAACGATGCCGACACCATCGCGGCACAGCGCCGGAATCTGGAAGCATACCGACTTGCCAGCGCCGGTCGGAAACAGCACCAGCGCGTCGCCGCCGTCAACCACATGCTCGACGACCTGCTGCTGTTTGCCGCGAAAGGCCGGATAGCCGTAGATCTTGTTGAGAATGCCGAGCGGCGTACGCTCCGCACCGAACAGCGCATCGCCCGCTGAGAATCGTTTGTTCGCCTCGTCCATCAGTGGCTCGCCGCCCCCTTGACGCGGCCGGAGAGAACACCGAATCCATCGATGATCGCTTCCTGGTTTTCGAGCCGAAGCCCCTCGAAGTGCACCTCCTGCAGCGCCCGCATCAGCTGATCGATCACGTCCCCGTTGCCGCTTTCGGTGGCCTCGGCGATCTCTTTCTCCAGCTCGATCTTCTGCCAGCGCAGCGCCTTGGCACGCTTGTGGAAGGCCAGCGCCTGGCGGTAGCCCTCGCGCGCATCCTCCATCGCCGCCTGCTCGGTGGCGATCCAGAGACGCGCGTTACGGATTTGCTGCTCCAGCGCCTGGATAAGACTACCGAAACCCTGCTCCTCCAGCCGTTCGATCAGATATTCCCGCGTCAGATGCTGCGCGGCAACCGCCGCCGCAGCACCCAGCATGCCGGACCAGAGCCGCTGCAGCTCGCGGCTGTCATAGTCGATCGAGGCAATCTCATCATATTCGTCCTGCATCAGCGCCGGATGATTGACGACCGTCAGCGCCAGCACGCTTTCACGCAATGCCGGCGTTTCCTGATGACCGCGCACCAAGCCGGAGCGCGCCAGCCGATCGGAAATGCCGCCGCCCGAGACGCGCGCGCCGCTGTTACCCCGCGCCCGGTTCTGGCCGCCGTTCTGGCTATTGCCGCGATCAAAGCCGCCGCGCTCGAAATTGCGCCGTTCGCCACCGCCGCGGCTCTGGAACTGCGGCCGGAAGAAGCCGTTCAGCCGGTCGCGCATGTCCTGCTGGTAGTGCCTGCGCACATCCTCGTCGGCGATGACGGCCACCAGCTGCCTCAGCCGCGCCTCCAGTTCAGCCTTAGCCTCCGGGGTATCGAACTGGCCGGTTTTCAGCTCGCGGCCCCAGATCATCTCGGCCAGCGGCTTGGCCTGGCTCATCACCTTGTCGAACGGCGCCCGCCCCTCGTTGCGCACGAGATCGTCGGGGTCCTTGCCGTCGGGCAACAGCGCAAAGCGCACCGTACGACCGGGCTTGATGTGCGGAAGCGCCAGATCGGCGGCGCGATTGGCGGCGCGGATACCGGCGCCATCGCCGTCGAAGCACAACACCGGCTGCGGCGTCATCCGCCACAGGAGTTCGAGCTGGTTTTCCGTCAGCGCCGTGCCAAGCGGCGCCACCGCGTTCTCGATGCCGGCCTGATGCAGCGCGATCACGTCCATGTAGCCTTCGACGGCAATGATCGTGCTTTCGCCGTTTGCGCCTTGCGTGGCACGCCGCGCACGGGTGAAATTGTAGAGCACGTTGCCCTTGTGGAAGAGCTCGGTCTCGTTGGAATTGAGATACTTGGCGGGCGCATCCGGCGACATGGCGCGGCCGCCGAAGGCGATCACCTTCTCGCGGGACGAGAGGATCGGAAACATGATGCGATCACGGAAGCGGTCATAGGAGACGGGGATTTCCGGCCCGTGCACGACAAGTCCGCAGGCCTCGATCTGCTCCTTCGGAACGCCCTTGCCGGCCAGATGCTCCTTCAGCGCATTGCGGCTGTCGGAGGCAAAGCCCAGTCGAAAGGTCTCGATCGTCCGGCCGGTCAGTCCGCGATCGCGCAGATAGGCGCGTGCCCGGGCGCCATTGGCGGTCTGCAACTGGTCCTGAAAATACTGCGTCGCCAGTTCCATCACGTCGAGAAGCGTCGTACGCTCCTTCTCGCGCTTTTCCATGACGGGATCGGCGATCGGCATGGCGATGCCGGCCATATCGGCGATGGTCTGCACCGCTTCCGGGAAACTCAAGCCCTCCAGCTCGGTCAGAAACCGGAAATGATCGCCCGTGACCCCGCAGCCGAAGCAGTGGTAGCGGCCCTTGCGGTCCTCGCAATGGAAGCTCGGTGATTTCTCGCCGTGGAACGGGCAGCAGGCCCAGTAATCGGCGCGCGACACATTGGTCTTGCGCTTGTCCCAACTCACGCGGCGACCGATCACGTCCGAAATCGGCACGCGGTCGCGTATCTCGTCGAGAAAGGAGTTTGAAAAGCGCATTTAGTCCTCTTGGCTGTGCCTCCATATAATCAGCTTGGACATCTGATGCCACGAAGTTCCGCATCAAGGCGCACTATACACAGCTTAGAGGCGGAAAAGAGCGCAGGCGACGCTGTGGAAACAGCCATCAACAAACCGTGATCAATTTTCGACAGGCAATGCTCTGCAACGCCGAAAGGCTGAAATCACGACCGAAAGCCGCTTTCGCCTGCGACAAAATTGCCAATGATTTTTGCGAGAAAACCTCATGAAAACAGACCGCTGAACAAACAAAATGACCCGCCGGACGCGCAGCGACATCGACTGCACCGCAAGACTGGACAGCCGGTCCGCCACACTTAAGGCAGCAACGGCACCAATTATTATTTTTTTGTAATTTGAATCATTTGCCGCAGCGCAATAACGTCGAGTTCAACAACGCGATCCCCTTGCAAGGCACCATCCCTACCCCCGGCGCCGCCTTGCAAGGGTGCCTTTGCAAATACCCGCTGACTTGGGCCCAGCCCGCGTCGTCAGCCGGAGCAAAGAGCAAGAAGGCAGGAACTCCCCCAGTTCCTGCCTTCTTTAATTTCTACCTTTGGTTAGATTTTCGCGGGCCGCCAACGAACATTCGCAGATGTTTCCACCAACGATTGATTGACAGTCCAAGGTGTCGCGTTCAATGAGAGCGGCATTTTCGGATCATTGCGCATGCCACATAAGGTTGAAGAATTTTTAAGCAGTGACGCGTTTTTCCTCGCGGTGCTTGAATGCGCCCGCGAGATGCTCGGAATTTATCGTGAAAGCCCCCGCATCGCGTCGATTTTTGCCGCACAGCAGCGCTGGCTGATGGCGCAGTCCGGCTTTGCCCTGCATTTCGGATATCCTGATGAACCCGGGCGGGGTCTCTATTCCGGCCGCTTCATCGCCTTCGCTATCGAAAAGAAGATCGCCAGCCGCAACACGGCCGCCGCCTTTATCCAGGAAATGCTGGCCTACCGCTTCCTGCGCCCGATCGTCAGTCCGACCGACAAGCGCACCCGGTTGCTGGAGCCGACGGATACCGCGCTCGAGCATTTCTACAAGTGGCTCGCCGCGCACCTTCTCATCCTGGACAATCTCGACGGCGGGCACCGCCTCGATACGGCGATGAAGGACCCCATGGCCTTCGGCCGCCTGCAGCCGCTGATCGCCAAGGGGATCATCGACAGCGACGCCGTGCGCGATCCCGGTGCCACCTACAACCTGTTCAACTGGGCGAACTCCGGGGGATTGGTCATGGACTTCCTCATGACCCGCATCGCGTCCTTTGACCGGTCGTTAGAGCGGATCGATATCGGCAAGCTCTCGCTCAAGGAAATCCGCGATCAGTTCATGATCTCCAACACCCACCTCAAGCGCCTGCTGACACAGGCAGCCGATATGGGCAGCATCGGCTGGACGGATCCCTCGTTCAAGGGCGATACTTGGCTGTCGCAGCGGTTTGTCCGGGAATATTGGGGCTATCAGGCGGCAAAGTTCACCGTGATCGACGCGGCGTGCGAGGCCGTGCTGGGGCCCGCGGTCGCAAGGACCGCGCGCCTCGCCTGATCGATCAGGTCAGCAGTTCCTTGACGGCACCGGAGGCCTTGGAGAAATCCATCTGGCCGGCATAGCGCTCCTTCAGGACCGCCATAACCTTGCCCATGTCCTTCGGTCCAGCCGCACCCGTTTCGGTGATGATCGCCGCGATGTTAGCGCGCACGTCCGAATCGGAAAGCTGCTTCGGCATGAAGTCCTGAACGACCTTGATCTCGGCGCGTTCCTTGGCGGCGAGTTCCGGGCGGGCGTTATCTTCGTAGATCTTCGCCGATTCGTCGCGCTGCTTCACCATCTTGGCGAGGATCTGCAGGATCTCGTCGTCGCTGGCCTCTTCCTTGCCGGCGCCGCGATTGGCGATATCGCGGTCCTTGATGGCAGCCTGGATCAGGCGAACGGTGGACAGCCGCTCGGCATTTCTGGACTTCATCGCATCCTTGAGAGCGGCGGAGAGTTGATCGCGCAACATCGTAATGACTCCTGTTTGAATGCCGCTTCATAAACCGGGCGAATGCGTGGGATCAAACAAATTGCGATACGCGCGACAGAAAGCGGCAGAAAACCCTTAGAATCTGCGGTACAAAGATTGACCTCTTGCGATAGCGTGGCTATCTACCGCCACCTGCACCAAAATTCGTGATCAGGCCTGACAGCGCGCGCCTTGTCGTGCGCACACGCTTGCGAACCAAATGGCTGGCCAACGTTGCCCAAGAACGGATGGCAGCCGGAAACGGGATGAAGATGACCGCGACAGCACCCTGGACAACCGAAAAGCCAACCGCCCTGCTCGTTCTGGCCGATGGCACAGTGATCGAAGGCAAGGGCATCGGCGCGACCGGCAAGGTCCAGGCCGAGGTGGTCTTCAACACCGCGCTGACCGGTTATGAAGAGATCATGACCGACCCCTCCTACCTCGGCCAGATCGTCACCTTCACCTTCCCGCACATCGGCAACATCGGCACCAATGAAGAAGACATCGAAGACCTGACGCCGGCAGCACGCCACGGCGCGGTCGGCGTCATCTTCAAGGCCGACATGACCGACCCGTCCAACTACCGCGCCGTCAAGCATCTCGACGCCTGGCTGAAGGCCCGCGGTGTCATCGGTCTCTGCGGCGTCGACACCCGCGCGCTCACCGCCTGGATCCGCGAGAACGGCGCCCCGAACGCGGTTATCGCCCATGATCCGAACGGCGTCTTCGACATCGACACGCTGAAGGCCGAAGCCAAGGCCTGGAGCGGCCTCGAAGGCCTCGACCTCGCCAAGATCGCCTCTTCCGGCCAGTCCTCGCAGTGGTCGCAGACCCCATGGGTCTGGAACGAAGGCTACGGTGAACTGAAGGCCGAGGACGCCAAGTATCACGTCGTCTGCCTCGACTACGGCGTCAAGCGCAACATCCTGCGCCTCTTCGCCGGCCTCGATTGCAAGGTCACCGTGGTGCCGGCGACAACAAGCGCCGAGGAAGTGCTCGCCATGCAGCCGGACGGCATTTTCCTGTCGAACGGCCCGGGCGACCCGGCCGCGACAGGCGCATACGCCGTTCCCGTCATCCAGTCGCTGATCAAGACCGACATCCCGGTCTTCGGCATCTGCCTCGGCCACCAGATGCTGGGCCTCGCGCTCGGCGCCAAGACCGAGAAGATGCACCAGGGCCACCACGGCGCCAACCATCCGGTCAAGGATCACACGACGGGCAAGGTCGAGATCGTCTCGATGAACCACGGCTTCGCGGTCGACACGAAGTCGCTGCCGGAAGGTGTTGAGGAGACTCACGTTTCGCTGTTCGACGGCACCAACTGCGGCCTGCGCCTGACCGGCAAGCAGGTGTTCTCGGTTCAGCACCATCCGGAAGCATCGCCCGGCCCGCAGGACAGCCACTACCTCTTCCGCCGCTTCATCAACATGGTGCGCGAGAAGAAGGGCGAAGCGGCTCTGGCCGAACGCTGATAGACGAGTGGTGGCGCAGCGCACAGCATCTGCGCCACAGCCTGCATGACAGCAAGGCATGTGGCGTCTTCTCGCCGAAAAAGTTAATGGCAATTTAACGCCCGTCGCGCAAGCTCAACGTCGAAGACGACAATCGTCGTTGGCGGGGGCGTTCATGCAGGACAACCAGCATATTGCCAGCCTTGACGGTCTGCGTGGTACAGCCGCCGCCGCTGTCGTTTTCGCGCATCTGCACCTGATCTTTCCCTCGCTCGAACGGGTGGAGATCGCCGGCATCGGCGACAGGTCGGTGGCCATCTTTTTCGCCCTTAGCGGTTTCCTGATGGCTTACCTATACGGCGACAGGCCGATCAACCGTACAACGATCGCGGACTTCCTTGTCAGCCGCTTCTCCCGCATCTATCCGGTCTATCTGGTCGCCGTTGTCGCCGTCATCGTCCTGTCCAGCATTCCTGGCTTCGACTTCATCAATCCGATCCATGGGCCGAAGGAAATTATCCGCCACGTGCTTCTGTTCGGTTCCAGTGGCGTGCTTTGGTCCGTACCGCCGGAAATCCAGTTCTACCTCCTCTTCCCGCTGATCTGGCTGTTCATCAGTGACCGCAGACGCTACCAGGCGCTTGGTTTGCTGATCGCTGGCGTCCTCGCCATAGACGCCCTGCTTGGCTTCCCCGGTCCCGGCATCCTGCTGCTGTCGAAATTGGCACTCTTTCTCTTCGGCGCGGTCGCAGGCAGACTGCATCCAATGTTGGGCGGAAAGCAGCTCCGTCGTCCGGCAGGCACCTTGATCGGCCTATTGGCCCTGACCTTGCCGTTGTTCGTGCTCGTCTCGAGACAGCTCCTTTCGACGACCGATAGCGCGTGGGGGCTGGAGCCGGCCTTTGCCGGCGCGCTCGCGGTATTGCTTGTCGCGCGAGAGCATCCGATCTCGTCGGCGCTGTTCGCTGCACCGCCGATGCGCTTCCTTGGAAAGATCAGCTTTTCGCTCTATCTCTTCCACGTGCCGGTGATGTTTCTGATGGCGAATACGCTATCGGGAACGCTTCCCATATACGCGGTCGTCCCCGCATCGCTATGCGCGGCACTGCTGATCGCGTGGATGAGCTATGAATGGATTGAGACGCCTGCACGCCGGGCCTTGGTATCGCTGTGGCGCCGGCAAGGCGTCATCGGCGCGACAGAACTGACCAGCAAGCAGGTTGGTGTCTAGGATTCGGCACCGTCAGATCGAGAAAAAGCCGATGCACAATAGCTCTGACATCCACCGTGGCGGCTGCCTGTGCGGCAATGTCCGATATGTCGTTGCAGCGCCGCCGCTGCGCAGCGCCATCTGTCACTGCAGAACGTGCCGCAAAGCGGCATCTTCGCCGACGCTTCCGTTCGTGACATTTCCGGCAGCCGCTTTTTCCTTCGAACGCGGCACCCCGCAACAGTTTGCCTCCTCAGCCGATGTGGTCAGGACGTTCTGCGGCGACTGCGGCTCGCCGCTGACATATGCGAACAGGGCAGATCTCGAAACCATCGACGTCATGACCGTCAGCCTGGACAATCCGGAGGATTACCCTCCCGAAGATCACGTCTGGGTCTCGCACAAGCTCGAATGGGACGTCATCGGCGATCAACTGCCGAGTTACCCAAAAGGCCGGACAGACTAGACCGACGCGAGCTGACCTCGGCCTTCGCGCTGCATCAGCAGATAGAACCGCGCGCAGAGCATCACAGCGGCTGCCAGCAGTCCGATCAGGAAGCCAAGCCAGATGCCGATGCCGCCGAGCCCCAGCGGAAACGCCAGCAGCCAAGCAAGAAAGAAGCCGATCGGCCAGTAGGCGACCAGCGCCATGATCATCGGCACCCGCGCATCCTTCAGCCCGCGCAGCAGCCCGTTGGCAATAGCCTGCAGGCCATCAACGAGCTGGAACAGCCCGGCGATGATGATCAGCGGTCCGGCATAGGCCAATACCTGTGGCGCCTCGGCAGAATGGGTATCGAGGAACCAGCTGGCAAAGAACCCCGGCATGACGGCAAACAGCAGGCCACCGACGGCCGAGATGGCGCAGGCGATAGCGAACACCGAAACGGCTGCCCGCACCACCGCAAGATGATCGCCCTGCCCATGCGCTACGCCGACCCGCACCGTTGCCGCCTGCGAAAGGCCAAGCGGAATCATGAAGGCGATTGACGCCCATTGCAGCGCGATGCCATGCGCGGCAAGCTCGATCGTGCCGATGCGGCCCATCAGGAGAGACGCCATCGTGAACAGGCTGACTTCCGCCAGGATGGTGACGCTGATCGGCAGGCCGAGGCGGATGACCTCGAAGAAGGCTTTCCAGTCCGGCCGCCAGAAGCGCACGAACAGTTCGTAGCGCCGCGTTTCCGGCCGGCTCTGGACATAGGCCACGATGAAGAAAAGCCCCGCCGTCTGCACTGCGACGGATACGATCGCAGCGCCTCTCAGCCCCATGGCAGGCAGGCCGAAATGCCCGAGCACCAGCACATAGGCAAAGATGGCGTTGAGGACCAGCATGGCGATCGTCACGTTGAGGATGACCGCAGCCTTGCCGATGGCGCTCACCAGCGCCCGGATGACATTGTAGAGCAGCGCCGGCAGCACCGCGAATTGGCCGATGACGATATAACTGTGGGCGAGCGCCGCCACCTCGGGCTTCTGCCCGGCCGCAAGCAGGATTCGCTCGGAGTTGAAGAAGGCCGGCAGCATTAGCAGCCAGAAGGCGATCACCACCCACAGGCCCATGCGCAGCGAACGCCGCACGCTGACGACGTCGCCGCGGCCATAGGCCTGCGCAACCATCGGGATGACGGCGATCGAGAAACCGGAGCCGAACACAAGGATCGTGAACAGGAACTGGCCGGCAAGCACCATCGCGCCCAGATGCTCCGGGCCGAGACGCCCGACGATCATCACGTCCGTGGTGTTGATGCCGAGCTGCGCGAGCTGAGCGCCGATCAGCGGAATACCGAGCGCGAGCGTCGCGCGAACATGCGCGCTCCAACGGTTGTCGGCTTTCGGCGCCGGCTTTCGCAGGTCGATCGGCGTGTCCATGACATGTCCTGTGATTTTGCAAACGGACGACAAAATGGCCGCCGATATAATCGTGCTCTAACCGAAGAAAGCGGAAAAATACACCCGAAAATAAGCAAATGATGAAATATTCATCATCGTATCATCGATATTGATGGCTTACCCGGTCGACCGCTCGCCGGCGGAGACGGACTTCGAAGTCCGGACGCGCAGCAGGAACACGATAGTGGCGAGAAGGATGAAGACCGCTGCCATCAGGAACGGCGCACCTGCGAAGGTGACGGGCGCGTCGGCCTTGGTGAAATACCCGAACAACTGCGTGAAGATCAGCGGCCCGACGATGGTCGTGATGCTGCTGAGGCTGGTCAGTGCGCCCTGGAGCTCCCCCTGCGCCGAGGGCGGCACCTTGCCGGCGGCGATGCTGCGCAGCGGCGGATCGGCAACGTTCTCCATCACCGTCAGGACGATGACCGCATAGACCATCCACCCCTGCCACGCGAAGGCATAGCCGGTCAGTCCGGCGACCGAGAAGCAGAGGCCAACGACGGCGGTCTTCCACTCGCCGAGAACAGGCACGATCTTTGGAAGCAGCAGCGCCATGACGGCAGCGGCGCCGATCCCGTAAATCCCCAGCGACAGTCCGATCTGTCCCTCGCTCCAGCCGAACCGGTAAGTGGAGACGAACGACCAGACGGCAGGATAGACCGCATGCGCCAGCCAGAACAGGAACAGCACCGCCGAGATCCAGCCGATGCCGGGATAGTTGCGCATCTGCTTCAACGCGCCGAGCGGATTGGCCCGCTTCCATTCGAAGGCGCGCCGGTTCTTCGCATCGAGCGTTTCCGGCAGCAGGAAACAGGCCGCGACAAAATTGAGGAACGACACCGCCGCCGCACCGTAGAACGGCACGCGTGGCCCGAACTCGCCGAGGAAGCCGCCGATCACGGGGCCGACGGTAAAGCCGACGCCGAAGGCAATGCCGATCAGCCCGAAATTCTTGGCGCGGTTCTCCTCCGTGCTGATGTCGGCGATGTAGGCGGAACAGGTGGCGAAGCTGCCGCCGCTCAAGCCGGCCAGCATGCGACCGATGAACAGCATCCAGAAACTGGTCGCCAACGCGCAGATCAGGTTGTCGATCGCGAAGGTCAGCACCGACAGAAGCAGTATGGGGCGGCGCCCGAAACGATCGCTGAGGTTGCCGAGGAACGGCGCGAACAGGAACTGCATGATGGCATAGACGACCAGCAGCCAACCACCGTCGAGCGCCGCGTCGCTGACGGAACCGCCAGTCAGCTGCTCGAGATAGACGGGCAGCACCGGCATGATGATCGCGATCCCGATGACGTCGAGAAACAGGATCATGAAGACGAGGAAAAGGCCGCGGCGAACGAATTTCGGATCGAGCATGCGATGTCTCTACAGATGACTGTTACTGAAAAGACGATCTCGTCGCCGGGTATGCTACATATCGCAGCACCGCCGGCGAAACAATCCGTGAACATTTCAATTGTTTTGATGGGCTCACGAGTTCCGCTGATGGAGAAGCGGAACAAACCGGCACTAGCCAGCCTTTTTGATCTCCGCAGCCTTTCGCTGCTCTGCCTTGACGAAATCCACGAAGGCCCGCAGCGCCGCCGGCATGTGATGGCGGCTGGCGTAGTAGAGAAATGGTCCTGAGAATTCGGTAACCCAGTCCTCCAGGATGAACACCAACCGCCCCGCCTCGACCTCCGGGAGCAGAACCTCCTCGAAGGTGCGGATGACGCCAAGACCGGCAACCGCCGCGCCGACTTCCATCTCGATGACGTTGGCGACGATCGGCCCCGTCGGCGTCACCATCAGCGTTTCGCCGTCGCGGTCGAATTCCCATGGCGTCGCCGTCGTTCCGCTGAGAAAGCGATGGACGATGCAATTGTGGTCAATCAGGTCCTTCGGATGACCCGGCACACCCCGGCTCTTGAGATAATCCGGCGATACGGCCGTCACATATCGCTGCACGCGAGGCCCGATCGGCACCGCGATCATGTCGCGCTCCAGCCGTTCGTCATAACGGATGCCGGCATCATAGCCGGCGGCCAGCACGTCGATGAAGTTGTCTTCTCCCACGACCTCCAGCCGCACCTGCGGATGCGCCTTCAGGAAGCGGTTGGCCATCTCTGGCAGAAACGAACGGGCCACGATCGTCGGCACGTTGAGCCGCAGCGTACCGGAGGGCCCATCCCGAAAACTGTCGAGTTGATCGAGCGCCGCAGCCACCTCGCCCAGCGCCGGCGCCAACCGTTCCAGCAGCCTCTGCCCAGCCTCTGTCGGCGTCACGCTGCGCGTCGTCCGGTTGAGAAGCCGCACGCCGAGCCGCTCCTCAAGTCGGCGCAGGCAATCGCTGAGCGACGATGCCGAAACGCCACGCTTGCGCGCCGCCGCACGAAAGCTGCGCTCCCTTGCAATTGCCGTGAAGGCATCCAGTTCACTGAGAGGCAGATCGTCCATTGTGCATTCATCCGTACGATTGGCTCGAATTGCTCCGAACTATCGCACAAATGGTCTCAGGACGACACCGGCATTCCTCTGCTTCAGACCGGGCCGGAGAACGTATCGCAAGCCTGCAACTGGCCGCTGTCGAAGCCGCGCTTGAACCACTTGACGCGCTGCGCCGATGTCCCGTGGTTGAAGCTCTCAGGCACGACATAGCCCTGGCTGCGCTTCTGCAGCGTATCGTCGCCGATCTGCTGCGCAGCATTCAGCGCCTCTTCCAGATCGCCGGCTTCGAGAATGCCCTTCTGCTGGGTAAATTTGCCCCAGATACCGGCGAAGCAATCGGCCTGCAACTCGACGCGCACAGACATCTTGTTGGCGTCGGCTTCGCTCATGCGCTGCCGTGCCTCGTTGAACTTCGGCAGGATGCCAAGCAGGTTCTGCACATGGTGGCCGACTTCGTGCGACACCACGTAGGCCTCGGCGAAATCGCCGGAAGCGCCAAACTTGCGGCTGAGTTCATCGAAGAACGCCGTGTCGAGATAGACCTTGCGGTCGCTCGGGCAATAGAACGGTCCGGTTGCGGCGGAAGCGAAGCCGCAGGCCGATTGGGTCTGGCCGCTGAAAAGCGTCAGCTTCGGCTCTTCGTAGTCGCGTCCCATGCTCTGGAAGATGCCGTGCCAGGTATCTTCCGTTTCGGCGAGAACCGTAGCGACGAACTGTTTCATCTCATCATTCGCAGGCGTCTGCGAGCCGCTGGACTGGCTTTGCTCGTATCCCGAACCGCCCGTCGTGGCGCCATCCATAACCTGCATCAGGTCGATGCCCATCGCCTTGAAGATCAGATAGATGACGACGAGAAAGATGATCGTGCCGATGCTGAGCCCGCCGCCGCGCCGGCCCATGCCGCCGCCGGACGGAAAGCTGAAACCTCCGCCTCTCCCCAGTCCCCCCATGGAAGAATCATTGCGGCGATCCTCGATGTTGTCGGACTGGCGCCGGCCTTTCCATTCCATGGTGATCTCCCCGCTGAGCCATGATTGCTCCGTGATCACTTATATATCCGCGACCTCAGGAAATTCCAGCCGATTTCGCCGGAGCATGGAGATCGATCAGGCGCTTGCCGTCGCCACGTGCGGTGAGATTGCCGAGGGTGCTCGCTGTGCCGGACTCATCAACCGCTTGAGGGCATAATGCATCAACACAACGACCAGCAGCGAAGCATACCCATCGACCGCATAATGCCAGCCAAGAAACACCGAGCTTGCCATCACGAAGGCAACATAGGCGAAGGCAACGGCACCGGCTTTCGGTGAGATGCCCTTTATGAACAAGGCGTTCAAGGTGATCAAGCCGACATGCACGCTCGGAAAGGCGGAGATGCCGGAGCCAAGACCTGTGGCGCCGCTTTCGTGCAGCGACCAGAGGTAGCGCTGATACACGACCGCATTGCTCGCCCATTCGCCTGAGGAGATCATGTCCGAGAGACCGGCAAACCGACCCTTGTCACCGGTCACAGCCCCATAGAAGACAGGGCCGGCTGAGATGAAAAGACCCGCGAGAATGTTGCCGCAAACGACCCAGACCAGCATGAACATGCTGACGTAACGAACGCGCAAATCCGCCGCCCTCGGCGAGGTTGCCACATAGAAAAGGCCACCAAAGCACAAGACGAACCAGACCCTGCCGTAGTTCGTGTCGATAGCGGCACGAACTACGTCGTTCTTGAAAAGACCGGCGAGATGGATCCAAGGGTCCGTTCCAAACGATAGCCACATATCGATATCGGCCAACCAGCGATCATAGAGAAATCCGCCCCGCAGATCCGGCAGCACGTTCTTGATCGAGGTAAAAGTGCCCTGAAAGAACATCAGGCCCATCAGCAGAGCCATACCAGACAGCATATGCGCAAGCCGATGCGGCGAAAGGGTTTTGAGGATCGCAATCGATCGCTGCTCGTTGAAGCGCACGACGATCCACGCCCAATCAAGGATAATCGCCATGACAGGCATAAAAAACAGAAAGAGGTAGGTCCACTGGTCGAAATAGAGCCCATAGGCCATCTCGTTTCCACGACCGAAGATAATCAGAACAGTCGCCCCGGCGACGCAATAGCAGGCAATTGCAAGATAGAGCCAGCGGTCGGAAAACAACCGCTTTCCGGTGCTCGACACCAGTTCGGCACACCACTGTCTGGCCTTCATGGCCATGATCAACCCTGTAAACATTACAGACCACCCGCCCGTGAAGAAACGCCGATTTTTATTCGTTTCCGCTGCAATAGAGAGCATGCTAATCATTAATATTTAGTAATCCATATGTATTTATAAGTTGCATTAATTAGCGCAATCTTTGCAATCATGGCGGATATTGGTCATCTCGTTCCGGCGCCCAGATGACTGAGACTTGACGCTTGAGCGGCTTTTGCGCTCTCTGGCGATAGGAGATCGCTGGAGGAGGCACAGCATGAAGGCAGTACGTCTGGAAGCAACGGGAGAACTGCGGCTGCGCGAAATCGCAAAGCCGGTGCCAGATGCGAGAGAGCTGCTTGTGCGAGTGGAAGCGTGCGGCATCTGCGGAACCGACCGCCATCTCTTCCATGGTGAGTTTCCATCGAAACCGCCAGTCACCCTTGGCCACGAGTTCACCGGCATCGTCGAACAGGTGGGCGCCGGCGTTCGGGGATTTGCCAGAGGCATGCGCATCACCGGCGATCCCAATATTTCCTGCGGCCGTTGCGCCGAATGCCAGCGCGGCCGCGTCAATCTCTGCGTCAACCTGCAGGCCATCGGCATCCACCGCGACGGCGGTTTTGCCGACTATGTCATCGTCCCCGAGAAGCAGGCCTTTGCGTTGCCCGATGACCTCGCCCCGGTCCATGGCGCCTTCTGCGAACCGCTTGCCTGCTGCCTGCACGGTGTCGATCTCGCCGAAATCCGTACCGGTTCTTCTGTCATCGTGCTTGGTGGCGGCGTCATCGGCCTGCTTGTGGTGCAACTCGCCCGCCTCGCCGGCGCCACTAGCGTCGTGCTCATCACCCGTAGCGCCGAAAAGCGCAGGCTGGGAAAAACCCTGGGCGCGACAGCAACCGCAGACCCCGGCGACAGCGATATCGTTGAGCGCGTCATATCGCAGGACGGGTTGTTGCCCGGCGGCGCCGACGTTGTCATAGAATGCGCCGGCGTTGCCGAGACGATCGAACAGGCCCCTGCCCTCGCGCGACGTGGCGGCACTGTCGTCATCCTCGGCGTCATGCCGCAGGGCGCGAAAGTGACGATCGAGCCTTTCGATCTCCTGTTCCGAGAGATCCGGCTGATCGGATCGTTCGTCAACCCGTTCACCCACAGGCGCGCCGCTGAACTCATTGCTTCAGGCGCCATCAACGTCGAACCACTGATTTCGCGCCGCATCGGCCTTTCGGAAGCCATCGAGGCAATCGCCAATCCCGCTAGGCCCGGGGAGATTCGCGCGCTTGTCGTGCCGCACCTCTTATGAGTCGGAAACAACCCTGTCGATTCCTGTCGATTCCGAAAATTATGGGGTTCCGTTTGCGGACACATTTGCCTATAAGCCGCTTCTAGCCTGAAAACACGATATATGCGCGACCCGACCCGGTGCTTCCCACCCTGGCCGGCTTTCTGCGCAGCTAGAGACTGGAAAAAACATGCCGAAGCGCCAAGACATCAAATCGATCCTCATCATCGGCGCAGGACCGATCGTCATTGGCCAGGCTTGCGAATTCGACTACTCCGGCACACAGGCCTGCAAGGCGCTGAAGGAGGAAGGCTACCGCGTCATCCTCGTCAACTCCAACCCGGCCACGATCATGACCGACCCGGGCCTGGCCGACGCCACCTACGTCGAGCCGATCACCCCCGAAGTCGTCGCCAAGATCATCGCCAAGGAACGCCCCGACGCGCTGCTACCGACCATGGGCGGCCAGACGGCGCTCAACACCGCGCTCTCCCTGAAGCGCATGGGCGTGCTCGACCGCTACAATGTCGAGATGATCGGCGCCAAGCCGGCCGCCATCGACATGGCCGAAGACCGCGCGCTGTTCCGCGAAGCCATGGACCGCATCGGGCTGGAAACCCCGCGCTCGATGCTGGCCAACGCCACCGATATCAAGGACCTCGACCGCAAGACGCACGAGGCCGAGCGCAACAAGCTCAAGGAAAGCCTCACCGGCGCCGAACTCGACACCGCGCTCGACGCGCTCGAGAACCAATGGAACCTCGGCGAGACCGACCGCAAGCAGCGCTACATCAGCCACGCCATGGCAATTGCCGCCCAGGCGATCGACGTCGTCGGCCTGCCCGCCATCATCCGCCCCTCCTTCACCATGGGCGGCACCGGCGGCGGTATTGCCTATAACCGCTCGGAGTTCTTCGAGATCATCGGCGGTGGCCTCGACGCCTCGCCGACCACCGAAGTGCTGATCGAGGAATCGGTTCTCGGCTGGAAGGAATACGAAATGGAAGTCGTCCGCGACAAGGCGGACAACTGCATCATCATCTGCTCGATCGAGAACATCGACCCGATGGGCGTCCACACCGGCGACTCCATCACCGTTGCCCCTGCCTTGACCCTGACGGACAAGGAATACCAGATGATGCGCAACGCCTCGATCGCGGTTCTGCGCGAGATCGGCGTCGAGACAGGCGGCTCGAACGTACAGTTCGCCGTCAACCCGGCCGACGGCCGCCTCGTCGTCATCGAAATGAACCCGCGCGTCTCGCGCTCCTCGGCGCTGGCATCGAAAGCCACCGGCTTCCCGATCGCCAAGGTCGCCGCCAAGCTCGCCGTCGGCTACACGCTCGACGAACTCGACAACGACATCACCGGCGGTGCAACGCCGGCCTCGTTCGAACCGTCGATCGATTACGTCGTCACCAAGATCCCGCGTTTCGCCTTCGAGAAGTTCCCGGGCGCCTCCCCTGTGCTCACCACCGCAATGAAGTCGGTCGGTGAAGTCATGGCCATCGGCCGCACCTTCGCCGAATCGCTGCAGAAGGCCCTGCGCGGCCTCGAAACCGGCCTGACCGGTCTCGACGAGATCGAAATTCCCGGCGTCGAAGAAGGCGAAGGCAGCCAGAACGCCATCCGCGCCGCTATCGGCACTCCGACGCCGGACCGCCTGCGCATGGTCGCACAGGCGTTGCGCATGGGCATGAGCCCCGAGGAAGTCCATGAAGGCTGCAAGATCGACCCCTGGTTCATCGCCCAGTTCAAGGCGATCGTCGACATGGAAGCCCGCGTCCGCGAGCACGGCCTGCCCACCGACGCCGTCAACCTGCGCGCCCTGAAGTCGATGGGCTTCTCCGATGCCCGCCTGGCGACACTGTCGCGCAAGCGCCCGAAGGAAGTGGCAGAACTGCGCAACAGCCTCAACGTCCGTCCGGTCTTCAAGCGCATCGACACCTGCGCCGCCGAATTCGCCTCGCCGACCGCCTACATGTACTCGACCTACGAGACCCCGTTCGTCGGTGCAGCACGCTCCGAGGCCGATGTTTCCGACCGCAAGAAAGTCGTGATCCTCGGTGGCGGTCCGAACCGTATCGGCCAGGGCATCGAGTTCGACTACTGCTGCTGCCATGCGGCCTTCGCGTTGCGTGACGCCGGCTACGAAGCCATCATGATCAACTGCAACCCGGAAACCGTCTCGACCGACTACGACACCTCCGATCGCCTCTACTTCGAGCCGCTGACGGCCGAAGACGTGATCGAGATCCTGCGCGCGGAGCAGGAAAAAGGCGAAGTCGTCGGCGTCATCGTCCAGTTCGGCGGCCAGACACCGCTGAAGCTCGCCGAAGCGCTTGAGAAGAACGGCATCCCGATCCTCGGCACCGCGCCTGACATGATCGACCTTGCCGAAGACCGCGACCGCTTCCAGAAGCTGCTGGTCAAGCTCGACCTGACGCAGCCGAACAACGGCATTGCCTACTCGGTCGAACAGGCCCGCCTCGTCGCCACCGAAATCGGCTTCCCGCTGGTCGTGCGCCCGTCCTACGTTCTCGGCGGCCGCGCCATGCAGATCATCCACTCGGAATCGATGCTGCAGACCTACCTTCTCGACACCGTGCCGGAACTGGTGCCTGAAGACATCAAGCAGCGCTACCCGAACGACAAGACCGGCCAGATCAACACCCTGCTCGGCAAGAACCCGCTGCTGTTCGACAGCTACCTCTCGAACGCCATCGAAGTCGACGTCGACTGCCTCTCTGACGGCACAGACGCCTATGTCGCCGGCATCATGGAACACATCGAGGAAGCCGGCATTCACTCCGGCGATAGCGCTTGCTCGCTGCCGCCGCGCACGCTCTCCAACGAGATGCTCGACGAGCTGGAACGCCAGACGAAAGCCATGGCCAAGGCGCTCAACGTCGTCGGCCTGATGAATGTGCAGTACGCCATCAAGGACGGCACCGTCTACGTGCTGGAAGTGAACCCGCGCGCCTCGCGTACCGTGCCCTTCGTCGCCAAGACCATCGGCGCGCCGATCGCCAAGATCGCCGCCCGCGCCATGGCCGGCGAGAAGCTGGACGCGACCTTCGCCGCCTACGGCGAAAAGCCCGATCCGCGCAACCTCAAGCACATCGCCGTCAAGGAAGCCGTCTTCCCATTCGCCCGCTTCCCCGGCGTCGACACGCTGCTTGGCCCTGAAATGCGCTCGACCGGCGAAGTCATCGGCCTCGACACCGATTTCGCGCTGGCGTTTGCCAAGTCGCAGCTCGGCGCCAGTGTCGAACTGCCGCGTGACGGCACGGTCTTCGTCTCGGTTCGCGACGACGACAAGCCACGCGTCCTGCCGGCGATCCGCCTGCTGGTCGAACAGGGCTTCAAGGTCCTGGCGACAGGCGGCACCGCCCGCTACCTCGCCGAAAACGGCATCAGCGCCACCAAGATCAACAAGGTCCTGGAAGGACGCCCGCATATCGAGGACGCGATCCGCAACCGTCAGGTCCAGCTGGTGATAAACACGACGGACTCGAACAAGGCGATCTCGGACTCGAAGTCGCTGCGCCGTGCCACGCTGATGCAGAAGGTGCCTTACTACACCACCATGGCCGGCGCCGAAGCCGCCGCCCAGGCAATCAAGGCGCTGAAGGCCGGAAACCTCGAAGTCCGGCCGCTGCAGAGCTATTTCTGAGATAGAGGATGAGCAAGCCGGCGCTCTACTCCCTTCATGCCGAAACGGTTCTGAAGGAGCGCCGGCTTGAGAAAATTTGGATCGAACAAACGGTTCTTCATCCCGATTGGGTCGAACCAGATCCTGCGGGTGCCGGAGCGGAACGACGTTACCGATCCATTCCGGAACGCGAAGGACGGTATTTGCGAGTCATCTGCGTGGAAACTGCCGCAAAAATCCGTATAATATCGGCGTTTCTCGACCGCGGAGCCCGGAGGCCAAAGTGACGCCAACCGTCGAATATGATGCTGAGGCAAACGCTGCCTACATAAGATTTTCCGGCGAAGCCGTTCAGGAAAGTGAAGAGGTGTCGGCGGGTATCGTGCTCGACTATGACGCCGAAGGTCGTATTGTGGGAATGGAAGTCATGCAGGCCCGCACAAATCTTCCTCCTGGCGTTCTCGTGGAAGCAGCCTGAACCGTTAGGCTTTCATACAGCACAAAATTCGACAAACGCTGAAATCCCACCGAAAGCACGCTATCCTGCGGATAGTTCGGAGGGACTTCATGGCAAAGAATATCGTCATTCTGTTCGATGGCACGTCGAACGAAATCTCTGCGGATCGCACCAATATTCTCCGGCTGTTCGGCGTTCTCGACCGGAGCGACAAACAGATCGTTTATTACGATCCCGGTGTCGGCACCTTCGGTGCGGCGAACGCCTGGTCGAATGCCTATCGCAAGACCATCGAGATCTGGGGGCTAGCGACAGGCTGGGGCATGGACCAGAACGTCAAGGAAGCCTACCGCTTCCTCGTCGACAATTTCCAGCCCGGCGAACCGGGCGACGCGCGCGATTATCCGGACAGCGACCGCATCTATATCTTCGGCTTCAGCCGCGGCGCCTATACGGCAAGGGTGCTGGCGGGTTTCATCCATTCGCTCGGCTTGATGAGCGGCTACCACGTCAACCTGATCGACTACGCCTACAACACCTACAAGGGCATCTCGGAAAGTGAGCAGCAGGCGGGTGGAACAAGCGCTGACAATGTCGATTGGGATGCGCCGTCCGCCTTCAAGACCATGCGGCTCTATGAGCGCACCTTGCAGACCTACCGCCCGCCGATCAAGCTGCTCGGCCTGTTCGACACGGTGTCCTCGGTCATCGTCTGGGGCAAATGGCGGCCACAACTGCTGACGCTGCCCTTCACCGATCGCAATCCTAGCGTCGAGGTGGTGCGGCATGCGCTGGCAATCGACGAGCACAGGACGATGTTCAACCCCTTGCCGTGGCGAGCGAGCCAGGAATATTGGGGCAATCCCTTCAGGCCGCCCAATCCGCCTCCGCAGGATTTCAAGGAGGTTTGGTTCGCAGGCGTCCACGGCGATGTCGGCGGCGGCTATCCGGAAGCGGAAAGCGGCGCCATCAAGATCCCGCTTGCCTGGATGATCGACGAAACTCGAAGGACAGGGCTGCTTTACAATGAGCCGTCAGTGGCCGAACTCGTGCTTGGCCGCAACCCAGGCAAGGCGTACGTCCGGCCCGAACCAACCGCGCCGCTTCATGACTCCATGAACTGGGCATGGAAGCTGCTTGAATATGTGCCCAGGCGGGTGCCCGTCACATCCTGGCGCAAGCGCGGCGACACGACGCGCATCTACCTGCCGCGCGCCGATCGCCGCTTCATTCCCGACGGCGCCAGCATCCACCAATCGGTCAGCGACCGTCTGTCGTCAGACACAGCATCGCCGCCCTACGCACCGCCAAACCTGCCACCACGCTATGTGACGGAGCCGTGGCTCGAAGACGGCGGCAATCCCTGATCCGGATCGGAGGATTGCGTTTGCCTACTCCGGCCGCTTGAAATAGGCCTCAAGCCGATAGCCATCCGGATCGATGACGAAGGCGGCGTAGTAGAATTCGCTGTAGTCGGGACGCACGCCCGGCGGCCCGTTGTCCGTGCCGCCATTGGCCAATCCATTCGCATAGAACGCATCGACGGATTCCTGCGTCGGCGCCACGAAACAGAAGTGCAGGCCGGACTGCATGTCGGCGACAACAGGCTTGGCAACCTCGCTGACCCACAGCGACACGCGCTCCGCGCCATAGCCGCTGACATTGCGAAAATTTGTCAGCCGGTCATAACCGAGCGGCCCCAGAGCCGCGTCGTAGAATGCCTGAGATCTCTCGAGGCTTTTGACGCCAATCGACACATGATCGAACATAAGCGAACTCCTGATTGCTATCGTCACGGATCACCGACGCTACAACATTCCAGCCGTTGCGCCATGGCAATTCGAATCCTTATTTTTCAAGCCGCCATCAGGGTCCGCACCTGCATCATATCGTCCCGAAACCGTGCCATCTCTTCCGCCTTCAGCCGCTCGTCGGGAATGCGCAGCAGATAGGACGGATGAACCGTGACGAACAGCGTCCGCTCGTCAGACAAGGGGATCGCCCTGCCCCTGATATCCGAGAGCTTCTGTCTGGCATCCGTCAGCGACGCCAGCGCCGTGGCGCCCATGGCGACGATCAGCTTCGGCCGGATCAGATCGATCTCCAGATTGACCCACCAGCGACAGTGCGTGACCTCGCCCATGTTGGGGCGCTGGTGGATGCGGCGCTTGCCGCGCGGTTCGTATTTGAAGTGCTTGACGGCATTGGTGACGTAGACAGCCTGCCGGTCGATCCCCGCCTCGCCGATCACCTGATCGAACACCTTGCCGGCCGGGCCGACGAAGGGGCGGCCCGCCAGATCCTCCTGGTCGCCCGGTTGCTCGCCGACGAACATGACCTGCGCATCCTGCGGCCCCTCGCCAAACACCGTCTGCGTCGCTTTCGAATGCAGCGGACAACGCGTGCACCCCGCCGCTTCCTCTTGCAATGCCGCCAGCGTTCCGGCCGGCGAACGAGGCGCGGCCGGTACCTTGCGCGCGGCCTCCTGCAGGCGATCGTGAAACGGCAACGGCTCGCTGGCCTGCCGCTTCGCCATATCCAGCACCTTGCTTTCGGCAGCGGCGATCATCCCGGGAATGAGATCGGCTTCCGGCAGGTTCTTCCAGTATTTCTTCGGCATCTCCGCCTGCATCGCCTTCACCTTCAAGCGCGCTGGATTGAAGATGTTGGCGTAATAGGTCCGCCACAGCTGGTCGGCCGGATCGGTCAGGTCTGGTTTTTCGCATGCCTCGTTGCTGAGCTTCAGTGTCTCCCCGTCCCAGGCAGCCGATCCCTTGGGCGTCGCGATCACCCAGTCCATGTCGTTGAACCGCTTCTGGAAGAACGGCGCCTTGCGCGCCACGATATGATGGTCGGGTTCGAACCAGGCGAGGAATTTCCGCCGCCCGTTCAGCGAAATCCCCGACCCGACTTCCTTGAAGCGGACAAAGGCCGTCATCTTGTGGGCATCGCGCCGCACGCTCTTTTCCATCATACGCGCCCGCGCCACATCCTCGTCGGAGGCGACATCGAGCAGCATCCGATCGGCCTGCAGGCGCCAGAGCAATCGGTAGAGCAACTGAAAGCGCATCGAATCGGAATGACAGATCACCGCTTCCGCCAACGCTATAAAAGCGGGCGGAACGGTGAGAGGCTTGCCTGATGCAGCCGATGGCAGCGGCGGGGATGCTTCGGCCTCGCCGAACAGATCCGCGTCACGCCCCTTCTCCCGCCAGTCGATCTCTTCAGGTCCAACACCCGAGCCGGCCAGCGACCGGGCGGCATCGCGCCACTCGCCAAGCGCCCCCCGGCCCTCCAGCAGCACCCGGATCATCACAGCAACGACAGCTGTTCGGGCTTGGGCTCGAACAGCGCCCGGAGATCCTGCCGGTCGATCAGCCGGCGCGGAGACCAACCCTCGGCGGAAATGAACGCCTGCACCTTCTTGATCGACACGCCGAGCCGTGTCAGGTCCTCGATCCTCAGCTTACGGAAACGGCGGGCCGACAGGATCGATTTCACCGTCTTCGTCCCCAACCCCGGCACGCGCAGCAAGGTTTCGCGCGGTGCCTTGTTGATATCGACCGGGAAGTCGTTGCGGTTGCCGAGCGCCCAGGCAAGCTTCGGATCGAGATTGAGATCGAGCATGCCACCCGTCTGCGTCGAGGTAATCTCGTCCACCCCGAAGCCGTAGAACCGATACAGCCAATCGGCCTGGTAGAGCCGATGCTCGCGCATCAATGGCGGCTTGATAAGCGGCAGGTTCTTCGACGAATCCGGAATGGGGCTGAAGGCCGAGTAATAGACCCGCTTGAGGCCGTAGCTCCCATAGAGCTGGGCGCTGGTGCCGAGGATCGTCGCATCGTTCGCCCCATCGGCGCCGACGATCATCTGCGTGCTTTGACCGCCGGGCACAAACCGCTTGCGCCGCTTCGTCTGCAGCGTCGGCTCGGCGGCCGCCTCGATCTTCAACCTCAGATCGCCCATCGAGCGGCGAATGCTGGCCGGCTTCTTCTCCGGCGCCAGCTGCGCGATGCCGCGATCGGTGGGCAGCTCGATGTTGAGCGACAGACGATCGGCATAAAGTCCCGCCTCCTCGATCAGATGCGGCGACGCCTCGGGAATCGACTTCAGATGGATGTAGCCGCGGAAATTATGCGTGGTCCTGAGCTCCCGCACGATCCGCACCATCTCCTCCATCGTGTGGTCGGAGGAGCGGATGATGCCTGACGACAGGAACAGCCCTTCGATATAGTTGCGCCGGTAGAACTCCAGCGTCAGCCAGACCACCTCCTCCGGCGTGAACCGCGCCCGCTCGACATTGCTGGATGAGCGGTTGATGCAGTAGGCACAGTCGTAGATGCAGAAGTTGGTCAGCAGGATTTTCAGGAGCGAGATGCAACGTCCGTCCGGCGCATAGGCGTGACAGATGCCGGCTCCCTCCGTCGAGCCCAGCCCCCCCGATTTCGACGAGTCGCGCTTGGTCGTGCCGCTGGAGGCGCAGGAGGCGTCATATTTGGCCGCGTCCGAAAGGATGGCCAATCGCTCTTCAAGTGACTTCTTCATCCTTATGTTCACTATATGTTCTATCGCTAACAGTCAAGAAAGGCCAACAATCTTTGATGTTTTTCAAGTTTTGCGCGAAAAGCCGGCGAAGGTTGCAAGCCATGTCATCGAATTCTCTGGAAATCGGCGGATGCAATCTGCTATAAACGAGCGAATAAGTTTGTTGCACGGTTCCGAAGCTCCCCTTCGGGACCTGTTTTCTTTTGTGTCACTGCCTACCTAAGCTGACACAAAGACCGAAGGACGGAAAAATGGTTGATAAGGTACCGATGACACAGGGTGGGTTCGTCAAGTTGCAGGAAGAACTGCGCTGGCGTCAGCAGGAAGAGCGCCCGCGCATCATCGAGGCAATTGCCGAAGCGCGCGCCCATGGCGACCTGTCGGAAAATGCCGAGTACCATGCCGCCAAGGAAGCACAGAGCCACAATGAAGGCCGCATCGGCGAGGTCGAGGACCTGGTCGCGCGCGCCGAGGTCATCGACCTTTCCAAGATGTCCGGCAGCAAGATCAAGTTCGGAGCCAAGGTCAAGCTCGTCGACGAGGACACCGAGGAAGAAAAGACCTACCAGATTGTCGGCGATCAGGAAGCCGACGTGAAGGCCGGCCGCATCTCGATCTCTTCGCCCATCGCCCGTGCCCTGATCGGCAAGGAAGTCGGCGATTCCATCGAGGTCAACGCGCCCGGCGGTGCCAAGGCATACGAAGTGCTGGCGATCACCTGGGGCTGATCCCTTGGCAGATCGCGGCCGCTCCGACATCGTCGATATTGCTGACGTCGAAATCATAGCGCCGAATTTCAAGAAACGGCTTTCCGGCGTCACCTCGACGATCATCCAGCTTATTCCGGTGCAGCGCGCCCTCGGTCAGAAGATCGCGGCGCTCGGCCCCGGATTGCCGTCGGATATTCCGCACATCCGCTTCCACGATCTCCTCCGTCTCTGGCGCGCGCCGATGACCCGACGCTTCCGCGTCTGGCACGCCCGCCGCAATATTGAGATGCTCCCCGCCCTCGTCATGCGCGATCTGCTGCGCATGAAGCTGAAGATCGTCTTTACTTCCGCCTCGCAGCGCAGGCATAGCGGCTGGACGAAATTCCTGGTCTCGAAGATGGACGCGGTGATCGCCACGTCAGGCAAGACCGCCAACTATCTCGAGCGCCCGAGCACCGTCATCCTCCACGGCATCGATACCGCCCGCTTCTCGCCGCCATCGGACAAGGCGCAGGCCAAGCGCGCATGCGGTCTCGACCCGAGCAAAAAGATCGCCGGCTGCTTCGGCCGCGTCCGCAATCAGAAGGGCACCGATCTCTTTGTGGATACGATGCTGCGGCTGCTGCCCGATCACCAGGACTGGACAGCAATCATCGCCGGTCGAGCGACGGCGCAGCATGTCGACTTCGAGAACGGCCTGAAGGCAAAGGTTGCAGCCGCCGGCCTCTCAGACCGCATCCTCTTCGTCGGCGAACACACCAATATCAACGACTGGTACCGCGCCCTTGACCTGTTCGTCGCGCCGCAGCGCTGGGAAGGCTTTGGCCTGACCCCGCTGGAGGCCATGGCATCGGGTGTCCCCGTGGTGGCCACCGATGTCGGCGCCTTTCCAGAAATCGTCACCAAGGGCGATACCGGAACCGGCATGCTGATCGGTCGCGACGATCTCGACGCCATGACCAATGCCGTGGCTACGCTGATGGACGATGAAGCCACGCTGGCGCGTTGTGCCGGCAACGCACGGCCGCATGTGATGGAGAATTTCAGGATCGAGGGTGAAGCAGCCAAGCTCAAGGCCGTCTACGACAGTCTTGGCTGACGCATGCGGGCCCTGGCGTGTAACCAGTCGCCGTTCCCTTCGGAACTCAGACCTCGACCAGGCCGAGCTTCTTGACCTGCCGGATCGTCAGCATGGTCCGCACCGTATCGACGTGCTCATTGGCCGTCAGCACCTCGATCACGAAGTCTTGAAACCGTGTCAGGTTCTGCGCCACGCAATGCAGCAGGAAATCGCTGTCACCGGAGACCATCCAGGCCTGGCGCACCAGCGGCCATTCCGTGGTGGCGGCGGCAAAGGCCTTAAGGTTCGCTTCCGACTGATGCTTGAGGCCGACCATGCAGAAGGCAACCAGATCGAAGCCGAGCTTCGGGCTGTTCAGCATTGCGTGATAGCCTTCGATGATCCCGGATTCCTCGAGCTTGCGCACGCGGCGAAGACAAGGCGGCGCCGATATCCCGACGCGGTCGGCGAGTTCCACATTGGTCATGCGGCCGTCCGCCTGCAGCTCACGCAAAATCTTTATGTCGATGGCGTCCAGTTCAGCGCGAACCAAGAGAGTGCCTTTCTTTAAAATCCCGATTCCAGCTTCTATATAAAGCGCAACAATACGCAAGAATGTTTCCCTGTGATGACCGATTCTTGCACACCCACAGTGAATGCCTTGTTGGTAACGCAAGGCTGCCCTTGAATAAAAGCATTGGTCGTTCATAAATGATGGATGGATCGCGAGATGGCCGCATTGGCCTTTTAGCCACCGCATCCAGCCAGTTGAAAGGAAGTCTCATGTCCGCCCGCCACACCAAGGTGCTCATCATCGGATCCGGCCCCGCCGGCTATACCGCTGCCGTCTATGCGGCGCGCGCGATGCTGAAGCCCGTCCTGATCGCCGGGATGGAACAGGGCGGCCAGCTGATGATCACCACTGACGTCGAGAATTATCCGGGCTTCGCCGATCCGATCCAGGGCCCGTGGCTGATGGAGCAGATGCTGCAGCAGGCCAAGCATGTCGGCGCCGAGATCGTCAACGACATCGTCACCGAAGTCGAGATGAACCAGCGCCCCTTCGTCGCCCGCACCGACAGCGGCCAGGTCTGGACCGCCGATACGCTGATCATCGCCACCGGCGCCAAGGCCAAGTGGCTCGGCATCGAGAGCGAACAGACATTCCAGGGCTTCGGCGTCTCCGCCTGCGCCACCTGCGACGGTTTCTTCTATCGCAACAAGGACGTGATCGTGGTCGGCGGCGGCAACTCGGCCGTTGAGGAAGCGCTCTATCTGTCGAACATCGCCAAGACGGTCACCGTCGTGCACCGCCGCGACAGCTTCCGCTCGGAAAAGATCCTGCAGGAACGCATCTTCGCCAAGGATAACGTCAAGATTCTCTGGAACGCTGAGATTGCCGAGATCACCGGTGCCCCGGCCAAGCCGCCGATGCCGCCATCGGTTTCGGGCGTGCGTCTGCGCGACGTCAGAACCGGCGTCGTTGCCGACCACACCATCGACGGCGTCTTCGTGGCGATCGGCCATGCACCGGCGACCGAACTGTTCAAGGGCAAGCTGAAGCTCAAGGACAACGGATACCTCTGGACGGCGCCCGATTCGACCGCAACCAGCGTCCAGGGCGTTTACGCCGCCGGCGACGTCACCGACGATACTTTCCGCCAGGCGATCACCGCCGCAGGCCTGGGTTGCATGGCAGCGCTCGAAGCCGAACGATATCTCACGGGCCAGCTGCCCGTCGCCGTAGCTGCGGAGTAAGATCGGCATGAGGGGTAGTGGAATGCCGTTGGACTGGGACAAGCTGCGCATTTTCCACGCAGCTGCCGAAGCCGGTTCGTTCACCCATGCAGCCGATAAACTGCATCTCTCGCAGTCGGCCATCAGCCGTCAGGTCAGCGCGCTCGAGCAGGATGTCGGAACCAAGCTGTTCCACCGCCACGCCCGCGGCCTGATTCTCACCGAGCAGGGCGAGTTGCTCTACCGCACGGCTCACGACGTGCTGCTGAAACTCGAAACCGTCAAGATGCAGCTGACGGAGACGACGGAGACGCCGCAGGGCAAGCTCCGCGTCACCACCACGGTCGGTCTCGGCCAGGGCTGGCTGACCGATAAGATCCAGGAGTTCATGCAGCTCTATCCCGACGTCCAGATCCAGCTGATCCTCGACAACGAGGAAGTGGACGTCAACATGCGCTACGCCGATTGCGCCATTCGCCTGCGCCAGCCGCAGCAGTCGGACCTTATCCAACGCAAGCTGTTCACCGTGCACATGCACGTCTACGCCGCCCCCTCCTACATCAATCGACATGGAGAGCCGCAGGCGGTCGAGGATCTCGACAATCACCGGATCATCACCTTCGGCGAACCGGCGCCAAACTATCTGCTCGATGTGAACTGGCTTGAAATCGCCGGCCGCTCCTCCGACAACAAGCGCATGCCGCACCTGCAGATCAACAGCCAGACATCGATCAAGCGCGCCTGCCTGCTCGGTATGGGAATCGCCTGCTTGCCCGACTATATCGTCGGCCGTGACCCGGGACTGATTCAGCTGCCGATCAACGCCGATGTGCCGTCATTCGACACCTATTTCTGCTATCCCGACGAAATGAAGAACGCTGCCAAGCTTAAGGCTTTCCGAGATTTTATCGTCAGCAAGGCCAGAAACTGGAGCTTCTAGCTGTTTTTGCAGAGAAATCGGTAAGCCGTGCGCTTATTGCATGCCAGTCATGCACAAAAATTGATTGCCGCCTGCACATTAAAACACCATATCAAGCTCAGTTGATGCACACGGTGGCTTTTCCTCCCAGTTCCACCGCATTAGCTGTTCCCCTCTGGAGGTTTAGACCTTCATACCTATAAAGGGCCCTGGTTTTCCGGTGGCCCTCTTTTTTTGCCTTATTTTTCCGCAACGCAACAGAAAATGCTGCAACGCATAGCAGGCATGCGCAAAAGGGCATTGAATTCTGCCTCCGAAAGCATCATATCGCTCTCAGTTGATGCACATGGCGGTTCTCTCCCAGTGCCGCCGCATTAGCTGTTCCCCTCTGGAGGTTGAATGACCTTCACACCTTAAAGGGCCCCGATTTATCGGAGGCCCTCTTTTTTTGCTTAAAATTTAACCAGAGAAAAAGAGTAATGCGCGTTTGCGCATGCCTTGAATATCGAAAACCATCAATCCATATATCGTCCAGAAACGATTTACAGTTCGGCGAACGACGATGGACAACGACGAAATCCTGAAAGCGCTCTCCCATCCCAAGCGGATGGAAATCCTCAACTGGCTGAAAAACCCGGAGGCGCATTTTGCCTCGCAGGAGCATCCGCTCGAGATGGGCGTCTGCGCCAGCCAGTTCGAACGCTGCGGCCTGTCGCAGTCCACCGTTTCGGCGCATCTTGGAACGCTGAGCCGCGCCAATCTCGTCACCACCCGCCGCGTCGGCCAGTGGATTTTCTACAAACGCAACGAAGAAACCATCGCTGCATTCCTGAAGCAGCTGGCACAGGACCTTTAATCATGCCCCTCGCTCTCCTCGTCCTTGCCCTCAGCGCATTTGCGATCGGCACGACGGAATTCGTCATCATGGGCCTGCTGCCTGAAGTCGCGGCCGATTTGGCCGTCAGCATCCCGCAAGCGGGCTGGCTGGTCACTGGATACGCGCTCGCCGTCGCGATTGGCGCTCCCGTCATGGCGGTGTCGACCGCGCATCTCAAACGCAGAACGGCGTTGATCGCGCTCATGGCCTTCTTCATCGCCGGCAATCTGCTATGCGCTCTGGCACCAGGCTACTGGGTATTGATGATCGCCCGGGTCGTCACCGCGCTCTGCCACGGTGCCTTCTTCGGCATCGGTTCCGTTGTCGCCGCGAACCTGGTGGCGCCCGATCGCCGCGCCCGTGCCGTCGCCCTGATGTTTACCGGGCTGACGCTTGCCAACGTTCTCGGCGTGCCGCTCGGCACCGCCATTGGCCAGGCCTTCGGTTGGCGCTCGACCTTTGCCGTCGTCACCGTCATCGGTATCGTCACCATCGCCGGCCTGATCGCGGTCCTGCCGAGGGACCGTCAGGAGGAACAGGGAAACATCTTCCGCGAGATCGCCGCCCTGAAGAATGGCCACCTGTGGCTGGCGCTGTCGACCACGGTCTTCTTCTCCGCCTCGATGTTCGCCCTCTTCACCTATATCGCCCCGCTGCTGCGTGATGTTACCGGCCTGTCGCCGCAGGGCGTGACCTGGACATTGTTCCTGATCGGCCTCGGCCTCACCGTCGGCAATCTCCTGGGCGGCAAGCTGGCCGACTGGAAGCTCGGCGCGACACTCGCCGGTGTTTTCGCACTGATCGCCATAACGTCCGTCGCCTTCAGCTTTGCCAGCCCCTATTTTATCGCCGCCGAAATTACCCTCTTCGTCTGGGCTGTGGCCACCTTCGCCGCCGTCCCTGCCCTGCAGGTCGGCGTCGTGCACTTCGGCAAGGATGCGCCCAATCTGGTCTCGACGATCAATATCGGCGCCTTCAACACCGGCAACGCGCTCGGCGCCTGGGCCGGCGGCATGGCCATCGCACTCGGCTTCGACATGACGCGCGTCCCGCTCGTTGCGGCTGTGATGGCCCTGATCGGCCTCGTCGTCACTGCACTTACCTACCTCTCCGCCAAGGGCAAGGCAGCCATGCCTGCCCCGGCTGAATGATCTTCCTGCCCCCAAACCACCTCCGAAAGGACTTCACATGAGCAAGCTCTTCGAACCAACCCAGGTCGGTGATATCGCTGTCAAGAACCGCATCGTCATGGCCCCGCTCACCCGCAACCGCTCGCCGGGCGCCGTGCCGAACGATCTCAACGTCGAATATTACACCCAGCGCGCCACCGCCGGCCTGATCGTCACCGAGGCCACCGCCATCACCCACCAGGGCCAGGGCTATGCCGACGTTCCCGGCCTCTACAGCAAGGAAGCCCTCGACGGCTGGAAGCGCGTGACCGACGCGGTCCACGCCCACGGCGGCAAGATTGTCGTGCAGATGTGGCATGTCGGCCGTATCTCGCACACGACGCTGCAGCCGAATGGCGGCAAGCCGGTCTCCTCGAGCAACAAAACCGCCAAGTCGAAGACCTACCTCGTCAACGCCGACGGTACCGGCAGCTTCGCCGAGACCTCCGAACCGCGCGCGCTTGAAACGGCCGAGATCGCAGGCATCGTCGAGGATTATCGCAAGGCCGCCCGCGCCGCTGTTGACGCCGGCTTCGATGGCGTCGAGATCCACGCCGCCAACGGCTATCTGATCGACCAGTTCCTGCGTGCCGACATCAACGACCGCACCGACCAGTATGGCGGCTCGATCGAAAACCGCGCCCGCTTCCTGTTCGAGGTGGTCGATGTGATCACCAAGGAAATCGGCGCGCGCCGCACCGGCATCCGCATTTCCCCGGTGACACCAGCCAACGACGCGTCCGATCCGGCCCCGCAGCCGCTATTCGACTACGTCGTCGAAGGCCTGGCGAAATACGATCTCGCCTTCATCCACGTCATCGAGGGTGCGACCGGCGGCGACCGCAATTTCCAGCAGGGCGACAAGCCTTTCGACTATGCCGGCCTACGCGCCGCCTATGAAAAGGCTGGCGGCAAGGCAAGCTGGATGGTCAACAACGGCTACGATCGCCAGCTGGCGATCGACACCGTGGAAAGCGGCAAGGCCGACCTGATCGCCTTCGGCAAGCCCTTCATCGCAAACCCGGATCTCGTCGAGCGTCTCCAGGCAAACGCCCCGCTCAACGCAATCGACCAGGCCACCCTCTATGGCGGCGGCCCCAAGGGCTACATTGACTACCCGGCCCTCGAAAAGGTCGCCTAAGCCCCCGGACGCTTCGAAATCCCGCCTAACGGCGGGATTTCTTTTTGTGGGACGTTGCCGCGCTCGCGGGCAACGCCATCCAGCATCATTTGCTTTCGGACGGCAAGGCGGTAGCATCCGGCCATGTTCAAGCCCCATCTCGACCGTTGGCACCTCATTGCCGACGGCGCGCCGTTCACCACGCGCTCCAGCAATCTTCTTCCCGTACGCTGGCAAGGCAAGCCCGCCATGCTCAAGCTCGCCCGCGACGACGCCGAGCGCTCGGGCGCCGCCCTGATGCAATGGTGGGACGGGAACGGCGCGGCGAAAGTCTTCTGCCACGACGCCGAGGCCATCGTTCTGGCGAGAGCCGAGGGCACGCGCTCGCTGTTGGCCATGGCCACATCGGGAGCCGATGACGAAGCAAGCCGCATCATCTGCGACACCGTCGCCAAACTGCACACGCCGCGTCATCGACCAAAGCCATCGCTCGTTCCCCTCGCCCGATGGTTCCGTGATCTGGCCCCGGCCGCCCGCACGCATGGTGGCACGCTCGCCGATTGCCATCGCATCACCACCGCCCTCCTTTCCGAGCCGTGCGAACCGGTCGCCCTGCATGGCGACATCCACCACGGCAACATCCTCGACTTCCAGGAACACGGCTGGCTGGCGATCGATCCGAAGGGGCTGTTTGGCGAACGCTGTTTCGACTACGCCAACACCTTCGCCAATCCCGAGCTGTCGACCGTTACCGATCCGCACCGTTTGCGGCGACAATTGCGTGTCGTATCCATGCGCGCGAACCTCGAGCCCCAACGCCTGCTCCGCTGGATCGCCGCCTATTGCGGCCTTTCTGCCGCCTGGTTTCTGGGGGACGGCGCCATATCGGAAGCGCAAACCCCGCTGACGGTGGCCCGCATCGCCTTGGCGGAACTCGCCTAGAGCGACACCCCTGGCCGCAGCGCGGGGCTCGCGCCGCGCGGTGTCACCGCCGGCAGGCAACCCAGCGACGAAAGGGATGCACGCACCGCCTCGTCGATCGGCGTCCTCGGCTCGCTGCCGAGTTCTGCGACCAGACGATCGTTGCTCATGCGGATCGGTTCGCGCCAGAGATAGCGCATCTCCTTCAACTCGCGCATGAACGTCACGAAAGGCGCGGCCAGCGGCACGACGAACCAGGGGAAGCGCCGCAACTTGATCGGCCCGCCGGCGACCCGCCGGATCGCCTCGGCCATCTGGCCGCCGTCGGCATCCCAGAAACCGTCCATGTGATAGACGGCGAAGGCCGACAGCCGTTCACGGCGTTCGACCAACCGCACCATCGTCTCCGCCACGTCGGGCAGATAGGCCCATTGGTGGCCAACGCCCTCGCGCGCTGGGTTGGCGACGACGGCGACGGGCTTTGCCGGCGTGACCATCGCCTGCGAAAACCAGCTGCTCGCAGCACCCGGCCCGAAGAAATCCCCGGCCCGAACGATGATGACGCCAGTGCCGTCGCGCGACGCGGCCTGCAGCCGCCTTTCCATCTCGACCCGAATTCTACCCTTCTTCGTTTGCGGGTGCTGAGGACTATCCTCGCGCAGGAGCGGAAAGGCATCGGGGCCGAAATTATAGATAGTGCCCGGTAGCAGGATCGACGCACCCGCCCGCCTGGCCGCGGTAATCGTGTTGTCGAGCATTGGCAGGACCAGCTTCTCCCAATCGCGATAACCGGGCGGATTGACGGCATGGACGACAAGCGCGGCACCTTCGGCGGCGGCCTTGACGTCGGCCGCGTTCATCGCGTCTCCCTTGATCCATTCGAAATCGTCGCCAGCAGCGGCCCGGACCTTATTCGTGTCGCGCACCAGTGCCCGGATATGCCAACCACGGGCTGCGAGCGTATGGGCAACGGTGCCGCCTATGCCGCCGGTGGCACCGAGAACAAGTGCGATCTGCCTGGTCATGATCATCTCCTTCGTTTGACAGGGAGATGATGCACCTCGCCCGTAATAAACAAAATTGACGAAACCTGTATGCATGATATACATATTTGAATGACAATTGAACCAAGCTGGGACTTCTACCGCACCTTTCTTGCCGTGATAGATCATGGCTCGCTATCGGCCGCCGCTCGTGAGCTTGGCCTGACGCAACCGACCGTCGGGCGTCACATCGACGCGCTGGAGCAGACCATCGGCTCGCAGCTCTTCATCCGCTCGCAAAGCGGCCTGTTGCCGACGGAAGCCGCGCTTGAATTGCGCCCCTATGCCGAGACGCTCGCCTCCACCTCCGCCGCCCTGCTGCGCACCGCCTCCGGCCACCGCCAGCGCGTTGCCGGCACCGTGCGCATCAGCGCCAGCGAGGTGATCGGCGTCGAGGTGCTCCCCGCCATTCTGGCGCCCTTGATGGAAGCGCATCCGGAGCTCGACATCGAACTCTCCGCATCCGATGCCATCGAGGACCTGCTGAACCGTGAGGCGGATATCGCCGTGCGCATGAGCGAGCCGGCGCAAGATGCCCTGATCGTGCAGCGCATCGGCGACATACCGCTTGGCTTTCATGCCCATCGCCGCTATCTCGAGCATCGTGGCACGCCGCAAGCGCTGTCCGACCTCGCCGGACACCGACTGATCGGCTTCGACCGGCAGACGGGCTATGTCAGGGCGATGCTGAAGCGCTTCCCGATGGTCGAGGGCATTGCGTTCGGGTTCAAGGCCGACAGCACCCTGGCGCAGCTGGCGGCCGTCAGGCAAGGGCTGGGAATCGGCATCTGCCAGACGGGCCTCGCGGTGTCCGACCCGGATCTGGTTCATCTTCTCCCAGACCTGTTTCGCATTCCGCTTGGAACCTGGGTCGTCATGCACGAGAGCATCAGAACCGCACCACGCTATCGGGTGACGTTCGATGCGCTGGTCGCAGGTCTACAGGACTATATCAGGGGAAATGCGCGCAGCCGTCTGAAATGACAGCCGCCTGTCTTGAAGCGTTGTCGGTCAGACGCGTGGGGCTGTGGCAGCCGGGTGGGTCTTCCAGTTGCCGTCGACCACTTCGGTCTCCGGTCGGTCGCCGCCCTCGGCATACTCCTCGTGCCACTTGCCCTTGTCGTCCTGCCAGCTGATTTCAGCGGAATCGCCGCCCACCTGCTGCTCGGCCGCGACGATGCGGGCTGCCGCTAGCGCGTCTGAATGCGTCGGGAACGCCTCGGAATAGACGGCTCCCAGCCGGTAGGCCCAGCCCCCGTCATGCGGGACGACTTCGTAGACCACCTTGACCATGCATTTCACTCCTCTTCGTGTCTTCTTCTTGCGTCACATCCGAAGGCCGACCGGATCATATCCGGTTTCGCCGCGGGGCCGCTGGGCAGGAAGACGAGAGGCGCCGCGATATGCTTCCGGCTCGCCAATACCGGCAGTATTCCATTAAATCAGCAAGACTGCAAACCACCGCCAGAACCGTGCCGACTTGATATGTAAAATCATCGCCTTAGAGTTAAAGCATGAATCAGAATCGGAGCCGCACATTGGGCATTGCCTCACGCCTGAAAACCGAACGCTACCTGCTGATCGCGCTGATGGTCGGCGTCATCGCCTTCGCGTCGGAACATGCCATCCTGGAGATGGGCCAGACGGCGGCGCTGATCGCTGCGGCAGCGCTGATCGGAACCATCATCCTCGCCTCCATGCGCGTCGCGCACCATGCCGAAATCCTCGCGATCAAGGTCGGCGATCCCTATGGCACGATGATCCTGACCCTGTCGGCCGTCGCCGTCGAGGTCATTATCCTCGCCATCATGATGGCGGGTGAAAGTTCGCCGACCTTGGTGCGCGACACGATCTATTCGGCGCTGATGCTTGATATCAACGGCATCCTCGGCCTCGCCGCCCTGCTCGGCGGCCTGAAGCACGGCGAACAGCCCTATAACGACAACTCCGGCAAGACTTACGGTGTGATGATCCTGACGGCGATCGGCATATCGATGATCGTCCCGGAGTTCGTACCCGATGACAAATGGCACTACTACTCGATGTTCACCATCGTCGCGATGATCGCGCTCTACGGCCTGTTTCTGCGCATGCAGGTCGGCCAGCACAGCTATTTCTTCAGCTACAGCTATTCCCGCGACGAACGCAAAGCCGAAGGCGCTGAGGAGCATGGCGTCGAAGGCTCGACCATCGAGTCGATCGCCACCATCATCGTCGGTGTCGTCATCATCGGCGCGCTCGCCGAATTTATGTCCGCCTTCATGAACGACGGCCTGAAGGGCACCGGTGCGCCGATCGGGCTGGCAGCTCTTGTGGTCGCCACCATTTCCGCAGCTCCGGAAATCCTCACGGCTCTGCGCGCCGCCCTGAAGAACCGCATGCAGGCGACCGTCAACATCGCCATGGGCGCATCGCTGTCCACCGTCATCCTGACCGTTCCGGTCATGGAGGGGATCGCCCTCTATACCGGCCAGCCGTTCATCATGGCGATGACGCCGGTGCAGACTGTCATGGTGGCGATCACCCTGATTGCCGCGGCGATCAACCTCAACGACGGCGAGACCAACGCCATCGAGGGAATGACCCACTTCATCCTCTTCGCGACATTCCTGATGCTGGCGGGGCTGGGGCTGTGATGGCAGTCTACGGCTCAGACGGCGATAAGACTCCAAAATCATCGACTTAAAGCGATGCCTTGAATCAGACTGCGAGCGGCGCGCACCACGCGTCGCCCCCTAGCGCATCAGGCAGCTGCCTTGTCTGGCGTGCCGAAAAGCACGGCGCGATTTCGGCCGGTATCCTTCGCGATGTAAAGCGCCGCATCGGCCATCTTCAACAGGTCGCTCCACGAATGCGCGGTGTCCTTGCTGGTCGCGACGCCGATGCTGACCGTCAGCGGCACCCGCTGGCCGTTACTATCCACCACCAGCTCTCGCACACTATCGACCAGCCGTTCGGCGGCGGCCATTGCCTCTGCTGCACTGGTCTTCGGCAGATACGCCGCGAACTCCTCGCCGCCCAGGCGAGCAAAGCTGCCGCCGGTAGCCAAGTTGCTCTGGATGGTTTCCGCGAAGCTGACGAGCACCTGATCGCCGGTGTCGTGGCCGAAGCGGTCGTTGACCTGCTTGAACAGATCGAGATCCATCAGCAACAGCGCGTCATCAGGCTTCATCACCCGCGGCATGCGCGAAGTGAACCAGCGGCGGTTGCCGACGCCGGTAAGGATGTCGGTATCGGCCGCATGCCGCAACTCCGCCTCGGCCCTCTCCTTGACGAGAATGATGACGAACAGCGCGATAGCGAAATGGCAGATGATCCTCAGGAAGAATGCCCAGCGCGGCGATAGCGGCGTCAATGTCGGCGCAACCATGGCAAAAACCACCAGCAGCGCGAGCAGCGAACCGATCGCGATCACCACCGAGAGCAACAGGCGCACCGGCAACCGCTCCGGCCTGCGATCGGCAGCCACACCGGCGGCGGATGCCGCGAGCGACAGAAACGACATGGAATTGGAGATACCGCCGCGAACCGCGTCATCGAGATAGAACTTCGTCACCGCCGCGGCCACCACCAACACGACCGGCACAGCCAGAGCCAGCCAGTCGGCAAGGCGCTGCCGACCACTGCTCAGCCTGCGCATGCCGATCCAGAAAAAGGCATAGCCAACGAGGCCGAACCCGAATGTCCCGAGCGTCCAGATCTCGTGCGGCAGGATCTCACGATCACCCAATCCCGCCATGGTCGATGAGAGCGCAAGCGACAGAAAAGCCGTCGCCAGGATTCCAAGCCCTTCGCCACGCCTGGATTGCCAGCGCGCATAGAGAAAGCACAAGGCGCCGACAAGAAAGGAGCATTGGTGCAGCAGCAGCACCGTGGCGAGATCGAGTTGGATGGTCATGATACCGGGAAAATGAAATTCTGAAAAAGCAAGCGAAGACATAGGTGACAGTAATTAGCGCTTTTTAAATGGCGGACCTTGAAACGTACCCCTAATAAAAAACCCGCCGTCACCGGCGGGTTTGATGATGGGTTGTGAAAGCCTTACTTGCAGGCGCCGCAGAAGCGCTGGATGCGCTTGCAGGCTTCCTCAAGCTGCTCTTCCGACGTCGCGTAGGAGATGCGGAAGTTCGGGCCGAGGCCGAAGGCCGAACCGTGCACGACGGCGACGCCTTCCGATTCCAGCAGTTCCGAGACGAAATCCTCATCGGTTTCCATGACCTTGCCCGTCGGCGCCGTCTTGCCGATCAGGCCGGCGCAGGACGGATAGACGTAGAAAGCGCCTTCCGGCTTCGGGCACACGATGCCGGTCGCCTGGTTCAGCATCGATACGACGAGATCACGACGGCCTTCGAAGATCGCCTTGTTCTTGGCGACAAAATCCTGCGGACCGTTGAGCGCCTCGACGGCGGCCCACTGTGCGATCGACGATGCACCCGATGTCTGCTGGCCCTGGATCATGTCCATGGCCTTGATCAGCGAAAGCGGGCCGGCCGCATAGCCGATACGCCAGCCGGTCATGGCATAGGCCTTGGACACGCCGTTCATCGTCAGCGTGCGGTCGTAGAGCTTAGGCTCGACTTCAACAGGGGTCGCGAACTTGAAGTCGCCGAAGGTCAGGTGCTCGTACATGTCGTCGGTCAGCACCCAGACATGCGGATGCTTCAGCAACACGTCGGTCAGCGCCTTCAGCTCGTCGTGGCTGTAGGCGGCACCCGTCGGGTTGGACGGCGAGTTGAACAGGAACCACTTCGTCTTCGGCGTGATGGCGCCTTCTAGTTCGGCGGCCGTCAGCTTGAAATTGTTTTCCTGCTTGGTCTCGACAGCAACAGGCGTGCCGCCGCAAATCGAAACCATTTCAGGATAGGACACCCAGTACGGCGCCGGGATGATGACTTCGTCACCCGGGTTCATTGTCGCCATGAAGGCGTTGAAAAGAATCTGCTTTCCGCCGGTACCGACAATCGTCTGCTGCCAGTCGTAGTCGAGGCCGTTCTCGCGCTTGAACTTCGCGGCGATCGCCTTGCGCAGTTCAGGGATACCGGACACAGGCGTGTACTTGGTTTCGCCGCGGTTGATCGCGTCGATGGCGGCCTGCTTGATGTTATCTGGCGTATCGAAGTCCGGCTCGCCGGCGCCGAGACCGATCACGTCACGGCCTTTTGCTTTCAACTCGCGCGCTTTCTGGGAAACGGCGATGGTGGCGGAAGGCTTCACACGGGAAAGAGCATCGGCAAGAAAGGCCATGATATCGGTCCTATACGGTTGATTTTAGCAGAAAGCCGGGACCGGAATTCTGCGCTAAGGTCTATGTCCAATGTAAACAGGCTTTTCAAGCGCAAAGGCGTGATGGGCCAATGATTCTTCGTGATCAATCGGGCCCGGCGTCATACCGATTCGGGCAGGCAGAACCCAATGCCGTAACGAGACCGCCCGCACCCCGGCAGCCACGCTCTCCAACGACCCCGATTAACTCGCTAAAATCAAAAACTTCGCCAGATTCGACCTTTGCCACGAATTGGCCGCAACAAATGCCGTGGCATGCCGCAATTCCGTCGCGAGCCCGCCGAGATCGGAGCCGCATTCTCTCATCTCCGAAATTGGTGAGTGAGGGCATGCCATGTTTCTGGATGATGAAGTCGTTGTCAGGCGCTTGCGCGCCGGTCGTTTCTCCATATCCCTGCTGATTGCATTTGTGGCCTTTGCCGCGTCCATCCTCGTCACGTCGGGGCTGGTCACCGCAGCCTATGCGGCCGAAGAGCCCGCGCAAAAGCCGCAGCAGCTCGCCGGCCTCGTCAGGCCCAACGACGTCAACAGCGGCTCCCTGCTCTTTCCCGCCAAGGAGCCCGGCTTCTTCGTTGAGGCGCCGCGTCTGAAGACCGACGTCGAGATGGACGTCTCCGGCCCGATCGCCCGCGTCAAGGTCACCCAGCGCTTCCAAAACCCGAGCAAGGGCTGGGTTGAAGGCACCTACGTCTTCCCTCTGCCGGAAAATTCCGCCGTCGACGTTTTGAAGATGCAGATCGGCGATCGCTTCATCGAAGGCCAGATCAAGCCCCGCCAGGAGGCACGCGAGATCTACGAGCAGGCCAAGGCCGAAGGCAAGAAGGCAGCCCTTCTGGAGCAGCAGCGCCCCAACATCTTCACCAACCAGGTCGCCAATATCGGCCCCGGCGAAACCATCGTCGTGCAGATCGAGTACCAGCAGTCGGTGCACCAGTCCGGCGGCGAATTCTCGCTGCGCTTCCCGATGGTCGTCGCCCCACGCTACAATCCCGCCCCGATCGTCCAGACCGTCGAGTTCAACAACGGCGCCGGCTTCGCCGTCCCTTCCGATCCGGTCGAAAACCGCGACAAGATCGAAGCGCCCGTGCTCGATCCGCGCGAGAACGCCAGGATCAATCCGGTCGCGATGACGGTGAACCTGAAGGCAGGTTTCCCGCTCGGTGACGTCAAATCCTCCTTCCACGATGTCGATATCAAGGAGGACGGCGACCAGAACAGGACGATCGCGCTGAAAGGCGAGACCGTTCCCGCCGACAAGGATTTTGAGCTCACCTGGCACGCCGCGCCCGGCAAGACCCCGAGCGCAGGGCTCTTCCGGGAAGTGCTTGGCGGCAAGACCTACCTGCTCGCCTTCGTCACCCCGCCGACAACGCCCGACACATCCGCCGCCCCGGCCAAGCGCGAGGTCGTCTTCGTCATCGACAATTCCGGCTCGATGTCTGGCCCCTCGATCGAACAGGCCAAACAGAGCCTGGCGCTTGCCATCTCCCGCCTCAACCCCGACGACCGCTTCAACGTCATCCGTTTCGATGACACGATGACCGACTATTTCAACGGCCTCGTCGCCGCCTCGCCAGACAACCGCGAGAAGGCCATCGCCTATGTCAGGGGCCTGACGGCTGACGGCGGCACCGAGATGCTTCCCGCGTTGCAGGCCGCCCTGCGCAATCAGGGCGCGGTTGCATCAGGCGCTCTCCGCCAGGTGGTCTTCCTCACCGACGGCGCGATCGGCAACGAGCAGCAACTGTTCACCGAGATCACCCAGAACCGCGGCGACGCCCGCGTCTTCACCGTCGGTATTGGCTCGGCGCCGAACTCCTACTTCATGACCAAGGCCGCCGAGATGGGCCGCGGCACCTTCACTCAAATCGGCTCCACCGATCAGATCGCCGCGCGCATGGAAGAGCTTTTCGCCAAACTTCAGAATCCCGCGATGACGGATATTTCGGCCACGTTCGACGGCGCCAAGGCCGAGGATATCACGCCGAACCCGATGCCAGACCTCTACACCGGCGAGCCAGTCGTGCTGACGGCGGAGCTGCCCGACGAAAAGCCATCCGGCAAGCTGCAGATCACCGGCAGGACGGGCGCCCAGCCATGGCGCGTCGAGATGGACATCGCCAACGCCGCGACTGGCCAGGGTATCTCCAAGCTCTGGGCTCGCCGCAAGATCGACGACCTCGAAGCCCGCGCCTACGAACGGCAGGACCCAACGGCGCTCGACAAGGACGTCGAGACCGTGGCGCTCGCCCATCACCTCGTCTCCCGCATGACCAGCCTCGTCGCCATCGACGTCACCCCGTCGCGCCCATCCGACAAGCCGCTGGACCAGACGAAGCTGCCGCTCAACCTGCCCGACGGTTGGGATTTCGAGAAGGTATTCGGCGAAACAGCCGCTGCCCCGCAGATGCCCGCAGGTGCGACACCGGATCACGCCATGGCCGCGCCGCAGCAGCAGTTTGCAGTGCTGGCCGCCACCCGCATGGCCGCAGCACCCACGCCAAAGGCCGCCAACTTGATCGCCCAACGCTCCGCCACTATCCAGCTGCCGCAGACCGCGACCCGCGCAGATGAGCAGATCGCCCGCGGCGTGACGATGCTGGTGCTCGCGCTCGCCGCAGCCACCGGGCTGGTGGGCGGGAGGCGTCGCAACGCCAGGGGAGCGTCGCGCCATGGCAGCTAGGAGCGCCCACGGCGGACGATACCAGCAGGCCGACGATTTCGGCCCGCTTCCGACCTACCTGGAACTTGCGATGGCAACGGCCGCTGCCACAGCCTTCGACGTGCCAAAGACCAGGCAGGAGGCATCGCGTCTGCCACGCCTGTCCGCAGTGGAAAAGGCAATTGCCGTCAGCATCGCCTTGCTTGCCCTCTACGGCGCCATCCTGATCGGAGATGGCATCTACATCAAGGCGAAGGCGCAGTTGTCGCAGTTCCTGCTCGGCCGCGCCTTCGCCGCCGAACTGAGGGGCGAGGACGCCAAGCCATGGCCCTGGGCGGACTTCACCACCGAGGCCAAGGTCAGCGCGCCGCGCCTCGGCAAGCAGGCGATCGTTCTCGCCGGTGCCTCGGGCGAAGCGCTGGCCTTCGGCCCGGCCTGGCTCACCAACACGCCGCAGCCCGGCGATGAGGGCACATCCGTCATCGCCGCCCACCGCGACACGCATTTCCGCTGGTTGAAGGACGTCAAGCCGGGAGACGCGATCGAGGTGACCCGCCGCGACGGCACCCTCCTCACCTTCAAGGCCGGCGAAGGCCGCGTCGTCTCATGGGACAACAGCGGCATCGACCCGGCCGCTCAGGGCCATCACCTCGTGCTCGCCACCTGCTGGCCGTTCGGCGCCACCGAGCGCGGGCCGCTGCGCTACGTCGTCGAGGCCGAGCTTGTTGACGACAAGGCCACAGGTGCCATTCAACCCGCCAACACAAAGCCGTTATCCCTCACCCCTTGAGGGTTGAAGCATCAGCCATGCCACTCCACTTCTCCACGCAATGTCGGGATGCAACAGCGGGATGGATGATGAACTCGGTTTTGGCGCTTAGGCTTGGCATACTGCTGACAACGGTAACACTCGCCCTCACGGTGCCGGCACTGGCGGCCGACACGGTCCAGACCAAGAAGGTCGCGGTGCAGGTCGAGACCATTGCCTCCGGCCTTGAACATCCTTGGGCCGTCGCCGTCCTGCCGGATGGCGGCTATATCGTTACCGAACGCCCCGGCCGCCTGCGCATCATCCGCGACGGCAAGCTCTCCGCACCGATCGCCAACGTTCCAAAGGTCAGCGCCAGAAGCCAGGGCGGCCTGATGGATATCGAACTGGCACCCGATTTCTCCACCTCGCGGACCCTCTATCTGACGGCCGCAACGCCAGGCGACGGCGGCTCCGGCACCGAGGCCTTCAGCGCCACCCTCTCCGCCGACGGAACCGCGCTTGATAACGTCAAGTCGATCTTCAAGATGCGCCAGTTCACCGGTGGCGGCATCCAGTACGGCTCGCGCATCGCCATCGCCAAGGACGGCTCTCTCTTCATCAGCATCGGCGACCGTGGCGATCGCGACCGCTCGCAGGACTGGAAGGATGACGCCGGCGCCATCGTCCACATCAACGCCGACGGTAGCACCCCCACCGACAATCCCTTCAAGGACGGCGTTAAGGCGCTGCCCGAAATCTGGTCGAAAGGCCACCGCAACCCTCAGGGCATCACCTTCGACGCCGCCGATGGCAGGCTCTACACCGTCGAACACGGCGCCCGCGGCGGCGACGAGATCAACGGCATCGAGCCCGGCAAGAACTACGGCTGGCCGGTCATTACCAACGGCCGCGATTATTCCGGCGCCGAGATCGGCGAAGGCACCGCGAAGGAAGGCTTGGAGCAACCGCTCTATTACTGGGATCCGTCGATCGCCCCGGGCGCGGTCGCCATCTACCGCGGCAAGATGTTTCCCGAATGGAACGGCGACTTCCTGGTGGCCGCGCTGAAGTTCAAGCTGCTGTCGCGCATGCAGCGCGACGATACCGGCGCTTTCGTTGCCGAAGAACGGATGTTCGACGGCGACTACGGCCGCATGCGCGATGTAGTCGTTGCTCCGGATGGGGCGTTGCTGATCGTCACCGATGAAGACGACGGCGCGCTTATCCGCGTCTCGCGATCGCCTGATAGCAACGGCTGAGCCCAACCCTAGCCGCTCTTGCTGTCTCCGAAAGCAGCTGCTAACGGTCGCTGCGAATTCGACCGTTCTTTCCTCCCCCGCATCGAGCCATTCCCCGCTCGCGCCGACATCCACTCTAAGGCCAACATGACGCGCATCCAGGCGAACCTTGTTCTATTGCTCGCGGCAGCGATATGGGGTGGTGGTTTTGTCGCTCAGTCGACGGCGATGAAATCGATCGGTCCGTTCTGGTTCATCGGCCTCAGGTTCGCGATCGCCACAATCGTCGTGCTCCCGTTCGTGCTGCTCGAATCCCGCAAGGCAAAGGCGAAGACATCGCCGCGGCATGGCAAGCTCTATCTTCTGATTGGCCTCTGCCTGTTCGGCGGGGCAGTCACCCAGCAGATCGGCTTGCAGACCACCACCGTTACCAATTCCAGTTTCATCACCGGGCTTTACGTCGTCGTCGTCCCGCTCATCGCCGTCGCTTTCCTGCGCCGAGCACCCCACTGGATCGTCTGGCCCGGCGCCATAATGGCCGTCACCGGCATCTACCTGCTGTCAGGAGGCCAATTGTCAGCCCTGTCAAGCGGCGATCTTCTGACCGTCGTTTGCGCTGTCTTCTGGGCGGGCCAGATCACGCTTGCCGGTATCACCGTTTCTGAAACCGGCCGGCCGCTGACGCTCGCGGCGACACAATTCGCAGTCACCGCAATCGGCGCTCTTGGCGTTGCCGTTATCGTCGAACCGATCAGCTGGGAGGCAGTCTGGTTGGCCTTGCCGGAAATCCTCTATGTCGGGATCGTCGCCTCAGGCCTGGCCTTCTCACTGCAGATCATCGGCCAGCGCTACACGACGCCATCGCAAGCCGCCATCTTCCTGTCTTCGGAAGCGCTCTTCGGTGCCTCGCTCGGCGCCCTGCTACTCGGCGAAACCATGCCACCGCTGGGCTACGCAGGCTGCGCGCTGATGTTCGCAGCTATGCTTCTGGTTGAAATCGTCCCCGAAATAGCGCGCCGACGTGGTCTGAACAGGCTGGCTAGCAGCCCAAATCTGGGTTGAAACGGAAAATGTGAAAAAAAGTTTAACGATCGCAGGATCGCGCCCACGTTGCATTTTTGGCAAAATCTGCTCCTAAAATATATTGCCATCGATACAAAACGTTATTCAACACCCGCTGAAGAGGGTTTTTTTTCACCACGGCTAAAATTCGCACGCCAAACCCCTGCGCTCCCGGGCTTTCGCCGGAAAACTTTTGCTTGCCAAAATTGCGCAATCGCAGCAATCTCGTGGCGTTCGGGCAGTTTGCGAGCATGGGAAAGTCCTTAAGAATTTGCGCGCCGGAGACGCTAATACTCCGGTCGATCGGTTCCAAGAAGCGGGCAGAAGTTCCGCGGTGAACTGAGCGAGCCAGAGGGGACCTTTATCTCACAATTCAATAATTGCCTGGGAGCGTCTCTGTGAGGAGACAGTGACACGATGCTGCCTGTGTGGATGGCGGGCAGAGTTAAAAGGACCTGAGCATGGCCGAGACTGGTACAGTAAAATTCTTCAACACCGACAAGGGATTTGGCTTCATCAAGCCTGATAAGGGCGGGGCCGACATCTTCGTTCACATTTCTGCCGTTCAGGCTTCTGGTCTGGCCGGATTGACGGAAAACCAGAAGGTAAGCTTCGACACGGAGCCGGATCGCCGCGGCAAGGGCCCGAAGGCTGTCAACCTGCAGATTGACGGCTGATACGCCGCCAAATCCGAGAATTCGAGTTGAAGCCCGGCAGGAATGCCGGGTTTTGTTGTTCAGCCTGTATTCAGATCGAAGCCGTTAACTTGCCATCATCAAGGTGCAAAACCGGTTAAGAATTCAAACAGGACAGAACACATGAACAGTCTTGCAAAGACCCTCTTCCTGACCGCAGCGGCCGCTGCCATGACGCTCTCGTCGATCGGCATAGCCTCGGCGGACGACTGGCGTTATCACCGTCATCACGGCGGCGACGACGCGCTGGTTGGCGGTGCCGTTGGTCTGGCAACCGGTCTGATCGTCGGCTCGGCCATCGCCAATGCACCGCGTTATGACGAGCCGCGCTACATTGACCCGCCCTACGAATATGACGACGCGCCGATCTATCGCGCACCGCCCCGCTACTATAGCCCGGCCCCGCCGCGCTACTACCGTCCGGTACCGGTTCGTGTGGGCGTAGAGCCTTGGACCCCGCAGTGGGAGCGTTATTGCTCTTATCGCTACCGCTCGTTCGATTCACGCAGCGGCACCTTTATCGGCAATGACGGCCGCAGCCACTTCTGCGTCGCCAACTGATTAGTCTATAAGTGCCGAATGCACGAAGCGCCGCTTTTCAGCGGCGCTTTTGCTTTGTGCGTGTTGTCCAGTTGGCGGCTCAGATGCCTTGCAGATACGGATTGCTGCGCCGCTCCTCGCCGATCCGGCTACCGGGACCATGCCCGCAGATGAAGCCGACATCGTCCCCCAGCGGCAAGACCTTGTCGCGAATGGAATCGAGAAGCTGCTGATGGTCGCCTCCAGGCAGGTCGGTGCGGCCGATCGAGCCGCTGAACAGCACGTCACCGACGTGGGCGAACTTCTGCGCGCGGTTGAAATAGATGACGTGCCCCGGCGCATGGCCCGGCGTGTGATAGACCTCGAACAGATGCTCGCCGAACGACACGGTCTCGCCGTCCTTCAGCCATCGGTCCGGCAGCACGTTCTGCATGCCGGGAAGACCGTATTTCTGGGCCTGCGTTTCGATCCGTTGTAGCAACGGCAGGTCGTCCTCGTGGGGACCGACGATATCGATGCCGAGCGCTTCCTTGAGTTCCTTGGCGCCGCCGGCATGGTCGAGATGACCGTGGGTCAGCCAGATGGCCTTGATCTGCAGACCGTTCTGCTCGATCGCCTGCAGGATGTTCGGCACATCCCCGCCCGGATCGACGACGACGCCCTCTTTGGTCTCGGGATCGAAAAGGATGGTGCAATTCTGCTGGAACGCTGTCACCGGGATGATTCCGGCCTGGAGCATGCTCATGGGTGCCTCGCTTCGTCTCTGTCGCGCGATTGTATAAAGAGAAAAGCAACGGCACGCAGCCCGCATTTTTTCGAACACTGCGTCACGCGTCGTCTGCCTGTGTAACCTGCTGTGAACGGCCTGCCGGGAACCTCCTCTTAACAAAAGCGTTACCAGCCTATCCAAAAGAGGAGACACATGATGACCATGAAGCGAAATCTTTTCCTGGCGAGTGCGATGGTTCTGGCGACAGCAGGACTTGCCCGCGCGGAAATGGCCGCAACGGCCATCAACGACATGACCGTTCACGCCGGCCCCGGCGATCAGTATCCTGCGGTTGGCGTTGCAACGCGCGGATCCGAAACCATTCTGGACGGATGCGTCGCCGGCAGCCAGTGGTGCCGTGTTGACGTCAATGGTATGCGCGGCTGGGTTTATGCCCAGTATCTGCAGATGGACCAGGACGGCAACCAGGTAATCGTTGACCAACATCAGTCCGACCTCGACATTCCCGTCGTGACCTATGAGACAACCGCCGCTACCGGCCCGGCCGACCCGGCACCGGGTGACGAGCTGTTGGGTCCCGTCGGGTCGGTCGAGGCAATCACGCCGCCTGATACGGTGACCACCTATATTGAGACCAATCCCGGCCAGACCGTCGATATCAACGGCGATGTCGTCGTCGGCGCACAGGTTCCGGGCACGGTCACCTTCCAGGAAATTCCTGACTACCAGTACCGCTATGCCCGCATCAACGACCGCCCCGTGCTGGTCGATCCGGGCAGTCGCCGTATCGTCTACGTCTACAACTGATCCATGATGAAGTAGTTGGATGGGGCGGCCTCACGGCCGCCCTTCGCATGTAATTATCACCCGTCGTTGTCACCAGTTCCGCTTCCCGCATCTATATGATAACCTTCTTATATTAAGCTGCTCGCTTATGTCGTGCATAATTGCGGCAGGGCCAGCGGGAGTGGTCATGCGTTTGAGGAAGCGCCGAGGAGGAACGAAATGGAAGCTTTGTTACCACTGATGATCCAGATGATATCAGGCGCCCTCGGCGGCAACATCGCCAGCGGCATGCTGCGGCAGGTCGGGGTCAACGCGATGACGCGCACACTGGCTGGCGCGCTCGGCGGTATCGGGGGTGGAATGCTGCTGACAATGTTCGGCGTCGAAACGCCCATCACCGGGCTTATCGCGGACGGTATCGGCGCCCTCGTCGGCGGCGGTATCCTGGCAACCATCGTCGGCGCTGTTGCCACAAGGGCCAGATAGACCACCCAACCAGACAGCGCGCGCATCCCCTCGCCTACAATATCGCCTGCTGAACAATCATGCATGGGCATCCACCAGTGGAAAACGCGCTTGGCGCGAGGGAGTCTGAACAGGTCGGCATGCCGGTACAATCACAGCACAACCAGCCCGTCGAACCGGATTTCTCGCCAAGGCAGTCGAAAGACGGCAAAGTCGCTGTGAAATGCGTGCGCTCCCCGCGCCAAACCTGTTGATTGTTGGCGCAAATATGCGTCTTAATCCCCCGGCGGGGGAGTTGCGTGGAGCCCCGGGGGAGTTCTGCGGCAGCTGGTTGTTCTCAGGGGAAAACACCGGCCTTTTGGCATCGCAGATCTCCAACGTCGTGATGGACATACCAGCGGTTAAGGCCGCTGAGTTTGCGTCATCGCTATGCATTGGGAATGAGAGAGGATATGCCAAATTGGCACGACAAAGCAGTCCGAAATCGGTGAAACCGGAGCCGCTGACCAAGCCGCTGGAAAACACCAAGACCATCGACTTCGACATCATCGAGCTGCTGTTCTTCTCGTATCGGGACTTCGTGTCCGACCCCGACGCAATCCTTTCTGAAAGCGGTTTTGGCCGTGCTCATCACCGGGTGGTACATTTCGTTAACCGAAATCCCGGCATGACCGTTGCCGATCTCCTGGATACGTTGAAGATAACCAAGCAGAGTCTCGCAAGAGTGCTCAAACAGCTGATCGATTCGGGGTATATTCAACAGATCGCGGGGCCTGAAGACCGACGCCAGCGCAAGCTCTATCCCACGACGACAGGGAGGGAACTGGCGCTCGCTCTGGCGGAGCCGCAATCGCGCCGTATTGAGAGAGCATTCGACGGAGCATCTCCCGAGGTGCGGGAGGGTGTAAAGGCCTTCCTGAGTGGCATGCAGAACAGACAAAACTCGAAAGCGGACTGAATGGCAGCGAAGATAGTGATTTCGGACGATGCGGCACACTTGCTCGTTGTGGACGACGACACGCGTATTCGCGCGCTGCTCAACCGTTATCTGAGCGAGAACGGTTTCCGCGTGACCGTCGCCGCCGACGGTGCCGAAGCGCGCCGGAAGCTGGCGGGCCTGGATTTCGATCTGATCATCATGGACGTGATGATGCCCGGCGAGTCCGGCATCGACGTCACCAAGGATCTGCGCATCATCAAGAACGTGCCGATCATCATGCTGACGGCGCTCGCCGAATCCGACAGCCGCATCGCCGGCCTCGAAGCCGGTGCCGACGACTATCTGCCAAAACCCTTCGACCCGCGCGAACTGGTTCTCAGGATCAACAACATCCTGCGCCGCAATGCTTCGACGGACGCACCGAAGATCGAACAGGTGATGTTCGGTCCCTACACTTTCTCGCTGACGCGCCGCGAACTGAAGAAGGCGGCCGAAATCGTGCGCCTCACAGATCGCGAGCAGGAAATCATGTTGCTGTTCGCCAAGCGCGCCGGCGACACGATCCCCCGTCATGAGCTGATCGGCAACGACGTCGAGGTCGGCGAACGCACGATCGACGTGCAGATCAACCGCCTGCGCCGCAAAATCGAGGACGATCCGTCAAATCCGGTCTGGCTCCAGACGGTTCGTGGTATAGGATATCGTCTGAGCATCGATTGAGGTTCCAGAAGCGAGACCGGCAACTTAGATGGTGACATTCGACTCTCTGCGGCGCGAGGACCGCTCGCCGGCCTATGGATGGCGGTGGTTTACGCGTTTGCTGCGCCGCCAGCTTCCGAAGGGTCTCTATGTCCGATCGCTGATCATCATCATCTTGCCGATGGTGCTGCTGCAATCGGTCGTCGCCGCCTTGGTGATGGAACGCCACTGGCAGATGGTGACGCAGCGCCTGTCGATGGCCGTCACCCGCGACATCGCCGCGGTGATCCAGATGATCGACACCTACCCCCAGGACACGGATTATAGCGGAGTAACGCGGATCGCCCGCGACCAGCTTGGCCTGCAGATTTCCATCGAACCGGACGGAGAACTGCCGCCACCGCGCATCAAGCCGTTCTTCTCGATCCTCGACGGCATCCTGAGCGACGAGATCCGCGAGCAGATCAAGCGCCCGTTCTGGATCGACACCGTCGGCGATTCCGATCTTGTCGAGGTCAGGGTCAAGCTCGACAACAAGATCCTGCGGGTGCTGACCAAGCGCAGCCAGGCCTACGCCTCCAACACCCACATCTTCATCGTCTGGATGGTCGGTGCGTCGCTGGTGCTGATCACCATCTCCATCCTCTTCCTGAGAGGCCAGATCCGTCCGATCCAGAAACTGGCGGCCGCGGCCGAAAGCTTCGGCAAGGGCCAGAAGGCGGAAAACTTCCATCCGCGCGGTGCCGACGAAGTCCGCCGTGCCGGCCTTGCCTTCATCCTCATGCGCGAACGCATCGAGCGGCAGATGGAGCAACGAACAGCAATGCTGACGGGCGTCAGCCATGACCTGCGCACCATCCTGACGCGCTTCAAGCTGCAGCTGGCGCTGGCCGGCGACAATCCGGACCTGCAAGGGATGAGCGACGACGTCAACGACATGCAGTCGATGCTTGAAGCCTATATGGCCTTCGCCCGCAGCGAGGTCGAGGAGGACGTCGGCGAGTTGAAGCTCAGCGAGCTTTTGGCCAAGATCGAACCGGACTTCACCTTGCACGGCAAGACGGTGACTTACACGATAGAGGGCGACGACGACATCTCGGTCAGGCCGAACGCCTTCACCCGGTTGGTCACAAACCTCGCCTCCAATGCACGACGCTACGCGAATACGCTCACCATCGACGCCAAGCACAACGCCAAATGGCTGACCGTCACCTTCGATGACGACGGCCCCGGCATACCCGAAAAGAACCGCGAAGACGTGTTCAAACCGTTCTTCCGGCTCGACGAAGCGCGAAACCTCGATGCGTCAGGCACCGGGCTTGGCCTCGCCATCGCGCGCGACATCGCCCGCAGCCACGGCGGCAACGTCACGCTCGGCGACAGCCCGCTGGGCGGCCTTCGCGCGGTCATCCGCATTCCGGCGTGAGTGTGGCATGAGCATCGACATCACAGATATGGTGTGGCTCAACCCACCGCCATCAGCCGAAATAAGGGATGGCGCGCTGCATCTTCGCTCCGCCGAGAAGACCGATTTCTGGCAAGGCACCTATTACGGCTTTCACCGCGATGACGGCCATTTCCTGCACGTCGCCCGCAGCGGAGATTTCACCGCCGAGACGACCTTTTCCGCACGCTACGAAGCGCTCTACGATCAGGCCGGCATCATGCTACGCGCCGACGCGACCCATTGGATGAAATGCGGGATCGAATATACCGACGGCGCCAGGCATTTCAGCGTCGTCGTCACCAATGGCAACTCCGACTGGTCGGCATTCCGCATCGATCATGATTTCGAGTTGATGTCGGTGCGCGTGACGCGCAATGGCGATGCGCTGTTCATCCAGTACCGCACGGACCGGATGGCAGACTGGCGCATGGCCCGCCTCGCCTGGTTCGACCCGGCCTTGACCGAGATCAGCGTCGGCGCTGTCTTCTGCTCACCGCAGCGCGGTGGCTTCGAAGCCGTCTTCCACAACTTCAGCGTCACGGACCCACTGTCCCGCGACATCCATTGATCACATGATTTTCTTGCCGTTTGGCACGGCCCGCTCGGGTGCCGCCAGCACGATCGCGCCGGCTTCATCCTCGAAGCCCAGCGTCAGCACTTCGGAACGCACCGGCCCGATCTGGCGCGGCGGAAAGTTGACGACGGCAAGCACCTGGCGTCCCACGAGCTCATCGAGCGTGTAGTGCACGGTGATTTGCGCCGAGGACTTCTTGACGCCGATCTCATCACCGAAATCGATCAACAGCTTGTAGGCCGGCTTGCGTGCTTCGGGAAACGGGCTGGCTTCGACGATAGTACCGACACGAATGTCGACGCGTTCAAAATCGCTATAGGTAATCTCATCAGTCATGAAATATCAGCCTTTTAACCTGCAAGCTCCTGCGCCCGCTTGCGTGCCGCGGCGAGTGCCGCGTCGAACAGCGGCTGCATGGCATCTTCAGCCATCAGCACCGAAAGCGCCGCTGCTGTCGTACCGCCCGGCGACGTCACGTTTTGACGTAGCCGTGAGGCGTCGTCGGGGGACTGGTGCAACAGTTCACCAGCCCCCGCGACAGTTTCCCGTGCAAGACGCATGGCGAGGTCCGCCCGCAAGCCAAGTTTCCGGCCTGCTTCTGCCATGCACTCCACGAGATAGAACACATACGCAGGACCACTGCCGGAAAGGGCAGTCACGGCATCGATATCGGATTCTTCTGGTATCCACTCGACCGGACCGGAGACCCGCAACAGCGAATGGACGACGTCGCGCTGGACGTCCGAAACACGGGCATTGGCAAAGGCGCCGGTAATGCCGCGGCCGACCATGGCAGGCGTGTTCGGCATGGCGCGAACCATAGCCGCTTCGCCGAGATGCGCTTCGAGAAACCCGAGCGTCTTGCCGGCCGCGACAGAAACGACGACGGTCTCGTCGCCGACGGCGCTCTTTACCAGCGGCAGAACCGTCTCCATCACCTGTGGCTTCACCGCCAGAAACAGGACGCCGGCCTTGAGATCGGCAGGCACAGCGGTCACATGTCTAGCGCCCGCCTCACTGATGGTCGCCATCATCAGCGCCGAAGGGCCCGGATCGACGACCACGACAGACGCGCCGGGAACCCCGTTCTTCAGCCAGCCGGAGAGCATCGCGCCCCCCATGTTGCCGGCGCCGACGAGAACGATCGGACCCGAGGACGAGAGACCGGACGACATATCAGGCCTCACCCACGGTTTCGAACAGAACCACTTCCATGGCGCGGTTGGCTTCCATGCCGGACCAGATGACGAACTGGAATGCCTGATAATAGGCCTCGCAGGTATCGAGCGCGCTGGCGAGCAGCACCTCGACCTGCCGGTTGGTCGGCTCGGCGCCACCGGCCAGAAGCAGCGACTGCCGGAAGATGATCACATCCTCCTGGCGCCACACGTCGAAGTGGCCCATCAGCACCTGACCGTTGATCGCGGCCAAAAGCTTGGTGACCTCGTTCATTCTGAGTTCCGGCACCTTGATGTCGAAGGCGCAGCCAAGATGCAGCGCCTCGAATTCTTCCATCCAGGAAAAGGAGACGTGATAATCCGTCCACTTGCCCTCGACCGTCATTGCGATTTCGTCATCGCCCGACCGCTCGAAAGCCCAGTCGTTGTTGGCGGCGACGTACTCGATCATATCGACCGGGTTCGACTGACGCTCGACTTCCAATTCCATGAGGCTCATGCAGCACCTTCTTGACCGGAGTGAATGCGTAACGACTTCGTCCAACGAGACACAAGCGAACACACACAGCTACCCGGAAACCACCAACCCAGATGATCGTTGAACCGCTACCAGACTTACGCAGTGAACCTGCCTGGAGCTTACCAACTGCTCGAATCATCATTTAAAATCAGTGTATAACGCACCCGGTGGTGTGCCAGCCCCCTGAGGACCGATTTCGGGAACGCCACTGTGGAAAGGTGTTGGCAATCAGATTCAGAAGGAGGGTTTAAACGACTCTGCCCATTGGCTTTTTTGGCAGTGTCCACAGGTGGATAACCCCACCCGCTTTTTTGGCCGTAGCCGCGGTGTGTCTCTTAAAGGCCACACCGCAGTCTGTCCCGGAATGGGATTACTTGCCCTTGGCGCCGGCCTTGGGCTCTGCCTTGGCTTCAAGCTTTGCCTCCAGCGCCGCAATGCGCGCCAGAAGTGCATCATTCTCGTCACGCGCCTTGATCGCCATTTGGCGAACGACCTCGAATTCCTCGCGCTTGACGATGTCCATGCTGTTCAGCCAACGCTCGGCCTGCGCACTGAACATCGTTTCGACTTCCTTGCGCACGCCCTGGGCGGCGCCCGCGGCATCGGTCATCAGCTTGGCGAACTCGTCCATGATGCGGTTTGCTCCTGTCGTCATGGCGGTTTACTCCCTTTGAAAGAATGGCTTGCGGCCTCTGCCGGCCCTGAAGAATGAGGTAGGGCTTCGCTGTTAAGGATGCAAGCGCTTTGCACTGGATAAGCCGTCGCACCTATCTCGCATCACTAACAATCAACTTGACCGTCTGGTATGGCAGGGCCATCTTCCGCCCACATCAACGGATGGGACCACCTTGCCGACAGCTGCCGACCTCATGGCCATCATGCCTTTCCCCAATATCGACCCGATCGCCTTTGCCATAGGGCCGGTGGCCATTCACTGGTACGGCCTGGCCTATGTCGCCGGCATCATGCTCGGCTGGTATTACGCCCGCGTGCTGGCCGGTAACGACAAGTTATGGCCCGGCAATATCTCGCCGATCACCAGGACGCAGCTCGACGACTTTGTCGTCTGGGTGGCGCTCGGTGTCGTTCTCGGCGGCCGCATCGGCTACATCCTCTTCTACGACATGCCGGCGATCATCGAGAGCCCGATCCGCGCCATCCAGATCTGGAACGGCGGCATGTCCTTCCATGGCGGCCTGACCGGCACCACGATCGCCATGATCATCTTCGCCAAACGCAACAAGATCCCGCTGTGGAACCTGTTCGACATCGTCTCCGCCGTGGTTCCGATCGGGCTGTTCTTCGGCCGCATCGCCAACTTCATCAACGGCGAGCTCTGGGGTCGACTGGCCGATGTGCCGTGGGCGGTTGTGTTTCCCACCGGCGGCCCGTTCTCTCGCCATCCGAGCCAACTCTATGAAGCCGGCCTCGAAGGCATCGTTCTTGTGCTGGTGCTGGCCGCCCTCATCTATGGCATGCGCGCCCTGAAGACGCCTGGCTTCGTCACCGGCGTGTTCGTCTGCGGCTACGCGCTGTCGCGCATCTTCGTCGAATTCTTCCGTGAACCCGACGCACAGCTCGGCTATCTTCTCGGGACCGGCTGGCTGACGATGGGCATGGTCCTGTCGTCGCCGATGATCCTGCTGGGTCTCTGGGCCATCGTCCGTGCCCGCCGTCAGGCTGCCCTGCAGTCCTGATCGCGGCCATTGGAGGAGGAGAACATGACCACCGCACTCGGTGAGAAGATCAAGGCGATCATTCAGGCGAACGGTCCGATCAGCGTCACCGATTACTTCTCGCTGTGCCTCGCCGACCCGGAATACGGCTACTACAAGACCCGCGAACCCTTCGGCCGCCTCGGCGATTTCGTCACCGCGCCGGAGGTCAGCCAGCTGTTCGGCGAGATGATCGGCGTCTTCGTCGTTCACGCATGGCAGCGCCACGGCACGCCGGCCGGCGTCCGGCTGGTGGAGATCGGCCCTGGGCGCGGCACGATGATGTCGGACATGCTGCGCGTCATCGAGCGTCTGGCGCCCCCGCTGTTCGAAAGCATGACCGTCCATCTTGTCGAAACCAGCGAACGGCTGCGCGACATCCAGCAGGAAACACTCGAAGCCCATCGGGGCAGGATCGAGTGGCATCAGGATTTCGACGACGTGCCGCAGGGCGTCACGCTCGTGGTTGCCAACGAACTGTTCGACGCCATCCCGATCCGCCAGTTCGTGAAGACCGCCACCGGCTTCAAGGAGCGCATGGTGGGTCTCGACATGGATGACGAACTGGCCTTCGGCACCGGCGTCGCCGGCATCGATCCCGATCTCCTGCCGCAGCAATCGGCAAATACGCCTCTCGGCACCCTGTTCGAGATTGCTCCTGCCCGTGAATCCGTGCTGATCGCCATAGCCGACCGCCTCAAGGCGTGCGGGGGAACGGCGCTGGCGCTCGACTACGGCCACCTCGTCACCGGCTTCGGCGATACGCTGCAGGCTGTCAGGATGCACGAGTTCGACCCGCCTTTGGCGCATCCCGGCGAAGCCGATCTCACCAGCCACGTCGATTTCCAGGCGCTTGCCGAAACGGCGGTGTCCGCGGGGCTGCACGTCAACGGCCTGCTGCATCAGGGCGACTTTCTCGTCGGCCTCGGCATCCTCGAACGCGCCGCCGCGCTCGGCCGCGACCGGGAGCCGCACACCCAGCAGATCATCCAGACGGCGGTGGATCGCCTTGCCGGCGAAGGCGAGGGAAAGATGGGGGAACTGTTCAAGGTGATGGCCGTTTCCCACCCCGCCATCGATCTCATGCCGTTCCGCCCGGTGGATTGACAGGGCGCGCGCGGCAGGGTCAACATCCCCGCAATCGACGATGCGTCGCTTGGCAATCGGCCGGCGACGCCTGAAAACAACTGCGGAATGACTGATGACCCCTGCGCCCTCCCCGGAACCGATCCAAAGCGCGCTGCTCAACGAAGCGACCGGCGATGCGATCCAGCACGGCTATTTCACCCGCCAGGGTGGAGTTTCCGACGGCATCTATCGCGGCCTCAATGTCGGCCTCGGCTCGAACGACGCGCGTGACAAGGTCGAGGAAAATCGTCGGCGCGTTGCCGGCTGGTTCGCACTGCCCGTCGAGCGGCTTGCCACCGTGCATCAGGTCCATTCGCCTGACGTCGTGGCCGTTGACGCCGCTTACAACGGCACACGCCCGGCGGCTGACGCGCTTGTGACGGCGACACCCGGCGTTGCGCTGGGCGTTCTGGCTGCCGATTGCGGCCCGATCCTGTTTGCCGATGCCGAAAACCGCGTCATCGGCGCTGCCCATGCCGGCTGGAAGGGTGCCCTCACCGGCGTCCTGGAAAACACCCTCGACGCCATGGTGAAACTCGGCGCCACGCGCGAAAAGATCGTCGCCTGCCTTGGCCCATCGATCAGCCGCGAGAGCTACGAAGTCGGCCCGGAATTCGTCGAGCGCTTTGTCGCTCAGAACCCGGATTACATCGGCTACTTCACCGCGTCGACCAAGCCCGGCCACATGATGTTCGACCTGCCGGCGCTGACGCTCGACCGGTTGCGCGCCGCCGGCGTACGCGCCGAAAGCCTCGGACTTTGCACCTACCCCGACAGCGAGCGTTTCTTCTCCTATCGGCGGACCACGCACAGACAAGAACCGGACTACGGCCGACAGATTTCGGCAATTGCCATCATGGAGATTTGAGCGATATGGGCTTGCACTTCGAAACCTCGGAATTCGCCGATCGCCTTGCCCGCCTCACCCGGCAGATGCAGGAGGAGAAGCTCGACGCTGTGCTGCTGTTCGCACAGGAGAGCATGTACTGGCTGACCGGCTACGACACCTTCGGCTACTGTTTCTTCCAGACGCTCGTCGTCAAGGCTGACGGCACCATGGCGCTGATCACCCGATCGGCCGACCTTCGCCAGGCGAGGCAGACCTCGATCCTCGAAAACATTCACATCTGGGTCGATCGCGTCAACGCCGACCCGACGGTGGATCTGAAGAACCTTCTGGTCGAGATGGACCTCCTCGGCGCCCGCATTGGCGTCGAATACGACACCCATGGCATGACCGGCCGTGTGGCTCGCCTGCTCGATGCGCAGCTGATGACCTTCGCCCAGATCACCGACGCCTCCTACCTGGTCAGCCGCCTGCGCCTGGTCAAAAGCCCCGCCGAGATGGCTTATGTCGAGCGCGCCGCAGCGCTGGCCGACGATGCACTGGACGCGGCGATTTCGCTGACCAAGGCGGGCGCCGACGAGGCCGATATCCTTGCCGCCATGCAGGGCGCCGTGTTTTCGGGTGGCGGCGATTATCCCGCCAACGAATTCATCATCGGTTCTGCGCAAGACGCCCTGCTCTGCCGCTACAAAGCCGGCCGCCGCAAGCTCGACGCCAACGACCAGCTGACGCTCGAATGGGCCGGCACCTATGCACACTATCACGCCGCGATGATGCGCACGATCGTCATCGGCGAGCCCAACTATCGCCACCGCGAGCTCTACAACGCCTGCCTCGAGACCATCCAGGCAATCGAGACGGTGATGATCCCGGGCCAGACCTTCGGCGACGTCTTCGACATCCACGCCAAGATCATGGACGAGCGCGGCCTTGCCCGCCACCGGCTGAATGCCTGCGGCTATTCCCTCGGTGCCCGCTTCTCGCCATCATGGATGGAGCACCAGATGTTCCACGTCGGCAATCCGCAGCCGATCGAGCCCGGCATGTCACTATTCGTCCACATGATCATCATGGATTCCGACACCGGCACGGCGATGACCCTCGGCCAGACATACCTGACCACAGACGGCGCACCGCGGTCGCTGTCGCGCCATTCGCTGGATTTCATCAGCGCCTGACCAGCGACCTGCAAGAATCGACAATTGACATATCCCCGCCCCGACCGTCATAAAGTTGGCCGGGGCTTACACCGCATTGCGACATGTGCACGATGGAAGGACGAAACGAGGGATGACGCGACTTGCGACAGCACCCACGCTCATCGCCAGCCTTGCCCTGCTTTCAGCCTGCAATACCACGGATGCCCTGACGCCGCTGGTCGATATCGGCGACACCTCAAGCACCATCCGCTCCTCGCCGGTCACCCAGAACGACGTGGAACGCATGGCCGGCAAGCCACCGCAGCGCAGCCAGGCCTTTGCGGCCGAGCCGCAGCAGGGTGGCTATCATCCCGCCTACGTCACGCAGGAACCGGCACGCGGAACCGGCGCGCCGCCGACCACCATGCAGGCGCAGGCCTATGCGCTGGACGGCCAGACGGAGCAGCCGCGGGCAGCAACAGCCGCCATCGAAAGCCAGCCGATCGCCGAAGCCACGTCCGAACCGGTCTCGAACGCCGAGGCCGAGGACCAGGACATCGCCGCAGCGGAAGCCAAAGAGACACCGGCCGAGCCCGCCCGCATAGCCATGCTGCCGCCCACCGGCGGCTCGACCGTGCGCTTCCTGCCGATCATCGGCGCTCCGGTTCAGGCCGTCACCCCCCTGTCGCGCCAGCTCGGCGCCGAGGCGCGGTCGCACGGCCTGTCGATCAAGAGCTCGAACGACAACAGCAGCGCCTTCATCCTCAAGGGCTATCTCAACGCCTTCTCCGACAGCGGCAAGGTGACGATCGTCTACGTCTGGGATGTGCTCGATAACAGCGGCTCAAGGCTGCATCGCATCCAGGGTCAGGAGAGCATTCCTTCGGACGCCCAAGACCCCTGGGCAGCGGTGCCGGCCTCCGTCATGCAACAAATCGCCTCAAAGACGATCACCGAGTTTTCATCGTGGCGCGATGCTCGTGGCGGTTAAGCCACAAGCTTTTTGGAAATATAAAGGCGCGAGTCGCCTTTGCCCTTGCATTCGGGAACAAGCTGGCTAAAAAGCGCGGCTATCAGCAGGCAACAGGCGGACCAAGATGAAGGTTTTCGCAGGCAATTCGAACCGGCACCTCGCCGAAACGATCTGCAACTATCTCAACGTGCCCTTGGGCAGAGCAACGGTCCGAAGATTTGCCGACCAGGAAATCTTCGTGGAAATTCAGGAAAACGTACGCGGCGAGGACGTCTTCCTTGTCCAGTCGACATCGTTTCCCACGAATGATCACCTGATGGAATTGCTCATCATGATCGACGCCATGCGCCGGTCGTCGGCTCGCCGTATCACGGCAGTCATCCCCTATTTCGGCTACGCCCGCCAGGATCGCCGCGCTTCCGGGCGCACGCCGATCTCCGCCAAGCTGGTTGCCAACCTGATCACCGAAGCAGGCGCCGACCGCGTCCTGACGCTCGACCTGCATGCCGGCCAGATCCAGGGTTTCTTCGATATCCCCACCGACAACCTCTATGCCGTGCCGATCCTGACGCGCGACATCAAGGCGAACTACGACATCTCCAACGTCATGGTCGTGTCACCTGACGTCGGCGGCGTCGTACGCGCCCGCTCGCTTGCCAAACGGCTGGACTGTCTCCTGTCGATCGTGGACAAGCGCCGCGATCGCCCCGGTGAATCCGAAGTGATGAACATCATCGGCGACGTCGAAGGCAAGGACTGCCTGCTGATCGACGATATTGTCGATTCCGGCGGCACGCTCTGTAATGCCGCGGACGCTCTGCTGTCGAAGGGTGCGTCGAGCGTAACAGCCTACATCACCCACGGCGTCCTGTCCGGCGGCGCTGTCACCCGCATCACGTCTTCCCGGTTGCGCGAACTCGTTATCACGGACTCGATCCAGCCGACGACGGCGATCCAGTCGGCGCATAATATCCGCGTGCTCAGCACCGGCCCGCTGATTGGCGAAGCAATCAATCGCACCAGCCAGGAAGAATCGGTTTCCAGCCTGTTCGACTGATCCGCGAAGAACAACTCGAAGCTCAAGCTTTACGCTTTCTCCCCTGCACCTCTTCCGCTAGGATTTGCCCGGCTGAGGGGGAGGCAAAAACATGGCTATTGTTCCGAGATCGTCAACGAGACTGGCAGTGCTGCTCATTCTGCCGGTTCTGTCCGCCTGTACGGTAGGCAGCGGCCCGGGCTATTCCAGCCCGCCGCCCCGCCCTCATCCGCAGCAGCCGCAAATGTGCACGATGGAATATGCGCCGGTCTGCGGTGAACGCGGCGGCCGAATCCAGACGTTCGGCAATGCATGCCAGGCCCGCAGCAATGGCTTCGCGATCGTTAGCCGCGGCGAATGCAGGGCCGGACCGCCGATGACACCGCGACCACCACGGCCCGAACGGCCGACCTATCCCGAACCATCCAGACCTCGCCCGCCGGAGCCTTCGCGGCCGCAGCGCCCCGATGGCATCTGCACGCGCGAGTATCGGCCTGTCTGCGGCGAGCGCGGGAGAGAAATGCGGACGTTCCCGAATGGCTGCGAGGCAGGCAATGCCGGCTTCCGCATCGTCGGTCCGGGCGAATGCCGCCGCTAACCGCGCAATCGGTCAGACGGCGGAATGCGAGTCAGCGATCTCAGTCTGCGCCCTTGATCACCTGGTCGTTGACCGTGACAGACCCGTCGCGCGCCACGCTGACGTCCCAGCGCTGGCGACCGTCGGGATCGGTCTTGCCGAAGCCCTTGACCATCATCAGGCCGAACGACACCTGGTTGAGCTCGGGATTGCTCTTCGCCAGATCCTGTATCGCGGTGATCGTCTTGTCGAAATCGCGCGCCAGGATCGAAGCCTTCAGCGAATAGTCGCTCTTGGACATCGGCGTGCCGCGAACTTCGCCCGAGATCTCGGCATCGTAGACGCTGGACTTCGCCGAAATCTTCGGAAATGCCATCACCATATCGCCGCCGGACAGCAGCTTCTCGAACGCCTTATCGCTCTCTGCGGAGGATTTTTTCTCGTCCGACAGATCGACCTTCATCAGCTCTTCGCCCACTGCCGCAAGGTTGAGTTCCGGGAAAGCCAGCTGCACGTCGAGCTCCTGCGGAACGAAGGGAGCGTACACCTCGGGCAGCAGCGCGCTATTGACGTTGATCTGTTTGGCGGCCATGCCGAAATCAAAGCGCATGGAGTCGGTCGGCCCGCTCATGCCGATGTTGTAATAGACGCTGTCGGCGCCACCATTGCCGGCGACGCTTGATATGCTGACCTTGTTCAGGGTCACCGTCTCGTTAAGGCTCGTCATCAGCGGGAACGACTTGCGCAGAAGACCCTTGATCTCCTCGCTTTCGGCGCGACGAAGCTTCTTGTCCTCCGAATGGGCAATCAGAAACGCCAGGATGTCGCGGAAATCATTCACTGAAACGCCGTTCACCGCGGCTGCGAAATCCACGGAATCGGCGCGGATCTCCACCGGTGGCACTTCCTTGCCGCTGACCTTCTCGACGAAGGACGAGATCGTGCCGCTGCCGGCGAAATTGGTTCGCCCCTGCAATTCGCTGTCCGACGAGGTCAGCTTGTAGTTCGACGGTCCGGTCTCGGCGCTGACCTCTTCCTGCTCGGTCTTGGAGGAGAAGCGCACCGCCTTGCTCGAGAAGTCACCCGACTTCAGATAGCTGATCGCCGGATCGAAGACCCCGTTCGAGACGAGACTGTCGATTGCATAGGTGAAATCGGTCTTAGGCTGTCCCGGAGCCTTGAAGCTTCCCGACGCGTCGAGCGAATTGTTGCCCTCGATCGTCCACAGGCCGCTCTCTTCGGGCGTGGCGAAGATCGACCACGGCGTCAGCCCCTTGATGGAGAAGCTGGCCTGATCGACCTTTTTGAGAAGCTTTGCGAAATCGTAGATGATCTCGTAGCGCGTTCCGGCGGGGTTGACCGTCACGAAACCCTTGGCCACGTCTTTCGGCAACAGCTTCGACAGGTTGGTTTCGATATCCTTAGCACCCTGCTGATTGATATCGACCGCCGCAGCTGTCGATACCAATCCGAGGAGAATGACGCCCGTGGCGCTTATCGTCTTGAGTTGCATGCTGAATCTCTCCCGTACCATTCGAGGTGGCATGTGAAGTCTCAGACCGTGTCCTGTCAACCCGACACAGCAACGCAAGTCTTCAGGCCGCGATCTTGCGGGACCGCATCGGCATCGGCCGGCCGAGCAGATAACCCTGCGCCTCGTCGCAACCTTCGTCGAACAGGATCCCGAGTTGCACATCCGTCTCCACGCCTTCGGCGAGCACCGGAATGCTCAGGCTCTGACCGAGCGCGACGATAGCACGAATGATCGCCTTCGCCTGATCGCTGGTCTCGACCTCGTTCATGAAGCTGCGATCAAGCTTGATCTTGTCGAACGGGAAAGCCCGCAGCGTCTCGAGCGAGGAATAACCTGTACCAAAGTCGTCGATGGCGATCGACACACCGAGGTTCTTCACCTGCCGCAACGTATGAAGCGCCCGCTCCTTGTCGACGATGATCGAGGATTCGGTGATCTCAAGCTCCAGCCTCCATGGCTCCAGCCCGGTTTCCAGCAGAACCGAGTGGACCAGACGGGCGATATCCTGATGACCGATCTGGATCGGCGACAGGTTGACGGCGATCTTGTGCTTGTCGGCCCATCCGGCCGCTTCCTTGCACGCTTCCCGCAACACCCACTCGCCGATCGGCACGATCGCGCCGCATTCTTCGGCGATCGAGATGAAATCGCCAGGCGGAACATTGCCCCGCGTCGGATGCTGCCAGCGCAGCAACACTTCGTGGCCCGTCACGTCGCCTGTCAGCACCGACTTCTGGACCTGGTAATGTAGGTGCAATTCATGCCTGTCGATCGCCAACCACAGATCGGTGGCGATCTTCCGGCGGTCCCGGGCAGCCTCGTCCATGGCCATTTCGTAGAAGCAGATACGCTCGCTGAGCGTCGCCTTGGCGCGGTACATGGCAAGGTCGGCGTTGGCGAGCAGCAGTTCGCCTGTGGCGCCGTCCTGCGGGTAGATCGCAACCCCGATGCTGGCCTCGGAATAGATGTCGAAGCCGTCGATCTTGAACTCCGCCGTCAGACGTGCCTCCAGCCGCGCAATGAAATCGTGCAGGTCGCCAATGTCTGCAAACTGCTTGACGGCGGCGAATTCGTCGCCTCCGAACCTGGAAACGAATTCATCCTCCTGCAGGATCGCACTCATGCCCTCGGCCAGCTTGATCAGCACCTGGTCGCCCGCACTGTGACCGCGTTGATCGTTGATTTCCTTGAACTTGTCGAGATCGATGCCGATGACCGCAACCTGCGTCCCGGCACGCTTAGCAACGGCAAGCTCATGTGCCAGCCGCTCGGAGAACTCCGATCGATTGGGCAATCCGGTCAGCGCGTCGTGCCGCGCCATGAAGGCGATCTTCTCTTCCGAGCGCAGCCGTTCGGTGATGTCCTCGAACGTCGACACCCAGCCGCCGTCCTGCAGCTTGTTGAGATTGACCTGGATCGACTTCCCCTGCGTCATCTTGTGAACGATTGAGCGCTCGCCCGAATGCAGCGCACGCATCAGCTTATCGTAGTGATCGGATGTCCGCTTCGAGAGCAGCTCGGCGTCCTGGATGGTGTTTGCGTAGCCCATCGCGATGATCTGGCGGTATGCAAGCCCGGGCTTGACCGCCCCTTCCGGAAAATCGAAGATCTCGCTGTAGCGGCGATTGGCGATGACCAGATGTTCCTCGGCATCGAACAGGCAGATGCCCTGCGAGACGTTTTCAAGCGCCAGATCGAGATTTCGCGACACCTCCTTGAGACGGTCGCGGTCAGCCTTCTGCTCGGTCACATCCTTGGTGATCTTCGCATAGCCCGCCAGGCTGCCGTCCGCGCCCCAGATCGGATCGATGACCACATGCGCCCAGAACGATGTACCATCCTTCCGGAAGCGCCAGCCCTCGGCCTCGAACTTGCCGTCGATGCGTGCCGTTTCCAGCGCCATCTGCGGCAAGCCCCTGGCTCGATCCTCTTCGGAATAGAAGCGCCCAAAATCCTCGCCGACGATTTCGTCGGCGGTATATCCTTTTGCCCTCTGCGCCCCGGCATTCCAGTTGGTCACCCGGCCGTCGCAGTCCAGCATGTAGATTGCGTAGTCGGTAACGCCCTGTACCAGCATCTCGAAACGCGCTTCGCTCTCCTTGGTCGAGGTTTCGGCGCGCATCGCAAATAGCGCTGCCGCAAAGCCGGAGGCAATCATCGAAAGAGAAACGGACAGCAACGTCACTACCATGAAGCCGGTCGACATTGTTTCGCTCGGATCGATCGCCGGTCCCGGGCCGGGAACGATCGTCAACGCACCCATGGCAGCGAAATGCATGGCAACAATTGCGACGCAGACGACAGCGGCCGGTGTCAGCAGCTTGCGCGCAGAGGTCTTGATTTCCGGCAGCAGGGCAAAACCGATCGCGGAGATGATCACCGCGCATGCCATCGCAGCGGTGACAAGCGAGCGATCCCACGCCATCGTGCCCGGAAACTGCACGGCAAGCATGCCGAGGAAATGCATCGACGTGACGCCGACACCGAACAGAGCGCCGGCAACGGCCCGCCCGAACCTGCTCCCGCTCAATGCCGCAAAGCTGACGGCCGCCAGCGTGGCGACCAGCGCGATGGCGAGCGACGTCAATGTCTCCGACGTGTCGTAACCGACGACCACGCCGCCGTCGTAGGCGAGCATCGCCACGAAATGCGTCGCCCAGATACCGAACCCGCCGGCAGCACCACCCATCAGCAGCCAGATCAGCCGCGCGACTTTCAACGTGCTGCGCGCCCGCTGCAGAAGCGTCAGCGCCGCCAGGCTTGACAGGAAACACAGGCATGCCGCCAGAACGACCAGTCTGGTATCGTGCATGTAGGCAAGGCATGAGAGAACGGTGAACATGGCAGATCCAAGGTAATTTACCTCTCTGCTTTCATACGCGGCGACTTAAAAAAGCAATAACTGCATTTGCCTTGCCGCATTTGACGTCTGCCAAGTATCGACGTCATTAATAGCCTGACAACGCGCGATTATCCTGAGTTTAAACAACGCCATGCACCGGTTTCTCAAGTTGAATTAGAACATTGAAATACGACACCATTCTAGCCATGGTTCTTGAACCTGCTCAGCCGCCGCTCACTTTTAAGGAGCGTGAGGGCCCACCTCGCATCGCAATGCCTGATCGCGCACTGCCGGGTCCGTCGATCGGTGTACCGTGTTGCTTCAGCGACCGCCGCAACCCTTGCCATTGCAGCGCAACTAGACTATAGCGCACGCGTCCGCGCAGACACCCTTGGAGGCAATGCGGATGAGGATGGGGTAACCCGCCTCCAGTTTCGTGACCGGCACAGGCCGTCGCGAAGCTCTCCATATAACCTCGGAAGGAAAAGTCATGAGCCAGAAAAGTTACGAGCTCAAGGCCGAGGCGCGCGAACGGGTTGGTAAGGGGTCCGCCCGTGAACTTCGCCGCAATGGTCTTATTCCAGCTGTCATCTATGGTGACAAGCAGGCCCCAGTTTCTATCACCCTCAACACCAATGAGGTGACGAAGCGCATCCACGCCGGCGGTTTCATGACCACCGTTGCAACGATCGACGTCGACGGCAAGAAGTACAAGGTCCTGCCGAAGGACTACCAGCTCGATCCGGTCCGCGACTTCACGATGCACGTGGACTTCCTGCGCGTATCCGGCAACACCGCCGTTACCGTTGCGATCCCGGTTCACTTCATCAATGAAGAAAAGTCCCAGGGCCTCAAGGTCGGCGGCGTTCTGAACATCGTTCGTCACGACGTTGAAGTTCATTGCCCGGCTGATGCCATCCCTGAGTTCTTCAACATTGACCTCAGCGGCAAGAAGATCGGCGACAGCATCCACATTTCCGAAGTCACCCTGCCGAAGGGCGTGACCACGGTTATCTCCGACCGCGACTTCACGATCGCGACGATCGTTGCTCCGGCAGCTGGCGTCTCGGAAGAAGAAGAAGCAGGCGAAGCTGAAGCTTGATCGCTTGAATGATTTGTAAAGTATAAGGCCCGCTTTCTCGCGAAAGCGGGCCTTTTCATTTGTACGAAAGCGGCCGCTTCAACATCAGTTAAGATATTTCATGGAAGCATTGCTCAACGTTCGAAGAGACTTGGTTGCTCTGGGCGGGGAAACGTCATGACAAGGAGCAGACGCAGGCAATGCACAATTCCGTTCAGAACAGATTTCTAGGAATTGTGTTTGGCGCACTGCTTCTCCTGGTAACCCCGCTCTTCGTTCTCTTCCTCTTTCTTTCCTCCGAACGCGCCGAAAAGGAAATCCGCGATCATATCTCGGTTCTGCTTGTCGCCAATTCGCAGGCACTCGCCAAGCCGCTCTGGGATCTCGACGAAGACAGCGTCGCGCAGATCAGTGCGACCGTCGTTTCGCAGGGAACCATCGTCAAGGTTCAGGTGCGCGACAAGTCCGGCCAGCTGGACGTCACCCAGTCGACCATTCCCAAGTCCTTCCGAGGTGACCTCGTCGAGGTTTCGCGCGCCATTATCTACAGCGCGCTCGACGGGCCTAAGAACCTCGGCTCGATTTCGGTCTTCTATCCCGCCCTCGGGCTGTTTTCCGGCCTGCAGCAGGAGGAGATCGTCTTCATGTCGATCTTCGTCTTCGCCGTCCTCATCGTCTTCAGCGCCGCCCTGATCGCCAACCGCTTCGTCCTCATCCGGCCGCTGATGCGCCTGACCGCAGCCATCGAGGCGACCGGCCAGGTCGGCTCGCGCCACCGCGTCGATTGGCAATCGAACGACGAGATGGGCCGGCTGGCGCGCAGCTTCAACGAGATGCAGACCAAGCTCGAAAGCGAAGAGCAGGAACTGAAGCTCGCCCATCGCCGCGCCATCGACATCTACGACCTGACGCCGGCCATGCTGTTCTCGCTCGACGAGGACGATCGGATCACCGCTGTCAGCGACTACTGGCTCGTCGCCACAGGCTATGAGCGCCGCCGCATCATCGGCTGCCATTTCGTCGATCTCGTCACGCCGGAGACCAGCGCGATCTTCCTGCATCGCAAGGACGAGCGCCGCGGCGGCAAGGCCGTCGATGTGACCGTCAAGTTCCTCTGCGCCGACGACAGCGTCATGGACGTTCTGATCCTGGAATCGAAAGCAGCGACCGGCGGGCACGACCTGCTCTCGCTGTCCGTCATGACGGACGTCACGGCGCTGAAGGCCTCCGAGGCGAGAAACCATCAGCAGGCGATCACCGACCATCTGACCGGGCTTCTCAATCGCCAGGGCTTCGAGACCGTTCTCGACGGAAAGATCCGTGAAGCCGACGCTGCCGGCCAGGAACTCGCCTGCCTGTTCGTCGACCTCGACCGCTTCAAGTGGATCAACGACAATCTCGGTCACGCCGAAGGTGACAAGGCTTTGCGCGAATTTGTCGGCCGCCTGAAGGCCAGACTTGCGCCATCGGATGTTGCAGCCCGCCTCGGTGGCGACGAATTTGCAATCCTGCTACCGGCCAAGGACGCCGGACGCGTCGCCGACGCCATGGCCGAGCATCTCGCCGCCATCTTCAGCGAGCCGTTCGGAACCGACATGTATCTGAGCGCCAGCGTCGGCATCGCCATCTATCCACGCCACGCCGACAATGCCGCCGAACTGCTGCAGAAGTCCGACATGGCGATGTATGCGCGCAAGCGTGACGGCAAGAACGGTGCCCAGCACTTCGACAATGGCATGATCGACCATGCCCGCGCTCGCGCCGAAATCGAAAGCTGCATCGAGATCGGCCTGATCGAGGACTGGTTCGAGGCCTACCTGCAGCCGATCGTCAATCTCGACGGACGCGGCATCGCCGGCTTCGAGGCGCTGATGCGCCTGAACCATCCGCAAAAGGGGCTGATGGCTCCGGCCGAAGTTATCAGCGTCGCCGAAGAGACCGGCAAGATCATCCGGGTCGGCAACGTGATCATGGACAAGGCGATCGAACATCTCGCCCATCTGTCGGAAGTCACCGGCATGAACGACAGCTACCTCGCCATCAACTTCTCGCCATTGCAATTCGAGCCCGGCCTGCCCGCCCGCCTTGCCGCGTCGCTGATGCGCCACAGCATCCGTCCGGAGCGGATCGTCGTGGAGATCACCGAGGCGGTGCTGATGCACAACAACCCCGAAATTCGCAAGATCGTCAGCGACATCCGCCAATTCGGCTGCCGCGTCGCGCTCGACGACTTCGGCACCGGCTACTCGTCGCTGAGCTATCTCAATCGCTTTACCGTCGACATCATCAAGATCGACCAGTCCTTCACCCGCTCGATCAACGACGCCAATGAGGACATCAGGCAGAAGAGCCGGATGCTGGTCGAAAGCATCACCACGCTGTCGCACAAGATGGGTTGCACCGTCATCGCCGAGGGCATTGAGACGGAAGAGGAATGCAGCACCCTATGCGAGATGGGCCTCGACTACGGCCAGGGCTATCTCTTCCATCGTCCACAGACCGCGGCACAGCTGATCGCCAGGATGGCCGGCGAAACCAGCGCCCTCGCCCGCGCCTCTTGACCGAAAGGAGAAGGCAATACGATGAAATCACTTTTGCTTGCCGCTCTCCTCAGCCTGACCGGTGTCAGCGGCGCACACGCCGCAACCGTCCAGCTCTTCACCGAGGAATATCCGCCTTTCAGCTATCATGAAGGCAACACGATGAAAGGTGCATCGACCGAGCAGGTCGAGATGGTGATGCATGCGGCCGGTATCGACTACAAGATCGAAATCATGCCCTGGACCCGCGCCTACGCGGCAGCGCAAACCACGCCGATGACCTGCGTCTTTTCGACCGCCCACAATGACGCGCGCGACAAGCTGTTTAAATGGGTCGAGCCGCTGCTGGTCGACGACAACATCTTGGTCGCCAAGGCGGGATCCGGGATTTCGGCAACGAGCCTTGATGACGCGAAAAAGTACATCGTTGGGACCCACCGCGGCGACTACACCCAGGATCTGCTGAAGGCCATGGGATTTACCAGGATCGACGTCGCCAGCGATTTCTCGGCGACGCTTCGCAAGCTGCTGAGCGGCCGCATCGACATCATGCCGGTTTCCGGCCTCTATCTTGAAAAGATGCAGGCCGACCAGCCGCTGGTGAAGATTGCCCTCCTGTCCTCGCTGTCGCTGGGCATCGCCTGCGAGAAGAACTTCCCCGACGATCTCCGCGCCAGGATGCAGTCCGCGCTCGACGCCCTGATAGCCGACGGCACGCAGAAGACGATCTTCGCGAAATACGGCTTGCATCCCGAAAACTGATTTTGATGACCCTCGGCATGCTGGCGCTTGACTTTGCCGTCGTTTCGCGGTGGTGAACGTCGAGACGTTTCTGCGAGGAATGAACCCGCCATGCTTGTTATCGCCGGCCTCGGCAATCCCGGCAGACAATATGCCGGCAACCGCCACAACATCGGCTTCATGGCCGTCGACGCCATCCATCGTCGCCACAGTTTTTCGCCGTGGTCGAAGAAGTTCAAGGCCGAGATCGCCGAAGGCGAGATCGCGGGCGAGAAGGTGCTGCTGATCAAGCCGCAGACCTACATGAACCTGTCGGGCGAATCCGTCGGCGAGGCGATGCGCTTCTACAAGCTGCAGCCATCCGACATCGTCGCCGTCTACGACGAGCTTGACCTTGCGCCCGCCAAGGCGCGCATCAAGACCGGCGGAGGCCATGGCGGCCACAACGGCATCAAATCGCTCGACGCCCATTGCGGCAAGGAATACCGGCGGCTGCGCCTTGGCATCGGCCATCCCGGCAACAAGGATCTGGTTCAGCACTACGTGCTCGGCGATTTCGCCAAGGTCGACCAGACATGGCTCGAGCCGATGCTCGATGCGCTGGCCGACAATGCCGACATGCTGGTCCGCAACGAGGATTCACAGCTGATGAACAAGCTCGCGCTGGCTGTCGGCGGCAAGGCCGACGAGGACAAGCCGAAGCCTGCGAAGGCGCCCACCACCGCCGGTCCCAAGCCCGCGGGAAAGTCGCACATCCATCAAGCCCGCAACAGCGCCCAGCCGAAGAAGCTGCCGACGACGGGACCGATGGCCGAGATGCTGAAGAAGATGTTCGGAAGCAAGGACGACTGACCGTGTCGCCTTCGCCTGTCGTCATCCGCACGGCCGAAAAGGCGGACCTGCCCACCCTGCTCTCTCTTTACGGCGAACTGAGCCCCGCCGACCCCATCATCGATCCGGCAATTGCCTACACTCGCTTCGAATCGATGCTCGGCCATCCTGGAATGCATGTGCTACTGGGTTTAGACAGCGCCACGGCAGCGGCAACCGTGACGCTCGTCGTCATCCCCAACCTGACGCGCAACGGCGCGCCCTATGCGCTGATCGAGAACGTCGTCACGGCCGCACGTCATCGCAAACGCGGATACGCTGCAGCGTTGATCGCGCACGCTGTCGAAACGGCCTGGGACGCCGGTTGCTACAAGGTGATGCTGCTCACCGGATCGAATGACCCGGCGACGTTGCGATTTTACGAAAACTGCGGCTTCGTGCAGAACAAGACAGGCTTCCAGATCAGGCGAAGCGTCTGAGCCTATTCCTCGGGCTCGGTCCTGAACATCAGCGGGAAGCCGGCCTCCTTGCCGAAATCGGTCGCTTCCTTGGCCTTGGTCTCGGCGATATCTTTGGCGCAGACCACCACGACGGCACTGCCCATCTTGTGGGCGGTCAGCATCACCCGGTATCCGGTCTCCTCGCTCATCCGGAACACGGCTTTCAACACCACCGTCACGAACTCGCGTGGCGTAAAGTCGTCATTGACGAGGATGACCTTGTAGAGCTTCGGCCGATCGAGCTTTGGCTTCGACTTCACTTTTGGCTTCAGGCCGACGTCGTTTTCACTCATCGGGCGGTCCATTCATTAATGACAGGAAAATGGGGCGAGCGCGTTGCTCAGCGTGACCATTATATTGCACTGCAAGCGCAGCTTTCAAGCCAAACCCGCTTTGATCGCGTGAGATCTGCTCGAAAAGCTTGACCCGGAGGCGGCTTTTACCCCATACGCACGGCCAAGGAATTCAAGAACAGCAGGTTTCAGGCCATGGGCTTCAAATGCGGTATCGTCGGACTGCCGAATGTCGGCAAGTCGACCCTCTTCAACGCACTCACCAAGACGGCGCAGGCGCAGGCGGCGAACTATCCGTTCTGCACCATCGAGCCGAACACCGGCGAAGTCGCGGTTCCCGATCCGCGCATGCAGAAGCTGGCCGCGATCGCCGGCTCCAAGGAAATCATCCCGACCCGCATCTCCTTCGTCGACATCGCCGGCCTCGTGCGCGGCGCCTCGAAGGGCGAAGGCCTTGGCAACAAGTTCCTCGCCAACATCCGCGAAGTCGATGCCGTTGTGCACGTGCTGCGCTGCTTCGAGGACGACGACATCACCCATGTCGAAGGCAAGATCAATCCGGTTGGCGACGCAGACACCATCGAGACCGAGCTGATGCTCGCCGACCTCGAGAGCCTGGAGCGCCGTGTCGAGCAGACCCGCAAGCGCGCCTCGTCCAAGGACAAGGAATCGGTGGCCCAGCTTCCTGTGATGGAAGCCGTGATCAAGCTGCTCAACGAAGGCAAGCCCGCCCGTATTCTTCTGAAGACGCTGGCGGCCGACGATATCGAGATCCTCAGGGGTCTCAATCTCCTGACCTCGCATCCGGTTCTCTATGTCTGCAACGTCGCTGAAGCCGACGCCGTGGACGGCAACGCCCATACCAAGGCCGTGGCCGCGATGGCAACGGAACAGGGCGCCGAGTGCGTCATCATCTCGGCCGCGATCGAATCCGAAGTCGCGCAGCTGCCGGAAGAAGAGTCCAAGGAATTCCTTTCGGCGCTCGGCCTTGAGGAAGCCGGTCTCGACCGCCTGATCCGCGCTGGCTACCACCTGCTCGACCTGATCACCTATTTCACCGTCGGCCCCAAGGAAACCCGCGCCTGGACCATCGTCCGCGGCACCAAGGCACCAGCCGCCGCCGGCGTCATCCACACGGATTTCGAACGCGGCTTCATCCGCGCCTTCACCATCGGCTACGACGACTACATCAACTTCAAGGGTGAAGTCGGCGCCAAGGAAGCCGGCAAGGGTCGCGACGAAGGTAAGGAATACGTGGTCAACGACGGCGACGTCATCCACTTCCGCTTCAACACCTGAAGTCGCGAAATCGCAAGGCAAAAGAGACCCGACTGCCGCCTCGCAAGGGCGGCAGTTTTTCGTTGTTCCCCTCAGCCAGATGCAAAACTCCGATAAATCGTTGAGACCCGACGACGGCTGGGGTAATCCTGGGCAGACGCTGGCAACGGGGAGAGCGATGTGTCCGATCAGCCTTTGACCTTCGAGGATTTTCCGCCCGGCAGACGCTTTGCGCTCGGTCCGAAGACGGTGACCTCGGAGGAGATCATCGAGTTCGCACGCGAATTCGATCCGCAGCCCATGCATCTCGATGAACAGGCCGGCCGCGCCAGCATTCTTGGCGGACTGGCGGCATCCGGCTGGCACACCTCTGCAATGCTGATGCGAATGATGGTCGACAGTTATTTGCTTCGGTCGCTGTCGGAAGGCGCGCCCGGCATCGATCTGATGGAATGGCGCAAGCCGGTTATCGCCGGCGACACCCTCTCCGGCCACTCGACCGTGCTGGAGATCCGCCCAATGCGCTCGCGCCCGGGCATCGGCATCATCAGGTTCCGACACGAGCTGGAAAACCAGCGCGGCGAACTGGTCTGCTCCTCGGAAAACGCCATCATGTTCAGGATGCGCCAGCCCGTGGAGGCCTCGGCATGAGGATGGTCGAACGCTACGCGCTCGGCGCGAAAACGGAGATCGGCAGCTACGATTTCACCGAGGAAAACATCATTCGCTTCGCCAGCCGCTACGATCCACAGCGCTTCCACGTCGACAGGAAGGCCGCCCGCGAAAGCCTGTTCGGCGACCTCTGCGCCTCCGGTTGGCACACCTGCGCCGGCTGGATGAGCACCTTCGTCGCCTACTGGATCGCTGAGAGCAAAAGACTGGCCCGCGAGGGCATCGCGCCGCCGAAGCTCGGCCCGGCGGCAGGGTTCAAGGACCTGCAATGGATTCGCCCGGTTTTCGCGGGCGAAACCGTCGATTACGCCGTAACGCTGCTGACCAGCCGTCCCCTTGCCTCGCGACCGGGCCGCATCCTCAACACGATCCTCTGCGAAGGCTCGGTCGAGGGCACGCAGGTCATCCGCTTCGAAAGCAGCGTCATCGAATTCGAATAGAGGTTAGTGCCCTGAGAATTCCACCAGCGTGCGCACATCGACGCCGAGCTCTTCGAGCTTGGCACGACCGCCGAGATCCGGCAGGTCGATGACGAAGCAGGCCGACACCACCTCGGCGCCGATCTGCCGCAGGAGCTTCGTTGCGCCCACAGCCGTGCCACCGGTGGCAATCAGGTCATCAACGAGAATGACCTTCTCGCCCGGCTTAACCGCATCGACATGCATTTCCATCTCGTCGACGCCGTATTCCAAGCTGTAGGCGATGCGCACGGTCTCGTGCGGCAGCTTGCCCTTCTTGCGGATCGGCACGAAGCCGGCCGACAACTGATGCGCCACCGCCCCACCAAGAATGAAGCCCCGCGCCTCCATGCCGGCGATCTTGTCGATCTTCATGCCAGCATAGTTCTGCACCAGCTCATCCACCGCGCGCCGAAACGCCCGCGCATCGCCAAGCAGCGTGGTGATGTCACGGAAGATGATACCGGGCTTGGGATAGTCGGGGATGGAGCGGATGCTGGCTGCAAGCTCCGATTTTATGTCGGTCATGGGGTATCCAATGTATGGGCGTCAAATCGGCTGCAACCTATCAACTGCGGACAGCGGAACCAACAAAAAAAGGCGGCCCTGAAGCCGCCTTTCGATCACGTCCGAGCGAAGCGCTCAGTGTTCCTTCTTGGCGTAGACCGACCGCTTCGTCAGGTAGATCAGCACCGTGAAGATCAGCAGGAACACCATGACCATGAAGCCGGTGTGCTTGCGCTCGACCAGATGCGGCTCGGCGGCCCACATCAGGAAGGCGGAGACGTCCTTGGCGTACTGGTCGAGTGTCGCCGGTGCGCCGTCGTCGAAGGTCACCTGACCGTCGGACAGCGGCGGAGGCATGGCGAGCACCGAGGCAGCGTGGAAATAGGGATTGTAGTGCTGACCCTGCGACACCGTCACGCCGGCAGGCGGATTTTCATAGCCCGTCAGCAGCGAGTAGATGTAGTCGGGCCCGCCCTCCTGGTACTGCGTGAAGATGTCGAAGACGAAGCGCGGGAAGCCGCGTTCCACTTCGCGCGCCTTGGCGATCAGCGAAAAGTCAGGTGGAGCCGCACCGTTGTTCGACGCAGCCGCCGCCTCCGCATTCGGGAATGGCGACGGGAAGTAATCCGACGGCACCGCCTTGCGGGTATACATGTCGCCTGCTGCGTTCGGGCCGTCCTGGACCTCGTAGTTGGCGGCGAACGCTTTCACCTGCGCCTCCGAATAGCCGAGATCGCTCAGCTTGCGGAATGGCACCAGCTTCATCGAGTGGCAGGCGGCGCAGACTTCGGTGTAGACCTTAAGGCCGCGCTGTAGCTGGCCCTTGTCATAGTGGCCGAAGGGACCTGCGAAGCTCCACTCGACTTCCCTCGGCTCCTTCAGCGGATAGTGCGGCGTCGCAGCCTCGTGGTGTTCCGCCGGCTTTGCCTCCTGGGCAAGCGCCGCCGTCCCGAGACAGCCCACGACAGCCAGTGACAGAATGCTTGCAACGAGCTTTTTCATCGTCCGTGTTTCCTCTCGCTGCCCGCTCATGCCTTGACCGCCTCGGTCGGCACGGACTTGTTGCGCTTTTCCAGCACCGCTTCCGTGATCGAGTTCGGCACCCGGCGCGGTGTCTCGACGAGACCCAGGATCGGCATGACCACGAGGAAGAAGGCGAAGTAGAGCAGCGTACAGATCTGCGAGATGGTGGTGTAGAGGCCTTCCGCCGGCTGCGAACCGAGCCAGCCGAGGATGATCGCGTTGATCACGAACAGCCAGTAGGCGGTCTTGTACCACGGGCGATAGACCGCCGAGCGAACCTTCGACGTATCCAGCCACGGCAGGAAGAACAGCACGATGATCGCGCCGAACATGACAAGAACGCCAGCCAGCTTGGAGTCGATCGGGCCGATATTGAAGGTGATCGAGCGCAGCATCGCGTAGAACGGCAGGAAGTACCATTCCGGAACGATATGCGCCGGCGTCTTCAACGGGTCAGCCGGGATGTAGTTGTCGGCATGGCCGAGGAAGTTTGGCAGGTAGAAGACGAAGTAGGCATAGACGAGCAGGAACACTGATACGCCGAGAGCGTCTTTCAACGTGGCATAGGGCGTGAACCGCACCGTATCGGTCTTGGTCTTGATCTCGACGCCGGTGGGGTTGGTCTGGCCGACGACATGCAGCGCCCATATGTGCAGGACGACGACGCCGGCGATCACGAAAGGCAGAAGGTAGTGCAGCGAGAAGAAGCGATTCAGCGTCGGATTGTCGACCGCAAAGCCACCGAGGAGGAACTGCTGCACCCACTCGCCGACCAGCGGGAACGCCGAGAAGAAGCCGGTGATGACGGTGGCGCCCCAGAAGGACATCTGACCCCAGGGCAGAACGTAGCCCATGAAGCCGGTCGCCATCATCAGCAGATAGATCAGCACGCCGAGGATCCAGAGGATTTCGCGCGGCGCCTTGTAGGAGCCGTAATAGAGGCCGCGGGCGATGTGGAGATAGACGGCGACGAAGAAGAACGACGCGCCGTTGGCATGCATGTAGCGCAGCAGCCAGCCGTGGTTGACGTCGCGCATGATCTTTTCGACGGAGTTGAAGGCGACCGTCGTCTCGGCCGCATAATGCATGGCGAGCACAACCCCGGTGAGGATCTGGACGACCAGCATCACCGACAGCATGGCGCCGAAGGTATAGGCATAGTTCAGGTTACGCGGAACCGGATAGGCGACGAAGCTGTCATAGACGAGACGAGGCAACGGCAGGCGTGCATCGATCCACTTCTCGAGACCGGTTGATGGCTCGTAGCTGGAATGGCCACTCATGAATCAGTCCCCCTCAACCGATCTTGATTACTTTATCGGATACGAACGAATAGGTCGGAATCGCGAGATTCTGCGGTGCCGGGCCTTTCCGTATGCGGCCGGCCGTATCGTAGACCGAGCCATGACAGGGACAGAACCACCCATTGTATTCGCCGGCCTGGCCGAGCGGTACGCAACCGAGATGGGTGCAGGACCCGATCATCACGATCCAGTTTTCCTTGTCCTTGCCGGCGGAGCGATCGACGCCCGTCGCCTGCGCATCGGCGGTCAGGTTGGCATTGCGCGCAATCGGATCCTTGAGTTCCGCCAGCGGAACGTCATCGGCTTCCTTCACTTCCTCAGGTGTACGGTTGCGGATGAAGATCGGCTTGCCGCGCCATTTGGCGGTCAGCGACATGCCCGGCTCGAGGCTCGACACGTCAACTTCGATGGAAGCCAGCGCGAGCGTCGATGCATCGGGGCGCATCTGGTCGATAAACGGCCATGCGACGGAGACAGCGCCGACAGCGCCCGCCATACCCGTAGCCAGATAAAGGAAATCACGGCGTGTAGGCTCGCTAGAGACCCCGCCTGTCGTTTCGTGTTCGCTCACGGCTTAACATCCTCTGCCCAATTTCGCGGAAATTTCCGCGCCATCCCTCCAAGGCGACGAATCTGTCATATCAATAGTCGAACATAGATTCCCCACCCACTAAGGCGCGTTCTATTATTGATCGCAAATGATGTCCAGCCTTGGCAAGGGATGTGGGCACAATGTCGCGGGCTTTAGGAGTTGATTCTTTAGGACAATCGCGTTGCGGCAACAGTGTTGCGTTGCAACATTTCCAGCGCCGTGATACGTCGCCGCACTATTCTTCGCTCACGCTTGGTACCGGTCGATGAGAGACACTTTATTCTACGTGGGGAGTGTTCTCGTCTCTCTGCTGCTTGCGGCCATCTCTCTGCGTTATGTAACGCATACTTGGCTGCTTGCGTTCATCTACAGCTTTCAGGTCCATTTCGCGTTGGCCGCGCTCGCGGCAAGCGTTGTCCTGTTGGTCATCAAGCGACATTGGTATGCCTACGGACTGTTGACCATCGCGGTCGTCCTGCTTGGGCACGGCATCCTGATGCTGAAGGCATTCGAAGCGTCGCCGACGGCCGCAACCACACCGCCTGTCCTTAAGCTGATGTCCTTCAACATCGAAAACATCAATTTCGAGAATGGCAGCCGCATCGCCGATGCCGTGATCGCTTCCGGCGCAGATGTCGTGAATATTCTCGAGGCCATACCGCTGAAGCCCGAGATGGAGCGCTTGTCGGTGGCCTACCCCTATCATATCGGGTGCGGAACCATCACCAACGGGTGCGATACACTGGTCCTGTCCAAGCGACCCTTTAGCGAGCAGTCGGTAAAAAGCATTGGCGACATGTGGCCAAACCGTCTCGTGCAGGTCGCATTGGATATCGACGGCACAACGATACACTTTGTGTCGGTTCATCTGGCCAAACCCTATTTCGATGACTTCCAGGTCGACGAACTTGCCGATCTCAAGGATGCCGTTGCGGCGGTGGAAGGGCCGCTGCTGTTGGCCGGCGATTTCAACTCCGCCATCATAGACCCACACATCCAGGATTTTGTCCGAACAGCAGGCCTCAACACCGTCTTCCCCGAGCCAGCCACCTGGCCGATCAGAGCCGGAGCGTTCGGCATCGCCATCGACCACGTGCTCGCCCGTCCACCGTTGCGGCTCACCTCGGTCACGCAGATTGCCGACGACGCAGGCTCCAATCATTTCGGCCTGATGGCGGAAATCGCCGTCGACCGTTGAATAACCTGATCAGGCCTCTTCCAGATCGACCGCCAGAAAGCCGCCGGACTGCCGGGCCCAGAGTTCGGCGTACAGCCCGCCGTCGCGCAACAGCGCCTCGTGCGTGCCTTCCTGGATGATCCGTCCCTTGTCGACGACGATCAGCCGGTCGAGCGCCGCGATGGTCGAAAGTCGGTGGGCGATTGCAAGCACCGTCTTTCCGTCCATGATCCCATTGAGATTGGCCTGGATCGCCTCCTCGACCTCGGAATCAAGCGCCGACGTCGCCTCATCAAGAACCAGGATCGGCGCGTCCTTGAGCATCACCCGCGCGATCGCGATGCGCTGCCGCTGGCCACCCGAAAGCTTGACGCCCCGTTCGCCGACATGCGCGTCAAAACCCTTCCGTCCCTGCTGGTCGCTCAGCCGCTCGATGAAGCCAAGCGCCTCGGCACGCCGTGCTGCCTCGATCAGCCCCGCCTCGCCCGCATCAGGACGCCCGAACAGGATGTTGTCGCGCACCGAGCGGTGCAGCAGCGAGGTGTCCTGGCTGACAACGCCGATCTGCATGCGCAGCGATTCCTGCCGCACGGTGGCAATGTCCTGCCCATCGATCAGGATCCGCCCGCCCTCGAGGTCGTAGAGACGCAGAAGAAGGTTCACCAGCGTCGACTTTCCGGCACCGGACCGGCCGACGATGCCGACCTTTTCACCCGGCTTGATCGTCAGCGAGAAGTGGTCGATCACGCCGCTGCCCTTGCCGTAGTGGAACGACACGTCCTCGAAGCGGATACCAGGATGCACGATCTTCAGATCCGGCGCATCCGGCCGATCGACCAGGCCGAGCGGCTTGGAAATCAGCTCCGCCGAGTTCTGAATGGTGCCGAGATTGCGCATGATGCCGTTGAACTGCGTCATCAGCCTTCCAAGCAGGAAGTTCAGCCGCAGCACCAGCGCCAGCGAAAACGCCACCGCACCCGAGCTGATCAGCCCCTGCAGCCACAGATGCACGCTGAGCCCCGCCATCATCACAATCATGATGCCCGACAGCAGCGCCATCGAGGCGCGCACGCCGGTGATGAAGCGTGTGAACAGCAGCACAGTCGCCTGGAACGCGTCGAAGCCCTGCCGCATGTAGCGATCGGTCTCCTCGTCGCGGGCAAACAGCTTCAGCGTCTGGATATTGCCGTAGGCATCGACCATGCGGCCGTTGAGCATAGAGGCTGATTCGGCGGTGTCGCGCGAGTGGCGGCGGATGCGCGGCACGAAATAGCGGGCGAGCACACCGAAGGCGACCAGCCAGCCAAGCACGACGATGGCAAGCGAGATATCGAGACGCGCCACCAGAACCAGCGTCGTCGCCGCATAGATGCCGACGAACCACACGCTCTCCATCAGCGACGTCACGAGATCGCCCGTCGCCTGCCCCGCGCCCCAGACCTTGGTGACGATGCGGCCGGAAAAATCGCTCTGGAAAAACGACAGTGACTGTCGGGAGACATGCAGATAGGACTGCCAGCGCGCCAGATTGTAGAAGCCCGGCGTGATAACCTGTTGATCGACCAGCGCAATCAGCAACTGCACGACGAAGCGGACGATACCGATCAGGATCAGCATGCCGAACAGCTCGAACCCGTGTGCGGCCAGCAATCCGTCCCAGCCCACATCCGGCTTGACGGTTGCGAGAATGTCGACAACCCGCCCGACGAACCAGAACAGCGCCGCCTCGATGGCCGCCGACATCCCGCCGAGGACGAGCATCGCAACGAACGGCGTCTTGGCCTGGCCGATATAGAACCAGATGAACCCCAGCGTCGTCCGCGGCGGCTGGATGTTGTCGCGCGGGCGGAACGGATCTATCCAGGTTTCAAAGGCATGAAAGAGTCGATTTATGAGCATATTTGCGATATAGGCTTATCTGCCGGATCGGGAAAGGAACCTCTCCTCCGGACCAACCTTATATTTTTGTAATGATCGGTCACATCGGCGGCATCGCCGTTGATTGAGACATGTCCCGCCACAATGTCCGACTAGCCTGGGATTTCACGGGAGACGGCAACGATGCAAAGAAGGACGCTCGTGTCGAGCATTCCGCTAGCCTTGGCGGAAAAGCTGGATGCGGTTATCGAACAAATGGACGTGACGCACGACCAGATCGTGTGCGAGGCGATCGCAGCATGGATCGACGGCGAGGAACAGCGCCGCCTGATGACACTGCGCACGCTGGTGTACGCCAGCAGCATGGCGGTCGAGGGCCACCGGGTCATCGACTGGGCGGACAGCCTGTCCGCCGACCGCCACTGACCGGACTTCACACCACAGGACGAATACCAAAACGCCCTCCCCATATCCCAGGGAGGGCGTTTCTTATTGTTCGCATCGTGTCCTGTGACAAGTCAGACGCGCTGGCGGTCTCCGCTCGTCAGGCGCCATAGGCCCGAGCAACGCGGACGCTGAGCGCCCGCGCCGGCGATTGGAATGGCTGATCGCTCGCCGCTGAAGCGACACGCATCGCACCAGCCTGATCCTGCCCCTCGCCAAGCCTGAACTGCGAGAGAAGTTCGATCAGAGCGGCGGCTTCGCGCGCCAGGCTATGGGTGGCGGCGGTCGTCTGCTCGACCATCGCGGCATTCTTTTGCGTCCCCTGGTCCATCTGATTGACGGCGACATTGATTTCGTTGAGGCCTGTCGATTGCTCCCGCGAGGTGGTCGCGATAGCGGAAACGTTGCCATTGATCCCCTGCACCTCGGAAACGATGGTTGCAAGCCGCCGGCCGGTTTCGCCGACGAGCTCGACGCCCTGTCGCACCTGATCGCCCGATTTGGTGATGAGCGCCTTGATCTCCTTGGCGGCATTGGCCGAACGCTGGGCCAGTTCGCGCACTTCCTGAGCAACGACCGCAAAGCCCTTCCCGGCCTCACCGGCGCGTGCCGCCTCGACACCGGCATTGAGCGCCAGGAGATTGGTCTGGAAGGCGATGTCGTCGATGACACCGATGATGTTGGAGATCTCGCGGGAAGACGTCTCGATCTCCTCCATCGCGCTGACGGCATCCTGGACGATCGTGCCCGACGTCTCTGCGCCCGCCTTAGTACGAGCGACGAGTGCACCGGCCTCGGAAGCCCGCAGCGCCGCATCCTTGACGGCGGTCGTCACTTCCTCGAGAGCGGCAGCGGTCTGTTCGACCGAGGAGGCCTGCTGTTCGGTACGCTTCGACAGGTCGTCGGCAGCGGAACGGATCTCACCAGCGCCGGCATCGATGGCATAGGCGTTCTCGCCAACCAGGCGCAGCACCATGTGCAGCTTGGCCATGGACTCGTTGAAATTGACCTTCAGCTGATCGAGCTGGCCGGCGAAGACCTGGTCGATCCGATAGGTCATGTCCCCGTCAGACAGATGCCGCAGGCCGTTCGCCAAACCATCCACAGCAGCGGCGACGTCGGCCGCTTCACGTGTCTTCTGTTCTTCGCGGGCGATCCGCTCACGCTCGCTCATCGAGCGATTGGCCTCGGTCTCCTGTTCCAGACGTTCACGCTCCAGCGCATTTTCGCGGAAGACGGCGACGGCCGCGGCCATTTCGCCGATCTCGTCACGATGGCCGGCATAGGGAATATCCGCCTGATTGTCGCCCGCCGCCAGCGCGTTCATCGACTGCGTAATCGCGCCGATCGGCCGCGTGACGCGGACGAGGCTCAGCACCGCAGCGCCGATCGCGAGAAGCACCGCGATCAGCACGCCAGCGACCGTTGCGATTGTCACGACCTGGGTCGTGTCGGCCGCAGCCTTCTTGTCGTTGCCGGCAGCGGCGCGATTGTCTGAAATCATACCCTGCAGAATATCGCCGGCACTGTTGCCCATCGGCGTCATCTTCTCGATGACGGCCTTCGCATCGCTGTTTCGTGCACTGACAAGCAGGCTGGCGAACTGGTCTCCGAGCTTGTCGTAATCCGCCATGATGGTTTTGAGCTGTTCGAAGCGAGGCCGCGGGCCGGCCGATTGCGCAGCCTCGAACGTGGCAACTGCGGTTTCACGCGCTACCGTGGCGGTCTTGATCTGCCCAAGGAGAGCCTTCTGCTCTTCATCGCTAACGGCGGCAAACACCGCGAGATAGAGGCGACGGACGTCGGACATGCGACGCTCCATCTCTGCAATCATCAGCGACTTGTCCATCCGCACGCTGATGCTTTCGGCCTGGCTGTTGAGCTGCCAAACCGACCGCATGCCGGCCGCACCCTGGGCGATCAGGATGATGACGATGAAGGCAAAAAGAGTGGGCAGAAGAATCTTGATCTTGAGAGAGTTCATGGCTGGCACCTGAAAAGTTTCTAAGTCTATGAAACCCTTGTGCCAGCCTCCGCTAAACAAAAACTTACCACCAGTGCGTGCTTTTGTGCGCGCCGCAACGAGGCCATGCAGAAAAGCCGTACCACAGTTGACGTCTGTCAAATTCCCTCGCCCCACGCGCATGGCGGAGCGAGGGAAGCCTGCGTTATTCCGCCGCAGCCTCTGCATCTTCGGAATGATCGGCAAGGAACCCGCCCGACTGCCGGTTCCAGAGATCGGCATAGACGCCCCCCTCCTTCACCAGTTCGGTATGCGAGCCCGCCTCGATGATCTTGCCTTTGTCGAGCACGATCAGGCGATCCATCTCCGTCAGCGTCGACAGGCGGTGGGCGATGGCGATCACGGTCTTGCCCTGCATCAGCGCGAACAGGTTTTCCTGGATCGCCGCCTCCACTTCGGAGTCCAGCGCCGAGGTCGCCTCGTCGAGCACCAGGATCGGCGCATCCTTCAGGAACACGCGGGCAATCGCGATACGCTGGCGCTGACCGCCCGAGAGCTTGACGCCACGCTCGCCAACCTGCGCATCGAGCGCCTTGCGCCCATGCATGTCGACCAGACCTTCGACGAAGTCCCAGGCATTGGCTCGTTTCGCCGCCTCGATCACCTCCGCATCCGTCGCGTCAGGACGGCCATAGGCGATGTTGTCGCGGATCGAGCGATGCAGCAGCGACGTGTCCTGCGTGACCACCCCGATCAGCTCGCGCAGGCTCTCCTGCGAGACATGCGCGATGTCCTGACCGTCGATGGTGATGCGGCCGCCTTCCAGATCGTAGAAGCGAAGCAGCAGGTTCATCAGCGTCGTCTTGCCGGCGCCGGAGCGACCGACCAAGCCGACCTTCTCGCCCGCCTTGATGTCGAGCGACAGGTTGTCGATGATGCCCTTGCCCTTGCCGTAGTGGAAGCCGATCCGGTCGTAGTGGATCGCACCCTTCTTGGCCGTCAGCGGCAGCGCCCCTGGCTTATCCAGGATGTCATGCTGCTTGGTCATCATCTCCATGCCGTCATAGACCGTGCCGATATTCTCGAACAGCGCCGAGACTTCCCACATGATCCACTGCGACATGCCGTTGACGCGCATGGCGAGACCGATGGCAATGGCGATGGCGCCGACGGAGATGCCGCCGTTCAGCCAAAACCAGATCGACAGGCCTGAGATGACCGCCAGCGCCACGCAGTTGTTGATGTAGACCGATGCGTGGAACATCGTCACACGGCGCATCTGCTGGTGCACGGTCTGCAGGAACTCGTCCATGCCCTCCTTGGCATAGGTTTCCTCCCTGCCCGCATGCGAAAACAGCTTCACCGTGGCGATATTGGTGTAGCTGTCGACGACACGGCCGGTCATCAGCGAACGCGCGTCCGCCTGCGTCGCGGCGATCTTGCGCAGCCGCGGCACGAAATAGGAGACGATGGCGACATAGACGCCGAGCCAGGCAAGGATCGGGATCATCAGCCGCCAGTCGGCCGCCGCGATGACCACGATCATCGAGATGAAGTAGCTAACGACATAGACGAAGACGTCGAGGATCTTCATCACCGTTTCGCGCACCGCCAGCGACGTCTGCATTACCTTGGTCGCCACGCGTCCGGCGAACTCGTTGGCGAAGAAGGTCATGCTGTGGCGCATCAGGAACCGGTGCATCTGCCAGCGCGCGCTCATCGGATAGTTGCCGATCAGCACCTGGTGCATGATGACCGAATCCGCCACCGCCGCCAGAGGCAGGCCGATCAGGATCAGCGCGCCCATCCAGACGAGCTTGTGGCCTTCCGTCTCCAGGAAGGTATTCGGATCGGCATGCGTCAGCCAGTCGACGATGTTGCCGAGGAACTGGAACAACGCCACTTCGCCGACGGCGATCAGCATTGTCAGCACAGCCATCGCGGCTAGCCACGGGGCCGCCGGTTTGGTGTAATGCCAGCAGAAGGCAAACAGACCCTTCGGAGGAACCGTGGGCTCCTCGGTGGGGAAGGCTTCGAGACGCTGTTCAAACCAGCCAAACATGAAAATGCTCCGAACTTCAGCGCTCCACTCCCCGCTGGCGCAAGCGCGCAACAGCTCATATGGGAACCGGACGTTCAAGGAACGAGGCCATGACAGCCGCGCAATGGATTACATAGGGGAAATCAGGAAAGAAGAACGCTCAGGAGCGTCGGATCGCCACAAGCCACATGGTCGCGGACGGGAGGCGCGTATTCGAGAAAATTTTCATCTTGGCTCTCCCTTGCTGGCGATTGAAGATATGCACCGATAACGCGAAATTGACGAATATTCCAGCCCCGATTAGCCAAAAAGCGGAACAATCGACCTTGGAGACGGGCCTGTTGCCTCCGGATCACAGTTGCAATACCTGTCTGCCGAGCAGAAAAGAAGAACCGGCACAGATCATGGCAGACCTCCGCGTAGCTCTCTATCAACCTGATATAGCAGGTAACACAGGCACCATCCTCCGCCTTGCCGCCTGCCTCGGCTTTGCCGTCGATATCATCGAACCGGCCGGCTTCGACATCTCCGACCGCAACCTGAAACGATCGGGCATGGACTACATTGCCGCCGCAGCGCTCACCCGACACGTCAATTTCGAGCAGTTCGAAACCTGGCGCCAGACCACCGGCCGCCGCCTCGTGCTCGCCTCCACCAAGGCGTCCGGTCGCTATACCGACTTCGCCTTTCGCCCCGACGATATCCTGCTCTTCGGCCGCGAAAGCGCCGGCGTTCCCGATCATGTCCACGAAAAATCCGACGCCCGCATCCTCGTGCCGATGGTCGAAGGTCAGCGCTCGCTGAACATCGCCGTCTCCGTCGCGATGATCGTCGGCGAGACGATGCGCCAGACCGTCTGGGGTTGATTTTTATCACCCGCCGCACAAATGCCGGTTCGGCCGCGCAATATGTCGCGAACGGCGTTGTGAAATCGCCGAACCGGCGTATAGTTTTTAGCCGGGCAATCAAAAAATCACGCCGACCGCCGCGATTTCAATGATTTGGCTGTAGCTCCAGATTCGAAAATGTGCAGCGCGTCGAGGGCGTGACAAGAAATAGAAGAAGACAAGACGGCATGGAATCCACAATCGTCATGATCAACCTGTTCGGCGCCGTCGCCCTGCTGCTGTTCGGCTTGGCGCAGGTCAAGGACGGCGTCAACAGGGCGTTCGGTGCCCGGCTGCGCACGGGCCTGGCGTCAGGCACCAAGGGCAGCGTCCGCTCCTTCCTCTCCGGTTTCCTCGCCACCATCGCGCTGCAGAGTTCCACCGCCACAGCCCTGATGGTCTCTTCCTTCGTCGAGCGCGAACTGGTCAAGCCGCGCATGGCGCAGATCGTGCTGCTCGGCGCCAATGTCGGCACCGCCGTCACCGCCTGGATTGTCGCGACCGGCATTGAATGGCTGTCGCCGCTCGTCATCCTTGCCGGCATCGTGCTCTATCGCGGCGGCTCGACCTCCCGCCAGGGCGGCGGTCAGGCGCTGATCGGCATCGGCCTCATGCTGCTGTCGCTGCATCTGCTGAGCAGCGCCACGGAACCGATGCGCCAGTCGCCGGCGCTGTCGGCCTTCATTGGCCTGCTCGACAATGCCTGGCCCGTCGCGCTGGCCTTCGCCGCCGGCATTGCCTTCATCTCGTCCTCGAGCCTCGCCGCCGTCGTCCTCATCCTCTCGTTGGCCTCAACCGGCATCCTGTCGGCCGGCCTTGTCATCGTTTTGGTTCTCGGTGCCAATCTCGGTGGCGCGATCCCGCCGGTCATTGCCTCGCTCTCAGGCCCGGCCTCGGCAAGACGCGTCACGCTCGGCAACCTCATCGTGCGGGCCATCGGCTGCCTTATCGCCCTGCCGCTGGCAGGCTTCGGCGCCGATCTGCTCGAGACGCTGCCGCTCTCGCCCGCCAAGCTTCCGGTCGACGCCCATCTCGGCTTCAACCTCATCCTTGCGGCGCTGGCCTGGCCCTTTTCCCGTCTGCTCGCCAAGCTGATGCTGCGGATCGTGCCGGATGACGCCCAGACCGACAATGCCCCGAAATATCTCGACCTGCAGGAGCTTTCGACGCCTGTGGTGGCGCTCGCCAGCGCCACCCGCGAGGTGCTCGGCGTCGGCGACCTGATCGAACGCATGCTGCAGCGTGCAGCCGATGCCTTCGAGCGCAACAACATGTCGAAGCTCACGGAAATCGCCTCGCTCGAGCAGCGCGTCGACAGCCTGCAGCAGGAGGTGAAGATCTATCTCTCCAAGCTCGGCCGCGGCGGCCTCAGCGAGGAGGACGGCCGCCGTTCGATCGTCATCATCGACTACGCCATCAATCTCGAGCACATCGGCGACATCATCGAGAAGGGCCTGCTGCCGCAGGTCGCCAAGAAGGTCTTGCTCGGTCTGAAATTCTCCGAAGACGGCTATGCCGAACTCAGCAAGCTCTTCCACCTCACGCTGGAAAACCTGCGCATCGCCCAGACCATCTTCGTCACCCGCGACTTCAATCTCGCCCGACAGCTGATGGAGGTGAAGGTCGAGGTGCGGCGCATGGAGAAGCAGTCCTCGGAACGCCATCTGGAGCGCCTGCGCGACGGCCGTGCCGACAGCCTGCAGACCAGCTCTCTGCATCTCGACATGCTGCGCGACCTGAAGCGCATCAACGCCCACATCGTCTCGGTCGCCCATCCGATCCTGGACGAAAGCGGCCTCCTGATCGAAAGCCGCCTGCGCAACGCAGCGGAATGAAGCTCAATCGGCCGAGGGAAGCCGGCGCATGGTGAACTCGATCTGGTCGCCGTCTATCTGGCGCCAGCTCTCGACTTCGGTCCAATATGCGGCTTTCGGATATTCGTCGAACCATTCCCGCGCCTTGGCGCGGGCATCGAGCAGCGCCAGGCAATAGGTCTGCCGCACAAAGCGATCGTTCTTGCGCGGCGTGCCCTCGGCACGGTGCGTCGCAATCCTTCGCTTCAGGCCGTCAAAGGACGGAGGTCCCGGGATCTTTGCCATAAAAATCTACCTCTGAAAGAAAAGGTAATATCGAACTTCGCTTTTTGCGAGTCGAATCTGAAGCCACCAAAGCCCCTGCTTTCCAGCGGTTGGCGCGAGGCCGAACGACCTGCTATCAGGGGCGGCAATCGCAATATCAAGAGTCGCATCATCGGATGCGGGACTACCGGAGACGACGACCATGGAACGACCAGACCTTCCGATCGGCCTGCCCGCTGACATCGAGGACAAGAAGACGGCGGCGCGGACATGGTTCGAGGGCCTGCGCGACACCATCTGCGCCTCCTTCGAGGCGATCGAGGACGAACTGGCCGGTCCACTCTCAGACCGCGCGCCCGGCCGCTTCGTCGCCAAGGACTGGCAGCGCGAGAATGGTGCCGGCGGCGGCGGCCGCATGTCGATGATGGAAGGCCGCGTCTTCGAGAAGGTCGGCGTCCACACCTCCACTGTCTACGGCGAGTTCAGCGCCGACCTGCGCGCCCAGATGCCCGGCGCCAAGGATGATCCACGCTTCTGGGCCTCCGGCATCTCGCTGATCGCGCACCCGGTTAACCCCAACGTGCCCGCCGTGCACATGAACACCCGCATGGTGGTCACCTCGAGCCGCTGGTTCGGCGGCGGCGCCGACCTGACCCCGGTGCTCGACCGTCGCCGCACCCAGGAGGACGACGACACGAGGCTGTTCCACAAGGCGATGGAGATCGCCTGCCGCAGTCACGCCCGCGTCGCCGACTACGAGGCCTACAAGGCGTGGTGCGACGAATACTTCTTCCTGAAGCACCGCAACGAGGCGCGCGGCACCGGCGGCATCTTCTACGACTGGCTGCACTCGAGCGAAGAGGCCGGCGGCTGGGACGCCGATTTCGCCTTCACCCGCGATGTCGGCCGCGCCTTTTCCATGGTTTATCCACGCATCGTCCGCTCCAACTTCAATAAACAGTGGACGGAAACAGATCGTGAAGAACAATTGATCCGCCGTGGGCGTTACGTGGAGTTCAACCTGCTATATGACAGGGGAACGATCTTCGGCTTGAAAACGGGCGGGAATGTCGAGTCCATTCTCTCATCGCTGCCCCCCACCGTTCGCTGGCCGTAACGCGGAGGAAAGATCGGTAAATTCCTTGTGAGAGGCTTTCAATAGTCGGACCGGATACCAATTTCATAGATGTGCGCGTAACAATCGGAGGAGGATTGTAATGACGATACAGAGTGGAACACCGGCAGCGGCAGGTGTCCAACAGCCACCCCGCCCGATCGATACCCCGGAGATGCTGAACAGGCTCGCCGAGGCTCTGAAGGCGAAAAGCGGTTCCGACCTGCCCCTTTCCTGCTTTGTGGAACAAGTCAAGCTGCAGCTTGCCGGGGGCAGATCTCCGGAAGACATGGATCGTTTGACCAAAGACCAGGACAACCGGAGCCACACCGACTGCTTTCGTGCGTGGGCGATGCCCGAGCATCATTGAGTTAGGCAACGCCGAGGCTGAAAACCGATCTCGGGAGTTGGCAATCAAACCGGCCGGCGCGGCGCCCGGCCGGAACCTTTTCTACACGACAGGCATTTCCCAAATGACGCGTTAGCGTTTGGCGCCGGGTTCAACACCCGAGCCGAAGTCAGCCCGAATTCAAAGTCAGGAGGAGACGATGAGACTTTTCGAATGTGGAACGCTGGTCCCCGGATGCAGCTGGCACACACGCGCAGGCGATGACGCCGAGGTTGTCCGCCGTGCCGTCGAGCATATGAAGTCCGCGCATGGCGAAACCGTCATCCGCGAAAACATGGTCGACAACATCAAGGCCCGCATTCGCAACGAAGCGCACGCGGCCTGACTTTTTGATTACTTGACCAAAGCCGACAGCCGGGCGAGCAGCGCCGCCCGGTCGGAGACGAAATTCTCGTCGATCCACTGATTTTCCAGCGTCGCCAGCGTCTCGCCGATCTGCCGGCCTGAGGGAATGCCCGCAGCCATAACGTCGCCGCCATTGAGTGGAAACGCGGGCTTCAACCAGCGCTGCGCACGATCGAGCAACGCGCCCAGCCGCGCCGATCGCGCCATTTCCTTCATGTCGTCTTCCGCCTTGCCGCGGGCCACCGCCAGCGCCAGCTTGATACGTACGACAATACCCTCCACACCGTTGCGGTAGAGCAACCTGTCGAACGCCGCCGACGAAATCTCGTCGTTGACGGGAGCGGCAGTCGCCCACGCCTGGAAGAAGGCCGCCTCGGCATTGGCGAATTTCAGCCTTGCCGCCATCGCCGCCAGCCGCTTTGCATCCGGCGGTACGATCGACGCCAGCCGCAAAAGCGGATCGAGTGTCCAGCCGAGTGCCTGTTCGGTCGCAACCAGCGCCGGGATCGCGTCGATCCCCCACTTTTCCGTCTCCGGCAGAATTTCCGTCAGCGAACCGACCGTGCGCATCCACAAAAGCGCCCGGCCCGGATCCTCGGCCGACAGCAGCTTGCGCACCTCCGACCACACCCGTTCGGCCGACAGTGTTTGCAGCTTCGAGCGCGCCGCGGCGCAGGCCCGGAGCCCGTCGGCATCCGGCCGTCCCGAGCCGTAATAGGCGAAGAACCGGAAGAACCGAAGAATGCGCAGATAATCCTCGGAAATCCGCGTCGCCGCATCGCCGATGAAGCGGATGTTACGCTTCTCGATATCCGCGAGCCCGCCGACCAGATCGACGACATCGCCCGCGGCATCGACATATAGCGCGTTGATCGTCAGGTCGCGCCGCTCCGCATCCGTCTGCCAGTCGGTGCTGAATGCCACCTTGGCGCGGCGCCCGTCGGTCTCGACATCGGCGCGCAGCGTCGTCACCTCGAACGGCTTGCGGTCGATGACGAGCGTCACCGTGCCGTGCTCGACGCCTGTCGGCACCGCCTTGATGCCGGCCGCCTTCGCCCGCTCGATCACCACATCGGGCGTCAGCGTCGTCGCCACGTCGATATCGCTGACGGCAAGCCCCATCAGGCTGTTGCGTACCGCGCCGCCGACCACCCGCCCCTCGCCGCCATCGGCATTCAGCAGCGAAAACACGCGCTTCAGCGCCGGGTCCTGGAACCAGGCTTCTTGAGCGAGGTTGGTCATGCATAGAGCCTTTCATAGAGCGTACGGACGATGCCGGCGGTGATGCCCCATATCATCCTTGTTTCATAGGGCATCCGGTAGAAATGCCGGTCGAGCCCGTCGATCACCCGCTTGTCACGGACATGATTACCGGGCGCCATCAGGAACGACAGCGGCACCTCGAAGACGTCGTCCACCTCGTCGGGATTGAGCTTGAGCTCGAAGCCGCGCTTGACGACCGCCAGAACAGGCGTGATCCGGAACCCGGTCGAGGCCAGATAGACCGGCAGCCGCCCGACCGTCTCGACGAACAGGCCCTTCAACCCGATCTCCTCGTCGGCCTCGCGCATCGCCGCCTGCTCTGGCGTTTCCTCCTCGCCATCAATCTTGCCGCCGGGAAAGGCGATTTGGCCGGAATGCTTGCGCAGCGTTGCTGTACGCTGGGTGAAGATCACCATCGCCTCGTCGCCATCATCGACCACGGGCACCAGCACCGCCGCGTCCCGCAGCTTGAATGTTTCCACCTCGGCGACGATCTCGGGATTGAGAATGTGATCGCCATGCTCGCGCCACGATACATCCACCGGTCCGCCCATCTGGTGCAGCGCCCGGCGACGGAACTCGGCCGCGGAGTAGAGCGCGCGGCGATCTGCCACCACACCAGTCATCGCGACAACGCTTCCAGCTCGCCCGCCGGCATGACAGGAAAGACCGCGCCGCCGGAGCGCAGGCAGAACATCGCGACGCCATCGACGTCAACAGTCTCGCCCAGCTCGACCAGCTCGTACATCACCGCCCGAGACACCAGCGCCTCCAGCCGTCCGCGCACATGCAGGTAAGGCTTCAACTCATTGTTATCCCCGTGCATCACGAAGCGCAGCGGATGGTCCTTGCCAGCCTCGACGACATCGCCGACATTGGTGCGGAAGGTAAGCCGTGCCTGCCCGTCCCGAACGGACGCATTCATCTCGACAGCCACGAAAGGCGCATCGACGACCCTGATGCCGACTTTTTCCACAGGAGTTACGAGATATGTCTTTTCGTCGTCATCCCTGCGCAGAACCGTTGAAAACAGCCGCACCAGAGGCGCCCGCCCGATCGGCGTGCCCATGTAGAACCACGTCCCGTCGGCGCGGATTTCCATGTCGATATCGCCACAGAACGGCGGATTCCATTTTTCCACGGGCGGAAGCCCGCGTTTTCCGTCGCCGGCATCGCCTGACGCGCGCGAAATCAACGCAGCCAGATCTGCAGCATCGGTTGTCGCCCTGATCTCTTGCGCTGCCATTGTTCCGTCCCGGTTTGCACTTAACGCATGAATGTCACGAGATAGTCATTCGAAACGAACTTGTCAGCCCGCAACATCTTCATAACTCTATCGGGTATGAGGCACACGTGTAAAAGTCCGACGATTCGCGACGAATGATATCAGCCGCTGGAGAGATGCCTGATGGGTATGATGAAGACCGAAGCCCCCCTCGATGAAAAGGCGATCGTCGCCGCAGCCGAAAAAGCGCTTGCCGACATCGCCTCCGTCAGGAGCGAAGTCTCCAAGGTGATCTTCGGTCAGGAAAGCGTCGTCGAAAACACGCTGCTAGCCGTGCTTTCGGGCGGCCACGCGCTCCTCGTCGGCGTTCCCGGCCTCGCCAAGACCAAGCTGGTCACCACGCTCGGCGAGGTGCTCGGGCTGGGCGCCAACCGCATCCAGTTCACCCCCGACCTGATGCCGTCGGACATTCTCGGTTCCGAAGTGATGGACCAGGACGAGAGCGGCCGCCGTTCATTCCGCTTCGTCAAGGGTCCGGTCTTTGCCCAACTGCTGATGGCCGACGAGATCAACCGCGCCTCTCCGCGCACCCAGTCGGCGCTGCTGCAGGCGATGCAGGAGTACCACATCACCGTCGCCGGCCAGCGCTACGACCTGCCGTCGCCGTTCCACGTTCTCGCCACCCAGAACCCGCTGGAACAGGAAGGCACCTACCCACTGCCGGAAGCCCAGCTCGACCGTTTCCTGCTGCAGGTCGATGTTCACTATCCCGAGCTTGCAGCCGAGCGGCAGATCCTGCTCGACACCACGGGCCTCAGCGAAACCAAACCGCAGGCCGTGCTCAACGCCGAACGCCTGCTCGAGATCCAGACCCTGATCCGCCAGATGCCCGTCAGCGACAAGGTGGTCGACGGCATCCTCAGCCTCGTCCGCTCTGCCCGTCCCGGCCAGGCCAATGCCGAGACCGACAAGAACGTCGCCTGGGGCCCCGGCCCACGTGCCGGTCAGGCGATGATGCTCTGCGCCCGCGCCCGCGCGCTTTACGAAGGCCGACTCGCGCCTTCGCTCGACGACGTCTACGCACTGGCCGAACCGATCCTGCAGCACCGCATGGCGCTGACTTTCGCCGCCCGCGCCGAAGGCATGTCGGTGCGCGATGTCATCGCCGGGCTGGTCAAGCAGGCCAAAGGCTAAGCTAAGCGCAGGAAGGAAGCCTCACGCGTGGCATCGATCGGACAGACCGTCACTCCGACCTCAGGCAGCGATGCCCTTGCGCGAGCAAGGCAGCGCGCCAGCCTGTTGCCGGATTGCCTCGTCGAGGCCAAGCGCATCGCCAACACCGTGATCGCCGGCTGGCATGGCCGCCGCAAGCGCGGCATCGGCGAGAATTTCTGGCAGTTCCGTCCCTACAGCGAAGGCGAGAGCCTGTCGCGCATCGACTGGCGTCGCTCGGCCCGCGACGACCACACCTATATCCGCGACCGCGAATGGGAAGCGGCCCACACCATCTGGCTCTGGGCAGACATGTCGCCGTCGATGATGTTCAAGTCGAGCTTCGGCAGCGTCTCGAAGGAAAGCCGCGCGCTGGTCATCATGCTGGCGCTGGCCGAAATTCTCGCCCGCTCCGGCGAACGCGTCGGCTGCCCCGGCGTCATGGAGCCAATCTCCGCCCGCAACGCCGCCGAACGTCTTGCTGTCGCCCTGATGCACGCCCCATTGACATCAGGGCTGCCGGACACCTCGATGATCCGTGGCTGGAGCGATCTGGTGCTGATCGGTGACTTCCTCGACGACGCGCAGGCCGTGATGTCGCGCATCGGACCGCTCGCCCGGCGCGGCATGCGCGGCCACGTCATCGAGGTCGCCGACCCCGCCGAGGAACTGTTTCCCTATAGCGGCCGCACCGAGTTCACCGACCCGGAGACCGGCACGAAGCTCACCTCCGGGCGAGCCGAAAACATCCGCGAGGCCTATACCCGCGCCTATCTCGACCGTCGCGACGCGCTCGGCCAGAGCCTGCGCCATCTCGGCTGGACCTTCGTCACCCACCGCACCGATCATCTGGCGTCGGAAGCGCTTGTCGCCGTCCACATGCATCTATCCGGCATGCCGGGCAAGGCTAGTTTGCCCAGCAAGGCGACGTATGGAGGCCAGCTGTGAACGTACTCCCTTTCGCCTTCGCCTACCCCGCCATCCTCGGCGCCCTCGTCGCACTTCCAGTCATCTGGTGGCTGCTGCGCCTGACCCCGCCGCGCCCGAAGAGCGAGATCTTTCCGCCGCTGCGCATTCTCGCCACCGTGCTGAAGCGCGAGGAAACACCGTCGCAGAGCCCATGGTGGCTGACGCTGCTGCGCATGCTGCTCGCCGCCGCCGTCATTCTCGCCATCGCCGACCCGGTCTTCAACCCACGCACCAGCTCGATTGCATCGGGCGGCCCGCTGGTGCTGTTCGTCGACAATGGCTGGGCCACCGCGCCTGACTGGGAACGCCGCGTCCAGACCGCCGACGCACTGATCGACGACGCCGATTCCGCCGGCGCTCCCGTAGCCATCGCATTCACCGCAGACTCCACCAACGACGCCGTTCCCGGCACCGCCGCCGTCGCCCGCGAAAAATTGCGCGCCGCAGAGCCGCAGCCGCTGGTGCCCGACCGCCAGCGCGCCTTCGAGGCGTTGCGAGCGGCGCTGAATGGCGTCCACCCCGGCACGCTCGCCTTCCTCACCGACGGCGCCGCCGCGAAAGACAACGACGCCACCGTCCGCCAGCTGTCGGACCTGCAGCCGGCACAGCTCCGGCTGATCTCCGGCGATGCGACGCAGACGGTGGCGATCACCGCCGCCAGCAACGCCGCCGACGCCATGACCGTCACCGCCACTCGCCTCGACGGTGCCCTCGCCACCACCCTGCCACTGACCGCCCAGGACGCGCAGGGCCGCGCCATCGCCTCGGGTTTGGTCTCCTTCCAGCCCGGCCAGTCAGTGGCTTCCGGCTTGATCACCGCCCCCTTCGAGATGCGCAACGATTTTGCCCGTGTCGGCATCGACAACCACGCCACCGCAGGCGCCGTCCACCTGCTCGACGACGGCTTCAAGCGCCGCCGCGTCGTGTTGCTATCCGGCGAGGCCAGCGACAGCTTCCAGCCGCTGCTGTCGCCGCTCTATTACATCCAGCGCGCCCTGCAGCCCTATGCCGACCTGATCGAGCCGAACGCGCCCGATCTCGCCACGTCGATTCCCGATCTCCTCTCGCAGAACCCCTCGGTTATCGTCATGGCCGATATCGGCCGCCTGCCGCAGGAAACCTATGAGCCGCTGCAGCGCTGGATCAACAACGGCGGCACGCTCATCCGCTTCGCCGGCCCGCGTCTCGCCGCCGCCCCTGCCGACGATCCGCTGGTGCCGGTAACGCTGCGCCAGGGCGAACGGTCACTCGGCGGCGCGCTGTCCTGGGCCGAGCCGCAGCAGCTGGCGGAGTTTCCCAATTTCGGCCCCTTCGCCGGCATGCCGCGCCTGACCGATGTCACCGTCAAACGCCAGGTGCTGGCCGAGCCGACGCCTGACCTTGCCGAACGCACCTGGGCCAGCCTTGCCGACGGCACGCCGCTGGTGACGATGAAGCCCATGAACGCCGGCCGCATCGTGCTTTTCCACGTCAGCGCCGAGGCCACATGGTCCGACCTGCCGATCTCGGGCAATTTCGTCGAGATGCTGCGCCGCCTCGTGCAACTCTCCCGCTCCGGCGGCGTCACGTCCGAATCCGGTGGCGCGACGACGGCCGAGGCGCTGCCACCCTTCCGCCTGCTGACGGCCAAGGGTGCGCTGACGACCGAGACCGGCGCTGCACGGCCGCTGATCCCCAACGCCAAGGTCACCCCCGTGGCCGGCTTCGAAAATCCACCGGGCCTCTACGGTTCCGAAGAAGGGTTCACCGCCTTGAACGTTCTGCCAGCCAACACCGAACTGAAGCCGATCGACGCCTCCGGTGTCACGCTGGTGCGCGAAGGCTTGATCGGCGGCGAGACATGGTCAGCCAAGCCGTCGCTGTTCCTCATCGCCTTTCTGCTCTTGCTTGCCGACAGCCTGATCGTGATGTTCATGAGCGGCGCCTTCTCGCGCCTGCGCCCGGCCGCCCGCACAGCCGCGCTGATTGCCGTCGCGGTCAGCGCTGCCTTCCTCGTCCAGCCCGGCCAGCCGCGCGCCGACGACGCCAAGCCCGGCGACGACCAGATCTTTCAGCGGCTCGACAACACCCATCTGGCCTATGTCGTTACCGGCGAAGCCGAGGTCGATCGCATTTCCGAGCGCGGCCTCGAGGGCCTTACGGAGTTTCTCACCTTCCGCACCACGCTCGAGCCGGGCAAGCCTGTCGGCCTCGACCTCACCAAGGACGAGCTCGCTTTCTACCCGATCATCTACTGGCCGATCTCGGCCACTGCGCCGATGCCGTCGGCCGCTTCGATCAACCGCATCGACGCCTACATGCGCGCCGGCGGCACCGTGCTGTTCGACACGCGCGACCAGTTCAGCGCGCTGGACAACAGCGGCGGCAGCAGCGCCAATGGAGAGCGCCTGCAGCAGATCCTCGCCAATCTCGACATTCCGCCGCTCGAACCGGTCCCCTCCGACCACGTGCTCACCAAATCCTTCTACCTGCTCTCCAGCTTCCCCGGCCGCTACGCCGGTAGCCCGCTGTGGATCGAGGCGCGGCAGGACAACCGCTCGACCAACGCCAAGTCGGCAGCCACCGCTGACGGCGTCTCGCCGATCCTGATAACTGGCAACGACTTCGCCGGCGCCTGGGCCGTGGACGAGAGCGGCACGCCGATCCTGCCGACCGTCCCGCCCGATGAGGCCCAGCGCGAATACGCCTACCGCAGCGGCGTCAACATCATGATGTATATGCTGACCGGCAACTACAAGGCCGACCAGGTCCACATCCCCGCTCTCCTCGAACGGCTGGGACAGTGACATGACGGTTGATTTCGCCCCCTTCATTCCATGGCCGATCCTTGCCGGCCTGACCGTCCTCGTCGTCGCCATCGCGGCACTGGCAATCTTCCGCGGCGTACGTGGCGCCTGGGTGCGCAGCGTCGCCGCACTGGCGCTGCTCGCCGCACTCGCCAATCCGCTGCTCCTGCAGGAAGACCGCGAGCAGCTCTCGACCGTTGTCCCTGTGATCGTCGACCGCAGCCAGAGCCAGCAGACGCCCGAGCGCATCAAGATGACCGACGATGCGCTGGCGCAGCTGAAGGACCGCCTCGCGCGCTTCCCCAACGTCGAGCCGCGCTATGTCGACGCCACTGAGCCGGAAGATTCCGACGCGCCCTCGACGCGCCTCTTCAATGCGCTGCAGGCCGCCGTCGCCGACGTGCCGCCCGCCCGCATCGGCGGCGCCATCATGCTTACCGACGGTCAGGTCCATGACGTTCCCGGCGTCAATCAGGCGCTCGGCTTCGACGCCCCGATCCACGGGCTCATAACCGGCAAGGCCAACGAGTTCGACCGCCGTATCGAGGTCATCAAGGCGCCACGCTTCGGCATCGTCAACGAGGAGCAACAGCTTGTGCTGCGCGTCTTCGACGACGGCCCAAGCCCCGGCGGCACGGCCAATGTCACCGTCAAGCTCAACGGCAACGAGATCGCCACGCTGCAGGCCACCCCCGGCCAGGACACGCCCTTCTCCTTCAAGGTCGAGCGCGGCGGCAGCAACGTGCTGGAGTTTTCCGTCGCGGCGCTATCAGGCGAAGTTACCCAGGCCAACAACCGCGCCGTCCACGTCATCGACGGCATCCGCGAGAACCTGCGCGTGCTGCTCGTCTCCGGCGAACCGCATGCCGGTGAACGCGCTTGGCGCAACCTCTTGAAATCCGACGCCTCCGTCGATCTCGTCCACTTCACCATCCTGCGCCCGCCGGAAAAGCAGGACGGCACGCCGATCAACGAGCTGTCGCTGATCGCCTTTCCAACGCGCGAGCTGTTCGTCGACAAGATCAAGGACTTCGACCTGATCATCTTCGACCGCTACCAGCACCGCGGCGTCCTGCCGATCCTCTATTACGACTACATCGCCCAATACGTCGAAAACGGTGGCGCTCTTCTGATTGCGGCCGGCCCCGAACATGCCGGCCAGGATTCGATCGCGCTGACGCCGCTCTCATCGGTGCTGCCAGCCGCACCCACCGGCCAGATGGTCGAGAAGGCCTTCTATCCGCGCCTCTCCGACGAGGGCAAGAAGCACCCGGTCACCCGAGGTCTCGACGGCTCCGCCGACGAGCCGCCACACTGGGGCCGCTGGTTCCGCTCGGTCGGCGTCGAGCCGCCGCAGGGCGAAACCGTGATGGTCGGCGCCGACAACAACCCGCTGCTGGTCCTGAACCGCGCCGGACAGGGCCGCGTTGCCATGCTGCTCTCCGATCAGGGCTGGCTCTGGGCGCGTGGCTTCGAAGGCGGCGGCCCGCACGTCTCGCTCTACCGCCGCGTCGCTCATTGGCTGATGAAGGAACCGGCGCTGGAAGAGGAAGCGCTGACGGCGCGTGCCTCCGGCCGCACGCTCGAAATCACCCGTCAGACGATCGGCGACAATCCCGGCAATGCCACGGTCCGCTACCCCTCCGGCAAGACCGAAACCCTGCCGCTGACGCAGTCCGAGCCCGGCCTCTACAAGGCCGACAAGCGCATGGACGAGATCGGCCTGTTCGAAATCCACAACGGTGACCTGACCACGCTCGTCCATGTGGGCGCCGTCGATGCGCCCGAGTTCAAGGCGATGATCTCGACAGCGGATGCGCTGAAGCCGATATCGGACAAGACGCGTGGCCTTGTCGCGCGCGTGTCGGATGCCGACGGCGCCATCGAAATCCCGCCGATCCTGCCGGTGCGCGGCCAGATCCGCGTCGCCGACAACGAGCGCATGCAGATCCGCCTGACCAACGAGACGGTGCTGAAGGGCATCAACACCCTACCGCTGTTTGCGGGCTTCGCCGGCGTCGGCATCCTGCTGCTGGCCTTCGGCGCCATGTGGTGGCGCGAGGGTCGCTAGGCGGATGGCCAGGCTGGAACTGACCGAGACGCCCTCCCCCGATGACCTCGCGGTGATCGCCAGCGAACTGACGGCATTCAACCACGCCGACGTCGGCGCCGCCGACCGGCGGACGCTGGCGGTCCTGATCCGCGACGAGAATGGTGCCATAACCGGCGGCCTTTCCGGCTACACCGCCTGGGGCTGGCTGTTTACTCAACTGCTCTTCATCCCTGAGAGCCAGCGCGGCCAAGGCCTCGCCGGCCGGCTGCTTGCGGCGGCCGAACACGAAGCCGCCGAACGCGGCTGCCACGGCGCCTGGATCGACACCTTCAGCCCGCATGCGCTGCGGGCCTATCTCAAGCAGGGATACGAGGTCTTCGGCGAGTTGCCGGAGTTTCCGAAAGGCCGCACGCGGACCTTCCTGCGCAAGGCGCTGACACCAGGAATCTAAGCGATCGACGCCTGCCGCGTTTCCGAATCGATCGCCACCGCCGCGATGGCGGCAATCACCAGCAGTCCGGCAAACAGTCCGATCGCCAGCCCCAGCCCTTCCGACGCGACGAAGGCCATCAGCGACGGCGCGACGAGGCCGCCGAGCCGGGCGATCGCGCCCGCCGCTCCCATGCCCGTCGCCCGAACGCCGGTTGGATAGAGTTCCGGCGTATAGGCGTAGAGCGCGCCCCAGGTGCCGAGCAGCGCGAAGCTCATGATCAGCAGCGATGCGCCGACCATGCTATCGACGGTCGAGACCACGAACAACAGGCAGCCGATCGCCGACAGCAGGCAGAAGCCCACCAACGTCGGCTTGCGGCCCCAGCGTTCCACGCCGTAGGCGGCCAGCGCGTAGCCCGGGATCTGCGCCAACGCCACGAACACCAGGAAACCGTAGCCCCTGACGAACCCGAAACCGCTGCCGGCAAGCTTCGCCGGCATCCAGGTGAAGACGCCGTAATAGGAGACCGAGACGAGGAACCAGATCGCCAGGATCAGCAGGCTGCGGCGGCGGAGCGCGTGGGAAAACAGCCCTTCCGAGGCCGCGTGCGACGCCGACACCAACTCGTCACCGGCGCCAAGCGTTGGCTTGCCGTTGGCGGCCAGCACCTTGTTGACCGTCGCCTTGGCCTCCTCAGTGCGGCCGCTGCGCAGCAGATAAAGCGGCGATTCCGGCACGAAAAAGCGCAGGCCGAGGCCGATCAGCGCCGGTAGCGCCGTTACCGCGAAGATATAGCGCCACGCATCGGCAACGCCGGCCACGCTCGCCGCCCACGCGGTCAGCGCCACGATCAGCGTGCCGATTGCCCAGAAACCCTCCAGCCCCACCAGCCAGCGGCCACGGCTCTTCGCCGGCAGGAACTCCGCCATCATCGCGTAATCGACCGGCAGCGTACCGCCGACGGCAATACCGGTGAGAAAGCGCAGGACGAGCAAGATCGCAAAGCTGGGCGCGAAGATCGACAGCACACCGAACACGGCATCGCAGGCGACCGTCAGGATCAGCACCCGCCGCCGCCCCACCTTGTCAGCCAGCCGTCCGAAACCGTAAGCGCCGATCAGCATCCCGAGAAAGAACAGCGTTCCCGTTTGCAGCGCCTGCGGCACCGTCAGCCCGAAGGTCGCGGCAATCGAGGCGGCGGTGAAGCCGACAGCCAGCACCTGCATGGCATCGGCCGTCCAAACCAGCCCGAAAATCCCGAGCAATCGTCGCTGGAATGCGCCCGTCCCGGCCCGATCCAATGCCTCGTCGATTGAAATGCGACCCATGCTCACCCTCCCTCAAGCATATGAAAGGCCACGCAAAGCGCGGCTTCTTTCATAGCTCAATAGAGCAACTGGCCTATTTGCGCCAGCCGATCGTGCCCTTCAGCCGGGCATGCGTATCTTTGCCGAGCGGCACCACCAGTACGCGACCGGGATCGACGGGACCGGGGAAGGTCAACGCGTTGTAGGCGACCTTCTCGAAGCCGAGCGGCCCGTAATACGGCGGATCGCCCACGAGGATGACGGCTTCGGATCCCTTGCGCTTTGCGGCCTCGACGGCAATCCGCACCAACTCGCGGCCGATGCCCCGGTTCTTGTGCGAGGGACGCACTGCAAGCGGCCCAAGCAGATGGCCGGGCACGCCGCCGGCCATGACGGGCGTCATCCGCACCGAAGCGATCGTTTCGCCGTCATCGGCGCAGATGAACGACAGCGACAGATCGTGCGGCCCTTGCTCGCGAATGCGGGCGGCGGCGCGCGTGTGCCGGCCGGGGCCGAATGCTTCTTCGTTGATATGTTCGATTGCGGCGTCGTGCGACGCGTCCTCAGTGAGGTAGACCAGATCGTGCTTGTGCATGATGAGACAGAAACCGGATAGACAATATGATGGGTTCTCGATCGCGCCGTCGGGCGTTCGGGAGCATCAGCGTCGTCGCAAGCTTCTGGGTGCAAACATCAAATCGGGTTCCTGAAATCGTGAAAAGGCCGATAGCAGGAAAAAATTCCGACGTCTACGGGAAAAGGCCCGTTGTGTGCCGCTTCGGTATCCACGACCGAAATGCGCCCGGTACTTGGGCAGAAAAGCACCACACCAGCCGTCGCCCCACGACTTTACGCGGGAAGCAGCGGCTGGTGCGGCATGTATCAGACCAGTGTCAACGTGCCGGCCATCGCATGACCTTCTGGCCGCCGAACAGCCGGCTCGTCGGCATCTTGAATATGAAATACGGGTTCAGCAGCGGCAGCGCCGTCGCCTGCTCCAGCCGTTGAAGGCTGTCCTCGTCGAGGTCCACATCCAGAGAGGCGATATTTTGCGCCAGCTGTTCGACGCGACTGGCGCCGATCAGCACCGACGACACGCCGGGTCGCGTTGCCACCCAGGCCAGCGCCACCTCGGCCGGCGACCGCCCGATCTCGGCGGCCACCGATGTCAAGACATCGACCACATCGAAATTGCGCTCGGTAAACAGCATGCCGCCGAACGGATTGTCACCGTTCAACCGCCCGTCGCTGCCGCTCTCCGCCGTGTCCGAGGTTTTGTCGGGCAAGTCTGTGGCTCGGTCGGCCTGGGCGAGCATGTCGCGGCCATACTTGCCGGTCAGCAGGCCGGCGGCAAGCGGGCTCCACGGCACCATGCCCAATCCCAGTTCCTCGCCGGCCGGGAGGAGATCGAGCTCCACGCCGCGGTCGATAAGCGAATAGGCGTATTGCAGGCCGATCGGGCGCGGCAGGCCATGCGCTTCGGCCAGGGTCGCGATCCTGGCGACGTACCAGGCCGGCGTGTTGGAGAAACCGTAGTGCAGGATCTTGCCGGCGCGCACGGCGTCAGCGAGCGTCTGCAGCACCTCGTCGGCCGGCGTCGTCTGGTCCCAGACGTGCATCCAGTACATGTCGATGTGGTCCGTCCGCAGGCGCTTCAGCGATCCCTCGATGCCGAGCCGAATGTTCTTCGACCCGTTGCCGCCCCATAGCGGCGTGCCCTGCCCGCGCGGAAAACCAGATTTCGTGGCGATGACAAGACGATCGCGCAGGCCGCTGTCGGCGAGAAACGTCCCGAGCATCTCTTCGCTGCGACCGCCGGAATAGATATCCGCCGTATCGATGAAATTACCGCCGGCATCGACATAGGCGTGAAACAGCGCCCGGGAGGTCTGCTCGTTTGCGCCCCATCGGCCGGCGCCGAAGGTCATCGTGCCAAGCGCAAGCGGGCTGACGATCAGGCCGGATCGGCCGAGGGTGCGGTAGCTGCTGAGATCCATGCGTCTTCTCCTTGTGTCATGCGCATCCATTTAGGGCGCACGGTCGCCGAGGATTAGCGGTTGCTTGTTGCATGAACTTGTGAGCAGGATGCAGCAATGGAACGCAACACGCTCAACGATCTCATGGCATTCGCCGCCGTCGCGCGCGAGCGCAGCTTCACCCGCGCCGCCGCCATTCTCGGCATGTCGCCCTCGGCGCTCAGCCATGCGATGCGCGGGCTGGAGGAACGTCTGGGCGTCCGGCTGCTCGCCCGCACGACCCGCAGCGTCGCCCCGACCGAAGCCGGCGAACGCCTGCTGCAATCACTCAACCCCGCACTCTCCGATATCGAAGGCGGATTGGATGCGCTGGCCGAATGGCGTGACAACCCTTCCGGGACGGTCAGGATCACCACCTTCGCTTATGCCGCCAGAATGGTGCTGCTCCCCAAGCTTCCGGCCTTCCTGCTGGCCAATCCGGATGTGCGGGTGGAAGTGAGCATAGACGACGGGCTGACCGACATCGTGGCATCAGGCTTCGACGCCGGCATCCGCCTTGGCGAGACCGTGGACAAGGACATGATCGCAGTCAGGCTCGGTCCAAATCTGCGCACCGTCGTGGTCGCAACACCCGCCTATTTCGAGCGGGTACCGCCACCGCAAACACCTTACGACCTCGATCGGCATGCCTGCATCGGCTACCGCCTGACGACATCGGGTGGGCTGCTGCCCTGGGAATTCGAGAAGGATGGCCAGGAGATCAAGATCAGGACCAGCGGCCCTCTCGTCGCCAACGATGGCGACCTGCCGGCGGCTGCTGTAAGAGCGGGCGTCGGTCTCGGCTACATCATGGAACACGACGTCGCCGAGGAGATCGCGTCGGGCGCACTCGTGCAGGTGCTCAAGGACTGGTGCCCCGCCTTCCCCGGTTTTCACCTCTATCATCCGAGCCGCCGACACTCGCCGCCGGCACTGCGCGCCCTGATCGCGGCACTGGCCGCCCGATAGGCCAAGCAGCACAAGTCTCGATCGCAAGGCAATAATCCCGCGTGTGACGCACTGTTCAACCTTTGCCACCCTGCAAAATGCCGCCGACTGCGATATCTACGCAACCAACGAATGAATTGAAGGATACACACCATGGGCATGCTGGTTGACGGCGTCTGGCAGGACGTCTGGTACGATACGAAGGAGACCAAGGGTCACTTCAAGCGGGCCGCCTCGCAGTTCCGCAACTGGATCACGCCGGATGGCAGCGCCGGCCCCTCGGGCACGGGTGGCTTCAAGGCCGAAGCGGACCGCTATCATCTCTACGTCTCCCTCGCTTGTCCTTGGGCGCATCGAACGCTGATCTTCCGCAAGCTGAAGAAGCTGGAGGACCTGATCTCGGTGTCGGTGGTCGATCCGCTGATGCTTGAAAAGGGCTGGGAATTCAAGGTTGGTAACGGCGCCACCGGCGACCTGCTGTTCGGCAACAAGGCGCTCTCCGACATCTACGTGAAGGCAGACCCGCACTATTCCGGCCGCGTCACCGTGCCGGTCCTGTGGGACAAGAAAACCAACACCATCGTCAGCAACGAATCCGCCGAAATCATTCGGATGTTCAACAGCGCCTTCAACGGCCTGACCGGCTCGACCGTGGATTTCTACCCGGAAACGCTGCGCTCCGACATTGATGCGCTGAACGCCGTGATCTACGACACCGTCAACAACGGCGTCTACAAGGCCGGCTTCGCCACCGCGCAGGACGCCTATTCGGAAAGCGTCGAAAAGCTGTTCGAAACATTGGACATGCTGGAAACGCGCCTCGGCAAGGGCCGCTATCTCTTCGGCGACACGCTGACGGAGGCCGACTGGCGGCTGTTCACCACGCTGGTGCGTTTCGACGCGGTCTATGTCGGCCACTTCAAGTGCAACATCCGCCGCATCGCCGATTATCCGAACCTCTCCGGCTATCTCCGTGATCTCTATCAGGTGCAAGGCGTCAAGGAGACGGTCAGCATCCGCCACATCAAGGATCACTACTACCGCAGCCACAAGACCATCAACCCGACCGGCATCGTCCCCGTCGGTCCGGAGCTGGATCTCGACCATCCGCACGGTCGCGACCAGCGCGCAGCCGCCTGACGGTTCACGGCACCGCCCGGCCTACCACACCTGGTCGGGCTGCCGCTCTCCTGCCACTTCGGCGAGACGGCGGTGCGTCGATGCCGTCGTGCCTTCAGGAAGCGCGTCGAGCGCAAAGAAGCCGCATTCAACGATCTCGCGGTCCGGCGCCCTCGGCGCCGTCTGCTCGACGGTAGCGCGATAAAACAGCACGTGGTCGCGCCGCGTGGCTGACGTGTTGAAATAGATCTGCACCAGCTGCGGGCGACCGATAATCTTCAGATTACCCTCCTCGCGCAGCTCCTTCACCAGCGCATCTTCCGCTGTCTCGTTGCGCTCGATACCGCCGCCCGGCATATGCCAGCCGGGCACGTAACTATGCCGCACCAGGAACACCCGGCCCTCGGCATCGAAGCATGCAGCGCGGACGCCCATGGTCATGCCGCGCGCGATCGCGAAGTAGATATGGACCACGCGCATCAGCAGGCGCGACTGCCAGGGGCGGATTTCTTTCACGCTTCTTCCAATTCCCTAATCCGTTCAAGCAGATGTGCAACGACATTTGTTTGAAATACCGCCGCCGTGAGCTATGTGTGCACCCATGTTCAAGCTCGCGCACATTTCAGACGTTCATCTTGGTCCGCTGCCGCATCTTTCGTTCCGCGAACTCTTTTCCAAACGCATCACCGGCTTTGTGAACTGGCACCGCAACCGGCGCAAGCATCTTTTCGGCGGCACGCTGGATCTGCTGCTCGACGATATCAGGGAGAGGCACGCCGATCACCTGGCGATAACCGGTGACCTCGTGAACCTCGCCAGCGGCATCGAGATCCGAGCTGCCGCGAGCTGGCTGCGGGAATTCGGCGATCCCGCCAACACCTCGGTGGTGCCAGGCAATCACGACGCCTATGTGCCCGGCGCCTATGAAAAATCCATGCGCGCCTGGTACCAGAACGTCCGCGGCGACCTTGCTCCGGCAGAATGGGAGGAAGACAAGCACATCTTTCCCTATCTGCGCGTTCGCGGCAAAGTCGCGATCGTCGGCTGCTCGACCGCTGTCGCCACCCCGCCCTTTGCCGCCAGCGGCTTCTTCGGCGAGCGCCAGGCGCGCGAGACGGTCAACATGCTGCGCGCAGCCGGCGAGGCCGGCCTGTTCCGTGTTGTCATGATCCACCATCCGCCGATCCGCGGCGCCACCTCGTTCCACAAGCGCATGATCGGCATCCGCCGCTTCGCGGCCGTGATTTCCACCGGCGGTGCCGAGCTCGTGCTGCATGGCCACACCCACCTGAACACCGTGCACTGGCTGCGCGGCCAGACCGGTCCGGTGCCGGTCGTCGGCATTGCCTCCGGCTCGCAGGGTCCGGGCGGTTCCAAACCGCCGGCCGCCTACAATCTCTTCAGCATCGACGGTTCGCCGGGCGCTTGGAGCCTCAAGGGAGAGCGTTTTAGCCTCGACCCGGCAGGCGACGACATCAACCCGGAAAGCGTCGATATTTTCAAGCTTTAGCGCAATTTGCGGAATCAATCCGGCAACCGTTTCATTCTTGGACTGAACGTCGCTCAAAAGCTGAAATCTTGGTCGCCTACCCTCTTGGTATTTCTGAATCTAGGCGTACACTTCGAATATTAGCGATTTGTTCACGGAGCTGCCGCATGCGATCCACGCCCCGCCCCTTCCGCCGTATCGCCCTCGCAGGCTGTCTTGCCCTGGCCTTCTCTGCGCCTGCCTTTGCCGCCGGAGAAGAGAGCGACGAGACCAAGCCGCCGCCGAAGACCCAGACGACCACCACATGCGCCGACGGCAAGATCTGGGACAAGAAGAAGAAGGAATGCGTGACGCCGAAGAAGCAGAGCTTCAACGACGACGAGCTCTACAGAGCCGCCCGCGAATTTGCCTATGACGGCCAGTACGACAATGCCATCACCGCACTGCGTCTTGCCGAAAACCAGAACGATCCCCGCATCCTCAACTATCTCGGCTATGCAAACCGCAAGGCGGGCCGGATGGACCTGGGAATGTCGTATTATCGCAAGGCACTGCAGGCCGACGAGAACTATATTCTGGCACGGTCATACATGGGACAAGCTTTGATGGAACAGGGTGATGTGCAGGCGGCGCGCGTACAGCTGGTCGAAATTCGCGACCGCGGCGGCGAGGACACCTGGGCCTATCGCGCGCTTCTCCAGTCCCTCAACGGCTACCGGACCTATTGATCGATAGGCTCGCCTGAAAAAAGCTTTGGGAACCCGTGAGATAAGTGGCCTTCTGCTTGCGAAGCAACGGCGATTTGTTTCATAAAGGTCACAGAGACGATATAAATCGCTTCCGCGCCGGGTACCACTCCTGATACCAGGCAATCACCTTGGAAACACCATGCGTCAACCCGTGACGACCATCGATATCAGACGTGACCTGGTGGGCCTTCTGCCCCGGTTGCGCCGGTTCGCGATGACGCTCGCCGGCGACGCCGCCGGTGCCGACGAGCTCGTTCAGGCAGCCTGTCAGCGCGCGATTGCGAGGAGCAATCAGTGGCAAGGTGAAGGGCGGATCGACAGCTGGGTCTACACGCTGCTGCGCCAGCTGTGGAGCGAAGACCACCGCAAACGCAAGCCGCATGGCGCCCAGCGCACCAACGTCACCGATATCAGAAACGCCGCGCGCGACCGCGCTTCCGTCGTCGATTCCGACGCGATCCACCGGATGATCGCCGAGATGCCGGAAGGCATCGCCAGCGCCTTCCTGCTGGTGGCGATCGAAGGCCATGCGTACCAGCAGGCCGGGGACATCATGGGCGTCGCCCCTGCTCTCATCGCCTCGCAGATGGCGCAGGCAAGACTCCATTTCGCCAGCCTCGCAGACGACACTCACAACAGGTACTGATTTGCTCGATTTCAAGAAACTGCCGCTCGACGCCCAGCTGACCGCGCTTCTCGATGGAGAGGCGACGCCGGAACAGAAGCACGAGCTGGAGCAGCGTCTGGCAACCGATGACGGCGCGAGGCGCATCTACGACAAGCTTCGCCACGGCAGCGAGTTCGGCAAACGCCGGCTTGACGACATCCTGAAGGAACCGGTGCCTTTGGCATTGGTGCGGTCGATCAAGAGCGTGCAACCGCCCAAGGCGCCGGTCGCCCAGCGGCTGTCCCGACAGTCCCTGAAGCTCAAGCCGACGGGACCACAGGCACTGGCCGCCGCCATCATCCTCTTCGTGGCCGGCTGCGGCATCGGCTATCTCGTGTCAGACAGCCGCCACGAGACGCTGGCGACACAGGCGGCTGACGAGGCCGTCGCGACTGATGCCAGCGAATGGCTCGGCGACATCCTCGCCAACCAGCGCCTGCTGGCCCGCCAGCCGCGCCACATCGTCGAAGTGCCGGCCTCGCAGGCGGAAGAGATCTCGACATGGCTGACCACCTCGGTCGGCGTCGCCTTCCGCGTGCCTGATCTCTCCACCGACGGCTGGACCTTCCAGGGCGCTCGCGTGGTGCTGACCGGCGGCCGACCGACCGGTCAGCTGATTTACACCAGCGCCGACGGCGACCTCGCCACCATCGCTTTCCGCAAGGACAACCAGCCCGACGACACAGAGGATTTCAAGGAAACGATCCGCGACGAAATCGGCCTGGTCGCCTGGCACAATGCCGGCACGAGCTACGTGCTGGTCGGCCCCTCCTCGGAAGCCTCCCTCGGCCAACTCGCCATGAAAATCGCCACCGCGATCTGATTGAAATGTGAGCGGAGGCGTGAGGTGACGAAGGCCCACTCCTCAACCCTCATGCCCCACTATTGCAACCGCATTCCTGTGCCCAGGCTTCGCCGGGGCGATGTCACAGGAATCCAGCCACGGCGCGTCCGCGCCGTGAATAACGCACTTCTTGATCCAGGAAAGAGTCTCTCGCGAGCAAGGACTTGATCGCACTGGATTCCCGCCACAAGGGCGAGAATGAGGGAGGGTGGAGCAGATCGCCCGCCGCCAAAGGCGCAGCAAGCGATCCCACCATACCTCCACCTATTGCCGCAATCAGCCCTTCGCGGCCTTCACGTCAAGCACCCGGTTTGCAGCCGACACGATCGCTTCCAGCGACGCGCCGACGATGTTGGTGCTGATGCCGGCACCGAACAGCTTGCCGCCCGGATAGGACGTCTCGACATAGGAGATGGCGGCGGCGTTGGAGCCGTGCTGCAGCGAATGCTCGGAGTAATCCTGCACCGACATCTCGATGCCGAGATAATCCGACAGCGCATTGATAAAGCCGTCGATCGGACCGTTGCCCTTGCCCTCGATCTGCTTGGTCACGCCATTGTCGGTGATCTCGGCGGCAACCACGCGGATACCCTTGTTCTCGGGATCGGCGAAGGTGTGGTGATCGACGAACTTGATGCGGCCCGTTGACTGCGTCACGTAGCGCTCGATGAAATGCTCGTAGATCCGCTTCGACGGCAGTTCCTTGCCCTCTTCGTCGGTGATCCGCTGGATTTCCTCGCGATACTCGACCTGCAGGTTGCGCGGCAGGTTGAGCCCGTAATCCTGCTGCAGGATATAGGCGATGCCCCCTTTGCCCGACTGCGAATTGATACGGATGATCGCCTCGTAGGAACGGCCGACGTCCTGCGGATCGATCGGCAGGTACGGCACTTCCCACACCGGGTGATTGGCGACCTTGATCGCCTTCATCCCCTTGTTGATCGCATCCTGGTGCGAGCCTGAGAACGCCGTGTAGACCAGTTCGCCGACGTAAGGATGGCGCTCGCCGATCGGCATCTGGTTGGAATATTCGAACACGCTCTTCATCCGCTCGATATCCGAGCAGTCGAGCTTCGGATCGACGCCCTGCGTGAACATGTTCAGCGCCATCGTCACCACATCGACATTGCCGGTGCGCTCGCCATTGCCGAACAGCGTGCCCTCGACACGATCGGCGCCGGCCAGCAGCGCCAGTTCGGCGGCGGCGATTCCGGTGCCGCGGTCATTGTGCGGATGCAGCGAGATGATCAGGTTCTCGCGATTGTCGAGATTGCGGCACATCCACTCGATCTGGTCGGCATAGACATTCGGCGTCGCCATCTCGACGGTGGACGGCAGGTTGATGATCAGCTTGTTATCAGGCGTCGGCTTCATCTCGGCGATGACGGCGTTGCAGATCTCCAGCGCGACGTCCAGCTCCGTGCCAGTAAAGCTCTCCGGCGAATATTCGAAGCGGTAGCCGCCGCCGGCCTTGGCGGCCATGTCGGAGATCATCTTTGCCGCATCGACGGCAATCTGCTTGATACCCTGCACGTCCTTGGCAAACACCACGCGGCGCTGCAATTCGCTGGTCGAATTGTAGAAGTGCACGATTGGCTTGTTGGCGCCCTCCAAGGCTTCGAAGGTACGCGTGATCAGCTCCGGACGGCACTGCACCAGGACCTGCAGCGAGACGTCGTCAGGCACGTTGCCTTGCTCGACACACCAGCGCGCGAAGTCGAAATCGGTCTGCGAGGCCGACGGAAAGCCGATCTCGATTTCCTTGAAGCCCATGTCGAGCAGCAGTTGGAACATCCGCGCCTTGCGGTCGTGACCCATCGGGTCGACCAGCGCCTGATTGCCGTCGCGCAGATCCACCGAACACCAGATCGGCGCCTGGGTCAGCGTCTTGGTCGGCCATGTGCGATCGGGGATGTTGACCTGCGGATAAGCGCGGTATTTGACAGCGGCGTCGGGCATGCCGTGGGAGCGGGTCTTCGTGTCCATGTCTTCTCTTCCTATTCCCGTCATCTGGCCGCGTCATAGCGCATGGCCTGCCTGTTGGCGATGACGAATCCGGCGCAAAGCGTCCGGTTGATCGATTTTTGGGATTAGTCGAGAGGAGCTATGGCCGGGCGGGCTTTCGGCCGCCGGGCGCTCCTCAACGGACCCGGCAACCGCGCGTAAGGCCGAGGAGGAGAAGCGAGGTCAGGGCGCGCGTATTGTCGCGCAGGGCGATACGCCCGCGTGCAATCTGCTCAGAAATGATGGTGCCCGTGTTCTTCATGGGAGCGTGTATAGCCGCAGCCCGGAAAACTGGCAAGGGGCCGATTATTTTTTCCTCGTTTGCACAAATCGCTGCAACGCCATCATCAGCCCACCAGCCAACAGCCCCCAGAACGCCCCCGAAATACCGCCGAACGACACGCCCGACGCCGTCACCAGGAAGGTGATCGCCGCTGCCTCGCGTGTATCGGGCGCCTGGAATGCCGCCACGGCCGAGCCGGAGAACGCGCCGACAAGCGCCAACCCGGCGACCGCCTGGATCAGGATCGGCGGCGCCAGCGCCACGGATGCGGTCACTGCGCCGGCGAGTGGCCCGAGGATAAGATAGCAGATGCCGCAGACCAGCACCGCCCAATAACGCCGCTTCGGATCCGGATGCGCGTCCGGTCCAGCGCACATCGCCGCCGTGATTGCCGCCAGATTGACGGCATGGCCACCAAATGGCGCCGACAGCAGCGAAAAGAAACCGGTGGAGGCAAACAGCGGTCCGGGCTTTGTCTCGTAGCCGTTGACCTTCATCACGGCGATGCCGGGAATGTTCTGCGAGGCCATGGTGACGATGAACAGCGGCAGTGCGATCGAGATGAAGGCCGGGAGGTTGAAAACAGGCATGACGAATTCGACCGTCGGCAGCAGCGAGCGCTCAACCGTTGCCAGCGCCCTCTCGGGCACATCGACGCCAAACACGACCACGAATACGAACGCCGCCAGGGCCGCCGGCACCGCCCACAACCGCTTGAACGCACCGACGACGATCCAGGCGAGCACGATCGGCAGCCCCAGCAGCGGATTGAACCCGACCGCCTTGACCGGCGCGAAGCACAGCCCGATCAGCACCCCCGCCAGCATCGCATTGGCAAGCGGCGCCGGAATGGCCGCAACGGCCCGCCCCAGCGGCTTGAACAGCCCTGCGATGACGATCAGCAGCGCGCAGACGATGAACGCCCCCACAGCGGCATTGAACCCGCCCTCGACAACACCGGTGGCGGCCAGCAGCGCCCCGCCCGGCGTCGACCACGCCATGCTGATCGGCAACCGCGTCGAGACACTGAGCACGATGGCACACAGCCCGAGCGAGATCGACAGCGCCATCAACCCCGACGCCGCCTGCGCCTCGGTGGCCCCGACGGCCTGCAATCCATGCAGGACGACGGCGAACGAACTCGCAAAACCGACGAAAGCAGTGAGGACGCCCATGAACAGGGCCTGGACGGAAAAGTCTTTGAGCATGCGATGGACTCGAGCAGGGAAAAGGCTGAATGGAGCCGTATCGCAAAGGCGGGCGCAAGGCCAGATGCCCCGACCTCCCTCATTCTCGCCCTTGTGGCGGAAATCCAGCCGCCGAGCGTCCGCGCGGCGAAAAGACTCTTCCTGGCCAAAGCACCCGGGCCGGCTTGACCCCGGTAAAAAGCCGGGATGAGGCGCACTAGGATGCCCCCACAAACAAAAAAGCGCCCTCGCCCACCTTTCGGCAGCCGAGGGCGCTTTCATCTCATTCGATCAGATATCGCTCTGCGACGTCACGATCCGCGAAACCAGACCGTAGGTCTTGGCTTCTTCGGCCGACAGCCAGTAGTCGCGGTCGGTGTCGGCGGCGATCTTCTCGACGGGCTGGCCAGTGGCAGCAGCCATGATCTTGTTCAGGCGCTCGTTCATCTTGATGATCTCGCGTGCCTGAATCTCGATATCAGACGCCATGCCGCGCGTGCCGCCGGAGGGCTGGTGCAGCAGGAAGCGGGTGTTCGGCAGGCAAAGGCGCTGTTCCTTCGGTGCAGCGACGAAAATCAGCGCACCAGCGGAAGCGACCCAGCCGGTTCCGATCATCCAGACCTTCGGCTTGATGAACTTGATCATGTCGTGGATCGAATCGCCGGATTCGACGTGGCCGCCGGGCGAGTTGACGTAGATGCGAATGTCCTCGTCGCTGGCCGCGGCAAGTGCCACGAGCTGCGAGCAGACCTTCTGCGCCAGTTCCTGATTGATTGGTCCATAGATGAAGATGGAACGCGACTTGAAAAGGTTCGCCTCCGTTTCCTTGCCGAGCGGCAGTTCCTTCGTCTTGTCGTCCTGGTCTTCGTCGTTCATTCGAACCTCTCTCACGTAAATTCGGGTTCCCCGCACATAGTGCGACTCAATGCGTAAAACAATGCGAGAAAAAGACAAGCCACGGAACGGGTGAAGATATGGTTAGGGTGATCGGGACTTACTGAAATGTAACGTGCAGAGGCTTTGAAAAGTCTCAATCCGTTCCTACGTCAGTCTCACGGCAGATGCCCAGCTTGCAACCAAGGAGACAGAGCATGTCACCCGAAGAACGCCAACTCCTGACATCCCTGTTCGACCGCGTCCGCAGCGCAGCCGCCACGCCGCGCGATCGCGACGCCGAGGCGTTGGTCGACCAAAGCACCCGCGAACAGCCCTACGCCACCTATTATCTCGCGCAGGCGGTCATCGTGCAGGAAAAGGGCCTGGAAGCCGCCGCCGATCACATTAAGCAGCTGGAAGAACGGGTCCGCCAGCTTGAGGCGGAGCAGAGCGACAACCACCAGGCCGAACAGGGCGGTGGTTTTCTGAGCTCGATCTTCGGCAGCAGCCAGCCGCCACAGCCGCGCACCCCGGTCGCGCCTCCGGAACCGCCGTCCGCCGCGCCTTCGTCCGGTCCCTGGGGCGCCGCCCCACGCCAGCAGATCCAGCAGAACCAGGGCTTCGACTCCACGCCCCGCGCCATGCCGCAACAGCAACCCTCAGGCCCGTGGAGCCAGCAGATGTCGGCGCCCTCGGCCGGCGGCAGCTTCCTGCAAGGCGCGCTCGGCACCGCGGCTGGCGTTGCCGGCGGCATGCTGCTCGCCAATTCGCTGAGCGGCATCTTCGGCAACCACATGTCGTCGCTTGGCCTCGGCTCTGCCGCCGGCGCCAATCCGCTAGCCAGCGCCCCGACAGAAGAGACGGTTATCAACAACTACTATAACAATGACGGCGACAAACAGCAGGCATCCAGCGATGCCGGCAACGACACGGCCAACGATGCTGGCAACACCCGCCAGGTTGCTGACAATAGCAATGACGGCAATGACGATGCCGGCGTGCAGCAGGCCGACTACGACAACAGCGACGACAATTTCGACGACCAGTCCGATTTCGGCAGCGATGATAGCTTCAACGTCTGATCTGAATTACCGACGGTAGCATGGGCTGGTCGCGTGCAGCCCGCGCGCCCCTCGCGCAGCTTTCAGTGCACTGCTTCGTCCGGCAATTGATAAGCCCATGTCGCGCGGATAAGGTCCGCCGAAATCCACCCAACGGGCGAGTCAGCATTGAAGACCCTCATCATCAGCCGGACGTCGGAGGAAGCAAGGCGGCGGTTCCAGTCGCGGCAGATGGCGCGGTTGGGGCTGGATTATCAGTTCCTCGACGCCTTCGAGGCCCGCGACCTGTCGGATGCAGAGTGCCAGAAGGCTGCGGACGGCTGGCCGAGCCCGACGTTGCGCCAGGACATCGCGTGCTTCACGTCACATCGCATGGCATGGCAGACCGTCGTCGAGCGCCGCGAAAAGACGCTTATCCTCGAGGATGACGCCGTTCTGTCCAGCGACATCGCCGACGCCATGCGCATCATCGCCGCCCGCGACGACGACTGGAACTGTGTCTACGATCTCGAATTCGTGCCGCTGCCGCACAGTCTCGGCAAGTCGTTTCTCTGGGCGGACGCCGCCACCGGTTTCAAGGCGCGCCGCGTCTTCCAGAACCGACTTGGCCTCGCCGGCTATATTATCGGGCCGCAGGCGGCGGCAAGAATGCTCGAGGATACAAAGGACTACGCACTGATCGACGCCTATTTCTGGCATCGCGCCTGGTTGAAGGCCTTCCAAGTCGAGCCGGCACCGGTCATCCAGCAGCGTTTCCTCGAAGAACGGGCCGACACGCCGGTGTTCCTGCGCATGGCCAACGACGACAGCTTCCGGCCGCGGAGCAAACAGCGCAAGCATCTGCTGCGGCTTTGGCTCGAGGGCATCAAGGCGCGCAACCTTCTAAGAGGTGCCTTCCGCAGCGAAAAACGCGCCGTCGAGATCGACAAGGCGACGTTCTCGCTCGACCCCGACGGATCAGTGGACTGATCCTTCAGCGAAGCGCTGGCGGCACCCGACAGCCGCCGCCCGCGACGCGGTGCCTTATCCGCGCCCGCGATAGGTCGCGACGCCCTGGTCCGGCAACCAGACGCCCTCCGGTGGCTTGCCGGTCTGCCAGAACACGTCGATCGGGATGCCGCCGCGCGGATACCAGTAGGCGCCGATCCTGAGCCACTTCGGATCGAGCAGCTCGACCAGTCGCTTGGCGATGTAGATCGAGCAATCCTCGTGGAAGGCGCCATGATTGCGGAAGGAATGCAGGAACAGCTTCAGCGCCTTGGATTCCACCAGCCACTCGTTCGGGATATAGTCGATGACGATATGGGCGAAATCGGGCTGGCCGGTCATCGGGCAGAGCGAGGTGAATTCTGGCGCGGTGAAGCGCACCACGTAATCGGTGCCGGCATGGTTGGACGGCACCTTCTCGAGCACGGCGGTTTCCGGCGAAGTCGGGGCTTCGGTCTGCTGGCCCAGCATGGACAGGCTGGATACGTCGGTATTGGGCATTATGCCTCCTTGATGACTTTGACGCGGATGCCGTGGGCTTTTTCGCCCTCAGGCTCGACGTGAATGGCGATGCTGGAGCCCGGATGCGCGGCGTTGATGGCATCTTCGAGGCGATCGCAGATATCGTGCGCCTGCCTTACAGACATTGCGGCGGGCACGACAAGATGAAAATCGATGAAAGTGACCGCGCCTGCGCGCCGTGTCTTCAGGTCGTGCACGCCGAGCGAGCCGGTCGCGTGTGTGGCGATCGCCTCCTTGATGGCGACCTCCTCCTGCGGCTCGACCGCCTGGTCCATCAGTCCACCGATCGAATGCGAGATCACCTTCCAGCCCTGGTAGAGGATGTTGATGGCAACGAGAATGGCGAGAACCGGGTCGAAGATCGCGTAACCGGTGACGATGGCGAGCAGCAGTCCAAACAGCACGCCGACCGAGGTGACGACATCGGACATGATGTGCTGGCCATCCGCCGTCAGCGCCGCCGAACGATACTTGCGCCCGGTGCGGATCAGAAGCCGCGCCCAGACGGCATTGATCACCCCGGCCAGGAAGTTGATGGCGAGGCCGAGTGCCGGCGCTTCCAGCATGCGCGGATCCGACAGATGCCCGACCGCCTCGTTGACGATCAACAGCGCCGCCACCACGATCAGCACACCCTCGGTCACCGCCGACAGATACTCCGCCTTGTGATGCCCGAACGGGTGGTCGTGGTCGGCCGGCTTCTGCGCATAGCGGATGACGAAGAAGGCGATGAAGGCGGCAACGACGTTCACGGTCGATTCCAGCCCGTCCGAGAGCAGCGCCACCGAGCCGGTCACCCACCACGCGACCATCTTCAGGCCCATGACGCCGAGCGACATCGGAATGCCCCAGAATGCCAGCCGCCGGACGGTCAGATTCCCCTGTTCGCTCATCTCGATTCCCCTGCTCTATCCAAGTCTTCAATGCGAGTGCGGATGCGAACGAATTGCAGAAACAACGCGATTCAAACGCAAAACCGCCCACGCGAAAATCGCGCAGGCGGCTGTTGCGGGGGATATGGCGCAGAAATGGGGATTTGTCAAAGTGGACTGCGTGGGCGGAGCGGTTCATTCGAACGGAACCGATGCAAGTTTCCACGTCCGCGTCGCAATGACGATCTCGTGTTGTCTACGGCCATCGAGCTGGCGGCGGCAAAGCGCCAATTGCGGTCATTGGATCAGCGACTACAGACTCATTAGAACACGGTAGAACATGACTTCGCGTTCAAAAACAAAGCAATTCGGCTCCAGCACCTTTCGCGAGGCGGGATTGGCAACCCGCACCCAGAGGCCAAAGTATTCCTGCTACATGCTGAGAACGCTCTCATGGAATGCGTGACCTCCGGCGGTCCAAGTCCATGAGCAGGTCGTTCCCCGCCTGTCACCGGGTCATTGCCAGAAACTCCCCGCGATTGAACGGGTTCGCGGACCCGCGCGCACGAAGTGGCGGCGGGCCGCTCGATGGCGCATGATGATCGAACATGCTCTCCATGGTGCCGACACCGCTGGTCAGGGCCGGAAGCTGACGGCGGATGCCCTGAACATGGACGGATGCAATCATGCCTTCCAATCTCGCAGCGGCGTTCTCGATCAGCGTTTCCGATATCGATGCCCCGCATTTAGCAAGCAGCGACACGATGACCGGAAGCGCACCCGCCGGAACCTCAAGCTCGAAATGCTCGACAGGCTCGCAAACCACCATGTCCGCATGGCGTAGAGCGTCAGCCAGGACCAGCGGCGTGAGCCCTCGGAAATCCGCCGCCGTGCTGGATGGCGAACTGTGCCGGACGGCTGTGAGCACGACATGGCAGTCGATAACCTGCCAGCCGAAAACACCGGCCTTCAGCGTTTCCGCCACCGTTTCCTCGATGGCGCGATAAAAGCTGATCGGCATCTGTCCGACATCGGCCTCCAGCATATAGCCGTTTCCGGAGCCAGGCGGCCGAGGCTCCACCCTCAGGCCGATTGTCGCCAGGAAGGGATTCGGCTCCTTGAAGATGACTTCCAGCGCGCTTGCCGTGCCGGTCGGCCGCTCGACGTAAATGACGGTGCTTTTCTCGAACACTGCATCGATCCCGAAATCGGCAAGCAGCGTGGCCTGGATGATTTCCTTCTGGACCTCGCCGTAAAGCGACAGATACATTTCGCTCGCATCCTCCGTGCTGCGCAGATTGATGAGCGGGTCCTGTTCAGAGAGCTGCTGCAGTGCGAGCCATAATGCGCCCCTCTCGGACGGACGCCGTGCTGCGACGCGTGCCTCGATTGTCGGCGGCGCAAACTGGCGTGCGAAGGTGTGTTTGGCCTCCGTGCCAATCTCATCGCCGATCCGCGCGCCGGAAAGCCCGCCGACCTTGACGATCCGCCCGGCTTCGGCGCGGTCGCATCTGCGCAACCCTGTCTCGTCGAAGACCTGGAGGCTTGTCACCTTGGCAGGTCCGGTCGGCAATTCGATGATATCACGTGCGCCTATCGTCCCGGCTTCGAGGTTGACATACGCAAGTTTTTCGCCGCCCCAGCCCCGTTCGATCTTGAAGACGCTGCCCCGAATAGGAGCCGCCGGATCGGGAAGACGGCCAGGCAGCAGGGTTCTTATTGCTGTGATCAGGTCGGGAATGCCGAGCCCGGTCATGGTGATCCCACCGTAAGCCGGATGCACGAGGCCCTTGGCCGCCTGTGCAGCGATGGCCTTGTGCAACCTCTGTGAATCCAGCCGCCTGGGAGCCATAACATAGTCGTCGAGCAAAGCTTCGTCACCGGCGGCAAGTGTCTCGCATAGTCGGGAAAGGTGTGGTTCCCGCTCTATGTCGGTAGCTTCGACGACGGCGCGACGGCTGCCTATATCAGTGATGCTCGACATCGCAATTGGGCGGACAGCCAGTTGCCGGGCCAGATCGGCAAGCACCTCATCGTGTCGCGCTCCGGCCCGGTCCATCTTGTTCACGAAGAACAGGAAGGGAATACCCAGGCGCTGCAGGGCGCGGACTAGAACCCGCGTCTGGGCCTGCACACCTTCAACCGCTGATACAACGACAATCGCCGCATCGAGCAGGCGAAGTACCCGTTCCACTTCGGCGATGAAATCGGGATGGCCGGGCGTGTCGATCAAGTTTACGGCAAGGTCGCCGATCCTGAATGCCGCAACGGCCGCAGCGATGGTGATGCCACGTTGTCGTTCCAGTTCCAGACTGTCCGTCTGGGTATTTCCGCCATCGACGCTTCCCAGCTTTTCGATGGCACCGGTATCAAAGAGGAGTCGTTCAGTGAGGCTGGTCTTGCCTGCATCCACATGGGCTAAAATGCCCAAATTCATAACGCGCATATCTAATCATCTTCTCAAAATTTCCGATCTGATTTTTTTGAGAAGGGACTCGGCGCATTGCGACCTCCAAACGAGTGTCTAACGATACCTCTTGGCGGTTGCCTGAGGTGATTTAAGTTGTATTCCTCGAAGGAGGACGTCGTCAAGGTTGGCCTTGAAATCATTCGCGTGGAACAATTTCACCAATAGTCTGAGGCTCAGGGTTTGCGCTGCGTGACAAATATCGTTTACTGGACGAGCCAACGGATGTCAGCTAGGGGCCGGGGGCCGACTTCCGCCTTGCGCCACAAGCGGACAATCGCCAACTTCCTTGTCTATCTGTGATCGGCTTGCACAATACGCTAAGGTCCATTCCGTCGTATTGCGAGGACGAGATGAAGTTATTTGCATTAGCTTTGATAATTGCAGCTTCGCCATATGGAATGGGCGCAGCGCATGTCAGTCAGATTGAGTGCGCCGATGATTTAGCCAGCATTAAGCGGGTCGTGGCTGGCTATGCTGAGCTGACAAAAGTCACTTCTCTTCTAAATGCGAACAAGCTTGAAGCCTATTTGCGTCAAGGACTCGGCGAGCGCTTTGAGCCGAGCTGCCTAAGCGATCTGAGTTCATTGAAAGACATTATCGATATCGAACCGATTGCGAAGGGGTTTACACTATATAAATGGGAACCAGGACATCGCTACGGCTTCACAATAACCTCAGATGGTCGCGTTCGAGACGTATACGTCATTTTCAAATAGACCCACAGCGTCATCTCTCCGCAAGTCCGCTTCGGGCCGAAAGCAGCCCCTACTCCCCGCTCCCACCCGCATCGCCAACCGCCACAACCGCCTGCGGCCAGCGCAGCAAAGCCGCCTCGCCAGCCTCGTTCAGCGCATAGACGCCCTTCCCCTGCCGCTCGAACCAGCCATAGACATTGTCGAGCAGGATACGTCCCGCCTGTGGCGCCCATGTCTTCATGTCGCGCGGCCTGACAAGGCCCTGTTGCAACAGCGCAGCGCAAATCAGCGCCTGCTGCCGGTAAGCAGTCATGATCGGTGAACGCGTCGCGCCGCCGAGCACCGGATCGCCCTGCCGCCGCCGGTGTTCCTTCACCAGCCGCGTCCGCCGCTTCGGATTGGTGCGCGGCATCGGCGACACGGAACTCACGATGACGCTGACCTCGCCGCTGTCGGCCACGCCGAGCATGCCGATCCCCATGCGCCGGCAGAGATCGCGGTAGCGCTTGTCCGCCTCCCGCCCCCTGCCCTTGGCCGAAACGCGTGCGGCGATCCACACCTCGTCTGACATCGCCGCCCGGTCGACCGCCTGCAGGATCAGTTCCAGATTGAACGACAGTTTCAGTTCGCAGACCACCACCACCGGCGGCTCGCGCTCGATCAGCCCGACGACATCGCAGCTGCCGATCTCGCCCTTGACGACATAGCCTGCCTTCTCAAGGAAGGCCTTGACCGGCAGATAGAGCGACGTCTCCATGGCAGCGACCGTTATGGATTGAGATCGGCGATCTCGCCGAACTTCGCCAGAAGCCGCGGCGACGACATGTCGCCGCTTTCCTCGTCGACCATCACGGCATAGGCGGCGACGCCGACGAAGCGCTCCGCCATCGAGGTGGCGATCTTCTCGGCGCTGATCGGGTTCGATGCCTGGCGCATTTCGCCGGGCACGAGGTTGCCGCGGTTCTTGCGGTAGGGGATGACGATAAACTTTTCACTGGCCACAACAGGCATTCCCGAATTGATCGTTCCTGAAACGTTCTGATTTGAGCCAAGAAGTCAACCGAACTCTTCACCTCTCCCCACAAAGCCACGAAATCACAAGGCAATCGCGCCGCATCTCAGTCGCGGCTATGCAGCCACAACGACAGCGTCAGCATCGGCGGCAACCCCGTCCACCACCCGGTCGTCAGCCCCGCCTGCCGCAACGCCGCCGCCGTCCAGGTGTTGCAGCCGACCAGCGCGTTGAAATAGCCCCTCGCCTCGAAGAACGCATCGTCCGTCCCATAGGACACGCCAAGCGCTACCGGCCGCCCCACCTCGCCGGCAAAGCTCTGTTCGACGAACCGCAACAACCGCTGCCGCCCCTCCTTGTCGACCGTGATCGGCTGCACCGTCGGATGGTCGATCGAGATATCGCCCGCCAGCGCCACATGCATCACGGAACTGTCCAGCGTAAAGCTCTTCAGCACGGGCATCGGCTTCAGGTCGGCCCATGTCGGCGTCTCGGTATAGAATGCCCGCCCGCCCCAGCCGACGATGATGTAGCGCACACCGGGATTGTTGAGGTCGAGCCCGGCATCGCGCAGGAAGGCGAAGCGGGACAGCGTATCGGCATCAACAGGCAGCGCCAGATCGGTGTGGATGGGATTGCTGAGCACCAGGAAGCGGTAGGAGCCGGCCGCGCCTGGCGCATCGCCGGACCGCCACAACGGCCGCGGCACGACGATCCCGGCGACGACGAGGATGGCGATGAGCACAATGGCGCCGATCGTGGCCTTCAGGATTTTCACGCCCACGTCGTCACACGCCCCACGGTTTGCGACGAGACTGTATCGCGATGGTCCACCCGCTTGATACCATGCTTTTCCCTCTTCACGACAACCATAATATCCTGCGGCGCGCATCAGCCTTACCGCCGAGATCGGCACCGTGGCAACGCTTTTCGGGTTAGTGCCGATCCGCAACGGAATACACAGGCACGGCTTTGACATCAAAATACATTACATGTTATATAACTGGTAATTCGATCACGGGAGAAATGCGTTGGCCGGAGACATCGTCCGCGAATTTGGCTATCTGTGCCTCGGCAGTCGCTTCCGCCGTATCGGCGAGCGGCTGCAGGCCGACACGCAGCAAATCATCCAGGATTTCGGCGCCGAGATTCAGGCAGGACAATACCCGTTCCTGGCAGCGATCGATCGTGATGGACCGCTGACGATCGGCGAACTGGCCGAGGCCGTCGGCATCACCCAGCCGGGCGCCACCCGCACAGTGGCGCAACTGACCGATCTCGGCCTTGTCGAGGCGCTCGCCGCCGATGGCGATCAGCGCCGCAAGCTGGTGTCGCTGACCGAAACCGGCCGCGCCCTGATCGAGCGATCGAAGCGGGAGATCTGGCCGACCATCGAACGCGCCGTGCGCGATCTCTGCGGCGATCTCACTGCCCCCCTGCTCGATCACTTGGCCGCCATGGAAGATGGCCTGGCCGCTGCTCCCTTGGCGCAACGGCCCACGAAAAAACCGGAGGAAACCCCATGACCCACATCCTCGACCGCCCCGCCTGGAACGCGCTGCACACCGCCCATGCCGATCTCGCCAAGGGCAACGCGCTGGCAAAGCGCTACCCCGCCACCATCATCCCCTTCGGCGCCCCGCGCGACGACGCGCCGGAAAGCCTCGCGGCCCTTGCGGCACTGGTGTTGCCGGGCGAGGTGATGGCGCTGGTCGAGGCCGGCCCGATCACCGTGCCGGCTGGCCTCGACATTCTCGTCGACAGCACCCTCGTCCAGATGATCGCCGAACGCGCCTATCCCCGTATCGACGATCCCCGTATCGAACCTTTAACGCCTGACGATGCCGAAGAGATGCTGGCACTGGCACTTCTGACCAAGCCCGGCCCGTTCACGCTCGGCGCCCAGCGCCTCGGCACCTTCTGGGGCATCCGCATCGATGGCCGCCTGGCGGCGATGGCCGGCCAGCGCATGCGCCAGCCGGGCTTTGGCGAATTGAGCGGCCTCTGCACCCACCCGGATTTCCAGAAGCGCGGCCTCGGCACCCTGCTCTTCCGCCACGTCGCCGGAGAGATTTCCGCTCGGGGCGATGAGGTCTACCTGCACGCCTATGCCAGCAACACGTCGGCGATCGCACTCTACGAACATCTCGGCTTCCGTCTGCGCAGCCGGATGAACGTGAAGATCGTGCAGCCACGGGTGTGAGACGAGCGTCTGTCAAAGGGTGAGCAGCATGGTTCACCCCCTCCGTGCTGCCGCCACCCCAACAATCACCCCTCGCGATCCGCGGAGAAAGCCACGTCGCGCTGTGCCTCGATGGCGGCAAGCCGCGCCGCCAGCGCTCTCGAGATCGACTGATAGGCGATGCTGCCGAGCGCCAGCCGCAGCGCCGGATGGGCCGCGTCCGCAGCCGCGATCATCGCCGCTACCGTGCGCACTGCGTCACCCTTGATGTCGAAGCTGCCATCCGCGATCGCCCGTCTCACCGCGCCGGCCGGCGTCGCGTCGTAGACGGCCATCGGTTCACCATGGACAAGACCGGCGCCGAAATTCGTTGCCGTCGGCCCCGGTTCGGCGATGATGAAATCGATACCGAACGGCGCGACCTCCTTGGCCACCGCCTCGACGAAGCCTTCGATTCCCCATTTCGTTGCGTGATAGAGGCTGAAATTCGGATAGGCGATCTGCCCGCCCTCCGACGACACCTGCATGATCCGCCCGCCGCCCTGCCGGCGAAGATGTGGCAGCACCGCGCGGATAAGCTGGATCGATCCCGTGAGATTGGTGGCGATCTGCCGCTCGATCTGATCATCGCTCACCTCCTCGGCGGCACCGAACAGCCCGTAGCCGGCATTGCTGACAGCCACGTCGATCCGCTCGAACCGGTCGAACGCCTGCGCCACCGCCGAGCGGATACCAGATGTATCCAGCAGGTCCAGCGTCAGCACCAGAAGCCTGTCGCCATGCCGCGCCTGCAGTTCGCCGAGCGCATCCGCGCGCCGCACGGTGGCGACGACGCGATCGCCGCGCGCCAGAAGCTGCGCCGCCATTTCCATGCCGAGGCCCGAGGATGCGCCGGTGATGAACCATGTCTTGCTCATGAGTGTCTCCTTTTCGAATTCACTCTATGTGGCGCAGTCTGTTTGGTGATATAAGGCTGACAATACCGCATGACCTCGTGCAGAAAAGTCACCAATGCCGCGCCCGACCCTCAGCGATCTCGAAGCCTTCCGCGCCGTTGCCAGCCATCGCAGCTTTCGCAAGGCTGCGGACGCCATGGGCATCTCCCGCTCGGCGCTCAGCCACACGCTGATCGCGCTGGAGAAGAATCTCGGCATTCGCCTACTCAACCGCACCACCCGCAGCGTCGCCCCGACGGAGGCGGGACAGCGGCTGCTGGATCGGCTGGGGCCTGTGCTGCGCGATCTCGACCGCGCGCTCGACGGCATTGCCGAAGACAGCGGCCAGCCGAGTGGCATCCTCCGGATCAACGCCAACCGCGGCGCCAGCCAATGGCTGCTACGCCACGTCGTGCCGGCATTTCTCGCGCAATACCCCGCCGTCGCGCTCGACCTCGTCTCGGAGGGCCGCCTGGTTGATATCGTCGAACAGGGTTTCGATGCAGGTGTCCGCCTGGCCGAGGCCGTCCCGCAGGACATGATCGCCATCCCATTCGGCGGCAGCCTGCGCTTCATCGCCGTGGCCGCGCCGTCCTATGTCGCGGCACACGGCCGCCCGTCAACGCCCGATGATCTGAGCACGCACACCTGCATCCGCCAGCGCCTGCCGAGCGGCAAGCGCTATCGCTGGGAATTCAGCCGCAGCGGCGAGGAACTGTCGATCGACGTTCCCGGCACGCTGACGCTGGATGACAACCTACTGATGGTGGCGAGCGCGGCCTCAGGCCTCGGCATCGCCTTCGTGCCCGAGCCCTTCGCCATCGAAAGCATCGCGCGCGGAAAGCTAATCAGACTGCTTGACGACTGGTGCCCCGCCATTCCCGGCCATGTCCTCTACTACCCCGGCTCCCGCCACGTTCCATCCGCCCTGCGGGCGTTTATCGACGCGCTGAAGGACGCGGAGCGACAGCAGCGGCGGGCAACGGCCGGTTGAGGGACACCGGATTGCGGCAAGGATTGCTGCGCAAGTAACAACGCGAATCGGACGGTAGGTGCGACATTGACACCCTCGCGAGGCCGGCAGCCTCGGCCTGCCGGGCATTTCCCCTTCAAGGAGCCGTCAAGGCGGGGGAATCGACTCGCGTTGAGGCCTTCGCCGAACGTTCAGGCTGGAACGAGCGCGCAATCCCAGCCGATCTCCCCCCTCAAGGGGAGATGTCCGGCAAGACAGAGAGGGCATGCCCAACGCCTCCCTGAAAAAAGCTTACCCCTTACGCCGCCTTCGTCTCACGCTTGCGCGCCAGATGCGCCACCACGTTCTCGATCATCCGCATGCCGGCATCGCCGCCGAGCGTCATGATCGATTCCGGATGGAACTGTACGGCGGCGATCGGCTCCTTGGCGTGCTCGATGCCCATGATCGTGCCGTCTTCGCTTTCCGCCGTGATGATGAACTCGCGCGGCAGCGTCGAGGGGTCGGCGAAGATCGAGTGGTAGCGGCCGACGGTGACCTCCTTGCCGAGGCCGGAAAACACCAAGCCGGGCTCCAGCACGCGGATGCGCGACGGCTTGCCGTGCATCGGCAGCGCCAGATGACGCAGCTCGCCGCCATAGGCCTCCGCGATCGCCTGCAGGCCGAGGCAGACGCCGAAGATCGGCAGGTTGCGCGCCCTGGCCTTCTTGATCGTCGCCTTGCAGTCGAAATCCTTCGGATTGCCGGGACCGGGCGACAGGACGACGAGATCGGGATCGAGCCGGTCGAAAATCTCTTCCGGCACCGGCGAGCGCACGGTCGAGACCTCGGCGCCGGTCTGGCGGAAGTAATTGGCGAGCGTATGCACGAAGCTGTCTTCGTGATCGACCAGCAGGATCTTGACGCCCTTGCCGACGGCGGCGACGTCGCGGCTGACCTTGCCGGTGTTGCCGGCCTTGGCATCGCGGATGGCGGAGAGCATGGCGGAGGCCTTCAGTTCAGTTTCGGCTTCTTCCTCGTCGGGGATCGAATCGTTGAGCAGGGTCGCCCCTGCCCGGACTTCGGCGATCCCGTCCTTGATGCGCACGGTGCGCAGCGTCAGGCCGGTGTTCATGTCGCCATTGAAGCCGACCATGCCGATCGCCCCGCCATACCAGGCGCGCGGGCTCTTCTCGTGGCCCTCGATGAAGCGCATCGCCCAGAGCTTCGGCGCACCGGTGACGGTGACCGCCCAGGCGTGGCTGAGGAAGCCGTCGAAGGCATCCATGTCGTCGCGCAGGCGACCTTCGATATGATCGACCGTGTGGATCAGGCGCGAGTACATCTCGATCTGCCGGCGGCCGATGACCTTGACGGAGCCCGGCTCGCAGACGCGGCTCTTGTCGTTGCGGTCGACGTCCGAGCACATCGTAAGCTCGGATTCATCCTTCTTCGAATTGAGCAGCTTCAGGATCTGCTCGCTGTCTGCGATCGGATCCTCGCCGCGCTTGATCGTGCCCGAGATCGGGCAGGTCTCGATGCGCCGACCGGACACGCGCACGAACATTTCAGGCGACGCGCCGACCAGATATTCCTGGTTTCCGAGATTGATGAAGAACGAATAGGGCGACGGATTGATCGCCTTCAGCCGCTTGGAAATATCCGAAGGCTTCGAGTCGCAACGCTCCATGAACTTCTGCCCGGGCACGACCTCGAACAGGTCGCCCTTGCGGAAGCTCTCCTTGGCCTTGGTGACCAGCTCGGCATATTCGCCGGGACGGTGATCGCTCTTAGGTGGGATCGTATCGGTGCGCTGGAACGGCTCGGCCGGAATGTCGCCCGCCCTGCCTTCAGTGGTCACGCCGCCCTTTTCGAAATCGTAGCGGTCGATCCAGGCCTTGGCCGAGTAGTTGTCGACGACGAGGATCTCGTCAGGCAGGTAAAGCACCATGTCGCGCTGGTCGGCCGGCCGAACGAGCTTCAGGTTGATGGCATCAAACTGGAAGGCGAGATCGTAGCCGAAGGCGCCATAGAGCCCGAGGCTGGCATCGGCCTGCGAATAGAACAGGTCGGTGATGGCGCGCAGCACCGTGAAGACAGTCGGAATCTTCGAGCGCTCTTCCTCGGTAAACGCCCGATCCGGCGCCTTGACCGTAAGGTCCAGCCGGCGGGCGTTGGCCTTACCGAGATCCAGTTCCGAAATCGTCTTCAGCCGCTCGGTGACGAAGCCGAGAATGACCTCGCCGCGCTCGTTGTAGGCATCGATCCAGACCTGTCGGCCATTGCAGGAAATGCCGAGCGGCGGATCGACAACGGCCGTATCCCAGCGGGTATAGCGGCCGGGATATTCATAGTTCGACGAGAACACGGCGCCGCGGCGCTCGTCGAGCTTGTCGATATAGGAGGAGACCGCGTCGCCATAAGGGATCGCCCGGCGCTGGCGCGTGACCGTGATGCCACCCTTGGTCTCGTAGATTTCCGCGCCGTCATCCCTGAGGATCGTAACCATTATTTCACTCCGTTATCGGGCCCGGATGACAGACGGCCTTGAAAACAAAAAAAGCCGCCTGGTTTTCTCCGGGCGGCTCGTCGTCGTCTTTGAACACGATTGGTCGAGGCCGCCTTTAGCGAGCCCACCACCAGATTGCGATGTTCAAGGACATGTTCATGGGCGGAATTGTTAGCGTGAGATGCGGATGAGCGCAAGAGGCCAAAACGGGAATGAGAAAGGCCGGCACAGGGGCCGGCCTTTCGGGTTGTTTGGGTTAGAAGCGCTGGGTCAGCGAGATCTTGAAGGTGCGGCCCGGCTCGGAATAATAGTCCTTCGTTGCAGCAGCCACAGTGGTCGTCTTCAGATTGAGTGCATCGAAATACGTCCGATCGAAGATGTTATAGATGCCGGCATTGATGCGCAGGCCCTTCATCTGCTCGGGCTCCCACCAGGCTGTCAGATCCACGAGACCGTAACCAGGAGCCTTGAAGGTTGCGGTCGACTTGTCCGACACGCCTGCAACACCGGTTAACATGGCATCGACGCCCCATTGCTCTGCTGCATAGCCTACACCGATCGTACCTTTCATCGGAGCGACGGAGTTCAGTTCCTTGTTGGTTATCAGGTTCATGCCGCGAGTGTAAGCGAAGCCTGCGCGGACATTGAAGCCGTTTGCGAACTGCTTATGAGCGCTCAGTTCGACGCCCGAGATTTGCGCGCGGGCCACGTTCTGATAGCCGCTGATGCTGTTTCCATAGTCAGCCGGGTTGTAGCCGATGGCCATCGCTTCAGCAGTGGTAAGGGCACGGGTATCGATGAAGTTGCGGTAACGATTGTAAAACAGGCTTACAGAACCACCGAATTCCTCGTCTCCCAAACGCGCACCGATGTCAAAGCCGTTGCTCGTTTCAGGCTTAAGATCCGGATTCCCAACGGAAAGGTAAGTTCCAACACCGCCATAGGTAAGATAGAGCTCGTTGGTCGTCGGGGCGCGGAACGCCATAGCCCACTGCGCAAACAGCGTCACGTCATCGTTGACTTCGTATTCGGCCAGCAACTTTGGTGAGAACGCGCTATCTTGTGATCCGCGCGGCATTGACGGTCCCAATGCGCTGTCGGTGTAAGCTGGCGTATCCTGCGGGCTGCGATCGTACCAATCAAACCGAAGGCCAGGCGTCAGCGAGAACCCGCTATCGCCGAAAGCCATCCGGTCTTGCGCGAAAACACTGAAATCCTTGCTGTCAACATCAGGCATATCTGACTGATTGGTATGAAGGTTGGAGCAAGCTGAATAGGTCGGAGCAGGGTACGGCGGCGACGCCGGGCAAGAATCCACACCAGCAGAGTATTGTCCGGCTTGAGAAATAAAGGCCGTCGTTCCAAGGGTGAGGACGTGGTCAATCATTCCCGTCTTGAAGCCGCTGTCGATGTAACCGTTAAAGCCGAAGCCCGACTGATCCATGCTGTTACGGCGCAGATACACACCGGGTACGGTCGTATACCGGTACGCGTCAGTGCTCGCCATTCGTTCCTGTTTTTGCCAATAGAATGAAGCCTGTGCAGCATCAATCAGTCCGTCAGCGCTTGGCGCCTCGTATTCGTAGTCAAGCGACACGCGCGTGCGCTCGTTCAAATCACCGGAGGAATAATTGCCGGGCCGGTAGTTTCCCGTCGGAGTCTGGCCCTGCTTAAGATCGGTCTCCTTGTCGAAGCGGAAACGCTCTGCGGTAAAGCCAAACGAATGGCCGGAATCGGTATCCTGACGCAGCTTGAAAAGCATGTTGTACTGATCGTAATCGGCAGGGTTCGCCTTGGTGCGTGTCGAGCCGTATGTATCGACAGTACCCTGGTTCTGGCGCTCGTTACCTTTCTTGTAGCTGCCGAGGAACATGATCGAGGTATTCTCGACCCGCTTGGCAACAGCAGCACCGTTGAACCAGCTATGATCCGTGCTGTCGTAGCCGCTACCGACCTTGCCGCCCCAGTCCTTGCCCTCGCCGATCAGGTCGGCGGGCTCAAGCGTCCGCAGCAGCAAAGCGCCACCCAGCGCACCACCACCGATACGGCTCGAGTCAGCCCCCTTCACCACATCAACCGTGGTCAGCGAGAAGAAGTCGAAGCTGTCCGTGCCGCCGCTCGTGCCGCGTGCGCCATCCCTGAAGTAGCTCAGAGGAATGCCGTCGACCAGCGTCGCAACGCGGTTGCCTTCGAGACCACGAATGTTGACCGTGTTTGTCGAGCGGTTGAAATTCACGCCCGGATCGATCGTCCGTCCGAGATCTTCGATGCTGCGAATCTGCTTGGCTTCCAGCGTCGCTTCATTGGTCTCGGTACCGAGCGGCGTGTTTTCCACGTCGCCTGCGTTCGCAACCCGCTTTCCCTTGACCACAATCTTCTGCAGCGTCGTGCCGTTTTCGTCGGTCGCGGCCGCAGATGGCGCCGCTGTTGCCGCGCTCTGCGCCATCACCGGAACCGCAGGTAAGGCAGTAAACGCCGCGCTCACCAGAAGCGCCGAACGCCAATGTCGGATAACCATAATCAACCCCTCAAATGATGAATTTACCGGGCTGGCTGGTCTGCACGCATTCGCGCTTCGAGTTGCTGGCTGGGCCTGTCGGCGAAAAAATCTCGCCTTCTTCTTGCCGCATAAAAAACATGAGTATTTCTGTCAATATAGAAAACCGAAATATCATGACTTAACCAATCATGTTTTAATCATAACGGCCAACGTTGCGAAATTGCAACGAAATCCGCGCTCATACGTTGTGTTTCCGCTGGGAAGAACGACGGATGGATGCGTGACGAAGATTGTCGAAATCGCCGCGGCACTTGTGTGCCTCATCGTCCTGACCGGCGCGCAATTGCCCGAAACCGGGCCGAAGCCGGAGATCAAGCCCGCCGAGCAGCCGGCCGAAGACCCCTCTGCGCAACAGACGGACGATCCCGCAAAGATCGATGTCGCCCCGAAGCCGCAGCCCAAACCCGGGACCGAAACCGCCAAGCCCGACGCACCGGCGGCACCCGCCGATGCGGGCAAGCAGGACGCCCAGGACAAGCCGGACACCGCGGGCAAAGAGCCTCCGCAGCGCGAGAAGCAGGGCCCCAACCTCCCCGGAGCCGCCCTCCCAGAAAGCACCACTCCAGGCAAGCAGACCCTCGAAGCCCAGCACCTGACGATCGAGCCGGAGAGCGATTCCGATCATTCCGAATGCGTCAAGGAGCTTCAGAGCCTCGGCGTTGTCTTCACCGATCTCGCCCGCATCGACGACGGCAACGGCTGCGGCATCGATAAGCCGATCAAGGTCACCGAGGCGCTGCCCGGCATCAGGCTGAAGCCGGATGGAGTCTTCCGTTGCCCGGTGGCGCTCGCCTTGGCACGCTGGATGAAGGGGACGGTCATTCCCGCTGCCGCGGTCGCCGCCGCCGATCAGGGCAGGATCACCACCATCAACCAGGCCTCATCCTATATCTGCCGCCTGCGCAACAGCGCCGAAACCGGCAAGATCTCCGAGCACGCGCGCGGCAACGCCGTCGATATCGCCAGCTTCAGTTTCGAGAAGGGCGAGGATATCGCGGTGAAGCCGAGACGCGAGGATTCGACTTTGATCGGCGCCTTCCAGCGCACCGTCAGCGCCGCCGGCTGCCTCTACTTCACCACCGTACTCGATCCGGAAAGCGACGCCGCGCACGAAACCCACTTCCATCTCGATGTGCTCGAGCGAAAGGGCGGCTATCGCTATTGTCATTGACAATCAATGGCTTGCAGCAGCCGCCGGAATCAGCCCGTAAAGGCGTTGATTCAGTTTGCGAGCGCGGCCACCACCGGATCAGCCGCCGCACCGGGCTGCGGCTCCTGCTTCATGAAGGCCGCAAACGACCGATCGAGATCGCCGATCTCGCCGTCGGTGATGAACACGATAACGCTGCCGGTCAGGCCTTTGGGCCATTCCGCCAGATGCACCGGCTTGTGGATCAGGTGCTGCACGCCGTGAATGACCACGGGCGTTGACTGGCCCTCGATATCGAGAATGCCCTTGATCCGGAGCAACCGGTCGCCGTGCCGATTAACCAGCATCGACAGCCACATCGAAAACCGCGGCCATGACAGCGGAGGCGCCGCCGTGACTGTGATCGAGCGAATGGCCCCGTGCAAATTGACGTCGGGCAATGGCCCGTGTGCGTGGTCGTGATAGCGCTCGGCCGAAATCCACCGCCTGACATCGCCAGAGCGCGCGCCGATATCGTGGATGTCTTCCGTCAGCACCAGCCCGCTGACCGATTGCCCGGGATTGCAAATCTCGATCCGCGCCGTCGGGTTCATGGCAGACAGCAGCGCCCGGAGATCGCGCATGGCTTCCGCCTCCGCAAGATCGCCCTTGGTTATCACGATCCGGTCGGCGACGGCGACCTGCCTTGCGCTTTCCGCGTAGGTCTCCAGATTGTGGCGTCCGTTCGGCACATCGACGACGGCGATGATGTTGCCCATGGTGAAATGGTATTTCAGCATCAGGTCCGCCGTCAGCGTCGCGACGATCGGCGCCGGATCGGCGAGGCCTGTCGTCTCGATCACCAGCCGCCGGAAGGGCGCGATCTGGCCCGCCTGCCGCTTTTCGAACAGCGACAGGATCGCCTGCTTGAGATCGCCGCGGATCGTGCAGCAGATACAGCCGCTCTGTAAAAGCACCGTGTCATCGTCGATCGTCTCGACCAGCAGGTGATCGATCCCAACGCTGCCAAACTCGTTGATGATCACAGCCACGTCGGAAAGGTCAGGCTGCTGAAGCAGACCGTTCAGCAGCGTCGTCTTGCCAGCCCCGAGAAAACCGTTCAGGACGTTGACGACGATCGGGCCATCAGCGCTGGACCTCACCGCCCCGCCTCCATTGTCGAGATCAGGCCGGTATCGAGCGGATCGATCGCAACGCCGGCCAGACCTTCCGCCAGCGGCCACAACTGGCCCATATGGCCGACCACCACGCTCTTGCCGGTGCGGCCATGCAGCATGTAGCGGTCGTTCCACACCTTCAGCCGCAGCCCATAGAGCCGCAGCACCCCGTTGACGACATCGGCCTGCCGATAGCGCTCGGCCGCCGGCGTGCCGAGCGCGACGGTCCCGCCGCCGCTGCTCCAGTGATCGCCGGCGCCAAGGGCGCCGCACAGCCCGCACACGGCCCGCCCCCCTACGACTGCGGCCGCGCCGTGCCGCTGCGCGGATAGCGCGTGGCGAAGTCGGCGGCGATCTCTTCCATCGTCACGAACTTCACGCCTTCGAACTGGCGAATATGGTTGAATATCCGCTCGTGCATCTTCAGCACATGCGGCTTGCCGGAAACGTCGGGATGGATCGTCAGCGGATAGACGGCGTAGTCGTAGTTTTCGTAGACCCAGTCGAACTGGTCGATCCACATCTGCTCGATGTCGCGCGGATTGACGAAGCCGTGGCTGTTCGGCGCCGCCTTGATGAACATCATCGGCGGCAGGTCGTCGAGATACCAGGAGGCCGGGATTTCGATCAGGTCGGTTTCCGGCCCCTGCACATAGGGCTTCATCCAGTGCGACGGATGCTTTGAATAGTCGATCTTGGTCCACTCGTCGCCGACGGTCACGTAGTAGGGATGGTGGTCGTTGTGCATCAGCGAGTGGTCGTAGAGCACGCCCTTCTTCTTCAAGAGCTCGTTGGTCTTCGAGCCGAACTCCCACCACGGCGCCACGTATCCGCGCGGCGGCTTGCCGGAAAGCTGGGTGATCAGGTCGACGCATTTGTCGAAGATCGCCTCTTCCTGCGCCGGCGTCATGGCGATCGGGTTCTCGTGGCTGTAGCCGTGCATGCCGATCTCGTGGCCGGCATCGGCCACCTGCTTCATCTCGTCCCAGAAGGTTTCGATCGAATGGCCAGGGATGAACCAGGTCGTCTTGATGCCCCACTTCTCAAACATCCGCAGCAGGCGGACGCTGCCGACCTTGCCGGCGAAGACGCCGCGGGAGATGTCGCAGGGGCTGTCTTCTCCGCCGTAGGAACCAAGCCAGCCAGCCACCGCGTCGACGTCGATCCCGTAAGAAACCAGTATTTCCTTCGCCATTCTCTCTTCCTTCCATCAAGATGATATCGCGGTAGACAAAATGCCGGCATGGCCAAGTGCGGCGCATGCCAAGCAGTTGGAATCCTTGATATCAAACTGAACGAGAATCGCGTGCACCGCAAACGGTTTCGTCGCGGTGCAGCAGGCTCAGAACAGGCCTTCGATATAGCCCTGGTCGTTGAGATGAATGCGCTCGGCGGCAGGCGTTTTCGGCAGGCCGGGCATGGTCATGATCTCGCCTGTTATAACGACGATGAAGCCGGCGCCCGCCGACAGGCGGACTTCGCGCACCGAAACGATATGCCCCTCCGGCGCGCCGCGAAGGCTGGGATCGGTGGAGAAGGAATATTGCGTCTTGGCGATGCACACCGGCAGATGCCCGTAGCCCTGCTCTTCCCAGACGGCCAGCTGGTCGCGCACCGCCTTGGTCGCCGTTACCTCGCCCGCATGGTAGATCTTGGTGGCCACCGCCTCGATCTTCTCCATCAGCGAGAGATTATCGGGATAGATCGGCGTGAACTTCGCCGCACCCGATTGCGCCAGCTCCACAACCTTCCACGACAGCTCCTCGATGCCGGCCGAGCCTTCCGCCCAATGGCGGCATAAGATCGCCTCGGCGCCGAGATGCGCGACATAATCCTTCACCGCCTGCACCTCGCCATCCGTATCGGACACGAAGTGGTTGATGGCGACGACGACGGGAACGCCGAACTTGCGGACATTGGCGACATGGCGGCCGAGATTGGCGCAGCCGCGCGTCAGCGCCTCGACGTCTTCGATGCCGAGATCGTCCTTCTTCACCCCGCCATTCATCTTCAGCGCCCTGACGGTCGCGACGATGACGGCGGCATCCGGCTTCAGCCCGGCCTTACGGCACTTGATGTCGAAGAATTTCTCCGCCCCGAGATCGGCCCCGAAGCCGGCCTCGGTGACGACGTAATCGGCAAGCTTCAGCGCCGTCTTGGTGGCGATCACCGAATTGCAGCCATGCGCGATGTTGGCGAATGGCCCGCCATGCACGAAGGCCGGATTGTTTTCCAGCGTCTGCACCAGGTTCGGCTGCATCGCGTCCTTCAAGAGCACCGCCATGGCGCCGTCGGCCTTGAGATCACGGGCAAACACCGGCGTCTTGTCGAAGCGGTAGGCGACGATGATGTTGCCGAGCCGCTGTTCTAGATCCTCGAGATCGGAAGCGAGGCAGAGGATCGCCATCACTTCCGAGGCAACGGTGATGTCGAAACCGCCCTCGCGCGGAAAGCCGTTGGAGACGCCGCCGAGCGAAGCGACAATGTCGCGCAGCGCCCGGTCGTTCATGTCGATCACCCGCCGCCAGGTGACGCGGCGCACGTCGATATCCAGCGCATTGCCCCAGTAGATATGATTGTCGATCATCGCCGCCAGCAGGTTGTGCGCCGAGGTGATCGCGTGGAAATCGCCGGTGAAGTGCAGGTTGATATCTTCCATCGGCACCACCTGTGCATAGCCGCCGCCGGCCGCACCACCTTTGACGCCGAAGCACGGCCCCAGCGACGGTTCGCGCACGCAGATGACGGCATTCTTGCCGATCCGGTTCAGCCCGTCGCCAAGCCCGACCGTGGTGGTGGTCTTGCCCTCGCCGGCCGGTGTTGGATTGATGGCGGTCACAAGGATCAGCTTGCCGTCGGGGCGCTTCGATTGGGCGGCGGTGAATTCGGCGCTGATCTTCGCCTTGTCGTGACCGTAGGGCGCCAGCTGCGAGGCCGGAATACCAAGCCGGTCGCCGATGTCGTAAATTGGTTTCTTGGTCGCAGCACGCGCGATTTCGATGTCGGTTTTGTATTCAGCCATGCCGCTCTCAGCCTCTTTTGTCCGCCCGACGTCACATTTATTTCAACGCAGTTGCGAAATATACTGAAAGTTTCACCCATGCGGCGGTTGCGCACAGACCGACGCTCCCTCTATCACCAGATCCACTGAAATAGCATTTGCGGGGATTATCCATGAAATCACTCGAGCTCATCGTCGAGCGCATCATTCTTTCCAGCCGATGGATTCTCGTCGCCTTCTATCTCGGCCTGGCCATGTCGCTGGCCGTCTACGCCGTCTCGTTCGGCTATAAGTTCTACAAGGTCGCCATCAACGTCTTCACCTTCGACGAAGGCGAGATGATCCTTGCCATGCTCGGCCTGATCGACGCCGCGCTGGTGGCAAGCCTGATCGTCATGGTGATGATCTCCGGATACGAGAATTTCGTCAGCCGCTTCGACGAGACCGAGGCCGACGTCTCCTTCATCGGCAAGCTCGATGCCGGTAGCCTGAAGATCAAGGTCGCCTCGTCCATCGTGGCGATTTCCTCGATCCACCTGCTGCAGGTCTTCCTGAACGTCAATCAGTTCACGGATGGCAAGATCATGTGGCTGACCGCCATGCACCTCGCCTTTGTCGTCTCCGCTGTCATGCTGGGCTATCTCGAACAACTGATGAAGAAGACCAAAGACGCGTCGAAAATCTAGTATAGGCTGATTCGTTGGCGGCAGGCCGTAAGCGCGGCTTCAATGGCCAAAGTAAGGAAAGGTCGAGCCTGCATTGCGTTTTTGTGTATGCTACGTCCATCAGATTGAGGAACCGCAGATCAATGGTTGTCTCCGAAAAAGTGGAAGAACAACCGAGAGATGAAACATTGTGGTTAAATTATAACACCTTAATTTAATCACAGTGCAGCGCAGCATCACGGCTAGCAAATATATCAGGAGCCATATCTTATACACCAGATTGTAAGCAGGGATTTGGCAATGTCTTACTTAACTACCTCTGAAAGGCAGGCGGTCCTCACTGCTGAAATAGCTACTGTCAAGACCAGCACTGCTTTCGCGCTGGTTCTTGTAAGAATAGCCGAGGCATTCGGTTTCAAATATGCAACGCTTATGGATGCTCCGACGTCCGAGAGTTTCTTGCTGAAGTCCTTGATAATTGAAAGCAACCTGCCGACGGCCTACGTCAGCCGCTTTGACCGTGCTCGTTTCATGCAGCTACCTTTATGCGCCATGGGACTAGCAGGCTCCCACGCATCACGGCACTGGACGCTGAGCGAAAGGACAGGTTTGTTTCCAGAGGAGTTTTACGATCTGATGCACGCTTTCGGCATCAACGTCGGGGTGTCCTTTCCTGCCTACACAGCCGACGGTCAAAGGCTGCTTTTCTGGTTCGCCGGCACGCGTGCGCCACTTGGGCAGGCGGAAGTGAACGAATTGACCATGGTGATGCTGCATGCCCTGGACGCTTATGCCTTCGTCAAATCGGCCAGAACCAACGAGCATCCGCCGCTCTCGGCCCGCGAGCGTGAAGTTGTTCGGTGGACGTCTCAGGGAAAGACGTCGATCGAAATCGGCCAAATCCTGTCGCTCTCCGACCACACCGTCAACGCGTACATGACCAGCGCCATCAAGAAGCTGGATTGCGTCAACCGCACCCAACTCGTCGCCAAGGCGATCCGCTACAAGCTGATCAGCTGATATCTGCGCGGCACCGCCGCCGATGCTTATCGGTCGAGAACCGAGCGCATCTCAACCAGATTCGACCGCACCCTCAGAATATAAAAACCCATTGTCGCCAGATGGCTCGGCATGATCCAGCCGTCTTCGCGCCCGTTGGAAATGATCGCCGGCTGGATGCCGAGCGCCGCCTGGAACTGCGCGTTGGTGGCGCTGTAAAGCGCGCCGAGATTGCGCTCCGCCACCACGCGTGAAAAGTCAGATTGCGCAGCCGCCAGGATGGCGTAGTAGCCGTAGAGCTGCCCGTAGGCGAACCAGAAGCGATCGTCGGCGCGTGTATCGAACCAGCCGCGCGCATGGTTGGCCGAGCGTTCGGCCAGCATGTCGGACGTGCTGCCAAGATCGTTGGCGATGCGATCGACGAACTGGATCAGGTTGTCAGCGCGACCGTCGAACACCGCGTTGCAGTTGGCAAGATCGGTATTGAACTTGCGCAGGCTCTCGATCGCCGCGCGATAGTAGCTCGGCGTCGGCGTCTTCGGGCCGAACGGGTTGAGGCCGAAATACCAGCTGTATTCGTCGAACTGCAGGTTGCCGCGGGCGTTCTGCAGGTCGTTGTTGATCCCCGATGTGCCGCGCACGCGACCCAGCGAATCCACCAGCTCCACGGCGGTGCGGCGCACCGCCTGGTTCACGCCGCGCTGGAACGAGGCCTTGTTGTCGAGAAAAGGCGTGTGATCCCAGTCGATCCCGAAGAAGCCGACGCGATAGAGCAGCATCGACGAGATCCAGGCATTCTGGTTGACGTTGAAGTCCGTCAGATCGGCGGCCACGTCGACGATCGCCGACCGCTGGCAGGTCTTGGTGGCCGGCGCCGTTGCGCCCTCGGCAACCGGAAGCTCCTGACCGGCGGGCACCTTGCGTTCGGCCAGCCTATACTGATCGACGAAGGACGGGTTGAAGCCGGTCCAAGACTGCGTCTGCACGAAGAAATAGCCGTAGAGCAGCACCAGCAGCACAACGAAGCCGAGAACCGGAAGCCGCACCATCCACGTCCGCCGCGCATACCATCCGCGCGCCGCCAGGAACGGCCAGAACGCCCAGGCGACGAAAAGCCGTGCCCAACGACCGATCGTCACCCCGATCGATCTGAAAAACCCGGAAATCCCGTCAAGCATCGTAGCTCCTATGCGGCAAGAGGCGCGTCAATCGTCTGCCCTGAGATATGTCCTCGCCTGCCAAACGGCAACATCATGCTGATATTATTGTTTCTTCGCCCGACCCTAGAGCCGCGGCATGCGGAACCGCAGCCGCGACGCGATCCGCGTCGTGTCGATCAGCGGCGCATGGGGCGTATCGCTGGGCTCGTGCGCGAAGGCCGCGAAACGCTTGCCGAACTGGGCGTCGGCGGTGCGCTTGCGATGCTCGATTTCCTGCGGCAGCAGCATGTCGCGCTCGAACAAGACGATGGCATCGGCGATCTCGGGAAACAGTTCTGACGAAATCTGCACCTTAGAGCCCGGAATATCCGTGTCCACCTGCGCCTGATAGATCAGCAGCCGCTCCTCGGTGTCGATCATCAGCTTGCGCATCAGCGTATTGCAGTGGCCGATCTGCGTGTTCAGCATGTCAACCAGCGTCTGGAACATGCCGATGAAGCGCTCGCGGCGTTGGCTCTCGTCGCGCATCTCGTGCTCCTTGGTGGAGACGCCGTCGGCCTGCGCCTTCAGCGCCTGCCGATCCTGCTCCATCCGCTCCCACTCGAACTTGCTGCCGTAGACGCCGATCCGCCCCTGCGTGGTCAGCGCCCGGGCGTTGAGTTCCTTGATGCGAATACGGGCGATGTCGATCTCGTCCACCAGCCTGCGGCGACGCTCGACGATATCCACCAGTGCGGCCTCCGCTGTCTTGTGCTCGGCGGCAATGAAGCGCCGGTAGTCCGCGATCGTTCCGGCGAGCAGGTTGGACTTGTCCATAAGGTCACGCAGCCGCGCAACCACCGGCGCTGCCCGCACCCGGGCGCTGTGCCGACGCCACATGCGCTGGCGCGAAAAACGGCCAATGAACCGTTCGGTGGCCGTCAGGCCGCGAAAACTGTCGAGATCGGCCGACACCCTGACCGTCATCGCATCGAGCGTCGCGACCGCCTCGGCCAGCAGATCGGCAAAGCGGCCGGCATCGGCAACGACAAGCATGAACCGATGGTTCTCGGCCACGAACCGCTCGTCGTCGATCGTCTCGCCGCTCCGCGAAAACAGCGCGATGAACTGCGTGCATTCGGCAATGCCGGCAGGCAGCGCATCCGCGTATTCGCGGGCGGCGTGATGGGTCGTGTCAAACGGGACGGGCTTGCGCACCTGAGGTCCTCGGGGAATCGAATGCGAGCAAACTAGCCCGTCGCCGCGGCAAAGAAAACAGGCTAGACGGCCTCGGCGATCCACGCGCCGTTCATCGCATCGTCCCAGTGGCGCCGGCAGAGCGACACGTATTTCTCGTTGCCGCCAACCTCGATCTGCGCCCCTTCCCGCGCGACGTTGCCGTCGGCGTCGAGCCGCACCACCATCGTCGCCTTGCGGCCGCAGTGGCAGATGGTGCGCACTTCGCGCATCTCGTCGGAAATCGCCATCAGCTCCTGCGAGGCCGGAAACAGCTTGCCCTGGAAATCCGTACGCAGGCCATAGACCATGACAGGAATGTTCAGCCGGTCGACGACGCGCGCCAGCTGCCAGATATGATCGCGCGTCATGAAATGCGCCTCGTCGACGAACACGCAGGCGACAGGCTCGCCGCTGCCGGAGAGCTCGGTGATCAGCGCGAGCAGATCGGCATCCTGCTCGAAGGCGATGGCATTGGCCTGCAGCCCGATGCGCGAGCCGATGACGCCCTTGCCGGCGCGCTCGTCGAAGGCAGCGATCAGCAGCACGGCGCGCATGCCGCGCTCCTCGTAATTATACGCGGCCTGCAGCAGCATCGTCGATTTGCCGGCATTCATCGTCGAGTAGTTGAAATAGAGTTTTGCCATGGGTTTCTCCCGATTTCCGTTTCTTGGGAGCTCGAAACCGCGAAGAAAACCCCTGTCATTCGTTAATCACAGGAAATTCCCGGAAAAGCCCTTAAAAACTGACGAAATTCAAGCGATTCGTAAAATGCAATGCGTCGCAATCGGATACGGCAATGCGGCGCAAACGCACTGAGGTCGCTTGTAAAACTCCGCTATTGATGATTGGCTTGGGAACGTAAGACTGGGAGTCTATAAATGAAAACGACAAGCGCATTCAAACTGATCACTGCTACAGCAGTTGCCGCACTCTCTGTCGCAACGGCTGCATTTTCCGCAGATCCCGCCAGCTGCTCCACCGTCCATTTGTCGGATGTGGGCTGGACGGACATTACCGCCACCACGGCAACCGCTTCCGTGATCCTCAAGGGTCTCGGCTACACCCCCGACGTCAAGGTCCTCTCCGTACCGGTCACCTACCAGTCGCTGAAGAACAAGGACATCGACATCTTCCTTGGCAACTGGATGCCGACGCAGGAAAAGGACGTTCGTCCGTTCATCGACGACAAGTCGGTCGAATCCTTCGGCCCCAACCTGACCGGCGCGAAATACACATTGGCGACCAACGCCAAGGGCGCTGAACTGGGCATCAAGGACTTCAAGGATATTGCCGCTCACAAGGAAGACCTTGACGGCAAGATCTACGGCATCGAGCCGGGCAATGACGGCAACCGCCTCGTCATGGACCTGATCGAGAAGGACACCTTCGGCATGAAGGGCATGGAGGTCGTCGAATCCTCCGAGCAGGGCATGCTGGCGCAGGTCGCACGCGCCGAAAAGGCCGGCAAGGCCGTCGTCTTCCTCGGCTGGGCACCGCATCCGATGAACGAGAACTTCAAGCTCACCTACCTCACCGGTGGTGACGACGTTTTCGGTCCCGACTTCGGTGGCGCCAAGGTCTTCACCAACGTTCGTGCCGGCTATACGACCGAATGCCCGAATGTCGGTGTCCTCCTGAAGAACATGGTTTTCTCGCTTCCAATGGAAAACCAGATCATGGGCAAGATCCTCAACGACGGCGACGAGCCTGAGAAGGCGGCGACGGAATGGCTGAAGGCCAACCCGACGGCAATCGACCCGTGGCTGGCAGGCGTGAAGACGCTTGACGGCAGCGGCGACGGCCTGCCGGCCGTCAAGAAAAGCCTCGGCCTCTGATATCGAAGGACGGGGTGGCTTTGACCACCCCGTTTTCGCTATCCTCGCCTCTGTTCTTGCTCTTTCTGGATAGGCACGCCCTTGAACTGGATCACCGACTTTAAAATCCCCATCGGTCCCTGGGCGAAAGCCTTCGTGGATTGGCTGACGACAAACGCCGACTGGTTCTTCAACCAGCTCGCCTTCATCCTGTCGCATGTCATTGACGGGATTCTCTTCATCCTGCAGAAGCCGCATCCGCTGATCGTCGTCCTCGGCATCACCGCGATCGCCTACTGGCTGCGCCGCTCGGTCGTCGTTGCCGTGTTTACCTGTCTTGGGCTGCTGTTCATCATGAACCAGGGCTACTGGAAGGAAACCACCTCCACCCTGGCGCTTGTGCTGGCCTCCACTTTCGTCAGCATGCTGGTCGGCATTCCACTCGGCATCGCCGCCGCCCGCCGCCCTTGGGTCAACTCGATGCTGCGCCCCGTGCTCGACTTGATGCAGACCATTCCGACATTCGTCTATCTGATTCCAGCCCTTATCCTTTTCGGCCTCGGCATGGTGCCCGGATTGATCGCCACCGTCATCTTCGCCATCCCCGCCCCCATCCGCCTCACCCGCCTCGGCATCATCTCGACACCGCCCTCGCTGGTCGAAGCCGCCGAATCCTTCGGCGCCACGCCGCTGCAGGTACTACGCAAGGTGGAACTGCCCTTTGCGCTGCCGCAGATCATGGCCGGCCTGACGCAGACCATCATGCTGTCGCTGTCCATGGTCGTCATCGCAGCACTCGTCGGCGCCGACGGCCTCGGCGTTCCCGTGGTGCGGGCACTGAACACCGTCAACGTCGCCAAGGGCTTCGAAGCCGGCCTCTGTATCGTCATTCTGGCAATCATCCTCGACCGAATGTTCCGCGTGGCGGGTGAAGGAGACGGCGCATGACCGCGGTTCGCTTCGACAATGTCAGCATCGTCTTCGGCGACAAGCCCGAAAACGCCCTCACCTTGGCCGACCAGGGCAAGAACCGCGACGAGATCGGCGCCGAGACCGGCCTCGTGCTTGGCGTCGCCGATGCCTCGCTGGAGATCCAGGAAGGCGAAATCCTCGTCCTCATGGGCCTCTCCGGCTCCGGCAAGTCCACCCTGCTGCGCGCCGTCAACGGGCTTGCGCCCGTCGTGCGCGGCGAGGTCACGGTCTCGACCGCGTCGGGACCGGTCAATCCGTACAAGACCAGCGCCAAGGGCCTGCGCGATTTGCGCATGCACACGGTCTCGATGGTGTTCCAGCAGTTCGCGCTTCTCCCGTGGCGCACCGTGGCCGACAATGTCGGCTTCGGCCTCGAACTGGCCGGTGTGCCGGACGCCGAGCGCAAGCAGCGTGTCGGAGAACAGCTGGAGCTGGTCAACCTGACCAAGTGGGCCGACCGCAAGGTCAACGAGCTCTCCGGCGGCATGCAGCAGCGCGTCGGCCTCGCCCGCGCCTTTGCCACCGGCGCCCCGATCCTTCTGATGGACGAGCCGTTCTCAGCGCTTGATCCATTGATCCGCACAAGGCTGCAGGATGAGTTGCTGGAGTTCCAGCGCCGCCTGAAGAAGACCATCCTCTTCGTCAGCCACGATCTCGACGAAGCCTTCCGCATCGGCAACCGCATCGCCATCATGGAAGGCGGGCGCATCATCCAGTGCGGCACGCCGCAGGACATCGTCAAGAATCCGGCTGACCAGTATGTTGCGGATTTCGTCCAGCACATGAACCCGATCAGCATGCTGACCGCCAGGGACGTGATGCAGGCCGGCCTCGGCGACGCCGCCGTCGGCGCCAGCGTCAGCGGCACCGCCAAGGCCGAAACCCCGCTGATCGACATCCTCGACGCGCTGTCCCGCCAGCCGGGCAGCATCGGCGTGGTTGAGAACGGCGCCATCATCGGCACCATTTCTGCCCAGGATGTGGTCGCCGGGCTGACGCAGCACCGCAAGAAAGAACAGGCTTGATCCCGCCGTCCGCTTGAGCCAGAAAAGTGGACATGAAAGATCAAGCTTCCGTCATCAGGGAAACGGATGGAGAGGCGCGCAGGCTGGCGCGCACCCTCCTCCGCTCCGCCCGCTACGCTGCCATCGCCGTCATCGAGCCCGAGACCGGCTTCCCCTTCGCCAGCCGCGTTCTCCTCGGCACCGATATCGACGGTGTTCCGGTCATCTTGGTCTCCGGCCTGTCGGCGCACACGCGTGCGCTCGACGCCGATCCGCGCGCCTCGCTGCTGACAGGCGAACCCCGCAAGGGTGACCCGCTGGCCTATGCCCGACTGACCACCCAGTGCCTGGCCGAATCAGTCGAGCGCGACAGTGCGGTCCATACCCGCATCCGAACCCGTTTCCTGAGCCGCCATGCCAAGGCCAAGCTTTATATCGACTTTCCTGATTTCCGGTTTTTCAGACTGATTCCGCAGGGCGCCAGCCTCAACGGAGGCTTCGGACGCGCCTATATCCTTGACGGCACCGACCTGATGATTCTGTCCGCGGCCAACGATGCGGTGGCAGAATCCGCCGACGCGGTAGTGCGAGATCTACTAGCCTTGGACCCGGATCTTGCAAGGAAAACAGCGATTGCGCATAAAGGCCGCGCCGGCCTCGACTGGGCTATATCTGGAGTCGATTGCGCCGGTTTTGATGTGATTTCGGGTGATTTCCTGCTGCGGCACGAGTTTGATGTGACCGCGCAGACACGTCAGGATATTTATTCACATATATCTAACATGAAATACTCAATACCTGAAATTTAGCTATATACAATCTTGAGCCCGAGTTGATAGATTCTGTCGTCTGTCAGATTGTGGCCGACACACGTATTGAAATCAGTTTCACATCAGGAAGATGATTATGGACACAATTGATTTGACCGCCAATGCAAACGTGGCCGCGGCATTGCTATCCGCGATGGCCAATCCGAAACGCCTCCTCATTCTCTGCAATCTGGTCAAGGGCGAAATCCCCGTCGGCGCTCTCGCCACCGAAGTTGGCCTCAGCCAGTCGGCTCTCTCCCAGCATCTCTCGAAGCTCCGTGCACAGAAGCTCGTAAAGACCCGTCGCGATGCGCAGACGATCTATTACTCGAGCACCTCGGATCAGGTTATCCGCATTCTCGAAACCCTCACACAGATCTATTCCGAGCCAGTGCGCACGCGCTCTGCAGCCTGACCTTTCAAGGCGCTGACGCCGGCGCCCGGTTTTAAGCCAATCCGGCAAGCCGGAACGGCAACTTCATTTCAGCACCTTTATATATTTACAGATCGGCAAATATAATTTGCCGATCTTTTTTGCGTCGCCAGCCGGATGAGCGGATCACAAGGCCGACACACCAGGAAATCACGACCTGAATCGCGTTACAGGTCTCGGATAGACAATCTCTGCGGCAAGAAGGACGTGTTCTTTCCATCCGGAGATCGTTTCATGTCCACGCGACTTATAGCACTTGCCTTTCTGCTTGCCGGCTTCGTTGTTTGCCCGGCTTTTGCAGCGCCGGCATTTCGCCAGGTGACCGTTGCCGCAACCGGTGACCTTCCCCCACTTGAAGTGAGCCTTTGGTACCCCACCGGCTCGACGGCCGCGCCGACCATTCTCGGCGAGACACCGGCATTCTTCGGCCTTCCCGTCATTCGCGATGCGGCTCCCGCACCTGGCCCGCATCCACTGGTGCTTCTCTCCCACGGCTATGGCGGCAGTTGGCGCAATCTTGCCTGGCTTGCGGGTACGCTCGCGGCGAAGGGCTATGTCGTCGCAGCTCCCGATCATCCGGGCACAACCACGTTCGACATGCAGCCGCCCGACACGGTAGCGCTCTGGCGGCGGCCGGGGGACATCAGCCGGGCGCTCGACGTGCTTCTCGCGCAGCCTGCGCTCACCGGCGGCATCGCGCCTGGCCGGATAGCCGCCATAGGCCATTCGCTCGGTGGGTGGACCGTAATGGAACTTGCCGGCGCGCGTTTCGACGCTGACGTTGTGACGAAGAACTGCCTCCCGGTGTTTGGCGCCATCTATTGCAAGACATTCGCCGCAATGGGCGTCGGTCGGGATGCGGCCGCCGTCGCTGCCCTAGAAGCGGATCTCAGCGACAGCAGGATCAAGGCGATCATCACGCTCGATCTCGGTCCGGGCCGGGGCCTGACACCCGAAAGCCTTGCCGCAATTGCGGTCCCCGTGCTTGTGCTTGGCGCCAGCCAGGATGTTGAACAGGACACGGCCGAGAAGGCCAGCATCGCCGCCACAAATAAGGATTCCGTCTATCTCGCCGAGCATCTTCCCCAGCAGATGACGCAGTTCTCGCTTGTTCCCGGCACGCTACACTTCAGCTTCATGCAGCTCTGCAAGCCAGGCGCGGCCGCCCTGATCGAGGAAGAGGCACCGGGCGAGAGCATCGTTTGCAGGGACGTGGTCGGCGCCGATCGTGATGCGATTCATCGCCGGGTGGGCGACACGATCCTGTCCTTCCTGACCGGGGCGATCTGACTGATTGATAGCCAAGTCAGGTGGAGGCAGAACCGGGATTTTTCCGTGCGAGATAATCATCTCGCGCCTATCCATGACGAAATCCATCAAAACAGCGGATCGATTTTCTATTTTCTTGCCTAATCACCGCGAAATTCCTAGAAATCTTGCCGTGCACCCTTCGAGCCAAACATGGCCGGATGTGCATTGACCGCGCCGCGATCGATCGTCTTGGCACAGCCCGTCCGGGGCTTTTAGACGAGCCGGTTTCCATGGCGCGGCGTTCACGCGGGTTGGAAGACCCATCCAAGGAGATCGAACATGAATCTGAAGACATTGTCGGGTGCGACGCTCGTCGCCTCGCTGGCCTTTGCGCCGCTCGCCCATGCAGACATCACCATCGGCCTGATCGCGCCGCTGACCGGCCCGGTTGCCGCTTACGGCGACCAGGTCAAGAACGGCGCCCAGACCGCCGTTGACGAGATCAACAAGAACGGCGGCATCCTTGGGGAGAAGGTCGTGCTGAAATACGCAGACGACGCCGGCGAGCCCAAGCAGGGCGTTTCCGCCGCCAACCAGTTGGTCGGCGACGGCATCCGCTTCGTGGTCGGCCCGGTCACCTCGGGCGTCGCCATCCCGGCGTCCGACGTCTTCGCCGAAAACGGCGTGCTGATGGTCACCCCGACCGCCACCGCCCCCGACCTGACCAAGCGTGGCCTTGCCAACGTTCTGCGCACCTGCGGCCGTGACGACCAGCAGGCCGAAGTCGCCGCCAACTATGTTCTGAAGAACTTCAAGGACAAGCGCGTCGCCATCATCAACGACAAGGGCGCCTACGGTAAGGGCCTTGCGGACTCGTTCAAGGCAACGCTGAACGCCGGCGGTATCAAGGAAGTGCTCGACGACGCTCTCAGCCCCGGCGACAAGGATTTCAGCGCGCTGACAACCCGCCTGAAGGCCGAGAAGGTCGACGTCGTCTACTTCGGCGGCTATCATCCGGAAGGCGGCCTGCTGGCCCGCCAGTTGCATGACCTCCAGGTCAACGCCGTCATCATCGGCGGCGACGGCCTGTCGAACAGCGAGTTCTGGAACATCGGCACGGATGCCGCCGCCGGCACCATCTTCACCAACGCCGTCGACGCCACCAAGAGCCCCGATTCCAAGGCCGCCGCCGAAGCGCTGAAGGCCAAGGGCATCCCGGCCGAAGCCTTCACGCTCAACGCCTATGCGGCGGTCGAAGTGATCAAGGCCGGCATCGAGAAGGCTGGCAGCGCCGAGGATTCCGAGGCGGTCGCGGCCGCGCTGAAGGCCAGCGAACCTGTGGCAACCGCCATCGGCAAGCTCACCTACGGCGAAACCGGCGACCTCTCCTCGCAGAGCTTCGCGCTCTACAAGTGGGAAGCCGGCAAGATCGTCGCCGCCGAGTAAGGCACGCACGATACGCATGCGAACGGGCGCCAATGGCGCCCGTTTTCATTTCCGGGTGGTCGTTCAGTCGGCCGTATCAGGCCTTGAAGAAAGCCAGCAGATCGGCGTTGATGATGTCGGCATGCGTGGTCGCCATGCCGTGCGGCAGGCCATCATAGGTTTTCAGCGTGCCGTGCTTCAGCAGCTTGGCGGAGAGCGGCGCGGAATCGGCGATCGGCACGATCTGGTCGTCCGTGCCGTGCATGACGAGAACCGGCACCTCGATGTTCTTCAGGTCCTCGGTGAAGTCGGTCTCGGAGAACGCCTTGATGCAATCATAATGCGCCTTGGTGCCGCCCTGCATACCCTGACGCCACCAGTTGTCGATGATGCCCTGCGAAACCTTGGCGCCCGGCCGGTTGAAGCCGTAGAACGGACCTTCCGGGATATCACGATAGAACTGCGCCTTGTTGGCGGCGAGCGCCGAGCGGAAACCGTCGAACACTTCAAGCGGCAGGCCGCCCGGGTTCTTCTCGGATTTGACCATGACGGGTGGCACGGCGCCGATCAACACGGCCTTGGCGATCCGGCCGCGGCTGCCATACTTGCCGACATAGCGGGCAACTTCGCCGCCGCCGGTCGAATGGCCGACGTGGATGGCATTCTTCAGATCGAGATGCTCTGCAAGCTCGGCCATATCGGCGGCATAGGTGTCCATCTCGTTGCCGGTGTCCGTCTGGCTGGAACGGCCGTGGCCACGGCGGTCATGCGCGATCACGCGGTAACCCTTGTCGAGGAAGAACAGCATCTGTGCATCCCAATCGTCGGCGCTGAGCGGCCAGCCGTGATGGAAGACGATCGGCTGACCCGTGCCCCAATCCTTGTAGAAGATCTGCGTGCCGTCCTTGGTCGTGATGAAGCTGCTGGTCATGGCGTTTCTATCCTTCCGGGTTGCATGATTGGTTTTCTGCGTGGATGCCTTGTCATTGTTCGCGGCCTGCGCCGAATTGGCAAGAGAGGCGGCGACGGCTGTCGCAGCTAGGCCGAGCCCGGCGACCATAACATGCCGTCTTGAAGCATTTTTGATGTCATCAGTCATGTTCATCTCCATTTGCATCCGCGATAAACAATATCGCGATATCGATATTCATAGCAGATCGAATTTCGCTGTCCACGAAAAATATTATCGCGATACACTTTTTATGCTATGGTTCCTCCTTAGACAGACGGAGCCATGAATGAGCGACCACCAACCTTTGTCCCCCGAGCTACCCGCGCAGGCAAACCTGCCGCTGGACGATCAGCTTTGCTTTTCGCTCTATGCAGCGAGCTTGGCGATCAACCGCACCTACAAGCCGATGCTGGACGAGATGGGGATCACCTATCCGCAGTATCTGGTGCTCAACGTGCTCGGCGAAAACGATGGCGCCACCATCGGCGCCATCGCCGATCGCCTGTCGCTGGAATCGAGCACCATCACCCCGCCGGTCAAGCGGATGGAAGCAGCGGGCCTCGTCGAGCGCCGCCGCTCGACGCTCGACGAACGGCAGGTCAACGTCTCGCTGACACCTGACGGTCGCGACATGCTGGCACGCAGCAAATGCCTTGGCGATACCCTGCTGTCCCGCTCGGGCATGAACCTTGCCGAGCTGCAGGGATTGAACCATCAGATCCACGCCCTTCTCGCCGCCCTCGGCCAAGGCGAGTAAGCTCGAAGCTGGATAGCGGAAGACACGGTTGGCTCAACGCCTTCCCATGCGGCGCCCGTCTCTCTAGAGTGACCGGCAAGACACGAGCACACATCAGGGTACCCGCATATGACCAGACTTGAAGACCTCATCGACCAGGGCACCGGCCGCGTGCCGGCCGACATCGTGCTCAAGGGCGGCCGCTTCTTCGATCTCGTCACCGGCGAGCTGGTGCAATCCGATATCGCCATCTCGGGCGACCGCATCGTCGGCACCTGCGGCGACTACACCGGCAAGACCGAGATCGACATCTCGGGCAAGATCGTCGTCCCCGGCTTCATCGACACGCATCTCCACATCGAAAGCTCGCTGGTCACCCCGCACGAATTCGACCGCTGCGTGCTCCCCTACGGCGTCACCACCGTGATCTGCGACCCGCACGAGATCGCCAACGTGCTCGGCGCCGAAGGCATCCAGTACTTCCTCGATTCGTCCGTTGAGACGATCATGGACATCCGTGTCCAGCTCTCCTCCTGCGTTCCCGCCACCCATCTGGAAACCTCCGGCGCCGATCTGCCGATCGAAAAACTCCTGCCCTTCCGCGACCATCCGAAGGTGATCGGCCTCGCCGAGTTCATGAACTTTCCGGGCGTGATCCATAAGGATCCGATCTGCATGGCCAAGCTCGAGGCCTTCCAGGGCGCCCATATCGACGGCCACGCGCCATTGCTGCGCGGCAACGACCTCAACGGTTACCTCTCGGCCGGCATCCGCACCGAGCACGAATGCACCACGGCGGAAGAGGCGCTGGAAAAGATCCGCAAGGGCATGCACATCCTCGTGCGCGAAGGCTCCGTCTCCAAGGATCTGATGGCGCTGATGCCCATCATCACCGAGCGCCTGTCGCCCTACCTGGCGCTCTGCACCGACGATCGCAACCCGCTCGATATCGCCGAGCAGGGTCATCTCGACTACATGATCCGCACCGCGATCAGGAACGGCGTCGAGCCGCTCGCCGTATACCGCGCCGCCTCGCTCTCCGCTGCCCGCGCTTTCGGCCTCCGCGACCGCGGCCTCGTCGCCCCCGGCTGGCGCGCCGACCTCGTGGTCATCGACAGCCTGGAGAACTGCAAGGCCGAGGCGGTGTTTGCCGCCGGCCGCAGGGTCACGCCGGAGCTCTTCGCCACCCGCAAGCATGTCGCCCCCGTCGGCCTCGACAGCGTCAAGGCCCGCCCTGTGAACGCCGCCCATTTCGGCGTGCCGGTTGCTGACGGCGAAACGCCCGTCATCGGCGTCATGCCTGGCAAGATCATCACCGAGCACCGCCGCTACCGCCTGCCTGTCAAGGGCAACCAGAGCGCCGTCGACCTCGACAACGACATCATCAAGGTTGCCGTCATCGAGCGCCATGGCAAGAACGGCAACCACGCCAACGGCTTCGTCCAGGGTTTCGGGCTGAAGAAGGGCGCGATCGCCTCCACCGTCGGCCATGACAGCCACAACATCTGCGTCGTCGGCGTCTCCGAGGACGACATGGCGCTCGCCGCCAACCGGCTCGGCGAGATCAAGGGCGGCTTCGTCGTCGTCGAGGACGGCAAGGTGACGGGCGAGATCCCGCTTCCTCTCGCCGGCCTGATGAGCCTCGAGCCCTACGAGGTGGTCCGCGACACGCTGCACGAGTTGAGAAAAGCCGCCTATGCCCTTGGAACGCAACTCGAAGAACCCTTCCTGCAAGTCGCCTTCCTGCCACTGCCTGTCATTCCGCATCTGAAGATTTCGGATATGGGCATGGTGGATGTGGATCAGTTCAGGTTGATTGGCTGAGGCCCATCTTGGCAAACGGCGACGGAGCGCCTAGCTTGAAGGCGAACGGGAGCCTGCGATGACGAAACTTGAGCAGATCGAGAAAGACGTGCGCGCGTTGGACCTTCGAGACCTCGAGGCATTTTCGACGTGGTTCGAAACGTTCCAGGCGGAGCGGTGGGATCGGCAGATTGAAGACGACGTTACTACAGGCAAGCTCGACAGCCTGGCTGATAAGGCGCTCACCGCATCACGTTCAGCGAACCCGCGCGATTTCTAGAAGCGGCTTTCGTCCTACTGCGCATCACGTCTCCGGCATCTCATCTCCTTTGATCGGCGGCACGTCACGCACTTTCTTCAAAAGATCGGCTAACCCGTCACCGGTCGCCGCGCCGGCGCGACGTTCCAGAAATGCCTCGGCAGTTTCAACGGCACCCACCTTCTGCGCGACGGCCGAGGCGATCCACTGGTTGAGCGAAACGCCGTCTGCCTTGGCCAGCCGCGCGGCCGCTTCCTTTATGGATGCGGGGAGTTTCAGGGGATAAGTATTCGTGCTCACGTGCCGACCTCCGGAGCAATTGTGCGGGCCGCATAATACGAAGAGCAAATCGGTCTTTCACAGTGTCGAAGTCCTTCAGATTGTGCGTCACCAAGGCATCGGCACTCGCGTTTACCGCAGCTTCCAAAACCAATTCGTCCTTCGGATCGCTCAACTGCGGGCGCCACCGAAAGTAAACGTCTACGGCCTCAGCGAGGGCGGCAAATTCTGCCAGCACGGCATCAACCTCGGAGACCGAAAACCCGTGGGCCGAGATTTGCTCCGGACGCTTCAGCACTGATTCATATTCGAGAAACAGCGCGGTTGTCACCAACGGCGCCACGACTCGTTGTGCCACCATTTGCAAAATCACAAATGACGCTCCGTTTCGACTTCGAAGCGCTGCTGCCAAGACATTGGTATCGAGTACAACACGCTTCATGGCCGTAAAATAATACATCCCATGGGATGTTTCAAACAGCCCGCTTCACGCCCTCAAACCACCCCGCAAAACCCGTCCAGCGCCCCGAGCACCACCTTGCCGTTGGCAACGATCGCGCGTGCCCCCGGCATCGCCAGTCCCTCGCCGATCACCATGCCCGATGGCGGTGCGAATTCTGCCGGCTCCCGCGTCAGGTTGAACACGAAGAGCAGCGTCTCCGCCCCCTTCTTGCGACTGAACACCAGGAGATCCTGGTTGCTGTCGAGGAAGGTCATATCGCCATCGGTGAGCGCCGGATGCGCCTTCCGGAAGGCCAGCGTATCGCGATAGTGGTTGAGCACCGACTGCGCATCGCTTTCCTGCACATCCACCGACAGCGCCGCCTGCTCGTAGGGCACCGGCAGCCAGGATTTCTCCGCCGTGGTGAAGCCGGCATGCGCCTTTGCCGCCTCCCATGGCATCGGCGTGCGGCATCCGTCACGGCCCTTGAAGGCCGGCCAGAAGCGAATGCCGTAGGGGTCGCGCAGGTCGTCGAAAGTAAGCTCCGCTTCCGGCAGGCCCAGCTCCTCGCCCTGGTAGAGGCAGATCGAGCCGCGCAGCGCCGCCAGCACAGAGATCGCCAGCTTGGCAATCACAGGCCGTTCCTCGACCGATTTGGCAAAGCGGCTGAGATGCCGGTTGACGTCGTGATTGGAGAACGCCCAGCAAACCCAGCCATCGGTGACCGACTTCTGGAAGGCATCGACGCAATCGCGGATATGGGTGGCGGTGAACTCCGGCCCCAGGAGGTCGAAGGTGTAGCACATGTGCAGCTTGTCGCCGCCCGTCGTATAGGCCGCCACAGTCTTCAGCGAGCGGGCCCCGTCGCCGACCTCGCCCACCGTCGTACGGCCCTCGTAGCCATCGAGCAGCGCCCGGAACCGCTTCAGGAAGCCGATATTCTCCGGCTGCGTCTTATCGTAGAGATGGTTCTGCATGCCGTAGGGATTGGTATCTGGCGCATCCAGCCCGCCATCGCTGACATCGGGCTCGTGCGGAGGATTGTCGCGCAGACGCTTGTCGCAGAAATAATAGTTCACCGTATCCAGCCGGAAGCCGTCGACGCCGCGGTCGAGCCAGAACTTCACCGTCTTCAGCAGCGCGTCCTGAACCTCGACATTGTGGAAATTCAGATCCGGCTGCGAGGTCAGGAAGTTGTGCTGGTAATACTGCCGGCGCACGCCGTCCCACTCCCAGCCAGGCCCACCGAAGATCGACAGCCAGTTGTTCGGCGCCGTACCATCCGGCTTCGGATCGGCCCAGACATACCAGTCGGCCTTGTCGTTGCTGCGGCTCGACCGGCTCTCGACAAACCACGGATGCACATCCGCCGTATGCGAGATCACCTGGTCGATGATCACCTTCAACCCGAGCGCATGCGCCGCCACCATCATCTCGTCGAAATCGGCGATCGTGCCGAAGATCGGATCGACGTCGCAATAATCCGACACGTCGTAGCCCATGTCGGCCATCGGTGACTTGAAGAACGGCGACAGCCAGATCGCATCGACGCCGAGGCTGGCGATATAGGGTAGACGTCGGGTGATCCCCTTCAGGTCGCCGAGCCCGTCGCCATTCGTATCCTGAAACGATCGCGGATAGACCTGATAGACAACCGCACCCCGCCACCAGTCCGCATTCCCGCCCGCCTGCAATACCATCCGCCATCGTCCTCGCGCGATTTGTCTCGAAAGCCGAGACTAAAGCGCCGGAACCAAAACACAACCGCGCGGAGATGTTTTTGCTAGCGAATGCCGCACACGATGCCGTCAATTCGTCGGCGCCGGACAACCGTGCTTCGCCATCTTTCGTTCGATCTTGTCCCGCTTGTTCAGCACCTTGCGCATATGGTGGCTGTCGCCCGCCTGATGCCATTTGCCGAGCAATGTCTGGCAGGACTTCGGTTTAGCATCACCGCCGCGCTTGCCGGCCAGAGCGGGTCCGCCCGTCACAAGCAGCCATGACAGGAAGACGACGGCAAACATCAAACCCAATCTCATCACATCCCTCCCGCTGCACTGCAACGCCGCATCAACGAGCGCCAGAATACGCCGCTTTCGGATCGCGACAAACCGATGGACAGCCCGGCACTTGTCAGCGTCGCGCTCTACGCGTATCAGCGAAAAGCGGGATTTCAGGGAGGCCAGCGGTGAGTGGACGTTTTCTGTCGATCGGGGAGTGCATGGTGGAACTGTCGCAAGCGGGCGCCGGTCTGCTGCGCAAGGGCTTTGCCGGGGACACGTTGAACACCGCCTGGTATGCTCGCGCCTGCCTCCCGGCCAAGTGGACCGTCGATTATTTCACCGCCGTCGGCGACGACGCCATGTCCGACGAGATGCTCGCCTTCTTCGAGGAAGCGGGCATCGGCACCGGCCTCATCCGTCGCATCAAGGGCAAGGCGCCGGGCCTCTACATGATCAGCCTGAAGAACGGCGAGCGCTCCTTCAGCTACTGGCGCGAAAGCGCCGCCGCTCGCCAGCTCGCCGCCGATCCCGACATCCTGCGCCAGGCGATCGAGAGCGCCGACGTGATCTATTTCTCCGGCATCACGCTTGCCATCCTCTCGCACAACGATGCCGACACGCTGCTTTCCGAAGCCCGCCGCGCCAAGGCATCGGGCAAGCTCGTCGCCTTCGATCCCAACATCCGCCCGCGCCTGTGGTCCGGCTATGACGAGATGCACGCGACGATCAGCGAGGGCGCCCGCGCCGCCTCGCTGGTGCTGCCGAGCTTCGAGGACGAGGCGCTGCATTTCGGCGACGCCTCGATCGACGCCACCATTCAGCGCTACCGCGCGCTCGGCGTCCGCGACATCGTCGTCAAGAACGGCGCCGACGGCATAACATTAAACTTCGACGGCACGGAAACCTTCGTCCCATCCGAAAAGGTCGACACGGTGGTCGACACGACAAGCGCCGGCGACAGTTTCAACGGCGCCTTCCTGGCCCATTACCTCGAAACACCAGACGCCCCCGCCGCCGCCCGCTTCGCCGCCAAGGTGGCCGCACGGGTGGTCAGCGAGCATGGCGCGCTGGTGGCCAAGGGGAAGCTTGGGGTTTGAGGAGAACACCGGAGTTCAGATGATGGCGACGATCTTGCTGAATATCGTCACGATCTTGAGCGCTGCTTCGGTTGTCTGAACGAGTTTCTGGATGTTGTCGATGATGTCTTCGAGATCCTTCTTGGCGCCCTTCAAAGCTTGGGTTAGCGGTTTGTATTGCACAGAGGATTTCATGAGTTCGTCTGCGACTAATCTGTCCAACTCGTCGTCGTAGACATAGTACAGATCGAGAAACCTGTTGGCATCAGAAACTGTTTGCGCCTGAGAATAGCCGAGGTTGGCAGCGACCTTACCTGCTCTTATGCGATCGTAAGCATCTTGATTTGTCGTCATGATTTGTCTCCGTTAACAGCAAGAATCTCGGCAAGCCCCTGGAATTGTTGTGCGGCCGCTAAGAACTCTGCAAGTGTCGCTGGGTTCTGCTCGCCTTCGGCCAATTTCTTGTGGGCCGCCGCCATTTTGTCGAGAACAGCCATGTAGCCAGGTTTTCCACCGCCCTGCGCCGGCACCAGAATTGCCAGAGATCTGGCCAAGGTTTGCTGTTCGGAAACGAACAGGCGATAGGCATCGTAGCGCTCTTTCGCGCTTCCATTCTGCCGAATCGCCGTAAGCACTCGGCGCTTCATCATCAGCCAGTCATCATATCGATCGCCAACGGCAATCCCTACACTGGCGAAATCGGCGGCAAGCAGTGCATTGCCTTGAACGAGCACCGGATGCGCCCGCCTCATGGCAGTTTGTATCCGCTGCCATGCCGCCATGGTGATGCCTTGCTTGGCAATGATGACCGAAGCGTTGGCAACCTGCGCGAAAGCTGGACGCGCGAGCACATTTGGCGCCGCTTTAGTGGCCGTGTTCTTCAGGTTATCGACGGCTGCGCCGATATCGGGACCGCCAACCCCAGCAGCCGCCATCGAAAGTGCATTACCGTATGCGACCAGCGCCTCGGCGTAGGCGACCCGTGTCTCCCAGCCAGAAGCAATGCGCGATTTCTCCCGGTAGGGCGGAGGGAAGTCATATCTTAGCCCTCCCCTTGCAAACCGTCCGGCCTGATCTTCTATCCGGATAGTATTGGTCAGATTTTCGTTGATCTCACCCGCCTCCCGCGCAGCCTCCGCCACCGCCGCGGTTGCCACCCCGAACTTCTGAATATCCCCGGCATCGACGCTCGCGCAGCCGGCAAGCGCCGCCGCCGCCAGCAATGCCAGCACCCGCAACTGTTTCGACATGAAATGATCCCCTTCGTCTCGAAAAGGGTTATCATATTTCTGATTGCAAACAACAAATCGCATGCAATCCAGAATTGCGTAACAGCACGTACCCGGCTGCACCGCCGCACTGTAATATTTCCATCATCGACAGCAGCGACAATGAACACGCGGGAATCGATCCTCCGGCGCCCGCCCGGAGCTTGGCGCCGTCGTCTCGGCGCGGATGGAAGTCGGGGTCATGCTGCAGCGACTGTCGAACATTGCGGACGGCGAAACCGTCCTGCCACTGGACAAGCCGGAGCGGCTGGTCATCGTCACCGATGCCTGGCACCCGCAGGTCAACGGCGTCGTCCGCTCGATCGAGAACACCAATCGCGAGCTGACGAAGATCGGCGTCGAGGTGGCAATGGTGACACCGCAGGCGTTCCGCAACGTCCCCTGCCCGACCTATCCCGAGATCCGCCTCTCCATCGCCCGCTACCGCAGCGTCGCCCGCGAGATCGAGAAGCACCGGCCGTCCTACGTCCACATCGCCACCGAGGGCCCGCTCGGTCTGACGGCGCGGCGCTGGTGCCTGAAGAACCGCATGCCGTTCTCCACCAGCTACCACACCCGCTTCCCCGAATATGTCGCCGCCCGGCTGCCGATTCCGAAGAGCTGGCTCTATGCCTTCGTGCGCTGGTTCCACAACTCCGGCGCCGGCTGCATGGTGGCGACGCCCTCTCTCGCCCTCGAGCTGTCCGAAAAGGGCATCCGCAACCTGATGCCCTGGACTCGCGGCATCGATGCCGGCCAGTTCCATCCGGCAGCGCTGGAGGAGCGCCCCTTCGACCTTCCCCGCCCGGTCTTCATGACCGTCGGCCGCGTCGCGCTGGAAAAGAACCTCCCGGCCTTCCTGGATCTCGACCTGCCGGGCTCCAAGATTGTCGTCGGCGACGGTCCGGCCCGCGCCGAGCTCGAGCGCCGCTATCCCGACGTCCACTTCACCGGCCTCAAGGTTGGCCCGGAACTGGCGGCGATCTATGCGCAGGCCGACGTCTTCGTCTTCCCGTCGCTGACCGACACCTTCGGCAACACCATTCTTGAGGCACTCGCCTCCGGCGTCCCCGTCGCCGCTTACCCCGTGACCGGCCCGCTCGACATCATCGGCGATGACAGCGATGTCGGCGCGCTCAACGACGACCTGCACGCCGCCTGCATCGCGGCACTCTCGGCCTCGCGGGAAAAGGCCCGTGAGCTTGCCGTCCAGTATTCCTGGGAAGCGGCCACCCTGCAATTCATCACCAACATCCGCGCCGCCAACGGCGTCATCACGCCGAAATGGAAAAAGGCCTGGCAATACGCCGCCAAGTCCCTGCCGCGCAACAAGCGGCTCGGAGATGGCGATGCGGCGTCTGTGGTGTAGCGTTCTGTGGCTTAGCGGTAGAGTGAAAGCGAATGCGGCAACGGCGATGGCCGCCTCGCGGGTGCTAAAGACGGCGCCGACGTTTCTTCAGCGACGCCAACCCCACTTTCCCTCATCCTCGCCCTTGTGGCGGGGATCCAGCCACGGCGCGTCCGCGCCGTGAATGACTGACTTCCTAGATGTGGCAACGAGTTTAGTGCGCTCAGTGACTTGAGCGCACTGGATACCTGTGACATCGCCCGGACGAAGTCTGGCCACAGGCATGAGGTGGGGAGATAAGGCGCAAGGGAACATAACGCCGGCGCTGGCGAATAGCAGTGGAAGCTTCCGCCCACCAACCCCTCGCCAAGCCCAACCTCACCCCGCCACACCAACCGTCCGTCCCCGCTCCCCCGGGAGTGCCGGAAATGCCAGCGCGATCGCCGCCGCCCCGAGCCCGACCAGCGACGAACCGATGAACAGCCACGAATAATTCGCGAACGTGTCGAACAGCAAGCCGCCGACCAGCGGGCCGAAGGCCATGCCGAGGCTGGAGAGCATGGCGACAGCGCCGAACACCGTGCCGATGATCTTCTGCCCGAAATACTCGCGCGCCAGCACCGCGTAGAGCGGCATCACGCCGCCATAGGCACTGCCGAAGATAAGCGCCAGCGCGTAGAACTCGCCCAGCCGGCTGACGAACAGATAACCCATCAGCGCCACCGCCTGGATCAACAGCCCGCCGACGATGACAGGCTTGACGCCGATCCGGTCGGCCAGCGTGCCATAGATCAGCCGGCCGCCAAGCCCCGCCAGACCCTCGACGCTGTAGATGCTAACCGCCGCCATCGGCGCAACGCCGCAGATCGTCGCGTAGCTCACCATGTGGAAGATTGGCCCGGAATGCGCCGCGCAGCAGGCGAAGAAGGTGAGCCCCAGCACGATGAACTGCGGCGAGCGGAACACCTGTGAGAGCGGCGGCGTGCCCGTCTCGACCGCAGTCGTCTCGCTTGGAGTGGCGACGGCCGATGGCTCGGCAACCGCCGTTCCCGGCGTCTCCGGCCCACGCCGCACCAGCAAAGCCGCCGGCAGCAAGAGCACCCAGGCGCCGATACCGATGATCAGCATCGCCGTGCGCCAGTCATAGGCGGTGATGAGCCAGCGGGCGAAGGGCGAGATGGTCATCGGCGCCACCCCCATGCCGGCCGAGACCAGCGACACGGCAAGGCCGCGGTTCTTGTCGAACCATGCCGTGGTCGCGGCTGTCATCGGCGCGAAGAAGGTGCTGGCGGCGATGCCGACCAGGATGCCGTAGGTCAGCTGGAAATGCAGGAGCGAGCCCGCTTGACTTGAGAGCACCAGCGCCAGCCCGAGCAACGCCGCTCCGATCATGACGACGACCCGTGGCCCGAAGCGATCGCTGGCGGCGCCCCAGAAAAAACCGCCGATGCCCATGACAATGAAGTTCAGCGTCATCGCGCTGGCGATGCCGACATGCGACCAGCCGGTGTCGAGCGCGATCGGCTCCTGGAAGATCGCCAGCGAAAACATCGCACCGAGCGCCACGCAGGTCATCAGCGCGCCGGCGGCGACGATCACCCAGCGATAGGCCGAAGGTCGTCTCGAAACGTCGATATGCTCCATGATCATGCACCTCCCCTGTCCGAATGACGGGTGGAGCGGCACCAATCGTCCGCCCCCGTCGTCTCAAGGACGAACGGCGATCGCTATCGCCGACAACGCGCAAGTACAGGGCAAAAAATTCCTCGAAATCCGCGCGGCAGCAAGGCCTTCCGAGGCCAAAAGGCCGTATTACCCAAAAATAGTCATATATATTAAAACAGGATTATTCGACAAACCAAAGCCTTCATGGGATTGTCATGAAATAGAATCAGGGCGCGAGATGGCGGACGAACGTTACTTATATGATTCGAAGTCGCACAAGGCGGTCATGTACCAGGCCGGCGAACATCTGTTTGCGCTATCGGGAAGTAAAGCCGAGCACTGGATCTCGGGAGATTACATCTTTTCCACGGAAACGCAGGCGATAAGCTTCTGGATCCTTGGAAACGACGTCTACGGACACATCGGCAACGGCGAACTGACGCGCGAGCCGGTTTATTACTTCGCCAGCTGATCGTGCCGCCTGACAGCACTGATCGCGTCTGGTGGAAGGCGCCGCCCTCGGGCGGCACCGGTTCCTACTTGCTCTGCACGGGCTTGCGGCGTCCACCGCTCCGCGATTCGTACGGATTTTCCTTCTCGCGATACATGATCCGGATCGGCACGCTCGGCATGTTGAAATCCGCGCGCAGGGCGTTGATCAGGTAACGCGTATAGGATTCCGGCAGCGCGTCGGCGCGCGTGCACGAGATCATGAAGGCCGGCGGGCGGGCCTTGACCTGCGTCATGTACTTGAGCTTCAGGCGACGGCCGGACACCGCGGGTGGCGGATGCTGCGTCGTCACCGCGTCGAGCCAACGGTTGAGCTTGGCGGTCGAGACGCGCTTGTTCCACACCATGTCGGTGTCGATGATCGACTGCATCAGCTTGTCGAGGCCGCGTCCGGTCTGGCCGGAGATCGGCACGGCACGGATGCCGCGCGCCTGCGGCAAAAGCCGTTCGGTCTTTTCGCGCAAATCGGCCAGAACCGCCTGCTGATCCTCGATCAGGTCCCACTTGTTGAAGGCGAGCACGGCGGCGCGGCCTTCGCGGATGACCAGATCGGCGAGCTGCAGATCCTGCTTTTCGAAGGGAATGGTCGCATCGAAGACGATGACCACGGTCTCGGCGAAGCGGATCGAGCGCAGCGAATCGGCAACCGAAAGCTTCTCCAGCTTTTCGGTGACGCGCGCCTTGCGGCGCATGCCTGCCGTGTCGAACATCTTGATGGTGCGGCCGCGCCAGTCCCATTCGACCGAGATGCTGTCGCGGGTGATGCCCGCTTCCGGTCCCGTCAGCAGCCGGTCCTCGCCGAGGAAGCGGTTGATAAGCGTCGACTTGCCGGCATTCGGGCGGCCGATGATCGCAACGCGCAGCGGCTTGGTGTCGTCGTATTCCGGCTCGTAATCCTCGTCCTCTTCCATCTCGGACGGAAGATCGACATTGGTGACGGCAACGTCTTCGTTGTCCTTGGCGTAGGCGCGCTCCTCGCCGATCGCGGCGACGATCGCGTCGCGCAGGTCGAGCATGCCCTGCCCGTGTTCGGCCGAGATCGGCACCGGCTCGCCGAGGCCGATCGTATAGGCGTCGTAGAAGCCGCCGTCGGAGCCCTTGGCTTCCGACTTGTTGGCGACCAGCACCACCGGCTTGCCGCGACGGCGCAGCATTTCGCCGAGTTCCTTGTCGACGGGCGTCAGGCCGTACTTGGCATCGACCACGAACAGCGAGATGTCGGCCTCGTCGATCGCCGCTTCCGTCTGGGCGCGCATGCGGCCCTGCAGGCTTTCGGCGTCGGCCTTTTCGAGACCGGCTGTGTCGATGATGGTGAAATGCAGACCCATGAGCCGCGCATCGCCCGGGCGGCGGTCGCGGGTGACGCCCGGCGTGTCATCGACAAGCGCCAGCTTCTTCCCAACCAGGCGGTTGAAAAGGGTCGACTTGCCGACATTCGGGCGACCAACGATCGCGACCGTGAAGCTCATTGAAATTCCTTAAACTCAGCCCTGTGCGGCGGGCGCCTTGCCGGATGCGGTAATGATATCAAGCATCATCTGGGCGCGATTGGCAACGTTGCGCGGGGTCTGCGCATCGTCGGCGATCGCCTGGTACCACTGGCGGGCCTGAGCCATGTTGCCGGCCTTGTAGGCGGCAAGGCCGAGCGCTTCGCGAGCGGAATGGCGGAATGCGTTGGTCGGAACGGCCATTTCCTCGACCTGGGCGGATACCTGCTCGTAGGTGCCGCCTTCGATCAGCAGCCATCCGGCGCGCATCTTGGCGGCGTCGCGCACGGCGGCCGGCGCCTTGGCATCCTTGCCGATCACGTCGAAAGCGGCAACGGCACCCGCCGTGTCACCCTTCTGGGCGAGAACGGAGGCGGCGCGCAGGCGCGCGAGGATCGGATAGTCGCCGTGACCGGCCTTCTCCAGCTTGTCGAGCGCAGCCAGCGCCTCGTCGCTCTTGTTCTCGTCGGCGAGCTTCATCGCGGCAATGAACTGGTCGCCGGTGCCCGAGGACTGGTTGTTGTCCCAGTATTCGTAGACCTTGTAGCCGACGGTGCCGAGCACGATCAGGACGGCGAGCGCAACAAGGTACAGGCCGAACCGGCCCCAAGCGCCCTTCATCTGGTCGGACCGCAGTTCCTCATTGACTTCACGAATGAAGCTGTCGTCGTTGAATGCCATTCTCGTCTCCGGCGCGGATATGCATCGTCATGCGGGTTGCACGCACATTATGGGGGCCTTCTACCCGATTTTGCATCCGTTGTAAGGGGGATGTGAAAGAATCATCCCATGACGATCGGCGAAACCCCGATCACCAGTGCGTGCAGCTTCCAGATGATCAGCCCCCACAGCACGATGCCGATGACGATGGAATAGAGATCGTATTTGGCCGAAACGAACACCGGCAGCGTGATCTCGCCCTTGCGCAGCCGCTGCTTCATCGAGATCCTGAGCAACACCGCCCAGGCGAGAAACGACCCGAACAGCACCACCGCCTCCGGCTCGCCATTGGCCAACAGATGCGCCAGCGCCCAGATCTTGATGGCGACCAGCAGCGGAAACTTCAGCTTTGCCCGGATGTGGCCGGCGGGCAGAAAACCCGCCACAAGACAGATCATCGCGATCAGCATCAGCGTCAGCGCCAGATGCGCGGTCCAGATAGGCGGCTCGTAGAGGGTACCGTACATGCCGCGCGCCTCGTTGAAGGCGTAGGCCAGAAACAGCAGCGTCACGACGCTAAGGATGCCATGCACCGCACCCCAGACCGGCTTTCCAACCTTGTCGATCATCTGCTGGCGAAAGCCGGGGGCGATCACGCGGATCAGATGCAGGCCGATGAAGAGGATGAGACTTAAGATCAGCAAACGCATGGCTAAATTCCTGATTTGACTATTGGACAGGCTTATCTCTGCCGACGGAAAAATGCCAGCGAGACCGCAGCTTCGCCTTAATTCAGGACCAGAAAAGCCCGAAACAAATTGTCGCGGTGTCCATGTCTCGTTCCTTTCTCTCGCTTTCCCTGGTTTTTTCCCTGCTGATCCCGGCGGTTGCGACGCATGCGGCAGACGAGCCGAGCGGCAAGCCGAAACAGCTGGTGATGATCTCCTTTGACGGCGCCCACGACAACGCGCTGTGGCAGAAGAGCCGCGAGATGGCGGCGAGGAACGGCGCGCATTTCACCTATTTCCTCTCCTGCACCTTCCTGATGAACAAGGCTGCCAGGAAGGCCTATCAGGCGCCGCACCAGAAGCCCGGCCGCTCCAACATCGGCTTTGCCCAGAGCGACGACGAGATCCGCGAGCGCCTCGGCAACATCTGGCATGCCCATCTCGAGGGCCACGACATCTCCAGCCACGCCTGCGGCCATTTCGACGGCCGGCAGTGGAGCGAGGCCGACTGGTCGGCCGAATACGCCACCTTCCATCAGACGCTGAAGAGCGCCTGGAAGGGCGTCGATCTTGAGGAGCCGAACGGCTGGCAGGATCTCGTCGATCACGGCATCCACGGTTTTCGCGCGCCATATCTCTCCGCCACCGAGGGCGCCGACATGATCTCGGCCGAGAAGAAGGCCGGCTTCACCTACGACGCCAGCCTCGTCACCAAGGGCCCGGCCATGCCGGTCGAGGAAGGCGGTATCATCCGTTTCGGCCTGCCGCTGATCCCCGAGGGCCCACGCGACCGTCCGATCATCGGCATGGACTACAACCTCTTCGTCCGCCACTCCAAGGGCGAGGAAGACAAGGTCGACAGCAAAGCGTTCGAAGACCGCGCCTACGCCGCCTTCAGCCGCGCCTTCGAGCATCAATATTCGGGCGACCGCATCCCGCTCCAGCTCGGCTTCCACTTCGTCGAAATGAACGGCGGCGCCTACTGGCGCGCGCTGGACCGGCTGGTCAGCGACGTCTGTCATCGCCAGGACGTGGCCTGCGTCAGCTACTCCGAGGCCATCCCGCTGATCCGGGCGCGCGGGAAGCTGCAGACGACACCCGCGTCGGGCTTGTAGGGCGGCTGTTCGGGATCGGCACCGGCACGTCGGGCATCCTTGCCGTGTGGCACCCCCCTCTGCCCTGCCGGGCATCTCCCCCTCAAGGGGGGAGATCGATGCGCGGTTAGGTTTGCGCCAAACAACAACGGCTTGAACGAGCGGGCGCGCCCAGCCGATCTCCCCACCTGAGGGGGAGATGTCCGGCAGGACAGAGGGGGGTGCCCCGAACACAGCCCGCAAATCCAATCACGCCAATGCCCCATACCACACCCCCACCGCACGGGCACATCCACCCCCACGACAAAACAAATCCCCCAACCCTCTCAACGCCCTGGCCCGCACCCCCGCTCCTTCTCTTCCCCGCTCCCCCGCACCGGCGCCATAATCGCCCCGTCAACGCACAGGGAGCCGGGTCGCGAACCGGAGCTTCCACCGCTCGAAACCCGGCATGCGATGATGGTTGCCAAGGCGGATCGGCGGCGGTCAGAACCGACGATCACACGGAAAGGACCGATCCGGGAGACGCTCCTGCCGGACCGGGACGACCGGACGCCAAAGCGATCGGGCAGGCACCAAGCCTGACATAAATACCACCGACACACGATGCCTGCCCTTCCCCTCGACCGAAGGCCAACCGTCGCGGCGCTTTGCGCCGCGCGGGATGTTGGCGTGCGCGAAACTGATAGGTCTCGGCAAAATTGTTCCGCAACGGTCGGAGCTGTGGCACCCCCAAAAACGCAAAACGCCGCGCATTTCTATGCGCGGCGTTTCATGATGAAGACCTCAGTCAGTCCTAGCCGTCCGCGTGCACTGCACCCTGCTCGCGCTCGAGGTATCGCTGATCGATGCTCGGCAATGGCTCGCCGTCGATCGCCGCTTCGAAGGTACGCAGGCGCTTGTAGATCGACAAAAGCTCGACGATCGTCGTCCACGAATTGACCAGATACTGAAACGATTCTCGCACCTGCCCGAACACATTCTGAATCTGGCTCAAGACGCCGAGCGTCAGCTTGCCAGCGGCAATCGACGGTACGAGGACAAAGGTGCCGAACAGATTGTCGGCCTGCAGATAGAAGATGCGGGCGACGTTGAAATACATGTAGTGGAAATAGAGCCGGAAATAGTTGCGCCGCACGTTGGCGAACAGCTGCGCCACAGTGATCGGGTCGGCGCGATCGTCGTGATCCTCGCCATAAACCAGTTCCTTGCGGTAGGCCGCTTCGACACGCTGATTGCGGAACTCGAGGCCCGGCAGCTTGATCCCGACGGCAGCCAGAAACACCGTTCCGAACAGCGACCAGAAAATCGCAGCCCAGACGAGCGCATGCGGCACCGTTCCGACGATCGGCAGCTCCGTGACCGTCGTGGAGAACTTGAACAGCACCGGCAGGAACGCGATCAGCGTCATGATCGAGCTGACGAGGTTGACGCCGAGGCTTTCGACCGTGGTCGAAAACCGCATCGTATCTTCCTGAACGCGCTGCGAAGCACCTTCGATATGCCGCAGTTTCGGCCAGTAGGACATATAGAATTCGTTCATCGCCGTGCGCCAGCGGAAAATCCAGTGGCTGACAAAGAACAGGTTGAGCACCCCGACGGTAATCGCCACGAAAGCGATCCCGGCAAAGCCCGTCATGCCCCAGTAAAGGTCGGCAGCGGTCGGGATCGGTTCCTGCCGTGCCAGCGCCCGCTGGATCATGTCGTAGAACGGCCCGTACCAGGAATTGATCGCAACGCTCACCTGCACCGAGAAATAGGTGTTGAAGATGATCAGCGCCGAGCCGAGCACCGACCACATCTGCCAGCGATGCGGGCTGTAGGTGAACCAGAACCCCGCAAACAGCGCCACGAAGACGAGGTAGTAGATGTAGAACCACAGGAACGGCACCGACCAGAACACTGAGACACCGATCGGCGGCTCCTGCCCTTCAGCCAGCGGCGGCAGGCCGATGACCGCGCCGAGGCTGGAGCCTCCGAGATACCACAGCAGGACGCCGACAAGCGCCCAGACGATCGCGGATGTGAAGAAGAGTTTCGGCTTCGGGAAATAGGATAGGAACACTGGCGGGATTGCTTTCCTGAACTTGTGTCTTCGGAAGCCCTAAAAGAGCGATTGCGCCGAAAACTACGGCAGTTCGCCGGATGCGGCAATGGGCTCGCCGCATTCTTACGCAATTGTAATTGGTTAGGCGATCTTCTTGAGCACCGGCATCACCAGCGCCGCGCAGACGACCAGCGCCACCGCCGCCACATAGGTGGGCGCCACGAAGCTGCCGCTGCGCTCGGCCATCCAGCCGGCGACGACGGGACCGACGATCTGGCCGAGGCCGAACGCCGCCGTCATCATCGCAAAGGCCCGGCGCGGGCTGGCTGGCACCAGCTTACGGCCGATCTGCAGCCCGTAGGCGGTGATGGCGAGGAACGTTGCGCCGAACAGGGCCCCGCCGATCAGTGGCGCCACCGCATGCGGCAGGAGCACCGTCGCCAGCACGCCGACGGCCTCGACCAGAAGGGCGGCCACATAGATCCGGCCGAGCCCCAAAGGCTTGACCAGCGGCTTCCACAGGAACAGCGCCACCGATGCCGTCAGCCCGACGATCAGCCAACAGAGGAATTCCACCATCGGCCCGGCCGCCGCCATTCGCGCGATGGTAACGAGGAAGGTGGCGGTGATGACGTAGCCGAAGCCGAAGAGCCCGTAGGACAGCGTCACCAACAGCATCGGCCGGCTCCAGACGATCGCCGGCTCCTTGCCGGTCTGCGCCGCGGCGGCAGGACCCGACGGCAGCAACCACCACACGGCCGCGAGGCTGATGGCGCAGTAGACGGCGCCGCCGATCCAGTCGGCGCGCCAGGCCTGCGGGCTGCCATGGTAGAACAAGCTGACGATGAACACCATGAACGACGACAGCGCGATCCCTGCCCCCGGACCGCCGAAATGCGCCGATTGCACATGGTCGTTGCCGCGCGCCGCGCCATGGCTGAGCACGATCGACGAGGTGAAGATCATCGCGAACGCGCTGGCGATGCCCGCGAGAAAGCGGATGACGGCAAAGACCGTCACCGAACTGGTCGCCGCCATCGCCGCCAGCAGGATGGCGGTGGCGGCCAGCGCGCCGAGCGCCACCTTGCGCTCGCGCCCCGCCGCCCAGCCATAGGCGGCCAGCACCGCGCCGACGAGATAGCCGACGAAATTGGCGGACGCCACGAAGCCGGCGTCACCGGCCGACAGCGGTACGCCGCTCATCATTCCCGGCAGGATCGGCGTGAAGGAAAAGCGGCCGAACCCCATCGCCGCCGCCATGGCGATCATACCGGCAAGCGCGGTGGGAAACAGACGGACGGCGGAGATTTCATTGCGAACCAGCATGCTCCGCTTATGGCGGCGCATCAGCCAACCCGCAATCAAGATTTTCTGATGGAATCATCAACGGCAGGAATTCTCGATGACTTGAACCACGACCCCTTGAAACCGATTATCTTACGATATATGTTTTACGACATAATCAACGATACATCATAAGGAGTGATCGATGAGAGGTTTTAGAGGTGGCATGATGGGTGGCGGCGGTTTTCGCATGGGGCGGAAGTTCGCGGCCGGCGACCTGCAACTGGTGATCCTGGCGCTATTGGCCGAACAGCCGCGCCATGGCTACGAACTGATCAAGCTTTTGGAAGAACGCTCCGGCGGCTTCTATGTCCCGAGCCCCGGCGTCATCTATCCGGCGCTGACCTATCTTGAGGAAACCGGCCTCGCCGATGTCGAGAGCGAAGGCACCAAGAAGCTCTACCGCATCACCGAAAGCGGCCGCAAACTGGTCGAGGAGAACAGTTCCATGATCGAAATGACGCTTGGACAGCTGGAACGCATCGGCGAGAAGATGGCGCATGTGCGCCGCATCTTCGATCCGGAAGGCCGTGGCGGAGACCGCGAGGAAGAGGCGTTTCCGGAAGACAAGAGCGAAGTCGCCGCCGCCCGCATGCTGTTGAAATCGGCGCTGCGGCTGCGCTATCCCTGGTCGAAGGACGAGGCCAAGCGCATCGCCGGCATTCTCGAGCGCGCCGCCGCCGAGATCCTGCAATCGGGCAAGGCCGGCTGAACCGGTCTCCATGAACCCGAGCTGCAATCAGCCAAACTCACCCCGGCAATCGCTCGGGGTGAGCAAATATCGACAGTCAAGTTATATCGTAAGATAGCTCGCAGATGGCGAGATTATGCCTCGCCGTCCGGCAGCGTCAGGATCAGCGGCCCGTTGCGGGTCGCGACGACGGTATGCTCGAACTGCACCGTCGGCGCCTGCGGATCGGCGTAGAGCGTCCACGCATCGTCGCCGCCTTCCGCCCATGTCGCGCCCAGCGACAGGAACGGCTCGACGGTAAACACCAGCCCGTCCGTCATCATCCGCTTTTCCGAAGGGTCCGGCCATGTCGACAGCTCGCCGGGCTCCTCGTGCAGCGACCGACCGACGCCATGGCTGGCAAGGTTCGCCACCAGCGTATAGCGGTTTTTCACCGCGAAGGCGCCGATCGCCTGGCCGATCTTGGCCAGCGGCTCGCCCGATTTCACCTGGTTGAGCCCCACCCAAAGGGCACGTTTGCCATCGCGGCAAAGCTTGTCGAGCTTCGATTTCGACGGCGGCACGACGAAAGATGCGCCGGTATCGGAGAAGAACCCGTCCTTCTCGGCCGACACGTCGATATTGACGAGATCCCCCGGCCGGATGACGCGGGCGCCCGGAATGCCGTGGGCAATTTCCTCGTTGACGCTGATGCAGGTGGCGCCGGGAAACTGGTAGCAGAACTCCGGCGCCGAACGGGCGCCGGCGGTTTCAAGCACCCTGCGGCCGATATCGTCGAGTTCCTGCGTGGTGATCCCTGGCTCCAAAGATGCGGCCATGATCTGGATCGCATTGGCGCAGATCCGGCCGATATCCTTGAGCTTCTGCAGTTCGTCTTCCGTCTCGACAATCATGAAATCCCGTTTCCGGCCTTGTTCTTCTGGCCGGTCGGCCGGCTCTCGATTCTGGAACAGAGCACGACGCCAACGGAAATCCAACGCATCCTTTACGCCAACATGCTCTTACTTTAGGCGGTGGCTTTCGCCCCTTCGCCGCTTTCAGTCAATGCCTTTCTGACGATCGGCGCGACTTTCGTGCCGTAGAGTTCGATGCCGCGCATGATCTGATCGTGCGGCATCAGGCCGATCGCCATCTGCAGCAGAAAGCGGTCGTTCTTGAACAGACGGTGATGCGCGATGATCTTTTCGGCCACCACTTCGGGATCGCCGACGAACAGCGCGCCCTTCGGCCCGCGCGAGGCATCGAAATGCGCCCGGTTGGTCGGCCCCCAGCCGCGCTCGCGCCCGATCCGGTTCATGACCTCCGCTTGCGGCCCGTAAAACTGATCGGCCGCCGCATCCGTCGTGTCGGCGACGAAGCCGTGCACGTTGATTGATGTCTTCAGCTTCGCCTGATCCTGCCCGGCCCGGCGCGCCGCCTCGCGGTAGAGATCGAACAACGGCGCGAACCGATGCGGCTCGCCGCCGATGATCGCCAGCGCCACCGGCAGGCCGAGCGCACCGGCGCGCGCCACCGATTGCGGCGTGCCGCCGACGGCGACCCAGACCGGCAGCGGATCCTGAAACGGCCGGGGATAGACGCCGCGCTCGTTGATCGCAGCCCGCGTCTCGCCCGACCACGTCACCATTTCGCTGTCACGCAGCGCCAGAAGCAGGTCGAGCTTCTCCTCGAACAGCTGGTCATAGTCTTCGAGCTTGTAGCCGAACAGCGGGAAGGATTCGATGAACGAGCCCCGGCCCGCCATGATCTCGGCACGGCCGTTGGACAGAAGATCGAGCGTCGAGAACTGCTGGAACACCCGCACCGGATCGTCGGAGGACAGCACCGTGACGGCGCTCGTCAGCCGGATGTTCTTCGTCTTCACCGCGGCAGCGGCCAGCGCCACGGCAGGTGCCGAAGCCGCATAGTCCGGCCGGTGATGCTCGCCGAGCCCGAACACATCGAGCCCCACCTGATCGGCCAGCTCGATCTCCTCGATCAGATGCTTAAGCCTCTCGGCCCCTTCCGCCCCCTTGCTGCGGCTCGGATTGGGGTTGACGTCGGCAAAGGTGTAAAGGCCCAGTTCCATGGTGTGCATCCCGTTTCGCTCTTGGTTGCAGATAAGGATGGCGTAGTAGGGGCGCAATCGGAAATTATCGAACGGATCGTTCGATGAAGTTGATGGGGGAGAAGTGTCGGAGCAGCACCTCAGTCGAACTCGCCTGGCTTGATACCGGTATCGTCGAACTTAGGAATCTCGAACTCGATATCTTCCGCTCCGGGCATCGACAGGGCTTCGATGAGGCTTTGCGATCTTACCTTGATGGTCGCCTCGTAGGCTTTAATGGACATCAGCACATAGGCCGGTTTCCCTCTGCGGGTGATGATCACGGGTTCCTGCGCGGCGGCACGAAGAACGCTCGATCGCTTCCCATGGAATTCGCGACTGCTGATGATCGTCATGGCAACACCTCTCACCGGCAATCTTAAAGCATCTCGGCTCCGCAACCAAATCCGACTCTCATTTCAGGCACTTCGTGGCTTGAACGGAATCATGACCCTAAGCTGCTCACGCTCGGCATGAACAACGAACTCCCTCATTCTCGCCCTTGTGGCGGGAATCCAGCGCCGCGCGTCCGCGCGGCAAAAGACCCTTTCCGGTCCAAGGAATTGGGCCGGCTGAACTCCCGGGGCGAACACAGAAGCGAGGGTGAGATGTATTGCCGTCTTCCGCCCTAGCCCCTCACATCCGCGCCAAAAGCTCCGCCAGCTGGTCGGCGCATTTGCCCCAGCCCTCGTGGAAGCCCATCTCCTCGTGCGTTTTCTTGTCCTCCGCGGTCCAGTGCGCGGCGGTGGCCGTGTATTTCGTGCGGCCATTGCCGAGGTCTTCGAGCAGCACGGTCGCCGTCATGAACGGTTTTTCCGACGGCACCCAGGCGCTGACATAGGCGTCAGTGAATACCAGCTTCTCGTTCTCGATCACCTCGAGATAGACGCCGCGGTTGGGGAAATCCTGTCCTTCCGGGCTGCGCATGATGATCAGGTTGGCGCCGCCGGGGCGCACGTCGAGCTTGGCGTCGGCGATCGTCCAGGGGCGCGGCACGAACCATTCCTTCATCAGCGCGGGATCAGTCCAGGCCTTGAAGATCTTCTCGCGCGGCGCATCGAATTCGCGGACGAGGATGAGTTCATGGGTGGCGATGTCGGTCATCGATGGTCTCCTGTTGTGCGAAAGCCTATGTGCATCAGTCTGTTAGTGAAGCTACTGCAAGGACGTGGGAAATGTCGCGCATCCGACAGCGGGCAAGATTTTCCGCCAATTATTTTGAGGATTGTTTTGACGGCGATCATTTCGCCGCCGGCAAGGCCGGCATCAGCTGCAGGCTGTCGATCTGCAGCCGGATATGCGCCGCCTCGGGCGCAGACTGCGCCAGAGCAATCGCCCGATCGAACGCCGCGCGCGCCTCTGAAACCCGACCGATCTGTTTCAGCAGTCCGCCACGCAGGCCGTGATAATAGAAATAGCCATCGAGCCGGTCACCGAGCGTCTCGACCAGCGCCAGCGCCTCCTGGGGCCCCCGCAGCTTCGACAGCGCCACCGCGCGGTTGAGCGTGATGACGGGCGACGGCTGCAGGCGCTCGAGCGCGCGATAGAGCAGCTCGATCTCCTCCCAGTCGGTATCCCCAGCGCGCGTGGCGCGGGCATGCAACGCCGCGATCGCCGCCTGAAACTGATAGATGCCGGGTTGCCGGTGACGGATCGCCTTGTCGAGCAGCACAAGCGCCTCGTCGATCAGCGGTCGGCTCCACAGCGATCGGTCCTGATCTTCCAGCAGCACGATCTCGTCGGCCGCATTGAAGCGCGCCGGCCGCCGTGAGATCTGCAGCAGCATCAGCGCCAGCAGCCCCATGATTTCCGGTTCCCCCGGAAAGATCCGCAGCATCAGCCGCCCAAGCCGGATCGCCTCGTCTGCAAAGGCGCAGGCCTCGGCCTTCGGATCGGCCTGGCTGTAGCCTTCATTGAAGACCAGATAAATCATCGCGCTCACAACAGTCAGCCGCTCCGCCCGTTCGGCCGCGTCAGGCGTCTCGAACGGCACGCCGGCCTTGGCGACACGCGCCTTTGCCCGGGTGATGCGCTGCTCCATGGCGCTGTCGCCGACCAGGAAGGCGCGGGCGATCTGCTGCACCGAGAGCCCCGAGACGATGCGCAGCGCCAGCGCGATCTGCTGTGTCGCCGGCAGGTCCGGGTGGCAGCAGATGAACAGCAGCCTGAGGATATCGTCGCGGTAGTTCGAGGTATCGAGCCGCTCGGCAATATCGCTCTCAGCATCCTCGGTATCGCAGATCAGTTCCTCGTCCGGCAATGCCTGCGTCTTCGACCGCTTGCGCACCGCATCGATGCCGCTGTTGCGGCCGACGAAGATCAGCCATGCCGTCGGATCGCGCGGCGGCCCCTTGTCGGGCCAGGTCCTGACAGCGCGCAGGCAGGCCTCCTGGAAGGCCTCCTCCGCGATGTCGAGATCACGGAAGTATCTGAGCAGCGCGCCAAGCGCTTTCGGCCGGGCAGAAGACAGCGCAACGTCGATCCAGGCGATGTCTGTCATGTCGCGGAATCTCCCGGCCTGAAGACGTAGAACGGCCGAATCTCATAAGAGGTCGAGCCGGGATTGACCGAGGAGAGCTCCTTGGCGAAGGCCACCGCCTCATCAAGCGTGTCGAAATCGACCACGTAGAAGCCGAGCAGCGCTTCCTTGGTTTCGGCAAACGGCCCGTCGATGACAAGCGGCTCATCCCTGCCCTTGCGCACGGTCGTCGCCGCGGTCGTCGGCATCAGCCGCCCGACCGGCCCGAGCTTGCCGCGTTCGGCCAGCGGCGCCTGCACCGCATAGAGCTTCGCCATCACGGCGTCCTCTTCCTCCTTGGTCCAGGAGAAAACCCGTTCTTCATCGGCATAGCAAAGGATCGCGTAAAGCATCTGTCACTCCTCTTCCTCAATGACGAAGGAGTAACGCGGCAACCGACAGGACGCAGCAAAAAAACTGTGTCGGATCCCTATGGGGGCGGTGCGGAGAGCGGTGGCGAAGCGCCACGCAGTCGGTGGATATGTGCAGAGAGACCGGGCGGTGCCTGTGGCCAGGCGCCCCGCTGCCACCTCACCCCTCGCTCAGCGTCCGCTTCACCGCACTGCGCCAACCCTTGAGCTTGGCCGCACGCGTCTTCTCGTCCATGCCGGGCTCGAAGCGCTGGTTGCGCTTCCAGCTCTTTGTGAACCCTGCCATATCCGGCCACACCCCTGCCCGGCTGCCGGCCAGCCACGCGGCGCCGAGTGCCGTGGTCTCGAGAATGACGGGGCGATCGACCGGCGCGTCGAGAATGTCGGCCAGCCGCTGCATCGTCCAGTCCGACGCCACCATGCCGCCATCGACGCGCAGCACCGTCTCCTCGACGCCGCCCTTCCAGTCCTTGTGCATGGCGTCGAGCAGATCGCGCGACTGGTAGCAGACCGCTTCAAGCGCTGCCCGGGCAAACTCCTTCGGGCCACTGTTGCGCGTCAGCCCGAACATGGCGCCGCGCGCGTTTGCGTCCCAGTGCGGCGCGCCGAGCCCCGTGAAGGCCGGCACCAGATAGACCTCCTGCGTCGGATCCGCCGCCTCCGCCAGCTCGCCGGTCTTCGAGGCGCTGTCGATGATCCCGAGCCCGTCGCGCAGCCACTGCACGGCGGCGCCGGCGATGAAGATCGACCCCTCCAGCGCATAAGTCGTTTCGCCGTCCAGCCGATAGGCGATGGTCGTCAGCAGCCGATTCCTGGAGCGCACCATGTCGGAACCGGTATTGAGCACCGCGAAGCAGCCGGTGCCGTAGGTGGATTTCATCATCCCCGGCTCGAAGCATGCCTGGCCGATCGTCGCCGCGTGCTGGTCGCCGGCGACACCCAGGATTGGGATCGCCGCGCCGAAGATGTCAGCCTCGGTGATCCCGAAATCGTCGGCGCAATCCTTGACCTCGGGCAGCATGGCCGACGGCACCCGCAGGATCTCCAAGAGGTCCTTGTCCCACTGGTTGCTTGCGATGTTGTACATCAGTGTCCGCGACGCATTGGTCGCATCGGTGGCGAAGCTCTTTCCGCCTGTCAGACGCCAGATCAGGAAAGTGTCGATGGTGCCGAAGCAAAGCTCGCCCTTGGCGGCCCGCGCACGCGCGCCCTTCACGTTGGCGAGCATCCAAGACAGCTTGGTGCCGGAAAAATAAGGGTCGAGCAGCAGCCCGGTCTTCTTGGTGAATGTCTTCTCCAGGTCCTGCTTCTTCAGCTTATCGCAATAGCTTGCCGTGCGGCGATCCTGCCAGACGATGGCATTGTGGATGGGCTTGCCGGTCTCGCGCTCCCAGACCACGACGGTCTCGCGCTGGTTGGTGATGCCGAGTGCGGCGATGTCCTTGGCACTGATCTTCGCCTCGCGGATCGCCATCTTCATTGTCGAGACCACCGAATCCCAGATTTCCTCCGGATCGTGCTCCACCCAGCCGGACTTCGGATAGATCTGCTTGAACTCCTTCTGGCCCGCGCCGGCGATCTTCATCTCGCCATCGAACACGATTGCCCGCGTCGACGTCGTCCCCTGGTCGATCGCCAGAACATATCCCGCCATAGTCTTCCTCCCATTGGCTGCCTTGATGTGAATGCATAATGGAGCAAAACGAATGTGAAAAGAAAATAGAATGAAATTTGTTGGGCCTGTCGCTGTGTTTGTGGCGGCCTTCAGGGCGCCGGCTTCGTTGCACCAGGGGAAACGTGCTTGGATCCTAGGCACAAGGCCTAGGATGACGTCTCGGGTGGGATTTCACTTTGCACCCAAACGGTTACCACACTCTCCGTGTCGTCCTCGGGCTCGTCCCGAGGATCTAAGCACGTCCCGTCCGCACGACGTAAATGGCTGTCCTGGCAACGATGCCCCACCATGAAACACTCCTCCGATTGCCAGACCGCCCGCTTCCGGACTACGCTCTCCCTATCGCGTCGCGACACATCAAGACGGAGTGCACCATGGCAAGGACAATCGTCGTCACCGGATCCACCAGCGGCATCGGCCTGGCGATCGCCACGGCATTCGCGCAAAAGGGCGAAAACCTCGTCATCAACGGCTTCGGAAAAGCGGATGAAATCAAGGCGATCGTCGAGCGGCTTGAATCAGTCTCGAAAGCCGGCGTCATCCACCACCCGGCCGACATGACGAAACCGGACGAGATCGCCGACCTGATCGCGACGGCGGCGAAGACCTTCGGCACCGTCGACGTGCTGGTCAACAATGCCGGCATCCAGCATGTCGAGAAGATCGAGGATTTCCCCGTCGACAAGTGGGACCAGATCATCGCGATCAACCTGTCGAGCGCCTTTCACACGATGCGGGCGGCGATCCCGCTGATGAAGAAAAACGGCAAGGGACGGATCATCAACATCGCTTCGGCGCATGCGCTGGTCGCCTCGCCATTCAAATCCGCCTACGTCGCGGCAAAACATGGTATACTCGGCCTGACGAAAACCGCCGCCCTCGAGCTGGCCGAAGCCGGCGTCACGGTCAACGCCATTTGCCCGGGATACGTGCTGACACCGCTGGTGGAAAAGCAGATCCCGGACACGGCGAAGGCCCGCGGCATGACCGAGGACCAGGTCAAGACCGAGGTGATCCTCAAGGCACAGCCAACGCATGAATTCGTCAAAGCGGAAGAGATCGGCGCGCTGGCGCTCTATCTCGCCAGCGACGAGGCCCGCCAGGTGACCGGCACCCACATCTCGATTGACGGGGGCTGGACGGCGGCATAACCATTTCAAATAAAGACAAAAACCGGGAACGACATGAACGACAGCATCCGCTTCATCCTGAATGGCGAAGACGTCTTGTTGAAAGAGGTCCGGCCGACCGAAACGCTTCTCGACTTCCTGCGGCTGAAGCGCCGGCTGACCGGCACCAAGGAAGGATGCGCCGAGGGCGACTGCGGCGCCTGCACCGTTCTCGTGGGACGGCTGATCGACGGCAAGTTGCACTATGAATCTGTCAATGCCTGCATCCGCTTTATCGGCTCGCTGAACGCTACCCATGTCGTTACAGTCGAGCATCTGGCGGCGAAGGACGGCACGCTGCATCCGGTGCAGCAGGCGATGGTCGACTGTCACGGCTCGCAATGCGGCTTCTGCACCCCCGGCTTCGTCATGTCGCTCTACGGGCTGTGGCTGTCCAACAGCAATCCCGGCCGCGAAGAGATCGAAAAGGCGCTGCAGGGCAACCTCTGTCGCTGCACCGGCTACGAGCCGATCGTGAAAGCGGCCGAGCAGGTGGCGCGCACCCGCCCGAGCGCGCTGTTCGACCCGCTTGAGCGTACCCGCTCCGATATCGTTGCCCGCCTCTGGGCGATGCAGCCGTCCGACACCATCGCGATCACCTCGGGCGAGGAGCGCCTGCTGATTCCGGGTTCCGAAGAGGCGCTCGCCCGCATCCTCGCCGACGAGCCCACCGCCACCGTCGTCGCCGGCTCCACCGATGTCGGCCTGTGGGTGACCAAGCAGATGCGGGCGCTGAACCCTGTCGTTTTCATCAATCACCTCAGCGAACTGCAGACCATAGTCGCCGGCGAAGGCGGTTTCACCATCGGCGCGGGCGTCACCTACAGCAGGGCCTTCGAGACCATCGCCAAAAAGGTGCCGACGCTCGGCCGGCTGATCACCCGCATCGGTGGCGAGCAGGTGCGCAACATGGGAACCATCGGCGGCAACATCGCGAACGGCTCGCCGATCGGCGACAGCCCGCCGCCGCTGATCGCGCTCGGCGCCACCGTGCGGCTGCGCTCGACCGAGGGCACGCGCATGCTGCGGCTGGAGGATTATTTCATCGACTACGGCAAACAGGACCGCCGCCCTGGCGAATTCGTCGAGAGCCTGTTCGTGCCCTATCCGGCCGAAGACACCCGGTTCGCCGTCTACAAGATCACCAAGCGCCGCGATGAGGACATCACCGCCGTCCTCGGCGCCTTTTATCTCACGCTCGACGAGCAGGGAGATGTCAACGACATCCGCATCGCCTTCGGCGGCATGGCCGGCACGCCCAAGCGCGCCCGCGCCGTCGAAAACCAACTGCTCGGCCGCCCCTGGACGGAGGACACAATCGAAGCTGCCCGCGACGCCTTCGACACCGACTATCAGCCGCTGTCGGACTGGCGCGCCACGGCGGAGTACCGGCAATTGACGGCGAAGAACCTGCTGACGCGGTTCTATCTCGAGACCACGGGCGCGCCGGCGGAGCTGCGGCGGTTCGAGGAGGTGGCGTGATGGGTCTCGTTGGCGTGACAGTGGCACCACCTTCACCACCCTCATCCCTGTGCTCGTCACAGGGATCCAGCATGCCCAAGTCCTTGGGCATGGGAAATGCAATGCCACGAAGAAAGAGCCCTCTCACGGCGCGGACGCGCCGTGGCTGGATTCCTGTGACATCGCCCGAGCGAAGCTTGGGCACAGGAATGAGGGAGCTTTGGGTGAATGGCATCGCTGGAGCCGTAGATTCCAGCGCAAATCAGCCCCCTCATCCGACCCTTCGGGCCACCTTCTCCCCGTTGGGGCGAAGGGAAGATGGAGCAAACGGCAATCTCCCCCTTCTCCCCAACGGGGAGAAGGTGCCCGAAGGGCGGATGAGGGGGCCACACGGCACCACGTCGCCGACTTCGTCATGCACCGGAGGCCCACGCTGATGGACAAGTCCGCCTTCCCCGAACCCAAATTCGTCATCGCAGGCCCCATGCACGCCTCGCAGCGCCACGACAGCGCCCACAAGCACGTGACCGGCGCCGCCGACTATATCGATGACCTGCCGGAACCATCCGGCCTGCTGCACGGCGCGCTCGGCCTCTCCGACCGCGCCCATGCCGACATCGTCAGCATGGATCTCTCCGAGGTCGCCGCAACGCCTGGCGTCGTCTGGGTGTTCACCGGCAAGGACGTGCCCGGGATCAACGACGTCAGCTCCAACGGCAGCCATGACGAGCCGCTGCTGGCCGAAACACGGGTCGAGTTCCACCAGCAGCCGATCTTCGCCGTGATCGCCGAGAGCCGCGAGATCGCACGCCGCGCCGCCCGCAAGGCGAAGATCGAGTATCGCGATCTCCCGCACTGGAGCGACATCGACGGCGCGCTGGAAAACGGCGGCGCGCTGGTCACCAGCCCGATGACGCTGAGCCGCGGCGAGGCGAAGGCCGAGATGGAGAATGCCGCCCGCCGGCTGAAGGGCCAGATGCGCATCGGCGGCCAGGAGCATTTCTACCTCGAAAGTCACATCGCCATGGCCATCCCCGGCGAGGACGACGAGGTCACCGTCTGGTCGTCGACCCAGCACCCGAGCGAGATCCAGCATATCGTCGGCCATGTGCTCAACATCCCCTCCAACGCCGTTGCGGTGAACGTGCGCCGCATGGGCGGCGGCTTCGGCGGCAAGGAAACGCAGGGCAACCAGTTCGCCGCCCTCGCCGCCATCGCCGCAAAGAAGCTGAAGCGCGCGATAAAGTTCCGGCCCGACCGCGACGAGGACATGGCGGCCACTGGCAAGCGCCACGACTTCCTCGTCGATTACGAACTCGGCTTCGACGACGACGGCCGCATCCACGCGGTCGACGCCACCTATGCGGCGCGCTGCGGCTTCTCGTCGGACCTGTCCGGCCCGGTCACCGACCGCGCCCTGTTCCACGCCGACTCGAGCTACTTCTACCCGCATGTCCACCTGACCTCGAAGCCGCTGAAGACCCACACCGTCTCCAACACCGCCTTTCGCGGTTTCGGCGGGCCGCAGGGCATGCTGGGGGCCGAGCGTTTCATCGAAGAGATCGCCTATGCCGTCGGCAAGGACCCGCTTGAGATCAGAAAGCTGAATTTCTACGGCCAGCCCGGTTCCGGCCGCACGCTGACGCCTTATCATCAGGAGGTCGAGGACAGCATTCTCGAGCGGATCGTCGGGGAACTCGAGGAGAGCGCCGATTACCAGGCGCGGCGCCAAAAGATCATCGAATTCAATCGCGACAGCCGCTACATCAAGAAGGGCATCGCGCTGACGCCGGTGAAATTTGGCATCTCGTTTACGCTCACCGCCTTCAACCAGGCCGGCGCTCTTGTCCACGTCTACCAGGACGGCTCGATCCACCTGAACCATGGCGGCACCGAGATGGGCCAGGGGCTCTATACCAAGGTGGCGCAGGTTCTGGCCGACAGCTTCCAGGTCGACATCGACCGGGTCAAGATCACTGCGACGACGACGGCCAAGGTGCCGAACACCTCGGCCACCGCCGCCTCATCAGGCACCGATCTCAACGGCATGGCCGCCTACGACGCCGCCCGCCAGATCAAGGAACGCCTCGTCGCCTTCGCCGCCGAGAAATGGGACGTGCCGGTCTCCGACATCGCCTTCCTGCCCAACCGGGTGCGCGTCGGAAGCCAGGAGATCCCCTTCCCCGACTTCATTCGCCAGGCCTATTTCGGCCGCGTGCAGCTGTCGGCTGCCGGCTTCTACAAGACGCCGAAGATCCATTGGGACCGCGCCGCCGGCCGCGGCACGCCGTTCTACTATTATTCCTACGGCGCCTCCTGCACGGAAGTGTCGATCGACACGCTGACCGGCGAATACCTGATCGACCGCACCGACATCCTCCACGACGTCGGCCGCTCGCTGAACCCGGCCATCGACATCGGCCAGGCCGAGGGCGCCTTCGTGCAGGGCATGGGCTGGCTGACGACGGAGGAACTGTGGTGGGACGCCAAGGGCCGGCTGCGCACCCACGCCCCCTCCACCTACAAGATCCCGCTCGCCTCCGACCGCCCCAGGATATTCAACGTGAAGCTGGCCGAATGGTCCGAAAATGCCGAGCAGACCATAGGCCGCTCCAAGGCCGTCGGCGAACCACCCTTCATGCTGGCGATCTCGGTGCTGGAGGCGCTGTCGATGGCGGTGGCGAGTGTGGCGGACTACAAGGTCTGCCCGAGGCTCGACGCGCCGGCGACGCCGGAGCGGGTGCTGATGGCGGTCGAGCGGATGAAGAGGGTGTGATGGGGATCGGGGAGGTCGCATCCGTGGCACACCCCCCTCTGCCCTGCCGGGCATCTCCCCCTCAATGGGGGAGATCGACGCGTGGCTGGCCTTCACGCAAAACAATTGAAGTTGGAACGAGCGGGTGCACCCATCCGATCTCCCCCCCTGAGGGGGAGATGTCCGGCAGGACAGAGGGGGGTGCCGCACTCAAGACGGCCCCGGCCCCCACCCCATGACCACCCTCGCCCACTTCCTCTCCACCCACCCCGCCGCCATCCTCATCGACATCACCGCCACCCAGGGCTCCACGCCGCGCGAAACAGGCACCTTCATGCTGGTCGCCGACGCCGCCATCTGGGGCACCATCGGCGGCGGACAGTTCGAGTTCATGGCGATCGCCAACGCCCGCGACATGCTTGCCGGCACGGGGGGCAAACAGAGCATGGATATCCCGCTCGGCCCCGAGATCGGCCAGTGCTGCGGCGGGCGCACGCAGTTGCGGTTTCGGCAGGTGACGCCTGATATCGTCGAGGAACTGGAGCGCAATCTGGCCGGCGAAGCAGAGCATCGGCCGGAGATCTTCGTCTTCGGCGCCGGCCATGTCGGCCACGCGCTGGCGGTGGCGCTGGCACCGCTGCCGCTATCCGTCACCGTCATCGAGACCCGCGCCGACGAACTGGCCGGCCTGCCGCAAAACGTTGCGTCCCGCCTCGTGCCGATGCCCGAGGCGCTGGTGAAGGACATGCCTGATGGCGCCGGCGTGGTCATCGTCACCCACGACCACGCGCTGGATTTCCTGATCGCCCGCGAGGCGCTCACCCGCTCCGACCTTGCCTACACGGGCATGATCGGCTCGGCCACCAAGCGCGCCACCTTCGCAAGCTGGCTGCAGCGCGAGGGGGGCGGTGAGCGCGCGTGGATGGAGCGGCTGACACTGCCGATTGGCGGCACCGGGGTGCGTGACAAGCGGCCGGAAGTGATCGCCGCCATGACGACAGCCGAGATCCTGACGGCGCTCTCGGCCTATCGTGTTGCCGCCTATCGCCAGGGCTCCGCCTCGTAGAACGGATCGCGTCCGTCCATGAAACCGAGGTCGCGCTTGACCCGGTCAGGCATGCTCTCGAGATCGAGCCGGTCCGGCCGCGCCAATCGCCAGGCCAGCCGACGCCAGAGGCCCGCCAGCCGCTGCAAGACGCCCGATGGGCGAGTTTCGCTTGAATGTTCGACAGTTACGCAAGCCATGACATCACCTCGATAAACTTATCTCGTGACTTGCACTCTGCGGCAGTAAATGCTGCAATTCCAATCGAACAACCATCTGCATGCATAAAGAGAACTTATCCATGAAACTGTCGAAGCAGGTTCCGCTGAATGCACTGCGCGTCTTCGAGGCCGTCGCCCGGCTCGGCAGTTTCACCAAGGCCGGCGACGAGCTCGGCATGACGCAGACGGCGGTCAGCTATCAGGTAAAGCTGCTGGAAGAGAATATCGGCGAGCCGCTGTTCCTGCGCCGCCCGCGCGAGATCAGCCTGACGGATACAGGCGAATTGCTGCTGCCGAAGGTGGCGGACGCCTTCGTGCTCTTGAACGAGGCAATGGCCGAGGCCCGCGGCGAGGTCGAATCGACGCTGCTGATCAACACCATCGCCACCTTCGCCTCGCACTGGCTGGCGCGGCGTCTCGGCACCTTCCAGCTCAAGCATCCGCTGGTCGCCGTGCGGCTATCGACGTCGGAGACGCTGATCGATTTCACCCGCGAATCCGTCGACGTCGCCATCCGTTCCGGCAGCGGCCAGTGGCGCGGTCTCGCCGCCGACAAGCTGCTCGACGTCGACTTCACGCCGATGCTGAGCCCGAAGCTCGCCGAAAGCGTCGGCGGCATCGAAAAACCGGAGGACCTGATGAAGCTGCCGATCATCGGCGCCACCGATCCATGGTGGCAGATCTGGTTCGCCGCCGCCGGCCTCATCGATCACGCGCTGGAATCGCGTCCCCGCAGCCAGTATGGCTCGCAGACCTTCGAGGCCAGCGCCGCCATGGCCGGCCAAGGCGTCGCCATCCTGACGCCGACCTTCTATGGCGAGGAGATTGCCCAGGGGCGGCTCTATCAACCCTTCGAGATGACCTGCAGCGACAATCGCGGCTACTGGCTGGTCTATGCGGAAAACCGCCGCAACGTCCCGAAGATCAGGGCTTTCCGAAACTGGATCCTCGACGAGATCAAACACGACAAGGACGGCTCTCAGTAACCCATTTCCGGCGCGTAGAAGCAGCGTGGTGTGTTCTCGTCGGGAAACAGGCACAGGTGATAATCGCCATCCCCAGATTTCATCGCTCGCGTCATCGGGAGCACGAACACATGGGCGTGGGTGACGAGGCGGTGGTCGCCGGGCATCAGCGTCACGCGATAGCCGCCCGGCGTCACCGCCACGCTTTTCGGCGGGATCATCTGGCAATCGCCGGTCTCGTTGTCGCCGTTGCAGCAATAGGGCTCGTAGGCCCATCCGGACGGTGCGTCGTGGGCAAGGGCGCTATGGATTTGGGCGGCGGACGCAAAGGCAATCATCACAAATACAAGAATACTGCGCATCAGCATCTTCTCCGTCGATGAATGCGCCGCCACGCCGATGCGGTTTCCCCCTCACCCCGGCGGCTTGAAACAAGACTGTAACCGAAGCCTCACATTTCAATCGATGCTAAATTTTTAATGAATATTATTGGAATCGCACGCAGTGTCGTTCCTGCTCACGCATGTGCGGTTTCAAGATAGCCGAGATCTCAGCAATGTTATGTTGATGCGAAGACACTGGATGTGGCCGCTGACCGAGGAGCTTCGGGAAGATGCCGGAATGACGTCTTTCCCCTTTTCTCTCCGCCCAACATTCTGCACACTGCTGAATCGGAGAACAACAGGGGAACTGCATGTATGAATACGCCATCGCGTGGGAATGGCTGGCCTTTGCGGCCCGCTGGTTCCACGTCATCACCGCGGTCGCCTGGATAGGCTCGTCCTTCTATTTCATCGCGCTCGATCTTGGCTTGGTGAAGCGCCCGCATCTGCCCGTCGGCGCCTATGGCGAGGAGTGGCAGGTGCATGGCGGCGGCTTCTACCACATCCAGAAATATCTGGTGGCCCCGGCCCAGATGCCCGAGCACCTGACCTGGTTCAAGTACGAAAGCTACTTCACCTGGCTTTCCGGCTTCCTGATGCTCTGTATCGTCTATTACGGCGGCGCCGATCTGTTTCTGATCGATCGCCACGTGCTCGACGTCAGCGCCCCTGTTGCGATCGGCATCTCGCTCGCCTCTCTTGCCGTCGGCTGGCTGGTCTACGACCTGCTCTGCAAGTCGCCGATCGGCAAGAACACGTGGGGGCTGATGGTGGTGCTCTATGCGGTCCTGGTGTTCATGGCCTGGGGCTACACCCAGCTCTTCACCGGCCGCGCCGCCTTCCTGCATCTCGGCGCCTTCACCGCGACGATCATGTCGGCCAACGTCTTCATGATCATCATCCCCAACCAGAAGATCGTCGTCGCCGACCTGATTGCCGGCCGCACGCCGGATGCGAAGTATGGCGCCATCGCCAAGCAGCGCTCCCTGCACAACAACTACCTGACGCTGCCCGTCATCTTCTTCATGCTGTCGAACCACTATCCGCTGGCCTTCGGCACCGCCTACAATTGGGTGATCGCAGCGCTCGTCTTCCTGATGGGCGTCACCATCCGCCACTGGTTCAACACCACGCACGCCAGAAAGGGCCGCCCGACCTGGACGTGGCTGGCGACCGTCATCCTCTTCATCCTGATCATGTGGCTGTCGACGGTGCCCAAAATTCTCAGCGGCGACAAAGACGCGGCGACCGAGACCGTCGCCCCCGCCTTCCAGCGCTTTGCCGGCGATCCGCATTTCCCCGCTGTCAAGCAACTGGTCGGCACCCGCTGTTCGATGTGCCACGCCGCCGAGCCCGTCTATGAGGGGCTGGCGCGGCCGCCAAAGAACGTCGTGCTGGAAAACGACGCGGAAATATCCGCGCATGCTCGCGAAATCTATATCCAGGCCGGCCGCAGCCATGCCATGCCGCCCGGAAACGTAACGGATATGACACCTGACGAGCGCAAGCTGCTCGTCGCCTGGTTCGAAAGCGCGGTCGAAGGCAAGCGCGAATGAAGCCAGGCCTCCGACCCCTGCTCCTTGCCACTCTTCTCGCCCTTGCCGGGCAGATCGGGACGCAGGCGCGGGCGGACGAGGCGAATGCCAAGCAGGAAGATATGAGGACGACAGGTACAGTGCCCTCTGGTCCCGATATCTGGGGCGAGGTCAATGCGCTGGGGACCGGCCCCTTCTGGTCGCTGCGCATTCGCGACGGCCAGATCACCTTCAGCCGCGCCGGCAAGAACAATATCATCACCGTCAATCCCGGCCCGACGGCGGCGACCGAAGGCAGCGCGACATGGAGCATTCCCCTGCCGTCGTTGCGGTTCACGCTGACGGTAACCCGGGAAAACTGCGTGGATGGCGCGTCGGATCGGCGTTACGACCTCGCGGCAAAGCTGGTATTGCAGGGCAAGACATATTACGGCTGCGCCGCTTCGCTGGCGGCCATACCGGCCGAACCGGCACCCTGACGACGACATGCAATAGATAGAGGCAGACGCCATGACACAGACCCTCCTTCGCGGCCGCCTGCTCTCCTTCGTCAGGGCACCGCAGAGCCTCACCGATACCGAGAGCTACCGCTACGAGACGGATGGCGGGCTGCTGATGGAAGACGGCCTGATCGTCGCCAGCGGCCCCTATGCCGACGTCAGGACGACATCCGCCGCCGACATTGTCGAGATCGACCATCGCCCGCACCTGATCATGCCCGGCTTCATCGACATGCACCTGCATTTCCCGCAGATGCAGGTGATCGCCTCCTATGCCGCCAACCTGCTGGAATGGCTGAACACCTATACCTTCCCCGAGGAATGCCGTTTCGTCGAGAGCGCCCATGCTCAACGCATCGCCACGCATTTCTATGACGAACTGATCCGCCACGGCACGACGACGGCGGTTGCCTACTGCTCCGTCCACAAGACCTCGGCCGACGCCTACTTCGCTGAAGCGATGAAGCGCAATATGCGCATGGTCGGCGGCAAGGTGATGATGGACCGCAACGCCCCGCAGGGCCTGCTCGACACCCCGCAGATGGGCTACGATGAGACACGCCAAGTGATATCAGACTGGCACGGCAAGGGCCGAAACCACGTCGCCATTACCCCGCGCTTCGCCATCACCTCGACACCCCAGCAGATGGAAGCAACGCAGGCGCTCGCTCGCGAATTCCCCGACCTGCACATCCAGACACATCTCTCCGAGAACCACGACGAGATCAAATTCACCTGCGAGCTCTACCCCGAAGCCATTGATTACACGGATATCTATGCCCGCTACGGCCTGCTCGGCGACAGGACGCTGTTCGGCCACGCCATCCATCTCTCCGATCGCGAGGCGGATGCGATGAGCGAGGCCGGCTCCGTCGCCGTCCACTGCCCGACCTCCAACCTCTTCCTCGGCTCCGGCCTCTTCCCGCTGAAGGCGCTGAGCCGGCGCGACAAGCCGGTGCGAACAGGCGTCGCCACCGACATCGGCGGCGGCTCCAGCTATTCGATGCTGCGCACCATGGACGAGGCCTACAAGATCCAGCAGTTGCTCGGCGAGCGGCTGAACCCGCTGGAGAGCTACTATCTGATGACGCTGGGCAATGCGCTAGCACTGTCGCTTGCCGACCGGATCGGTACGCTCGATGCCGGCACCGATGCCGACATCGTCGTGCTCGACGCGGCGGCGACGCCGGCCATGGCGCTGAAGATGGAAGTGGTGAAGACGCTGCCGGAAGAGCTGTTCCTGCTACAGACGATGGGCGACGACCGTGCGATCGTCGAAACCTATGTGGCCGGCAAGGCGCTCAAAGGCAGCCTTTGATCGCCGCACCCACCTTTTGTGCTGGGTGTGCCCGCAGGCTTAAACATATTTAAACCATAAGTTTTTATGGGTTTTCATTGGCAGAATATCGACCCGGCCGCCATGACGGCACAGGCCATTTGCCATGCTCCAAATCATGTCCGCTTGAAAGAGCGCAGCGCTGGCATCTTGCTTCATGGCTCCCAACCATCGCGATGCAGGTTGCGGCACGCCCCCATGTCTCAGATCAACCGCGAGGAAAAATGTCGTTTCTCAAGAATGCAAGCATTCGCACCAAGATACTCTCTCTGATTCTCCCGCTCTGCATTGTCGGCGTCGGCGCGATCGGCTTCGTCGCCAGCCGCTACAACGCCGCGGACACGGCATATACCGACTTCATCAAGAAGGACAACGCGGCCGCGGTCGAGATGGCACGCGCCAACCGCAACATCGTCGCGACGGCCTACGGCGCCTACCAGACATTGGCGTACCCGGGTGAAAGCGCGCAGTTCCAGTCGATCCTGACGTTCTACCAGACCAGCAAGACCCAGTTGTTCCAGCGCTTCGAAAATGTGAAAGCGCACCTGCCCGAACAGACCGCCGCAATGGACGCGCTGTCCACCCGCGCCAAGGAGGTTGTAGCACTGACCGATAAGGCCGTGGAGCTTGGCCAAGCCAATCAGGACGATCAGGCAAAGGCGATGCTCGCCAAGGCCGACGCGTTGATCCTGCCGCTGACGGTCGATACCGCAGCCACGCTCGACACGCTGGTGAAGGACGTCACCCGGAAAAATGGGATTCTTTCGAACGAGACAAGCTCGACGATCATTACCTCGCTGACCGTCGTCGGCCTGGCCTTCGTGTTTGGCATCCTCGCGGCCCTGTTCGTTGCCACCCAGGGCATCACCACGCCGATCGCCCGCCTGCGTGAACGCATGGCGACGCTTGCCCAGGGACAGACAACCACAGCTGTCGACGGACAGGACCGTCGCGACGAAGTCGGTCAGATGGCCGCCGCCGTCTCCATCTTCCGCGACAACGCCATCGAGCGTCAGCGCCTGGAACAGGAAGCCGATGCCAGCCGCAGCATGTCGGAACGCGAGCGCATGGAGCGTGAAGCGCAGAAGGCCAAGGAAGCATCGGACACACAGTTCGCTGTCGATCAGCTGGCAAAGGGCCTCGACCGCCTCGCCAACGGCGATGTCGCCTACCGTATCGATGCAGCCTTCGTGACGCAGCTCGACGCACTGCGCACCAACTTCAACAGCTCCGTCGGCAATCTGCAGGACACCCTGCGCGCCGTCGGACAGAACGCCCGTGGCATCGATTCCGGCGCCAACGAAATCCGCTCGGCCGCCGACGACCTGTCGAAGCGCACCGAGCAGCAGGCCGCCTCCGTCGAGGAGACGGCGGCAGCGCTGGAACAGATCACCACAACGGTCAAGGATTCCAGCAAGCGCGCAGAGGAAGTCGGCAACCTCGTCGCCAAGGCCCGCGATGGCGCCGAACGCTCCGGCGCCGTTGTGCGCCAGGCTGTAACCGCAATGAACGAGATCGAGAAGTCATCCGGCGAGATCACCAACATCATCGGTGTCATCGACGAGATCGCCTTCCAGACCAACCTCCTGGCCCTGAATGCCGGTGTCGAGGCAGCCCGCGCCGGTGAAGCCGGCAAGGGCTTCGCAGTCGTCGCGCAGGAAGTCCGCGAACTGGCGCAACGCTCGGCAAAGGCTGCCAAGGAGATCAAGGCCCTGATCACCACGTCAGGCGAGCATGTGCGCTCCGGCGTCAGCCTCGTCGGGGAGACTGGCACGGCGCTCGAGGTCATCGTTACGGAAGTTCGCGAGATCAACCGCCACGTCGACGCGATCGTCGAATCCTCGCGCGAACAGTCGGTCGGCCTGCAGGAGATCAACACTGCGGTCAATACGATGGACCAGGGCACGCAGCAGAACGCCGCCATGGTCGAGCAGTCCACCGCGGCAAGCCACAGCCTCGCCAAGGAAGCCGCCTCGCTGAACGAACTGCTGTCGCGGTTCAACCTCGGCCAGGGTGGCGGCAGAAATGCCGCGGCACCGGCACAGATCGCGTCGTCGGCCTCGCGCCCCGCACCATCGCCGGCCCGCGCGCTCGGCCGCAAGATCGCCGGCGCCTTCGGCGGCGGTTCCTCGGCCGCAGCAGCCCAGAACTGGGAAGAGTTCTGAGACCAGCCTTCAAAGCACGGACAGCGGGCGGATATCGCCGCCCGCTGTCCGGTTGAAACGTGATGACACCCGCGTCTGCGCTAGCTTGAACGATATCTCCGGGAGGAGTATGGATTGAGCCGATTGCAACAATAAAGCGCAGTGGACTTCACGATCGGGTCCGCGAATGTTCGCCGCCACATCAGTTGCAACCTCGTGCATGCCCGCGACATCGCAAACCGGGAGTGACGACAGATCGTCAAGCCTGGGGGATCCCGATGTCGCCGGACGCCTTTTGCCAAAGCACTGAATTCATTTAGTCGATGGGAGGATGCATTGCGCAACAACACAGCAACGATATTCGGTATTGTTCTCTGCCTTTTGGCGACACCTGTGGTGGTGGTGCCGACACCGGCACATGCGGTCACCGTCAACATCAACATTGGCAGCAATCTTAACAATGGCCGGCCGATCAGCTGCCGCGAGGGCGAACGACGGATCCGTGATCGCGGCTTCCGCGATGTACGCCGCGTCGATTGCCGGGGACGATTTTTCGTCTACCGGGCATGGCGTGGCAGCCAGCGCTTCGAGATCGCGCTCGACAGTCGCAACGGCCGCGTCTCGGACGTGCGCCGCATCCGCCGATAGGCATCGCAGGCGGCCGATGCCGCCTGCTGGTCTTTAACGCGAAAGACCCGAAAATCAGATCCGCTTCATTGCCCCGATCCCGAGGAAATTGCCCTTGACGGATTCGTACTGGTTGACGAATTCGAAGCTCTCGAAGTTCTCTTCGGCCTCGCGGGCATAATTCCAGAACGCCACCGTCGGCGGGCATGCGAAGGACGCGATGTCGTGGTGGACGATGATGTTGGCGTTCTTGCGCACCAGACCGTGATCGAACATCACGCCGGCCATCGAGTGGTCGCCATCGATGAACACCATGTCGGGCTTGGCCATGCGGGTGTAGTCGATCACCGTCTGCGACGTCGAAAACGCGTTGAGATAGACGACCGGCGTGTTGGAGATCGCGATGTATTCCTTGATGAACGGTGTTTCCGGAACCGGGTCCACGGCAATCGAGACCTCGATCGGCGCGCCGATCTTCTTCAGCCACTCGTTGACGACGATGAACGTGCCGCCCCAGCGGCAGCCGATTTCCATGTAGCGCTTGACGCCCTTGCCGTTCAGCGACAGCCAGACGAGATAATCGGCGAGCTGCGACGGGTACTGCCAAAGATGCAGGCCGGTTCCGAAAAACGGAGACAGCTCTTCCGGCTGCTCGTGGAGGTGTTCGTTGTTCAGGCCGAGCGCCGGGATAAGCGTATGCTCAAGATAATCCCGGTCGAAACACTTCGAATATTCCAGTTCCTGAATGCTGTTTATTGCCGACCTGACGTTCGGCACAAGCGTTGAATAATATGCGTAGCGATCGTTTTCCATAAGCGCCTTCCGAGCGTGAAGTATTGGCGCACACATAAGGGGGCGTAACTTGTGCCAGACTTGTCCACGCCGGGAGGCTGGCAGCGCAGCGCGGATATGCTAGGTGTTGGCGATATTCAGGAGGAATATTCGCGCCATGACGACCCCGCTGACCATTGCAGACCTCAAATCCCTGGCAAAACGCCGTGTCCCGAAGATGTTTTTCGACTATGCCGATTCGGGCGCCTGGACGGAGCAGACCTACCGCGCCAACGAAAGCGATTTTGCCAGGATCAAGCTGCGCCAGCGTGTCCTCGTCGACATGACGAACCGGACGCTGGAGACTACGATGGTCGGCCAGAAAGTATCGATGCCCGTGGCGCTGGCGCCGACGGGAATGACCGGCATGCAGCACGCCGATGGCGAGATGCTGGCAGCCCGCGCCGCCGAGGAGGCCGGTGTTCCCTTCACGCTGTCGACCATGAGCATCTGCTCGATCGAAGACGTCGCATCGGTAACGACGAAGCCGTTCTGGTTCCAGCTCTACGTGATGAAGGACAAGGACTTCGTCATGAACCTGATCAACCGCGCCAAGGCGGCCAAATGCTCGGCACTGGTCCTGACCGCCGACCTGCAGATCCTCGGCCAGCGCCACAAGGACCTGCGCAACGGCCTTTCGGCGCCGCCGAAGTTCACGCCCAAGCACATCTGGCAGATGGCGACCCGCCCGTTCTGGTGCCTCGACATGCTGCAGACCAAGCGCCGCTCCTTCGGCAACATCGTCGGCCACGCCAAGAACGTTTCCGACCTCTCCTCGCTGTCGTCCTGGACGGCCGAACAGTTCGACCCGCAACTATCCTGGGCCGATGTCGCCTGGATCAAGGAGAAGTGGGGCGGCCCGCTGATCATCAAGGGCATCTGCGACGTCGAAGACGCAAAGGCCGCGGCCGAAACCGGCGCCGATGCCATCATCGTTTCCAACCACGGCGGCCGCCAGCTCGACGGCGCTCCCTCCTCGATCAGCATCCTGCCTGAGATCGTCGACGCCGTCGGCCACAAGATCGAGATCCACCTCGATAGCGGCATCCGCTCCGGCCAGGACATCCTGAAGGCGGTGGCGCTCGGCGCCAAAGGCACCTACATCGGCCGCCCCTTCCTCTACGGCCTCGGCGCCATGGGCAAGGACGGCGTCTCGCTGGCGCTCAGCATCCTCCGCAAGGAGATGGACGTGACGATGGCGCTGTGCGGCAAGCGCGATATCAAGGACGTCAACGCGTCGATCATCGCCGGTCGGGAGTGAAGCGGAGATCGTTGATCAGTAATGGAAACGGCATTGGAGAACGGTGAGCGTCTGCCGCTCGCCTTCTCCTTCGACGAAGTAGATCAAGCGGTGCTCCTGGCTGATCCGCCGTGACCAGAGACCTTTCATCTGCTTGCGAAGCGGCTCGGGCTTGCCGAGCCCTTCGAAGGGATGGCGCATCGTGTCGCGCAGAAGTTCGTTGATGCGCAACACCATCTTGCGGTCGTGTTCCTGCCAATAAAGATAGTCGCTCCAGCCACCCTGGTGCCAGGCAAGAATCATCCGGCGTTACTCCGGCTCTATGAGATCGTGAGAGACGATGTTCTTGCCTGCTTTCACATCCTCGAATGCTTCCATGAGGCGTGACGCATTGGCCGGAGTAGACAGAACATGCAGCGTCTCCATCATCCCCTCATACTCGTCCTTGTCGATCAAGATCGCCGAGGGCTTGTCGCGTCGAACGATTTCCACGGCTGTGCGATCCTGCGAGACTTCGTCGAGAAGGCTAGCGAGTTCGTTTCTGGCTTTCGAAAACATGACCGTGCGCATGGCTGCACTCCTTCACGAGGACTTGTACCATATATCGTACAACACCCGTACGGAGTCAATTCCGCCGTGGCAGCAGCATGTTACTCCGCCCACCCCGTCGCCAGCGCAACCGACCAGTCGCTTCGGCCGTTTTGCGCCGCCAGACGCGACATTGCCATATGGTCGTAGGCCACGCTGCGAAACTGCGGCAGCCAGCCCCATGCGGTCGTCTCGATGATGCAATAGCTGGCAAGCGTATGGCCGGTTTCGACCTTGTGGTCATAGGGCATGTCATCGCCATAGGCGGGGCAGCCGACGCTGCCGGGGTTAACGATCAGCCGCCCGTCGCCAAGACGCACGGCGCGCGGGATATGGCTGTGGCCGCAAAGGATCAGCGGATGATCGATACCGGCGGCCAGCGCCTCGATCTCTTCCAGCGGCTTCAGGTAGACGTGGCCTTCCGGCGAGACCTTCTCCAGCCAGTAGGTTTCGTCATGGCCAGGCGTCGCGTGGCATAGATAGACCGCGTCGCGATAGACGGCACTGAACGGCAAACTGCGCAGCCACGCAAGATGATGGGCCGAAAGCTGCGAATAGGCGTGCTCTTCCCACGACGGCATCGCATCCTCGGGGCTGTCGGTCAGATAGCGGTCGTGGTTTCCGCGCACCGTGAGCGCGTTCAGCCCGATCAGCAGATCCGCCGTCCGGCCCGCCTCCAGCGGTCCGCTCAGGCAGTCACCGAGATTGACGATCTCATCGATGCCTTGCGCGCTGATATCGGCAAGCACGGCCTCCAGCGCCAGATGGTTGCCGTGAACATCGGCGATGGCGGCGAAACGCATCGGTCAGCTCCCGCGATAGGTGGAATAGCCATAGGGCGAGATCAGCAGCGGCACGTGATAATGCGCCGCCTCGTCAGCGATGCCGAAGCGGATCGGCACGAGATCGAGGAACGCCGGATGCGGCAGCGCGACGCCGGTGCCACGCAGATAATCGCCGGCATGAAACAAGAGTTCGTAGGTCCCGGCCCGAAAACTCTCACCGACCAGGATCGGCCCGCCATCGACGCGCCCGTCGGCGTTTGTGATCACAGTCTTCAGGTGGCGGCGCAGATCGCCATCGACATGATAAAGCTCGATCTTCAGCCCCTCGGCGGGTTTGCCGGAGGCGGTGTCGAGAACATGAGTGGTCAGTCCGGTCATAAGGCTGGCTCGCTGATGATGTAGGGAGTGTCGAAGAAGAACTCTTCCAGATTGTTGCCTGGCCCGTCGCGATCGACAACCAGGAAATCGCTGACGGCACCGAGCGACATCAGGGGATGATGCCAGACATTGCGGCGGTAATTGACGCCCTGATCGCCCCGCGCCAGAAACACCCGCGGCCGCGCCGGTCTACCGTCTTCGTCCTCGGCGACCACGACTAGAAACGGCCGCCCCGAGATCGGCGAAAAGCTCTGGCTGCCGAACGGATGCCGCTCCATCATGCCGACCGCATAGGGAAAGGCGCGCGGCTGCCCGCGAAACAGGTTGATGATGACGCGCGCGCCGTCGCCCACCGCCTCGGCGACCGCCAACGCGTGAAACCGCTCGGTGGTACCATTGTTGATAAACCGCATCGTCGCCGGATCGGCCTCGATGACATCGCCGAACGGGGCAAAGGCGGTTTGGGTCAGGGTTTCGATATCGAGGAAGTCTGTCACGTCTATTCGCCTTGGATGCGCCAGTGGCGCAGCATGTGAAGTGCCTCGATCAATTCGGGAATATTGTTCGTGGCTGTATCCCAGATGGTTTCGAGATCGATGTTGAAATAGCCGTGCGCGATCCGGTTTCTCATGCCGCGCATCTTGGTCCAGGGAACTTCCGGATGTGCTGCGACGACTTCGGGAAACTCTTCGGTCAACCGTGTGACCACCTCGCCGATCATCATCAGGTTCATGCCGACGGCTCGCTGTTTCATCACATCGCCAAGAAATGCATTCTTGGACGTGTCCTTCACGAAATCGCCGATCTCGCGAGAGACCTGCTCCATCTGGTCAAGATAGGACCGCAACCAATCCGAATTCATATCGGCTTGGCCTCGCTGAGGACGCGCGCGCGTACCATTTCGGGGAAATCACCGGGAACCACGAGGTGGATATCCGTCCCCTGCATTATATCCTTCAGTTCCTCAAGCAGCCCGCCAAGATCGAACAGCGACGTCCCCGGCAGCGTGTCGACGAGAATATCCAGATCGCTGTCCGCCCTGTCCTCCCCGCGCGCCACCGAACCGAACACGCGCGGATTGGCCGCGTTGAAGCGCTTGGTCGCCTCGCGGATCGCCTGCCTGTTCTTCTCCAGCACTTCCGATGGTTTCATCGCGCCTGATCTCCTGTGCCGCAACTATAAGCGGCGGTTCCAATAGAAAAAAGCCTGCTCGCCGCCCCGATAAAATCGCCTACTGTCATCATTGATCTCACGACAATTGCATAACGCATTACTCGCCCTCCGTCCGCCCACGGAGAACATTGTCGAGCGCAGACAGCAATTGCGGAGCTTCGTCTTGCGCGGTAGCCCAGACTTTCTCCAGATCGATATCGAAATATCCGTGCGCAATGCGATTTCGCATTCCGCGCATCGCGCCCCATGGAAATTCGGGGTGCTCCTCAATGAACTCCGGATGAGCTTTCAAAAGTTGCGATGCCATTTCCGACGCCATTAGAAGACTCATGCCAACAGCGCGTTGCAAGACAAGGTCCCCGAGGAAATCGTCCTTGCTGACGTTGGCGATCATCGCGTGAGAATCGGCAGCGGCCTGACGCATGCGACTTAGGAGATAAACAATACGCTCCGGGCTCATATCGGCCGTGCTTCGGCTAATACCCGGGCACGAATGCTCTCGGGGAAATCGCCAGGCGTCAGAAGGTGCACCGACGTCCCAAGCATCATCTGCTCCAAGGTGTCCTGCAAACCTCCCAGCGTGAGCAACGTGCTGCCAGGCAAGGCATCCACCAATATATCCAGATCGCTGTCCGCCCGATCCTCACCGCGCGCCACCGAACCGAACACACGCGGATTGGCCGCGTTGAAGCGCTTGGTCGCCTCGCGGATCGCCTGCCTGTTCTTCTCCAGCACTTCCGATGGTTTCATCGCGCCTGATCTCCTGTGCCGCAACTATAAGCGGCGGGTACGAAAGCGCAATCCGGGCTCAATGCTGGGGCAGCATCGCCTCTAGCCTCAGCAGCGCGATCCGCTCGACTTGCGCGGTCGCGGTTTCGAATTCCGCGTCGCGGCTGTTGTCGATCCGCGTCTCGAAGGCCTTCAGGATATCGTCCTTGTCGAGCCCCTTGACGGCGATGATGAAGGGAAAGGCGAACTTCTCGACATATGCGCTATTCAGCGTCGTGAAGCGGGCGTGCTCTTCGGCGCTCAACCGGTCGAGCCCGGCGCCGGCCTGCTCCTTCTTGCTGTCCTCGGTCAGTTCACCCGCGACCGCCAGGCGACCGGCGAGATCCGGATGCGCACGCAACACACCGAGACGCTCCTCCGCGCTTGCCGCCCTGAAGATCGCCACCAGCGCCGCGTGCACGCGGTCGACATTGAGATTGTCGCCGACGAAGCCGTCGTCATAGGCGCGCTCGGCGATAAAAGGCGAATGCTCGAAAACGCCGCCGAAGCGCGAGATGAAGTCGTCGCGCGCGATCATCAGATTGTCTCCGGTCTGTGGTGCTTGTGCCAGTGCTCGGCGATCTCGATCCGCCGTGGGGTCCAGACCTTCTTGTGGCCAAGCACGTATTCCATGAACCGCTTCAGCGCCGCCGCGCGCCCGGGCCGACCGACCAGGCGGCAATGCAGGCCGATCGACAGCATCTTCGGGCTGCCGTCCTTGCCCTCCTGGTAGAGGGTGTCGAACGCATCCTTGAGGTAGGTGAAGAACTGGTCGCCCGAGTTGAAGCCCTGCGGCGTCGCGAAGCGCATGTCGTTGGTGTCGAGCGTATAGGGGATGATCAGGAACGGCTTGTCGTCAACGCCCTTGACCCAATAGGGCAGATCGTCGGCGTAACTGTCGGACGAGTAGAGGAACCCGCCCTCCTCCTGCACCAGCCGCAATGTATTGTCGGACGGCTTGCCCTGATACATGCCGTAGGGCCGCTCGCCGGTGAGCTCCTTATGCAGCCGCACCGCTTCGAGAATGTGCTTGCGCTCCAGCTCCTCCGGAAAGTCCTTGTATTCCAGCCAGCGGTAGCCGTGGCTGGCGATTTCCCATCCGGCTTCCTTCATGGCCGCCACAGCTTCCGGATTGCGCGCCATGGCGAGCGTCACGCCATAGACGGTCGCCGGCACCTCAAGCTCGGTGAACATCCTCCACAGCCGCCAGAAACCGGCTCGCGAGCCGTATTCGTAGATCGATTCCATGTTGAGATTGCGCTGCCCCGGCCAAGCCGAGGCGCCGACGATCTCCGACAACAGGTTCTCCGAGGCCGGATCGCCATCGAGGATCGAGCTTTCGCCACCCTCCTCGTAATTGATCACGAACTGCACGGCGATGCGGGCGTTGCCGGGCCATTTCGGATCGGGCGTGTTGCGGCCGTAACCGACCAGATTGCGCGGATAAGTTTCGGATACCATGAAATCACCTTCCAGAAAGTCGCCGAACGGTAGCACCCGGGCAGCGAATGTCGAGATGGAAAGTTCTGAGCGGCTTTCGCTTTGGCGGCACAGGTGCCCGCTCTGATGCTCTCAGGCGGGAACCGCGACCCGCTCCCGCCGGGCGCTGACCTTGCCCATCGGATGCAGCGAATGGACGCGGAACGGTCCGCCATTGCCTTCCTCGATCATCAGCGCCACGTTCGAAATCTTCACCGGATTGTCGAGCACCGGCTCGAAGACGCTGCGCAGCGTCTGCTCGATGCGCGCCATGTCGGGCAGGCTGACCGGGCCGGTGAGCGGCATATGGAAGCGGAATTCGTCCATCACATAAGGGCTGCCCCAGCGGTGCAGGTTGGCGAACTGTGCGGCGGAGAGGCCATCGGGATCGCTGCGCTCGATATCCGCATCGCTCAGCGGCGCGCGAAAACCGTCGAACTGCTGGACGATCGCCGATGCGAGATAGTGCACGTGCTCGCAGGGCCGCGACGGCACCAGGCTGTAGGACCCGCCGGTGCGGGCTACTTCGAGGCGCGCAATCGAGAACGGCGTCAGCGTGCCGCAGAACCGCATCAGATCACGCAGAAGTTGCGCCTCCGATACGTCGGATGCCAGCCGAAACGGCGCCTTCAGCGCACCGTGAAAACCATAGCGCCGCGGCACAGCGGTGTGGAACGCCACCTCGTGGATGCTCATGCCGCGGATCGCCGTCGGCTCGACCATCTCGCCGGAAAACACGTTGCGCCCAAGCCAGTTGGCAGCCGCATGCGACAGCGGGTCATTGGCGGCTGGCGTGAAGCAGATGGCATAGCGCATGCGGTATCTCCGTCGGCAACAGGGCGCGCGACTCGTAAGCGCGCTGCCTTTTTGCAAGCAGATAGGTGATTTGCATGACAGATTGACGAAGCGCAGCGATCGCTAATTCACGTTTAACGTGAAGCCACGCGAATGTGATTGATCAAATGGAAGCTGTCGGGCACGGCAAACCGCTGTTCCTCGCCCGCCGCCATCCGCACCACCGCTTCCGCCAAGCGATGCGCCAGCCCGAAGCTGACCTTGAAACCGCCCGTCAGCGCCAGGAGATTGGCGTGGTCGGGATGCGACCCGATCATCGGATCACGGTCGATCGCCTTCGGCCGCAGCCCCGCCCAGCGCTCGATCACCGGTGCCTCGCCGAGCAACGGCACCAGCGCCCGCGCCTTGTCGACAAGCAGGTCAAGCTGGCCGTCGGTGGAATAGGCATCGTCGAACCGGTTTTCGCTGGTGCTGCCGATCGCCACATGGCCGCCTTCATGCGCCACCACATAGAGCCCATCACGGAAAATGGTCGGCAGCGACGGATCGACATCCGCCTTGAGCAGCGCCGACTGCCCCTTGACCGGTTGCCCGAGCGGCTGCGTCAAACCTGTCGTATGGCGCGCAAGCAGCGAGAAGGACTGATGCCCGGCGGCGATGACGCAATGGCCGAAAACGACGGTCCCAAAGCTGGTCTTCGCGACACCACGTGCCAGATCGATTTCAGCAATGGCGGTGTTCTCGATAATACGAACATGCCGCGCACGGCGGAGATAGGTCGCGAGCACCGCGCACAGCGACCGCGGCGCCACCCGCCCGGCCAGCGTGTCGCGCACGAAACCGCCCTCGTTGCCGGCGACGTCAGGCCAGCCCGCGATCTCGGGCGCATCGAGAACGTCCCAGTGAAACCGACGGTCGCCGGCCCGCCAATGGATGTCGGCATCGACGGAACGCTCGAGCGCGATCTGGCGCAGATGCGGCTTTGGCAATGGAATGAGGCGTCCGGAACGGCGGTAACCGGTCGACAGGCCGGTCTCACCCTCGATTGTGGCGATCTCGGCTTCCAGCGCCACAAGTGCCTCAAACTGGAACTGCTTCTTGGCGTTCCACTGATCCGGCATATGCGGCATCAGCGCCCCGAGCAGCCCGCCGCTCGCCCCCTGCCCGAGCGCACCGGCATCGATCAGCAGCGTGTCGATTCCCATCCGCTCCGCAAACACCGCCGCCCACAGGCCCATGATGCCGCCACCGACGATGAACAATGCTGCGGACGATTGACCCGAAGGCAAGGCCGGACTATCGGCTTGTGGCATGACAGACATCGATCCCGATCAGATTGGTTTGGCGCCGCCGAGCCCAGCCCAGATTGACACAGCGCAGATGGACACGGCGCCGAGTGAAATCGCGAACCAGCCGTTGGAATGGCGCGACGGCGATATGCCTTATTCGCCGGCCTTTGGCGATCATTTTTATTGCCAGACCGACGGCCGGCTCGAATGCGGCCACGTCTTTCTGGCCGGCAACGGCCTGCCGGCGCGCTGGCGCGACCGGAACAGCTTTCGTATCGGCGAACTCGGCTTCGGCACCGGCCTGAACTTCGCCGAGACCTGGAGGCAGTGGAAGGAGCAGCGCGGGCCGGGCCAGCAACTGCATTTCACCTCCTTCGAGCTCTATCCGATGCAACGCGACGAGATCGACCGCGCTTTGTCGCATTGGCCGGAGATTGACGCCGAGCGGCAGGCGCTGACAGCGGCGTGGCCTGATACGCCGGAAGGCATCGTCATGCTCAGGCTCGACGAACAGACCACGCTCAGCGTCGTCTGCGGTCGCGCACTGGACGGCGTCGCGGCTGCCGATCCCGATTTCGACGCCTGGTACCTCGATGGCTTCGCGCCCTCGAAGAACGCCGACATGTGGTCGGAAGCGCTGATGCGCCTCGTCTGCGAGAAGACGGCACCCGGGGGCAGTTTCGCAACCTACGCCGCAGCCGGCTTTGTGCGCAGAAATCTCGGCACGGCGGGCTTCGTCGTTGAACGTCGGCCTGGCTTTGCAGGCAAGCGCGAGATGCTTTGCGGGGTCAAGCCGAGCTGATATCGCAGCGTCCGTCGAGACAGCGACAGACCTTCGGCGGCGTCAGAAGCTCTTCACCGTCTCTGGCGCGTCAATCGCGGCAACATCTCCCGGCCGATCGCGCTTGATATATTCGCTGACCAGCGGGGCGGCGGCAGCGGGGTTGCTGAAATTCCAGATGCCGGAGCGCGCGCCTTCCATGATCGTCGCATAGACGGCGAGATCGATCGCCTGACGCACGGCAAGCTGGGTCGGCTCGTTGCGCGTATAGCCCGCCTCCGCCTGCAGGATCTTGTCGGTCGAGACGAACTTGTAGACATTCGCGCTGATACCGGCCGAATAGACGGTTTTGGTCGTGGTGACGCTCAGCATCACTTCGCCGGTCTGCACGGACACCAGCCGCACGCCGACCGTCACCACATCGCGCCGGTATTGCGCGTTGCCGCCGATGCCGAGGAAGCTTGCGCCGACTCCGCCGGTGATGGTGTTGGCGTCGTAGGTCAGGATGCCGCCCTGGACGATCAGGCCGGCAAAGCGGATCGGCGGCAATGTCTTCATGGCATCGAGCGAGTATTCCTGCCGCGTCGCCCGGATCAACTGGCGTTCCTGCAGCAGGTCGTTCAGCCCGGTGCGCTCGACGACGGTAAACCAGCTGCCACCGCCGGCCCGCTTCAGCGCGTCGATGATCAGCCCGGAACCGCCCTGTGTCACGGCCCGCGAAAACACCGCGACATTATCGTTCGGCTCGTTCTTTCCCGTCAGATCGGGAAACTGATAGACGGCGATATCGACCTTCTTGGCGGGCGCCGGAAGGTTTTCCAGATTGGTGCGCGTCGGAGACGGCGGCGTGACGATCGGTGGCTCCTGAAGCGGCTCCCGTGCGCCTGTCGTTTCCGAGCAGCCCACGAGCAGCAATGCGCTGAGGATGGCGATAACTCTAACCGTGTGCATACGCGATACTTCCACAAGACGTGAGTTTCATTACGGGGTCGCAGGAATGGTGACGTTGGTGATCGTCGAACCGTCATTGATGGTGATCTGGATTTCGGCGCCGACGCGCACGAACGAAATGGTCGTTCCGGCCAGTGTGTAGGTGCCGCTCGTCTGCGCATTGGCGCCGAACAGCGATTGGGTGATCTGGTTCGCCAGCGATGCATAGAGCTGGCTGGTTAGCTGGTTGGCGAACATTTGGCCCGGCGTCAGCGCCGATACCCCGCTGGCCGCGCTCCGGCCGCTTTCCTTGTACTGGTTCTGCGCGTCGGCCTGCTGCATCATCCAGTTACCGTTGAGCGGGCTGCCGCCGAAGGACGGATTGACCGGCGTGTAGACCAGACTGCCCGCCTGTGCTGCGCCGGCGCAGAGAAGCGCGAAAAGACCGAAGCTCGTTCTGAATATCTGCGCCATCGTCTTCACCTCTGGCCAAACTGTTGGATCGTCACCGTCTTGCCGCTCATCGTCGACGAGAGGCCGTAGCTCAGGCCGCTGCCGACCTGCGTCTGCGAGATGGTGTTGTTGCTTCCGGTCAGCGCCACGTTGGCGCTGTTGTTGTTGCCCACCTGCAGGCTGTCGACACTGTTGGCGTCGCCGGTCAGCGAGTAGGACACCCAGTTTCCGTCGCCCACCTGGGTTTCCGTCACCCGGTTCGCGGCGCCCGTCTGGGTGATCGAGGCGGTGTTGTTGCTGCCCGTCTGCTCGATCGAGGCGACATTGCCGCCGCCGGATGACGTGGCAGTGCTGCTCGGCGGCGAGAGGAGATAGTTGCTCAGATCAGTATAGTTGGGGCTGGCATCCTGCGCATGGCCCGAAGCCGTAGTGCAGAGAACGCCTGCGATCACGAGCGGGAAGAAATATCTATTTGCCATTGGACACCTCGTCGAAGGCACAGGCGAACTGCGCGCCGAGCGCGTCGCCGCTAAACTGGACGCGGATGCGGGTGCTACGGCTGAAATCGAGCTTCGCCTCGCCGACGAAAACCGGCTCGCTGGTCGGAATGCTGAACGATCCCGACTGCGACACATTCGAATTGCCGCTGCGGCCCTCTTTCAGCACCTCGAATCGATACTTGCCGAATGCCGGCACGGCGCTGACGATCCGCCCTCGCAGACGAATGGCACCCTTCGAGCGGGTCGCATCGACCGTGCACGTGATCGCCGGAGGTGCTCCGGCATCCATTCCACCCATTAATCCCCCTCCAGGAAGCGAGGCGGCATCGCCGCCCCGCTGTATGCACTGCGGTTAGTTCTGCACGATGTTGGCGACGTGACCGGTGCCGGTCTGCGACGTCACCGAGTTGTTCCAGTTGCCAGTCTGGGTCACGGAAACGGTGTTGGAGTAGCCGTTCTGCGCATAGTTGGCCGTGTTGTTGTCGCCGCTCTGGCTGACCGTGGCGACATTCAGGTAGTTCGAACCGGCTCCACCGTACTGAGAGCCGATGCTCTGGTTGCCGTAGCCGTTCTGGTAGATGTTGGCCGAGGCGTAGTTACCCTGATTGCTCGTGGCAGAGTTCAAGGTTCCGAACTGGTTGAACACCGCCGTCGAGTAATAGCCTACCTGCGTCGAGGATACGGCGTTGCTGGAACCCTGTTGCCAGGAGTTGACCCGCAGCTCGTCCCCCTGCTGGGTCAGGGTCGCCGTGTTGCTGTCACCGTTGCCCTGGATCGCCACAACGTAGTTCGCATAATCGGTCGTCTGGTTGACCGTGATCGCGTTGTTGTTGCCACCGGTCGGCGTCCCACGGTTGGATGACTGGTCATAATAGGAACCCGCAGTCCCCTGTCGGATATAGGCGACGCCGCCATTGTTGTTCTGGGTCAGGGAGGTGTTGTTGCCATACCCACCCTGAACGATGTCGAAGCCGTTGCGGTATCCGCTTTGAACGACGCTCGCCTTGCTCGAATTCGAACTGGCGTCCTGGAAGACCGAATTATAGGCTCCGCCGTTATTGTAGGCGATGTATCCATTGCCGTTTTCGGTGCCCGACTGCTGAAGTTCCACATCGCTGCCGTAGCCGGCTTGGCTGATGTTTGCGGTGTTCGATGTACCGGACTGGTAACCCTGCGCATCGCGAGCGACCCAGTTGTTGTTACCAGACTGGTTGATCACAAGCGCGTTATGGCCTGAGAGGCCACCATTCTGCTGGACAAAATTGCGCCACGAATAACCAACGGTGTTACTGCTGCCGCTTTGCGTGATAGAGGCGTTCTGACTTGAATCGATCTGATTGAGATAGACAGTATTGCTACCCGCGAAGGCAGAAGATGCGCCAAGAAGCGCAACGACTGCCGTAGACAAAAGAAGATGGGTTTTCATTTCTCGTCCTCCACTCATGAGATTTTCTTGGATTTGATCTGCCCTCGTCCTCGGAAATTCGACGCAATACAACAAAGTTACCGATTTCTTAATAAAGCACACATTTATATACGTTATACAACTGTAAATCATCATTTTTGAGGATCATCCAAAAGGGGTAGGCGGCGTTTAAGAAAAGATGAATATTGATATTGAAAAGTCTTCCGGAGTGGTGTTGTCTGGATTCAAAACGCGTGGAGTTTTGGGAGAGACACCGAATGTTGATGCGTCGTGTCGCGGCCGCGCTGGTGTGCGCGCCTTTGCTTTTTAGCGGTTCCAGCCAAGCACAGACGGTCGATGCGAATGCGGCGAAACTGGCCGCAAAGGACATGTGCGACGCCGACTGCATTCGCGCCAATTCCGAACCCGCCGCCCAGCTCTGCGCCCGCCCGATCGAGGCGCAGGCACCCATCGATTATGAGTGGGTGGACCGCCCTTACTCGGGCTTCTTCCAAGAGGCGGACCCCGCTGCAGACGAGTCCGGAATCGTCATTTATCGTGGAGATTCAATCCGTTTCCTGACTCCTCGGAAGGAATGGGTGCGGATGACGTTCGAGTGCGCCTATGATGTCGGCGCCAGGAAACTCGCCGGCGTTCGGGTCATTCAAGGTCGTCTCGGACAACTGGCTCCGCCACCCCAGGCAACGGCCTCCTCGGCACCCTCACCTCGCCCGCCGAAAGCAGCCGGCCAGCAGCAAATGCCGACGCAGGTCAACGGCGCTGCCCTGGCCGCCGCGATCCAGCGTGCAGCCCAGCGACCCAAGACGGCACAGAGATCGACGCCGAAACCGTCACGCACGATGATCATCTCCGAGCCAAGCAACATCGAGGTGGAGCAGATGACGGTTGGCGCCAACTGACATACCTGTCCGCAGGCGACACACCCGCCTTTCAAATATCAACCACAAGGTGATTCATCAATGTCGCAAGAGTGACGCGACTACGAGCCTGACCGGCCCGCCTGCCGCTCGTCCTTGCCCAGCCACAGCGCGATCTTTTCCTCGAGAAGCTCGGGGCTGATCGGCTTGGCCATGTAGTCGTCCATGCCGGCGTCGAGGCAGAGATCGCGATCGCTGTCGAGCGCATGCGCGGTGACGCCGATGATCGGCACGCGATGGCCCTGCCCGCGCTCTCGCTCGCGAATCCGGCGCGTCGCGTCATGACCGTTCATCACGGGCATCGACACGTCCATCATGATGATCCGCGGCGTGTGCCACTCCCAGGCCTCGACCGCCTCCGCGCCATTGCCGACGACGAGGAAGTTCAGGCCCGTCGCCTGCAGGATCTGGGTGAAGACGATCTGGTTGACGTCGTTGTCCTCGGCGACCAGAACGTCGATGAAGCTCGGCGTCTCCAGCGCCGCAACCGGTTCGGCCGGCATCTCGGGCTCGGCCACCGCCTCGATGATCAGCGCTGGCGCGGCATGTGCCGGTGCCAGCCGGATGCGGTTGGTGCGGACGACATCGACGATGGTGTTCTTCAACACGTTCGCCCGAGCCGGTTTCATCAAATGCGCCTGGCCGTTCAGTGCCGCAAATTCCTTTTCGGTGCCCGATATGTCCATCGACGTCAGGAAGATGATCGGCAGGTCAGCGAAGCGGGTGTCGGCGCGCAGCAGGCGGGCAATGTCGGCACCGTTCATCCCAGGTATCTGGTAGTCGAGCACGACGGCATCGAGCGTCACGCCAAGCGCATGGGCCTGTTCGAGGATCGCCGAGCCTTCGATACCGTCCTCGGCGGCGGCGCCGTCGAAGCCCCACAAGGCCAGCTGTTCGGTCAGGATCTGCCGGTTCACGACATTGTCGTCGATGACGAGAACCCGCGCACCGCGCACGTTGACCGGCAGCGGCCGCGGCTCTGCTCGCGTCGCGGAAACTGCAAACGGCAGCGTTACGGTGAACACGGAGCCGATGCCGACCTCGCTGTCGACCTCGATATAGCCGCCGAACAGATCGACCAGTCCGGCGGTGATCGCCAGCCCGAGACCGGTGCCCTCGTGGCGCCGGGTCGAGGATGAATCGATCTGCGAGAACTTGCCGAAGATCTGCTCGAGCCGATCCGTCGGCATGCCGATGCCGGTATCCTCGATGCGCAGCCGCGCCATGATCTCGTCAGCGGCGCCCGCCTCGTAACCGATCTCCACCAGCACATGGCCGCGCTCGGTAAACTTGACGGCATTGCCGACCAGATTGGTGACGATCTGGCGGAAACGCCCGGCATCGCCGATGATCGCGGACGGCAGGCCTGGGGCGGCCCGCACCAGCAGTTCGATGCTTTTTTCCGCCGCCAGCGATGACAGCAGCGTCACCACGTCCTCGACCGCCTCGATCGGATCGAAGGTCACGCGCCTTAGCGTCATCTGGCCGGAATCGATCTTCGAGAAGTCGAGGATGTCGTTGATGATGGTCATCAGCGCATTACCCGACTTGCCGATGATATCGACGAAGGTCTTTTGGCGGGTATCGAGATTGGTCTTGGCGAGCAGTTCGGCCATGCCGAGAACACCGTTCATCGGCGTGCGGATTTCGTGGCTCATATTGGCCAGGAATTCGGATTTTACCCGGTCGGCCACCTCGGCGCGCTCGAGCAGCCCTTCGAGATCCTCCTCGCGGATCTTCATCGCCGTGACGTCGGTGAACAGCACGACCCAATGCCGTCGTTCGCTGACGGTGATCTCCATCTGCACCCAGCGGCCTTCGGGCACGCGAAACAGGTGTGATGCCGGCTGGCCACGATCGAGATTGTCGCGCAGCTGCTGCAGAACAAGATCAGGCCCGCCGGCAAAGTCGCCGCGTGCCGCACAGCGCGATAGGAAATCCTGCCAATTGCGGCCCGCCGCCACGCTTTCGGGCGCAAGGTCGAGCATGCCGGCGAGCGCATCGTTGCTGAGCAGGATTTCGTCGTCCTGGACGATCAGCAGCCCCTGCGACATGGCCAGCGTCGCATCGCCCATCAGCTCGCCGATATGCTCCAGCGCCTCGCGGGCGGCATGAATTTCGCGCTCGTGCAGGCGGATGGCGGAGATATCGGTATAGGTCAGCAGGATGCGGTCGGTCGAGAGCTTGCGGCTATCGACGATCAGGAATTTATCGCCCCAGTTGATCTCGGCAGCTTCCGGCTGGTCGGACCGAAACTGGTCGGTGCGCGTGGCAAGGATTTGCTCGGCCGAGACACCCGGCGGATAACGACCAAGCGTGTGAACATATTCGACCAACTCCATGTAATGGCAACCATCGAACCGGCCTTCGGGCAGATCCGAGATCCGGTAGAAAGCTTGGTTGCCGTAGAGAATGGTCATGTCGCTCTCGACGATGAGAACGCCGACCGGCAGCGAATTCAGCACCTTGGCCATATCACGATGCAGGATTTCACTATGCGCCTGCGCCGCGATCAGCTGCTTCTCGCGCTCCTTGAGCAATGATACGTCCGAGAACGAGCCGACCGTATATTGCTGGCCGGCGCCGGCATCGATGCGGTTGATCTGGGCGAGGATCGGATACACTTTGCCATCGGGGCCGGGCACCAGGCTCTCGATATCGCGCGCCGTGCCGCTGCGCAGCGCCTCGACATGCCCCCTGCTCACCATCTCGCCGGCGGCATCGCCGAACATTTCCCGCTCCGTCTTGCCGAGCGTCTCGGCCAGCGGCAAGCCGGTCAGTTGTTCATAGCTGGCATTGGCATAGATCAGCCTGTGATCCCGGTCCCGGGCAAAGGCCGCGACCGGCAGCGCCTCGATGACGGCGCGCAGAAGATCGCTGTCGGCGGAAGGCTCCACTGGCACGCCGGCAGGGCGGCGATGGCGCCGCGCTGGCCTTTGCTGCATCTCGAACAAGCCGAGCACGTAGATCCGCTCGTCAGACAGCGCAAAGCTCTCGATCCGCACACGGTCGTGGGCAGCACCCGTGGCATCGAAACACAGCGCGCTCTCTTCACTGCCGAACACCAGCGCGCGCCGCTCCTTGTCCTCGCGGTCCTGTTCTTCAGGGCGGTCGAACAGCTCGCGGCTGCGGCGGCCGATGAAGTCGGAGATGTCTTTCGCGAAGAAGTCGGCATAGGCCTGGTTGACCGCGACATAGCGCAGTTCGCTGTTCTTGACATAGGCCGGGTTGTCCAGATCCGCGATCCGGCGGCATGCCAGTTCGAGAAGGTCCCCGTTTGCTGTCAAAAACACGCTCCGCAATGAAATACCGGCAAATCGCCAAGTATGACAATAACAGCGAGCGCTTTAACAACGCATTAACCATGAGCAACGCGCCGCGCGAAATAGTGCTGTAAAATTGCGAATTGCACAGCAGGCCGACGCGAAGTTGCAGCGGTGACGCTCCGCCCATAATCGGCCGTTTTGCACCGCACCACTTGACTTTGCTCGCGAACTAGACCAAATGCAGCTCAGCTTTCACCTTCCGGCCGCCGCGTGAGCGTGCCCCTGCCAGCAAATAGGATGCAGGAAGAAGGACAAAAGCGCATTTCGAATAGACCGCATCCAGGATGCGGCAGAAGCGCTGGAAAGTTTTTCCAACAAGACAAGTTCCCACTTCACGCGGGGTGCTTGACGCCAGAACAACACCGGACCGCAACCCCGCGCTTCGGCGATTTTGATTTGGCGCGCCCTAAAAAGGTTATGACTTGACCAATTTTGAATCGCTTGGTGTCTCCAAGCCGATCGTCGCTACACTGTTCCAGCTCGGCATCGAAACGCCGACCCCGATCCAGGAAAAGGCGATCCCGCTTCTCCTCGAAGGCCGTGACCTCATCGGCCTCGCCCAGACCGGCACCGGCAAGACGGCCGCCTTCGGTCTGCCGCTGATCGAAAAGCTGATCCCGGAAGAACGCCGCCCCGACAACCGTACCACCCGTACGCTGATCCTGGCGCCGACCCGCGAACTGGTGAACCAGATCGCCCAGAACCTGAAGAACTTCCTGCGCAAGTCGCACCT